>WNFT01002094.1_pt1 | contig 17026 bp, 17 predicted proteins | sample 5400191 | NCBI WGS metagenome assembly WNFT01 (sample SAMN13153359, study PRJNA577476) | soil metagenome | isolation source: 80 cm saprolite under Madrone tree | place: USA:California | collected 2016-06-14 | reverse complement strand
GTCCAGCGATGCCAGGGGAACGAAATCGTGGATCTTGGGGACTCGACGCTCGGTTCGCTTGCCCAACCGGATCGTTCCAAGCTGGGTCAAGGAGCCTATCGGTTGCGCTATCTTCTTCTTTATCGCTTCGACGCCCGCTCTGAACGTCGTGCTTACTGCCCCGAGTCCAGGGATAAGCACGCCTAACTTTCCGGATGGCGCTTCGATCTTCACACCTTTCTGTACCACGCTACCTCCTCAAAAACCGGGAGCATTATAAAGGAACCGGCCGCCAATTACGCGAATTACGCAAACGTTGGCGTAATTCGCGTAATTGGCGGCTAGTCTTCGTTCCTCAAGGCATCACCACGTTCGGTCCAGCTCGCGCGGAGGAAGTCCCGGTTCATCCGCGCAATGACTTCGAGCTTGATTTCCTTGGGGCAAACGGCTTCGCACTCCCCGATGTTCGTGCAACTGCCGAACAGTTCCTCTTTCACCCGGGCCACCATGCTCAACACGCGCAGATTGCGTTCCGGTTGGCCCTGTGGGAGCAGGCCGAGATGGCTGATCTTGGCTCCGGTGAAGAGAGCGGCGGAGGCGTTCGGGCAGGCGGCCACACAGGCGCCGCACCCAATGCACGCAGCAGCATCCATTGCGAGATCGGCGTTTTTCTTGGGGACCAGGATAGTATTGCCGTCCGGCGCGCTGCCCGTGACCACGGAGATGAATCCGCCGGCGGCAATGATGCGATCGAAGGCGCTTCGATCCACCACCAGGTCCTTCACTACCGGAAACGCGCGAGCCCGCCATGGTTCGAGATAAAGAACATCGCCATCCTTGAAATGACGCATGTGAAGCTGGCACACCGTGGTTCCGCGCTCGGGTCCGTGAGCGATGCCGTTGATCATGAATCCGCACATGCCGCAGATCCCTTCCCGGCAATCGTGGTCGAACGCAATTGGCTCTTCACCCTTCGCGATGAGTTCCTCGTTGAGGACGTCGAGCATCTCCAGGAAAGACATGTGGGGATTCACGCTCTTGTGTTCGTACTGAACCATGCGGCCCGCGTCACCTGGATTCTTTTGCCGCCACACATGAAGGGTCAGCTTCATTACTTGTAACTCCGTTGCGTCGGATGGACATACTCAAAGATTAGCGGTTCCTTGTTCAGCACCGGCGATCTCTTCGGTCCCGCGTATTCCCACGCGGCCACATACGCGTAATTCGCGTCATCCCGAAGCGCTTCGCCATCGGGCGTCTGGAACTCTTCCCGAAAATGTCCGCCGCACGACTCATTTCGATGCAGTGCGTCCAGGCACATCAGCTCGGCAAATTCCAGAAAGTCCGCCACGCGGCCGGCATTTTCGAGAGCCTGATTGAGTTCCTCACCGCTGCCGAGAACGTTCACGTTTTTCCAGAATTCTTCGCGAAGTTCAGGAATACGCTGCAGCGCCGTCTTCAAACCCTTCTCGTTGCGGGCCATGCCACAGTAGTCCCACAGCAGCTTGCCCAGCTCGCGGTGGAACGATGTCACGGTCCGTTGGCCTTTGATGGAAAGCAGCCGCCGGGTCTGTTCGGCCACAGCGGCCTCCGCGTCACGTGCGGCGGGATGACTTGCGTCGACTTTCTCCAGTTTTGTATTGGCCAGGTAATCGCCAACCGTGTAGGGAATGATGAAATAACCATCTGCCAATCCCTGCATCAGGGCGCTGGCACCCAGCCGGTTGGCGCCGTGATCGGAGAAATTGGCTTCGCCGATGGAGTAGAGGCCGGGAATCGTCGTCATGAGGTTGTAATCCACCCAGAGGCCGCCCATCGTGTAGTGAATGGCCGGATAGATCCTCATGGGAGCTTCATACGGGTTCTCACCCGTTATGCGCTCGTACATGTCGAAAAGATTGCTATAGCGCTCATCGATGATTTGCTTGCCCAGGCGTTTGATCGCCTCCGCAAAATCCAGATAAACGCCCAGGCCGGTTCCCACACCGAGGCCTTCGTCGCATACGGCTTTGGCATTACGTGATGCCACGTCGCGCGGAACGAGATTCCCGAAACTGGGATACTTGCGCTCGAGATAATAATCGCGTTCGTTTTCGGGAATCTGGTTCGGCGGACGCGTGTCTCCCTTTTTCTTCGGAACCCAGATGCGCCCATCGTTGCGGAGCGATTCGCTCATCAACGTCAGCTTCGATTGATACTCGCCGGTGACCGGGATGCATGTCGGATGGATCTGTGTGTAGCAGGGATTGGCCATCGCGGCGCCACGTTTGTATGCACGCCAGATTGCAGTGCAGTTGGAGCCTTTCGCATTGGTGGAAAGATAGAAGACGTTTCCGTACCCACCCGTGCCGAGGACAACCGCATCGGCGAAGTGAGACTCTATTTTTCCCGTGACCAGGTTTCGCGTGGTGATGCCTCGGGCCTTTCCGTCGATGACGATCAGGTCCAGCATCTCCATTCGCGGGAACATCGTCACTTTTCCCGCGGTGACCTGGCGGAGGAGCGCCTGATACGCGCCCAGCAGAAGTTGCTGGCCTGTCTGACCACGCGCATAGAATGTCCGGGACACCTGCGCGCCGCCGAACGAACGATTCGTCAGAGCGCCCCCATATTCGCGTGCGAATGGCACGCCTTGTGCCACGCACTGATCGATGATGTTCAGGCTGAGTTGTGCCAGGCGGTAGACGTTCGATTCGCGGCCTCGGAAGTCGCCTCCTTTGACCGTGTCGTAGAAGAGGCGATAAACGCTGTCGCCGTCGTTTTGATAATTCTTGGCGGCATTGATGCCGCCCTGAGCGGCGATGCTGTGTGCGCGCCGGGGACTGTCCTGGAAACAGAAGCACTTCACGTTGTAGCCCAGCTCGGCCAGCGACGCAGAAGCCGACGCACCGGCAAGGCCCGATCCGACGACAATAATGTTGTACTTCCGCTTGTTCGCCGGATTCACCAGCTTCATTTCGAACCGATGCCGGTCCCATCGATTTTCAATCGGCCCCGACGGTATCCTGGCATTCAATTCCATTGTTACTACCTCACCAGCCCCGTCAGGACCGCCAGGGGAACGGAAACGAATCCCGCGATGAGAAGCCATGAAAAGACCGCGGCGAATGTCTTGATCATCGGTGTGTACCTGGGGTGACTGAATCCGACGGATTGGAACATGCTCCAGATGCCGTGGCTCAGGTGCATGCCGATCAGGACCATGGCCACGATGTAGGCGATCGCCACCGGAATCACGCGAAAGCCGTTGACGAGATTGTCGTAAGCGTCGAGTTCGACAAAATTCGGATGGACGGTTCCCGTTGTCAGGTGAAGAAGGTGGAAGATCACGAATGCGAAGATGATTGGACCGCTCCACATCATTGTCCGCGATGCGTAGCTCGCCTGGACGTTGGCTCGTTTTCGGTATCCGATCGGCCGTGCTTCCTTCTTGATCATCGTGAGTTCAATCGAGGCCCAGATGTGAAGAATGACAGAGACAAGCAGGACGATCCGAACGGTCCACAGCAGTGCGGGATTTCCGTGCAGCGTCTCTGCGTAATGATTCATCACGGCGCGGCCCAAAAAAATCTGAAGATTGCCGAGCATATGCGCGATCAGGAATCCGAACAGGATCAGCCCGGTGACCGCCATCACGGCCTTCTTGCCGATGGTCGAATCGTAAAAACGGGAGACTCGCGTCAGGTGCCTACTCGCTGTTACAGTGCTCATGCGTCCTCACTTTCGCAGACAGCCAAACCGATCATTGTAACAGGAAGCTGTGGCGGCGCTGTATGACCGCCGGAAATCCGGCGCTCATAGAGCGCCGCTACAGTGGGATTCCGTCATATATAATGTTCTCAATGAATCGCTACATCGCCGTGGCGGCTGCGATTGTTGTCGCACTGATCCTCGGCGTCGCCGCACTGTCCATGCTTGACCGGCCAACCGAAGTCGACTATCGCCTGGCGAAGAGTCGCGCGCACCTCGACGCCGAGAATTACCTTGCGGTTCTAAAGACGCTGCGGGACCTCCCGAGTTCGCAAAACAGGGGACCTGAAACACATTCCTACCTCGGCGCGGCATACCTCCGGCTCCACCTTTATCAAGCGGCGATCAAGGAATTTGAAGAGGCCGTCAAGCTGCGGCCTCGCCGATCGGATCCGTGGATTGGGCTCGCGTCCTCATACATCGAGTTGGGCGACGGTCAGAAGGCGGTCGATGAAGCGAAGCGCGCGACGGACGTCGAAAAAGGCTCGGCCGATGCGTGGGTCACACTCGGCCGCGCGCAGTGGCAGCAGAAGGACCTGGATGAAGCCGAGAAAGCGGGTCTGAAGGCCCGCGAACTGAGTCCACAAAATCAGGCAGCCTCCGACCTTCTGCTTCATGTGTACTTCGATCGAAATCAGCCGGATAAGTTTCAACCCGAACTGGATCGAAATCCCAACCCAACGAAAAGTATTCAGGACCTCGCAGTCCGATTCGTCCTGAGGCAGGGACAATTCGCGCGCGCCTATGAGCTCAAGACTCGATACGACAAGGCGGCTCTGGACCGCTCGATTCTGGAAACCGAACTGGCGCTTCAGCGGGAACCCGCCCGAATGGAGCAGTATCCGCAATACATCAGGAATCTTGTAAGAGCGGGACGATTTGCGGAAGCCATCGACGCTTCCAAGAGATATCGCGGTGCGGTAGCGCTCGATCTCGAATTGGGAAAGTCCTATTGGATGATGGCGCAAAAGAATGACGCCATTCAGGCGTTTCAGCGCGCTTCTGCCGGCCTAATCCACAAGGTCTCGGCCGAGGTTGCGCTCGCCACCATCACGGGCGACATCCAGCATTGGAAGGAAGCGTATAGGGCGGAACGTATCGAGCAGGATTACTTCATCCTCTCCCGGCTCGAAGACGTTCTGCCGAAGGCGAGCCCGATGGTTCGCGCCTTTATCTATCGATACGCCGGAATCTTCGACGCCTCGTTCTACAACAAGGCCGCCGAAGAAGCGAATCACGTTCTCGATCAGGAACCGGAAAACCTTGACGCCTTGATGACGCTCGGCACTGCATACCATCGGCTCGGCCGCCTGGACGACGCCACGCGCTATGTCGAGCTCGCGCGACAAATCTACCCGAAGAACGCCGAGCCTTTGTCGCGCCTCGCGAATCTTGCGGTCTCCCGGCCGGGCGGCGACCCACCAAAGATTGTCGATCTCATGGAACAGGCCGTGAAGATCGAACCGAATAATGCCAGCTATCTGTTCAATCTCGGATGGACCTATGACCAGCTTGGCGAAACGAAGAAAGCGGCCGATCTGTATCAGCGCGCCATTCGCGCCAGCCCGCTGAGTTTCGAGGCGATGAACAACCTCGCGTTGATCTACGGAAGCGGAGGGGAGCCCGACCGGGCCCTGCCTCTGCTCGAACAGGCGGTCCGCACCGATCCGGAAAATGAAGCCGTTTACTTCAACTTCGCGAATTATCATGTCCGCCGGCGCGAGTGGAAACCCGCGATCGATGACTATGATCGGGTGCTCCAGCTCAATCCTGCCAACTCGGCGGCATCGATCGAGAAGGGAAGAATCTTCATCGAGCTCTCGAGGACTGAAGATGCTCTCGAGAGTTTAAACCACGCCCTGGAAATCGACACGCACTCCTTTGATGCCTACATACTGCTGTCTGCAGCCTATGAGAAGATGGGACATAACAAAGAAGCCATCTCCGCTGCTGAAGAAGCCCAGCGTATTCGACCTCAAGCGCCGGAAGTGACTGCGGCGCTCGATCGACTGAAGGACAAGAAGGAATGACCCGACGGACAAAGATTGTTTGCACCATCGGTCCCGCCTCCGATTCCGAAGAAATGATCAGGAAACTGATCTCCGCCGGAATGAACGTGGCGCGCGTGAACTTTTCGCATGGAACCGATGAATACCACCGCACGGTCATTCGAAGACTGAAGGAGATCCGCAAGGCACTGGACAAACCTCTGGCGATTCTTCAGGATCTGCAGGGTCCGAAGATCCGTATTGGCGAAATCGCGAGCGGCTTCGTTCAATTGATGCCGGGCCAGGAGTTCATTCTGACGGCCGAGGATGTCCCGGGCGACGCGAAACGCGTCTCGGTATCGCTGAAAACTCTCCCGCACGAAGTTTCAGTGGGGCACTCGATTCTTCTCGCGGACGGCAATATCGAGCTGCGAGTCGAAAAGGTAGCTCCGCCGGACATTGTTTGCCGTGTGATCGTGGGCGGCATGCTCAGCTCGCATAAAGGCATCAATCTGCCGGGTTCGGAAGTGCACGTCGATTCCCTGACGAGTAAGGACCGCAACGACATCCTTGTCGGCCTTCAGGAAGGTGTGGACGCGATCGCTCTCAGTTTCGTCCGCCGGGCTGCCGATATTGAGTCGGCACGCAAAGTCATCACGGAGCACGGTGGGAATGTTCCGATCGTGGCGAAAATCGAAAAACACGAGGCGGTCGATAATATCGACAGCATTGTGATGTCCTCGAATGCCATCATGGTCGCTCGCGGCGATCTTGGCGTGGAGATCGACCTCGAAAGTGTGCCGCTGGTCCAGAAATCGATAATCAGGATGTGCAACGCGCTGGGGAAGCCCGTGATCACCGCAACCCAGATGCTCCAGCGAATGGTGGATAATCCGCGGCCGACGCGGGCCGAGGCGACGGATGTCGCCAACGCGATACTCGACGGGACCGATGCCGTCATGCTTTCGGAAGAAACCGCAGTCGGAAAGTATCCCGCGGAATCCGTGTTGATGATGGATCGCATCGCGCGAGCGGCGGAGTGCGCACTCGACGTTTCGAAATTTGAAAATATTCCGGTGGAGTCGGGTACGAGCGACGCGATCAGCCGGGCGAGCTATTTCATCGCGAAGGAAATGGGAGCTGCGGCGATCATCACGCCGACGTGGTCGGGTTCGACAGCCTGCCGGGTCGCGCGGTTCCGTCCGAAGCAGACGATTCTGGCCCCTACGCCAAACGAGGCCGCCTTCGACTTCCTTTCTTTATGCTGGGGTGTGATCCCAATCTTCATCCCTCCCTCCGAAAATCTCGATGACATGATCCGTCTGTCCATCAACGCCGCCCGGCGCGCCGGCTACGTCGATAGCGGCCAACAAGTGGTCATCACCGGCGGCTTGCCGCTTCATGTCCCAGGGAATACCAACTTCATCAAAGTCGAGTGGGTGGATTGAAGGAAGGAACGTGAACAATATGATTCGAAAATGCCCCGTCTGTGGAAAGAGCAATCGCGTGCCTGCCGAGCATATGGCAGACACCGGGCGGTGCGGTGCCTGCAAGGCAGAGCTTCCACCGGTTGCAGAACCAATCGAGGCAGACACCGAGAATTTCGACAGCATTGTGCGCGAAGCTCGCGTCCCGGTTCTCGTCGATTTCTGGGCAGCATGGTGCGGCCCCTGTCGAATGGCTGCGCCGGAAGTCAAAAAGGTAGCCGCGGAGATGGCGGGCCGAGCCATCGTCTTGAAGGTAGACACGGAACGCTCACCCGTTCTTGCGCAACGATACAACGTGATGAGTATTCCAAACTTCGTTGTTTTCAAGAATGGCCAGGTTGTTCTGCAGCAGCCCGGTCTGGTGGATCATAATCAGATGGCAGCCTGGTTAAAGAAGGCAGCCTAGTACTGTGGCGGCGGTCTATGACCGCCGGCGGTCATAGACCGCCGCTACAGTTAGGAACCAAGGCGTTTCAGGGATCGATAGAGGGCGAACAGACCGCCGCCGAGCAATAGAAAAGGGCCGAACCAAAGCACATATGTACGCGGCTTCAGGGGAGGCCGATAAAGCACGAAATCGCCATACCGGTCGGTCAGGAAGGCCACGATTTCCTTGTCATTCCTACCGGCCTTCATTTGCTCTCGAATCTGTTCTCGCAGATCAGCGGCGAGTTCGGCTTGCGAATCCGCGAGTGTTTCGTTCTGGCAGACCAGACAACGAAGCTGGCGCGAAAGCGCCATGACTCGCTTCTCCAGTTCGCGGTTGTCGCTTGCGAAGAGTCGGAAACACGAGAAAATCGCCAGCACCACTGCGAGCCGCTTCATTGGTTCAATTCCGTGACCATTGGCAGAATTGTCTTGTCCAGAATTTCGCGGGTCACTGGACCAATCTGTTTGAACCGGATCAGACCATTCTTGTCGATCAAATACGTTTCAGGCACACCGTAGACCCCGTAATCGATACCGACTCGCCCGTCCGTGTCCAGGACACTGAGCACATATGGATTCCCAAGCTCACGGAGTAACGCGAGCGCGTTCTCGCGCTTGTCCTTGTAATTCAGGCCGTAAATGGGAACATCGCCGCTGCGTGCAAGATCGGCAAGGACGAGATGCTCCTCAAGACACGAAACGCACCAGGATGCCCATGTGTTGAGCAACCACACCTGGCCTCGCATCTGTTGCGGCGAAAAAGTCTTGCCAGGCTCGTGGAGTTGAGCGAGCTGAAACGCCGGCGCCGGTTTGTTGATCAGCGGCGAGGGTACTTCATGCGGATCATAGAGCAAACCGGCTGCGAGGAAGACCACCAGCAACAGGAAGATGACGAATGGGATTGCAAATCTCATGATTCCACTTTTCGCTGCTTCCCGGCGGGCTTGACATAGCGCCGGCCGCTGGCGGCCAATCCGCCGCCGATCATCATCAGGACTGCGCCCGCCCAAATCCAATCAACGAAAGGCTTGTAGTGGACGCGCACACTCCAGGCGCGGTTCTGACCCACCGGTTCACCTAACGAAAGATAAAGGTCACGAAATAGACCGCTGTCGATCGCGGTTTCCGTCAATGCGTTCCCCGAAGCGTTGTAGACACGTTTCTCCGGATACATCGTGCGAACCATCCGGCCGTTCCTGATGATCTCGATCTCAGCGCGCCCAGCCAGGTAGTTTGCGCCGGCTACTTCGGTGACGCCGTTGAATCTGAAATCGTAGCCACCCAAATTGACCGTATCGCCAATGTCCATCCGAACGTCTTTCTCGGCCTGATATCCCGTCACCAGCGTGATGCCGGCGATCAAGACCGCGACGCCGACATGGGCCAGTTGCATGCCGTAGTAACTGCGCGGCTGCGGGCCCATGCCGTTCTTCAGCCTTTCCCAAAGGCTTACTGCGGCGGTGATCACAATCCACAAGGCAAGCGACAGCCCGAGACTCACACGAAGTTTCCATCCGCTGACAAGAAAGGGAATGACAATCCCGGCGATCGCGCTCGCCGCGAACGCCCAGCGCAAGCGCACGGCCAACTCGGGAAGACTCGCCTTCTTCCAGCGCGCGGTTGGACCGACGCCGAGCAAGAACATGGCCGGCACCATCACCGCAACAAAGATCGTGTTGAAATAGGGTGGGCCGACGGACAGTTTGCCCATGCCCAGCACTTCGATGAATAGAGGATAGAGCGTGCCCAGCAGCACCGAAGCGGCCGCCACGGCCAAAAGCACGTTGTTGGTCAGCAGGAACGATTCTCGTGAAACCAGATCGAAGTTGCCGCCCAGTCCGACTTGCTTCGCCCGCCATGCGTAGAGCAGGAGCGAGCCCCCGATGACTATCCCAAGGAAACAGAGAATGAAGATGCCCCGCTTCGGATCCGTCGCGAAAGCGTGCACGGAAGTCAGTACGCCTGAGCGCACCAGAAATGTTCCCAACAAGCTCAGTGAAAACGCGGCAATTGCCAGCAAGACGGTCCAGCTCTTGAAAGCTCCGCGCTTTTCCGTGACAGCGAGAGAATGAATCAGGGCCGTGCTGACCAGCCACGGCATGAACGAGGCGTTCTCCACCGGATCCCAAAACCACCAGCCGCCCCAGCCGAGTTCGTAATAGGCCCAAAAGCTTCCCAGGGCAATGCCGCCAGTCAGGAACGTCCAGGCCACGGTCGTCCAGGGCCTGGACCAGCGGGCCCAGTTTGCATCCAGCCGTCCGCCAATCAACGCTGAGATCGCAAATGCAAACGCCACCGAGAAGCCGACATACCCCATGTAGAGCATAGGCGGATGCAACACCATGGCCGGATCCTGCAACAAAGGGTTCAGATCGCCTCCGTCAGACGGCGGCGAACTGAGGCGAATAAAAGGATTCGACGTCAGCAATAAGAAAAGCAGGAAGCCAACACTGATCGAGCCCATTACGCTGAGTACGCGCGCCACCATCTCCTTCGGCAGGTGACCGCTGAACAGCGTAACGGCCAGCGTCCAGAACCCCAGTATCAACGTCCACAACAGGAGTGAACCTTCGTGCGAGCCCCAGGTTGCAGCCAGACGGTAATGCACGGGCAACTGCGAGTTTGAATTGCTCGCGACGTTCAAAACAGAGAAGTCATTTGTGACAAACAAATAGGCCAGGCAGCCAAAGGCAACAGCCACAAAGATGAATTGCGCCCGACCGGCGGGTATCCCAACGGCCATCCAGGATCGCTTGCCGCGCGTGGCGCCAATCATCGGCAGGGTGACCTGGATGACTGCTATCAAGAGCGCGACAATCAGTGAGAACTGTCCGATTTCAGCTAGCACGGCCCCTCTATTTGCCCGCGAGCGTCTGCGCGACTTCGGGTGGCATGTAGTTCTCGTCGTGCTTGGCCAGCACCTGGTCTGCGTAAAACACACCGTCAGGCGCCACTTTGCCCTCTGCAACGCAACCCCGGCCTTCCTTGAAGAGATCCGGCAGGATGCCCTTATAGACCACGGGAATGCTCTTCGCCGCATCCGCAATCATGAATCGCGAGGTCAGTCCATCAGCGTCGCGCTTGAGACTGCCCTTCTGAACCAGACCGCCGATGCGGAAATACCTGCCAGTGGGAGCTTCTTTGGCGGCTACCTGTGAAGGAGTGAAAAAGAAAACCAGATTCTTGTTGAAAGCGCTAAGCACGAGAGCGGCCGAGACGCCCAGGCTGCAGAGGCCCACAACGATAAAACCCATTCTCTTGTGACGTTTTTTCAAGCTCGCACCTTCCGGCTATTTTGAAAAGTTCTGAGGCTGCCTCTTTAGCATTTTCTTTCGGCGAACCACCTGGAGCACCTCGCCGCACATGGCCACCAACGCCAGCACGTAGGAGCCCCACACATAGAAGCCGTAACCTTCCATGGAAAAAAATTTTGACCAGTTCATCTCGTTAGTGCTTCTTCTCTCCAGCCCACGCCTCGCTCCCTTTCAATGATGGCGCAGCACAGCCGGGTGAGTACGACAGCGATGGAATACAGCCAGCACGCCGCCAGCATGATCAACATCGCGGCAAGCATGGGGGCAGCGATGGTTGGTTTATCGACGATCCGGATCGTAGCGCCCTGATGCAGTGTGTTCCACCACTGCACCGAGAAGTAGATAATCGGTACATTAATTACACCGACCAGCGCCAGCACAGCGCCTGCGCGGTCGGCGCGCCTCGGATCGTCAATAGCGGACTGCAGCGAGACGAAACCAATGTAGAGAAAGAGCAGAATGAGCGTGGACGTCGTTCGCGCATCCCACACCCACCAGGTACCCCACGTTGGTTTTCCCCACATCGAACCTGTCGCCAGTGAAAGGAATGTGAACATCGCTCCGGTGATCGACAAGGACGACGCCATCATCGAAGACAGCCGCGAATTAAAGGCCCAGCCGATACCTGCATAGATCGCCATCAGGATGTAAAGGAGCATCCCCATCCACGCTGCCGGCACGTGAATGAAGAGCACGCGGTACGCTTCTCCCTGCTGGAAATCGCGCGGCGCCAGAAACAATCCAACGTAAAGGCCGATGATGAAGAGGATCGCCGCCGCAGTTGCAAACCAGGGAATCATCTTGTTCGCCACCGGATAAAATTTTCCCGGGGATGCGTATCTGTACCAGTTGAGGCTCATTTCACTCCAACGAAATTCGGAGCGCCGCTGAAGTTGCCCATGGCGCGAAAACCACCGTCAAGACAAGCACGGCTCCGAGCAGATACAAGTTGGCTTCAGGGCTGCCGCTTGCCAGTGAGGCTTCCGCCGCTCCGGCTCCAAATATCAGGGCGGGGATGTACAGCGGCAACACGAGCAATGAAAGTAGAACGCCACCGCCGCGCAGACCCAACGTCAGCGCCGCACCGATGGATCCGATCAGACTGAAAACCGGAATGCCCAGCACCAGTGACACGACCAGCAGGAGCAGAGCGCTTCGTGTCCAGCCGAACTGCGTACCAACCAGCGGTGTAATCAGGATGAGGGGCACCTCAGAGACCAGCCACTGCGCGAACGCCTTCCCCAACACGATCAAATAAAGTGGTTGCGGCGTCATCAGCATCTGTTCGAGGGTTCCATCGACGTAGTCGCCGGCAAACAGCCGGCCCAGGGAGAGCATCGACGCGAGCAACGCCGCTACCCACACCAGGCCAGAAGCGATCGAGCGCAATAGTTGAGTATCCGGCCCGATGCTGAGTGGAAACAAACTGACGACAATGACGAAGAAGAAGAGCGTGGAGAGCGCGTCCGCACGCCTCCGCCAGGCGAGCGTCAGGTCGCGGCGCACGAGCCATCGGAACATTGCGAACTGTGACGGCGTACTCATGAGGCAAGTTCGATCCGCTGAAACCTACCCGCGGCCAGGTCCATTTCATGATGCGTTGCGACAATCGCCATTCCGCCTTTTGCCAGATGCTCCCTTATTAATGACTTGATCAACTCCACGGCCGCTTTGTCTAACGACGTCAGCACCTCATCAAGGAGCCAGAGCGTTGTTCGGCAAACCAGAAGTCGCGTCAGTGCCAGCCGCCGGCGCTGGCCTTCGGACAAGAGCCGCGCCGGCAAGTTTTCGTGTTCGGCCAGGCCCATCCGTGTGAGGGCGTCCAAGGCATGTTTGCGAGTGATCTCAATTCCGCTGAGTCCGCTCGACACGCGAAGGTTTTCCAGCACTGTCAATTCGTCCTTCACACCCTGCCGATGACCAAGATAGGTAACAACGGAGAAATATTCCTCACGAAGAGAGCTGATGTTCGTGCCTTGCCAGCAAATCTCGCCGTTCGTGGGCGGCAACAGGCCGCAGAGCATCCTGATCAAGCTGGTTTTGCCGCTTCCGTTTGGACCGGTTAGCTGGAAAAGGTCACCCGGCCGGACCGAAAAACTAATTTCTTTGAAGAGCCGGCGATTCCCGCGAACGCACTCGAGGTTGGTTGTTTCAAGCATTGCTACCCTTCTACAATTCCGCGCGAGCGGTTCTCAGTACCGGATAGAACTGCGTGAACACGTGGTCCGTTTCCGCGCGCTCTTCATGACACGAACGGCAGCCAGTCCCATCCGGAAGCGCCTGGGCCGTGGCCTTCATCTTTCCGTCACTGTCGGTGAAATTGAAGAATCCCCATCCTCCATCAAACCGGCTGCTGTCCTTTACCGAAGCTTCAAGTGCGATGAACTCTTTTTCATAAACGCCGTCGAGGCCCGGTTCTTTCTTCATTTCCGAACTTGCCATTTCCCGCACCATCACTGTCCCTTCGGGAAATGTCCCGGTTTTTGCGTACTCCCGATACGCAGGGCGATTGATGTAGACGTTGTGGAAGGACTCGCGTCCGATGGAAGCGCCGACAAATACCCATTGCCGATATCCTTCCGGACGCAGCAGCGTGTCCCTGTCCTCGAACACGGCTCCGGACGGATGGGGTTCGGGCAGGGCGTGCCGCATTTGAGCCAGCAGTGACACCGATAGGATCGCGGCGATGGCGAGGCCCGCAAAAGCATACCCGCGTCTGCGGAAACCAAGCATCAGCACACGCTCGATCTTCACGGCCCATCCGAATGTTTGCTGTGCATCACAGATTCGCGACAATACCTCCCGCCGCATGCCCGCAAACGACGAAGGGTTGATGGTTTCCTGGCGCAGTGATTTCAGTAACGATTGCCGCTCGCGAAGCTGATCGAGGAACTGCCGGCATTGCTCACAGCCCATCAGGTGAGTCGCCGTAAGTTCCGCGTCCGCCGCGGGCAGGTCGCCCTCGACGTAGAGGGCGAGAAGCTCATTCGAAAACGCGCACTTCACAGCAGGCCTCCCATCATCTGATCGATCAATTCCTTCATCCTCAAACGCCCGCGGCTGACCTGAGAACGCACCGTTGTTTCAGAGGAACGCAGAATCGCCGCCACCTCGGACGTGGAAAAACCCTCGATGTCGCGCAGGACAATAGCCATCCTTTCCTTCTCCGGCAGGCTGTCCAAAGCTTTCCAAACCATCTGGCGCTCCTGCTCCCCGGCTAATCCCGCGTGCGGGTCGCCTGATCGGTCCGTCGCTACTGCTTCAGGCGCGGTGGTTTCGGGAAAGGTGCTGCGCCATTTCTGCCTCTTGCGTCCAATGTCCCGGCAAGCGTTCACGGTCATGCGAATCAGCCATGGCTCGACAGGCTTTTGAGGATCCAGACGGTGGAGGTACTTGAACGCGCGGTAGAAGACCTCCTGGGCCGCGTCCTGAGCATCGTCCCTGGTTCCCAACAGCCTTATAGCCACAGTCATGACACGGCGCTCGTAGCGCGCGATGATCTGCTCAAATGCTGTCGCGTCTCCCCCGAGCGCAAGGCGAACCAGTTTGGCAACCTCGGCGCCCTCGGGCGACACCTCGGTGCCTGATGCTCCGGCCATCGAGAGTGCTCTGTGGACGAGAAGCGAATTGTCGATCCCATGTTCCATCTGGCTTTGCCTTCAGTAAGTAATACTTGCCGAGTGCGAGAATCGTTGAAACGCACAAGCATACGCTTCCGTGGTAAATTCTAATCAGAGCGACAGAGAAACGAACCCGGCGAGGCAGGCTATGCGAAAAATTGCTCTTGCTTCTGGAATTGTTGCTGCGCTCATCGTGTTGGTATTGGCAGCCGCGTGGTTGTTCATCGACCCCAATCAATATCACGGACTGATCCAGGCACAACTCGAGCAGCAACTCGCCAGGAAGGTCACTTTGGGCAAAATGAGCCTGGGGTTGCTACCCCTTCGTTTCCAGGCCGAGGAAACCGTCATTGCAGAAGACCCCAGCCTTGGACAACGGTCAGCTTTTATTCGAACAGAAAATCTGGACGTTCGGATCAGCCTCCTTTCGCTGTTGACAGGCGGACTGACGATCCATTCGCTGGAACTCCAGCGTCCAAGCGTGGAATTGATAAAGAGCAAGACCGGACGGTGGAATTTCTCGAGCCTTGGGGCCGGCAGCGCTGAAAATCCTGCCGCTCCTGCCAGTTCATCGGGGAATTCAAATCGCACGCTCACGCTGGACAGGCTGACCATCCGCGACGGGCAGATCGCCGTCACGGATCTGCAAAAAGCACAGCCGCGCGCCGTGTATGACCACATCGATCTGACGCTCAGCAATTACACCAAAGGGCAGCCGTTTTCCTTCGACCTTGCTGCGCACATCCCGGGCGAGGGTGCGGAGGAAGTACATCTCAAGGGAGAAGGCGGACCGGTGTCGGAAGACAACCCTTCGGAGACTCCCTTTCGCGGGAGCCTCAGTTTGAAGGAGGTTGGAATTGACGGTCTGAAGAAGTTTCTTAGCAGCGAAACTCTGTCGAAAGCTGCGGGTTCTCTGTCCGGTGAAAGCCAGGTCTCAAATCAGTCGGGCAAGCTTACGGCCGTTGGTAACCTGAAACTCAACGGGGCACGATTCAATGGTGTCGACGTCGGGTATCCAATCGGGCTCGATTTCAATCTGGCCTCCACGGCCGCGAACGGACTCCTCACGATCAACAACGCGAACGTCATGCTCGGCCAAACGCCGCTGTCGGTCGCCGGGTCTCTCAATACCAACGCGACACCGGCCACGCTGAACCTGAACATCAAATCCGGGGACGTTTCCATTGCCGAGATCGCGCGGCTTTTGTCCGCCCTCGGCGTCGCTTTTGCCCCTGGAACCGCGGTCACCGGCCGGATCAACGCAGACCTGCAGGCGAGAGGGTCCATTGACAGGCCTGCGCTGACGGGCGTTGTTACGGGACGCGACCTGAACATATCCGGCAAGGATATTCCTCAGCCCGTGGAAGTGAAAGAGCTGCATCTGGGGCTGACACCCGCCGAGATCCGCTCGAACGAATTCAATGCCACATCTGGAAAGACGGCCTTAACAGGTCAGTTCGCCGTCCGGCAATACACGTCGAAGACTCCTGTGATTGACGTCGCTCTGCGAGCGCCCGGCGCAACGTTGCCGGAAGTCCAATCCATTGCCAAGGCCTACGGCGTTACCGGGCTCGACCGACTTAGCGGCGCGGGCACGCTCAGTCTCGATTTGCACGCTGCAGGTCCGCTGGAGTCGCTGAGTTCAGCCGATATCGTCAGGGCGTTGAACGGCAATCTGAACATCAATCTCAAGCCCCTCCGCATTGCAGGATTCGATGCCGCGCGGGAGCTGGCCACCATTGGAGGTTTCTCGAGTTCCACCGCAGGCGGCCAGAACTTCACAGATGTTGTGCTAATGACCGGCCGCATTCTGGTAAAGAACGGCATTGCTCAAACGGACGATCTAAAAGCACAACTGTCGATCGGCAATCTCGCCGCTGCCGGCACTGCGGACCTGGCGGCCGAAACGCTCAATTTAAAGCTTTCGGCAGTCCTTTCGAAAGCATTCAGCAACAAGGTGGGCGGCCCGCAAGTGGCTGGATACATGCGCACTGCCCTTTCCAATAGCGCTGGCGAACTTGTGATTCCTGCAATTGTTACCGGAACCTTCACGCAACCGAGATTCGCGCCGGACGTACAAGCCTTCCTGCAGCTGCAGAAACAAAGGCTGCTGCCGACATTTGATAATCCCGCCGGGGCCCTTTCCGGCATACTGGGCTCACTCACGGAAAAGGAAAAGAAGAACGACAGCCAGGAACAGGCACCTGCAGAGAAGCCCGCCGACAGGATCAAGGGAATTCTCGGCGGGATTCTGGGTGGGAAAAAGAAGCCGGATCAAGAATGAAAGCGCCTCTCAACGCGCCCGGAAGTGGACCAGTAGATATTCGGATCATTTCAATCCATCGAATCCGGCGGCCTGGGAGGCAGTCCGAATGAATACCAGATCAGAAAGTATGGCGTTATATTTCATCCCGGCGTTTCCGATCCCAACGACGCCGCATTCGTCACAGTTCAATCCG
>WNFT01002093.1_pt1 | contig 17028 bp, 16 predicted proteins | sample 5400191 | NCBI WGS metagenome assembly WNFT01 (sample SAMN13153359, study PRJNA577476) | soil metagenome | isolation source: 80 cm saprolite under Madrone tree | place: USA:California | collected 2016-06-14 | reverse complement strand
CGCATGTCATGGCGTGGGCCACGATACTGACCGAAGTCATCGGCGGTCTGGCGGTGATTCTGGGTGCGTTCGTGGCGCTGGTCGCCTTACCGATGGCTGCGCTTTTGGTCGTGGCGACCTTTACCGTGCATCTGCCCTACGGGTTCAGTTCCATCAAGCTCCTGTCGGTGTCGGCAGCCGGCGCGCAGTTCGGGCCGCCGGGCTATGAATTGAACCTCCTCTATCTCGCCTGTCTCGCCGCGCTAGTCCTGGGTGGTTCGGGACCACTGGCGATAGACGGACTTGTCAGGAGGAGAGGGTCGGCCGGGGGCTGCCATTCGGGCTCTGCCGAGCGTTAGTCGCTAGAAGCAGCGCCGGCCTAGCCTCTGTGGAAACGTCAACCGGGACACCACCCGAGCCAGCCTCGTTGCGTTTTTGGTTGCAGCGTCGCTTTTCGTCGGTGGCTGCTCCGGCAACCTCTCCGGTGATTTCTACTACACCACTCGTGGTGGTGACGTTAAACGCCTGGCAGATCGGGAAATCGCGCTCGTCAAGGCCAGCGACCAATTCGACTCCGAGTGGAGGAAAGCTGTTACCGACTTTCAGGCCGCGTTTCAGGTCGCGTACGAGTCTAAGGACACAGGTTCACAAGCGTTACAAGATCGAGTCGTAGAGGAGTGGACCGCTCACGCGCTAAAGCTTATCGCGTGGGGCAAGGTGAAGATCGTTCGGACCGACGCGAACGGGCACTATGACATGAGTCGCCTCAAGCCGGGACGATACTACCTGTTCGCGCGAGCGGACCTGCCCGTGTCCATGAACATCCGAGTTCCGTTTCATTGATGGGTCCAGGTTGAGATCAAGTCTGGAACAAACACTGTTAACCTGACAACGAGCGACAGGGGGAAGTGGCCGTTCAGCGCGTTGCAGGGGCTGCGATCGCCTTAGCCGCGCTGTTCCCAGTCGGCAGGCCTCATCCCAAACCGCAACGCCCAGTTTACAATCACCCCGCCCGGCCCGTCCTTAGATCGCTCTGATCTATGCAGCCTCAGAACTCGGAATCACGACTCCATCATATTGACCCATTACCAGATAGAACGCCTTGAGCCGTGCACTCAGGCTGGGAGCCCTACACGGAAGATAGTAGCGAGTCAATGCCGACCTCTTAGACGAGAAGGCGTTTTCGTCACCGCGAACGTCTGTCGTGGTGACCGCAACGAGATTCGCCCAAGAGATCTTCCCGATACTTCGCTTTTGAATCGAATCGACGGCAATCGCTATTGCCGACCCGAATGCTGGCTCACCGCTGACCGAGTACTTCGAGAGGCCAAGGCCTGAATCTTCGTCATATACTCCCTCCCGGCAGCCCACTACGAGTTCAAGTACCTCCTAAAACGAAATCAGTGTTTCAGAAACTTGTAGGTCTCGTCCCATGCCGCCGTCGCCGCCGCCTCGTTGTAGCCGAGAGTTCTGTTAATCGCGTCTTTCATGACCGGCGGCAGCTCCGGCGTATCGAACGCATGGCGAGCTTCGGGGTAGATATGAACATCTACCGGAGTCCCGGCGGGCACCTTCTTTACAAGGCTCTGGCACGCGTCGGCCGGCGCGACATCATCGAGGGCACCGAGGAGCATGAGCACGGGTACCGGGGCTTTCCACGGTCGGATGTCTCTGCAGACTGGATAGAATGCGACCGCCCGCTGAAACGGGGCCGCGTCCGCCGGGCGGATCCTGCCGAGCGCGGCGAGGACGCCGCCGCCTCCGTAAGACCATCCCATCGCAGTGATTTGGTCCACATTCACATATGACAACGAACGAAGGTGCGCGCCTGAAGCGAGGATGTCCTCGGCGACGTCATCGGTATCCACGATGTATCGACCATTTTCAAAGCAGCGGCCCAGGCGGCGGCGCGCGAGATAATCGACAAAGATCACGAGGAATCCTTGGGCCTTCAGCGCCTCGGCCCTTCGCGTATACCCCGTTGGGGCGATACTCGGCCTGAATCCACTACAGCCCGACACCATCATGACGGCCGGGAATGGCCCACTTCCATCGGGACGATACGTGTTGTAGTAAGGCTCGAGTTGCTTCTGAATTTTGGCGAGGTCTGCCGCCTCGCTCAGCGTGGCAAGCAGCAGAATGACGATAGCACCCACGATGCTCATCCGGATCTTTGCTTGCATGTTCGGACCTCCTCTCGATGGCCGCAACGTCAACTGGGCTTCCACGACATAGTCCATCCCCTCCCCTAGAAATTACGCTGGCGTGTTCTCGGTGCCCGGTCCGCCATTTTCCCAGCAGCCGCTCTCTACAGCTAAGCCCGCAGCCCCTCTGGCGAGGGACTGCAGCCCCGGACACTGCAACCACCCGTTTACATGGCTTTGCCCGCAGCCGCGGCTCCGGAGACTTCCTCCAACCTGCCGGTTCTTACGTCGTAAATGTATCCGTGGATCGGAATGGACCTGGGAATCAACGGGTGGTCGCGAATGCGCCTCACGTCGGCGACGACAGCAGCCGCATTATCCTTCATCGTGAGCCAATCAATAAACTCACCCTCCGTCGATCCGGGGCCTTTCCCGACATCGCGAAAACCGCTGGGCGTGAGCTCCGCAGTCTCGAGGCTACTGGCAAGAAGATTCCGCATCACCTCGTCCGTGAAGAACAGCATGCCGCAGTCGGTGTGGTGAATGACGAAGAACTCATTCGTGCCGAGCAGCTTGTAGGAGATGACCAGGGAGCGGAGCGCGTCGTCGCTGGCGCGCCCTCCGGCATTGCGAATAACGTGGGCATCTCCCTCCGCGAGTCCGGCGTATTTGGCAGGATCCAGACGGGCGTCCATGCACGTGAGAATCGTAAAATGCCGCGCCGGTGGTATTGACAGCTTGCCCTTCGCACCGAACGTCGCGGCGTAGCCCGCATTTGCCTTCAGAACTTCCGATAGCACGCTCATCGTTGTCCTCCTTTTGTCTCACAGACGCCCCTTGCTCAGCGGCAACTCGGTCTTCGCTTCTGACATCAACGCCCCCGGTGACCACGCTCGGTCACCCGGAGCCATTGTGTTTTTCCGCGAGGGGCTCGCTCGCCTGAAGCACAAAATCCTCCTTCAGGCTGGACCAATACCGACTTTATCGCGAACTCAGGCGCGCCATGTATAGATCGTGGCTGTCAGCAATGTCAGGGGCTCAAATTTTCAGGGTTCCCCATTTCACCGATTCTCTCTGATGGGGCTCGCGAGCGCGCGTCCCCGGATCGGTGTCATTTAGGGGGGACGCTATATTCGGCTTGCCACTCGAATGTGGCGGCAGCCGCGGTGGGCCCGCCGGGCGCCGATGCTTTCCCCAGGTACGAGCCCTGCCCTATAATCCCTTGGAACTTCCCGGTACCTCCCGTAAACCGCAACTTGCCCTCAAACTTGGCCTCCCATGATCCATCCGGATTGGTCGTTCGCGTCGTCCGCCCCTCGTAGCTCAGAAAGGTTCGGTCACCGCCAGGATGGGCATTGGCGTTGTAGCCGCTGTGATATCCCGTGCCGGCCGTGTAGTCGGTATAAGAAAATTGAGTGACCTCAACATTATTCCAATCCGGATTGGCGCTGTTCCAGAACTGGATGCGATTGACCAACATCACTTCATGCTTCGGCGCGTCGCCTGGAAGAAGCATCGTTTGCGATAACGTCGGACCGAACTTCGCTGTTCCCGACACCTTCTTGTCTTCTGCCGAGGCGCCATCGCTCAGTACGAGTAGCCACAGTGAAACCGCAATCGCCAAGGCCGTGAGAATCCTTGGACCGCACGCAAGCGTCGTCATGCCCATCCTCCCTTGCTGCATTGATTAGTTGAGAACTGGACGGTGAGAACTGCGAAGGAAGCCTGCCTCCCCAGTTACTTACTTAGGGGCCATGACAGACTCGTTAGGGACGGGGAACGAACAACTCCTTTGGTCCCTTTGGGCTATACGGTCGAGGTAGTGGCGAGATGATGTGGTAGCAGCGAATTCTTGTCAAGATGATGCTGGGGGAGTTCCCCTGCTGCGCCGGCGGCGCGTGGCGCGAAGATGATGCCCTGCACCCCATTGTTCTGCTCACCAGGAGGAGTTCCCTCGAGCGCCTCGGACTCGAGAACACGGCCAAGGCACGGCCAAACGCCGGAAGACCGAACAGCTCGTCTCCTCTAACTCTTCGTTTTGATTTACTTGAGAGGTTGTAGCACCTTCAGGTTATGAGGCTAGTGCTTGCCGCGACGTCACCCAACGATTTCCAATAAGAACGGTCACTTGAGCTCCCACTGATGGGCCCGCGTTTGGGCCTTATTGGGGCCCGTTGGGGCGCGTTCACGTCCAAAACACGGCCAAATTGCTGATGACCGATCGACGCTCCACTACTGAATGACCTCGTCGGCCCGAACCAGTAGCGACTATGGAATCGTCAGGCCGAGAGCTTTCGCGGTTTTCACTGGCCCTTGAGCCGCATGTCCTCATAGGAGGGGAAGATCGACAGCGGGACCAGGTTGATCGTGTGATCGGCCACTCGCGGTCCGATCCCTATCAGCACGCGGGTGTTCCAGATCGGTGCGAACATCGCCCGGTCGATCGTGAGTTGCTGGATGCGATGCAGCACAGCTTCGCGCTTCGCGGGGTCCCGCTCGCGTGCCTGTTGCTGGAACAATTCGTCGATGTCGGGATAACCCCCATAGGCATAGCTGCCCTTCGAGTAAATGAACGCCTGTCTTTCGCCAAAACTCCGTCCGGCTGACAAGTTGTTGATCCAATGGCTCTGTTCCGGAGAAGATCCCGGGTCGATGATCACTCTCCTGCTCCACCTTATACTGTCCGGGCACGAAAGAGGGAGAGCGGAGAGACCTGGGTCTCATCGAGAAAAGAACATGACGGCTGGGAACAATAGGAGGGTCTGTATGAGGGCGAGAGGGGGCCCCGGAGCGTGGATGGGGCTTGCCAACCAGAGGACCATGCTCCACCGAGCCCCCGGAGGCTCAGAAGCAGACTGTCCCGGTTGGCAAGAGAACGGCGCGAAGGTTCAAGAGAAAGTCGCCCCCCGGAGGGCCGGTATAAGGCCAACCTTGCCGTTCACACTCTCCGGCCTGAGGGAGGCGATGAATGCGCTACTACCTGGGCGTCGATTGGGCGGATCAGACGCATGCGATCTGGGTCGTGGATGAGCACGGCACGAAGGTCGCCGGCCGCACGGTGCCGCACACGGCAGCGGGCTTCAGCGAATGGGGCCGCGAGCTCGACGAGTGGCGGGCGCAGGGGATCGAGCTGTGGGCGGCCATTGAGCGACCCGAAGGCCGGGTGGTGGATTTCCTGCTCGACCATGGCGTCGTGGTCTACCCCGTGAATCCCAAGGCGTTGGACCGGGCCCGGGATCGGTTTCGGCCCAGTGCGGCCAAGAGTGACCCGTTTGACGCGCGGGTGCTGGCCGACTTCCTCCGCACGGATCACGGGCACCTCCAGGCCCTGCAGCCGAGCTCGGAGGTGGCCCAGGAGCTCAAGTACCTCACGGAGGACTACCGCCGGCATGTCCGGCAGCAGACGCGCCTGGTCAACCAGCTGACGGCTACGCTGAAAGCCTACTATCCACGGGCGCTCGAGGTGAGCGAGTTGACGACGGCGCTGGCGCGACAGTTCCTGCTGGCCTATCCGACGCCCGCGGCGGTGGTGGCCCTCACCGAAAAGCAGTGGCAGCGGTGGGCGCGCGCGCACCGGTTGAGCGAGGCCCGGACCCAAGAGCTCTGGGCGGTCCTCCAGCGGCCGCAACTGCCGGTGCCGGACCACGTGGTGCGAGCCAAGGCCCGGCTGATGCTGACCCTGGTGGAGGAACTGACGCCGGTGGTGGCAGCCGTCGACCAGTATCGGGAGGCGATCGACGCTTTTTTCGCGGGCTTGCCGGAGGGGCAGTGGATCCGGACGCTGCCGATCGGTAAGCACGGGGTTACCGCCCCGACGCTCTGGGCCCTCCTGGGGGACACCGCCGGGCGGTGGAAATCGTTTCAACACCTCCAAGGGCACGCCGGCGCTGTGCCCGTGACAATCCGGAGCGGCCAGCAGCGGGTCGTTCGGTTCCGATTCGCCTGTAACAAGGCGATGCGTGACATCATCGATCAGGTGGCATTCCTCTCGCTGCGGAAGTGTGAATGGGCCCGGGCGTACTACGACCAGCAGCGGGCGCGGGGTCACGATCATCATCCGGCCCTGCGGGCGTTGGGCGCCAAGTGGTTGAAGATCATCTTCGTGATGTGGGACCGCCACATCCCGTATGACGAGCAGCATCACCTGGCGACGATGGCGCGGCACCAGCTGCGGCAGGGGGCTCAGAAAAAAATCGCTTGACAGCAACCAGAGAAAGTCTGCTTCGACTCCTCCCATTCCTCTGCGGCGGCCACCGCCACCTTGCCCTCGAGAACCTCGCCTTGCGCCAGCAACTCGCCGTGTACAAGCAAACGGTGACCCAGCCGAAACTACGCACGACTGATCGGCTCTCTGGGTGGCGCTGACCAAGGTCTGGGCCAGGTGGAGACAGCCTCTCGTGATCGTTACCCCCGACACCGTCCTGCGGTGGCAGCGGCGCCGCTTCCGTGAGCACTGGACCAAACTCTCCGGTCGGCCCACCCGAGGCCGCCCGCCGATCAATCCCGAGATCACGGCTCTTGTCACACGAATGGCCGCGGCCAATCCCTTCTGGGGCGCCCCGAGAATCCATGGTGAGCTCCTGAAAATCGGCATCCGCGTGGCCGAGCGCACCGTCTCGCGGCTGGTGCCGAGGCGCCGCATACCTCCCTCCCAGACCTGGCGCACGTTCCTGACCAATCATGTCCGGGACCTGGTCTCCCTCGATTTCTTCACTGTTCCCACCGCGCGCTTGCGCGTGCTCTTCGTCCTAATCGTCCTCGCCCACCAGCGCCGGTGTGTCGTCCACTTCAACGTGACTGAACATCCCACCGCCGCCTGGACGGCCCAGCAGATCGTGGACGCCTTCCCGGACGAATCCGCGCCGTCTTACCTCCTCCGCGATCGCGACAGTGTCTACGGTCACGCGTTCCGGCAACGGGTGAAAGGCATGGGAATCGCTGAAGTCCTGACCGCGCCCCATAGCCCGTGGCAGAACCCCTTCGCGGAGCGCCTTATCGGCTCGATCCGGCGCGAGTGTCTGAACCATGTCTTCGTCCTCGGCGAACTGCATCTGCGCCGCATCCTAACTCGCTACTTCGCGTACTATCACCGAGCTCGCACTCACCTTTCGCTCGACAAGGATGCGCCCGACGGGCGGCCAATCGAGCCGCCGGAACTCGGCATGGTTATCCAGATTCGCGAAGTCGGCGGCCTCCATCATCGCTACCTCCGGCAGGCGGCCTGATCTCGCCTCACCCGTCGGGTCCAGGCTCACCAGTTTGCGACGCCCGCGCCCTCCTTCCGTCAGGCCGCTCTCCATGGTCCACTTCTCTGTGGTCGGCCCGACGACCCCAACCGTAAACTGCCCTGCTTCAGACCCCTTTCTAGATTCTCCTGGCGTTCCTTCGCCTGTTGCGGGCGCATCGGCCGTCGTCAACAGAGTCGGACGAGTTTTGGCGAAGGACAGCCCTACAGCGTTCGGACTCATCTCCCGTGAGTTCGCCTCTTCGCAGCGAGAGCGAAGGTCAAGGACAACCTCTCTTGCCTTGACTCGGTGTTCGACGTCACCTACACTCCGCTCGCATTTCGGGAGGATGACGTCGTGGATCGGGTCCCTACCATCTGAGCTGGAGGCTGGGTATGCGTATTGCTCGACGAGCCCTTGCAGCAGTGATCGTGGCCGCGGTTGTCGCATCGGCGGGTTTCAACGCCGCCTCCGCCCTCGAGCAGAAGCCTGTGTTGAGCGTCGAGGTGGCCGAGAAGGCGGCGATGGCGTGCGACAAGCACGCCAGAGCCAAGGGGTGGAAGATGAACATCGCGGTGCTCGACGACGGTGGGGGGCTGCTCTACTTCCGGCGCGACCCGGCCTCCTTCCGGGGGAGCGTCGATATCTCCATCAACAAGGCCTGGACCGCCACCCAATTCGGTTTCCCGACGCGGCTCTTTGGCGAGTCGATCGTCAAGGCCGCGGACGGGATCCAGTACACGCCCCGCCTGATCATTTTCCCCGGTGGGCTGCCCATCAAGGCCGGAGAAGTGCTCATCGGGGGGATCGGCGTCAGCGGAGCGACCGGAGATCAGGACGAGGAGTGCGCCAAGGTCGGGCTGGACGCCGTCAAAGAGATGTTGAAGTAAAGGGAAGGTGAGCCGCGCGGCGCAACTCACCTTCCATCGTCCTACGCCAGAGGCTACACGAGAGGCCCAGGCTTCCTGAGGTACCGGTCCTTGATCGCGCCCGCGGTCCAGTAGGCGAGCGCACCCACGGTTCCGGTGGGGTTGAACGACGAGATCTGCGGGAACGCGCTGGCACCCACGACGAAGACGTTGTGGGCATCCCAGGACTGGAGATATCGGTTGACGACGCTCTTGGTCGGGTCGCTCCCCGTCATGGCGCCGCCGACCTGGTGGATGATCCCGTACGGCACGCCCGCGTCGAAGTGCTCGCCGAGGCCATAGCTACCGTAGTGACTCGCCCCCATCGCACGGGCAACCTTCTCGCCGATGCCGGTCAAGTATTGGCTCAACTTCCGCTCGTTGGGTCCGAAGTCGTAGGTCAAGCGCAGCAGCGGATTGCCCCAGTAGTCCCGGTAGGTCGGGTCGAGCGACAGATAGTTGCCGCGGTAAGAGAGATGGTCGTGGAGGCCGACGATCTGCGCCGACCTGTTGTAGTAGTAGGCAACCGACTTCTTCCAAGCCGAGCCCCACGTCGGCGTGCCCCGGGGCGTCGGCTGAAACGTGAGCGGTCCCCACCCCATCGCCAGGATCTGAATGATCGCGCCGCCCACGAACCCGAGGCCGGCGTGGTCGAAGTTGTCGCCCTGAAGGTCGGCGATCGACGTGCAGAGCGCGCCCGCGCCCATGAACGGGTTGGTGATCACTTCCTTGTCGAATTGCATCGGGACGTAGGGCAGCCCGGCATGCCAGGCGTAGTTTTTGCCGACGACCCCGGTGCCTGTCGCCGGATCGTAGGGCTTGCCAAGGCCCGACAGGAGGAGCAGGTGTGTGTTCGACCAGGTGAATGCGGTGAGCAGGATGATGTCGGCGGGCTGTTCGAACTCGCGTCCGTGGGCATCCACGTAGGTCACGCTCGTCGCGCGGTTGCCGCTGACGTTGATTCGTTGGACCGCCGCGTGGCTGCGAAGCTCGTAGTTTCCCGTCTTGAACGCGGCCGGTAGTACGGCGGTTTGCGGGGTGGCCTTCGCGGCGACCTCGCACGGGTAGTTCATGCAGTAGCCGCAGTAGAGGCACGCGCCCATGGTGATGCCGTCCGGGTTGGTGTAGGGGCGACTCATCTGGGCCGCGGGAACCGGGAAGGGGTGATAGCCGAGATCGGTCGCGGCCTTCGTGAACAGCGTCTCGACGTAGCTTCGCGTCAGGGGCGGGTTGGGGAAGTCCCTCGTCCGGGCGCCCTCGAACGGGTTGCCGCCCGGCCTGATCGTGCCCTGGATGTTGCCAGCGGTTCCGGAGATGCCGCACGTGTACTCGAACTTGTCGTAGGAGGGCTCGAGCTCCTCGTAGGTCATCGGCCAGTCCTGGATCGTGGCGTCAGCGGGAATGGCGTTCGCCCCATACCGCTCCGTCGTCATCTTCTTGGTCTTGAAGTCCCACGGGTGATGACGCCAGGTCCAGCCAGCCCAGTGGAAACCTGCGCCGCCGACCCCTTGACCCCAGGGAAAGGGGCCGTGCCGCCGCATGGGCCGGGCGACCTCGCGATAGTCGTTCCGGAACGTCAGCGTGGAGCGCGAGGTCTGCTCGAACAGCTCCAGCTGCCGGTCGTATTTGTACTGGTCGTGCGTCTGCGGCAGCGCGAAGTCTGCCTGGGTGCGGTTGTCGCCGCGTTCGAGCCCGACCACCTTGAGCCCTGCTTGAGCCAGCTCCTTCCCCAGGATGCTGCCCGCCCATCCGACGCCGACGGTCACGACATCTACTGGCTTCAGTCTCGTCGCCATGTGTATCTTCCCTCCTCACACGAAGAAGGTCGTCTTCGTGTGCGCGGCGTCCGCCGTTTGGCGGTCGCTCGGTGACGGGACGGGAGCCGTCGTTGGCCGGATGACGCCGGCCGCAGCGTTTTGATGGATCGGATGTCCGTGCTCGTCGACAGGAACCCGCGCCCGCAGCGCGCCGAGGTCCACGGGCGCGACGTCGTACGGTTCGTTCTTGCCGATGGTCGTGGCATAGTTGGCCGCGACACCCGGGAAGCCGACCAGCTTCCAGCCGATCATGTCCCGGTTTCCCCCGTACACGGGATCGGAGAAAAAGCCGTCTTTCGTGTCGGACAGGAGCTGACCGAAGAACGTGGCGCCCGAAACCTTCTCGAGGCCGATGCTCTGGAGAGCGTTCAGGACCTCGTCCTGCGCGCCTGCATCGAGCTGGGCGAAACGCTTCCCGTGCTTCTCCTCGCAGTACCGATTCGTCGCGGCGATGCCGGCGCGGTACACCTCCGGCGGCGTCAGGGGCAACTGATATCCCTGGTACCGGGTCGTGTCGCCGAACGGCCCCTGATTGTAGAAACGCGCTCCGGAGCCGTATTCGGACGTCATCAGCCGATCGATGAAGTACGAGACGTCGGCTTCGAGCGCGCCCTGGCCGAGATCGTCGTTCGGAATCAGGCGCGCGATGGCCGCCTCGATGAACTCGGCTTCGGTCGGATTGAAGAACGTGTACGCCTTCTGCAGGCTGCCCAGATCAGCGACGGGAAGGACGTCTCGTTGGGCGTGTGGGGAGCCTGCGATGGCCTCGCGCGTTCCGAGGGCCGCCACGGCGGTGGCCAGAACCGCGAGAAACTCGCGCCGATCAATCATGGCTGACCTCCTCTCCGGTCCCATGCATTGCTCAGTCGGGGCACCGACAACTGGCTTGTCGAGTGCGGGCTATGGAGGGTCTCTGCGTCGGGTCTGGTGGGGAACGACCTCGTGAGAGCCTAGGGATGGGCATCGGCCGCGGCCTCCAAGTACCTCGGCGAGTCGAGGTGCGCCGACTCTATGCTCCGCCGCTAGGGGTGTCAAGGAGCCGATCGGCCTGAGTCCGGTAGTTCGGAGTCCGGTAGTTCGGACCAACGACGATGCGTGCAGGTCGGTACGCGGAGCTTCAACTTCCCGTCATCGAAGCGCTTCATCGATACGAGATCGGACTTGCTGAGCTGCCGGCGCGCACGGTGCGCCGCTGCGGAACGGAGTGGACATTCGCCCGGATTGGAGAAGTCACCAGCGGCGCGGATCACATCTTCCTCAGCGTCGACATGGACGTCCTCGATCCTGCACACGCGCCTGGCGTCGGGTGGCACGAGCCCGGCGGTCTGACGAGCGGTGAACTGCTCGATCTGCTCGTTGCGCTTGCGCCGCGCGTGGGCGGCTTTGCGTTGAACGAAGTCAATCCGCTGACCGATGCGGGACCGAAGACGACGATTCTCGCCGCGAACCTAGTTTTCCAGTTCGCGGTTGCCGCCGCAGTAAGAAATGAGGGATGACGAACGTAGTTTCTCACACGGGCTTCGATATCGCGTTAGGGTATGCGTGAAGTATTGCAAGCCTGCAGCTCAATCGCACCTTTGGTGCGAAGGTTGGTGTCGTCCCTGAAAACTGGTATGGAACCGTAGAACATATTCGTTCTACGTGGTCAACCTATGAGGTTGGGAGTCGAACCGCTCACGTGCCCTAGGGTGTGGACGGAAAGCGTTCGCGGAGGAGTCAACGAAAACAAGTTGGTGGCCCCAGCGGGATTCGAACCCGCGTCTCGGTCTTGAGAGGGCGCGCCCCTGGGTAGTGATTTCAGCGACTTCCACGCCGGGTGCCACGACCCGGTGCCACCTGAAACGCGGAATTGTTCCTCATTCATGATCTTCCCCCATCATCACATCGCGTGCGATCACGAAAGCTCGGTCCCTGCGCTCGGCGACCGCAATCGGCCGCCCCCGTAGAAGGGCTAGTCAGCCAATTTCTGCGCGGGGTCACCTGACGACCTTAAGTTGTGAGACCGTCACGGCCATGTCCGGTACCCTTCTGATGTCGCAGGAAACGCATTCTGCAGAAGCCAATGTCGTGTGTTGGCGCGTAGGCCCGTCGTACCTCTATCCCGACCCTGCGCTGGCGCCGGGAGGCCTGAATCCGGACATCGCCCAGGCCAACATCCACGAGACGATTTGCAACCCAATCTGGTCCACGAGGTCGATCCGGCCGCCCGTCTCCTACACGAACGCGCTTAAGCAGGGGTTCGTGCCAGGCGAGGGCGTTGCCGCGCCGCGCGGTCCGGGCCGGGTTGGGCGCGATGTCGCAGCCGGCGCAGAAGCTGCGCCCCTCGCCGCGGAGCACGACCACGCTCGTCGCCCGATCCCGGTCGGCCTCGTGGAGACGCTCGACGAGCACGCGTTTCATGTCGGCATCGACGGCATTGAGCTTCTCGGGCCGGTCGAGCGAGACGATGCCGACCCGGCCGTCGACGGCGTAGGTGACGAGTGGCGCGGTCATGAGACGCTCCTTGTGGCGGGTATGAGTGCTGGGTTCACGTGCTCGGGCCTGATCCCGATCCCGACCAGCCGGGCCGGGATCCGCCGCAGCCGCGGACACCGCCCGAGCAGCCGTACGGCGAGCCGCGGCCTGATGGGCCTCGAGCCCTCGAGCACCGGGGCGATGACCCGATCCTGAACGACGAGCTGGATCCGCTGCGTCACGCGGGTGGGCCACGCGCGGCGCCGCTGCACCCGGCGCAGGTGCTCGATCGTCACCGACCGCGCGCGGAGCGGCGCGGCCAGGATGTTCGCCGCGGCGACGGCGTCCTGGATCGCCAGGTTGATGCCGACGCCGCCGATCGGCGACATCGCGTGCGCGGCATCACCGATGCACAGGAGGCCCGGCCGATACCACCGGGACAGCCGGTCCACCTGCACGGTCAGGAGCTTCACGTCGTCCCAGGTCCGAAGCTCGCCGACCTGCTCTCGCACCGGTGGCGCGAGCCGCGCCACGCGTTCACGGAAGGCGGCGAGGCCCTGCGTGCGGATCCGGTCGAAGGCGCCCTTGGGGATCACGTAGCCGCACTGCCAGTACTCCCCGCGGTCGATCATGATGAAGATCTGGCCGGCATCGAAGCGGCCCATGGTCTGCCCGCCGTCCTGCCGCCGGCGCGAGAGCCGGAACCACAGCACGTCCATCGGCGCGCCGAGCTCCTCCACGGGCAGCCCCGCCCGCGCGCGGACGACGGAATGCCGTCCATCGGCACCGACGACGAGGTCGGCGCGAATCGTGATGGGACCGGCCTCCGTCATCGCGTTCACTCCGGCCACACGGTCCGACTCTTCGAGCAGCGCCGTCACCTCGGCCCGCATCCGCAGGCGGAAGCCCGGAGAGCGAGCCGCGCTCCCCGCCAGGAAGTCGAGGAAATCCCACTGCGGCATCAAGGCCAGGAACCGGCAGCGCGTCGGCAGGTGGGTGAAGTCGGCGACCGGCACGGTGACGTCGCCGATCTGGACCGCCAGCTCGCGCACCTCCTGGTGCGGCAGCCCGAGGAGCCCATCCAGCAGCCCGAGCTCGTGCATGACCTCGAGCGTGGAGGGATGGATCGTATCGCCGCGGAAGTCGCGCAGGAAGTCGGCGTGCTTCTCGAGCACCAGGACGGTGACCCCGGCGCGGGCCAGCAGCAGTCCGAGCATCATGCCGGCGGGCCCGCCGCCGGCGATACAGCACTGCACCGAGACCGCGTCGCCTGTCATGGGTGGCGCGCGCATATGATGCCACGGGCCCTTGACCGGCGCGCCGCGCCACCTACAATGAAGGACCCATGAAAACACTGATCCGCGGCGGAACGGTGCTGACGCTGGATCGGGAGGACCGCGTCCTCGCCGGCGAGGACGTGCTGGTCGAGGACGAGCGGATCGCGCGCGTCGGCGGGCGGCTCACCGAGCGCGAGGGGCCGTTCGCTAAAACGTAGAGCGCTAAACATCAATGAATGGTGGCCCCAGCGGGATTCGAACCCGCGTCTCGGTCTTGAGAGGGCGAGCCCATGGGTAGTGATTTCATCAACTTGAATACCGGGTGCCACGGCCCGGTGCCACTCCGAGGACGCCGCTGCTCACTCGATGACCCCCAGCCAGTTCATCAGATCCTGGCGATCACGAAAGCTCGATTCGTGTGCTCAACAGCCGCAGAACCACGCAGAGGACTAAATTTAATTAGTCGGTCATTCAGGGGTCGATGGGTGAATCGACGACCTTTGATGGGATGAAAGCGCTGCGCCTCCGGCCCAGACGTAAGCGCGCCAGTCCAACGAAGGTCTAATTGGGGCGGGATGGCGAACTCCGGACAGTGGCCCGGCGCCCAGCGCGAGGGCCCAGGCGGTCCGAGCAGCACTGCTTGGGCGTGTCAGAGCCACAACTGCCTTCCCCACGGTCAAAGCGGTGGCGGAAATCATCTGCGCCTACCCGGCGGGTCCTGCCGCTCGCCATCGGGAGCTGGTCCCTAACAAGCCTTTCAGCAGCGGCTGTTCAATACCGGTGGGCGTCTGATTCGACAACCAGTACTTCGTTCTGCAGCTGGCCGAGAGCTGCTTGACACGGTGCCTCTTTCGGCAGATTGTCGCGCGTATCGGGCGACTCGCGGGGCATCCGACCTGATCGAGCGGGGCAGGATTGGGATGGAATGCGTCTCGGTCCGTCACCAACACGAGAGAGATGATGGGAAGCCCCTGAGGCCAGCTGGCACGAAATCCGGCACCGGAGGACGCCATGAACCCTCCCTCGACTCCAGAACGTACTCCGACGAGCGTTGATCGCCGTCGTTTCCTGAAGCGAGGCGTCACGTTTGGCGCGGCTCTCGCGGCCGGTCGCCCGATCACAGGTCACGCTCAGCTAGCGCCTGATGATCCGTCGAAGGTCCTCGGCGGCCCCTTGCGGCCCTACGGCGAACGCTCCCGCTTCGAGCAAAGCGTCAGGGAGAGGCCGCCGGGTGGACTCGACGAGTTCGGTGGGAACTTCACCCCCCTTGACGAGACGCTGGGGATCATCACGCCGTCCGCGCTTCACTTCGTCGTCCAGCGTGGCGGCCTCCCCGACATCGACCCCGGGAGGCACCGTCTCTTGATCCATGGCATGGTCGATCGTCCGGTGATCCTGACTGTGGAGGAGATCAGGCGCCTGCCCTCGATCTCGCGCATCCTCTTCATCGAGTGCTCGGGCAACACCCGGACAGAGTGGCGCGCCCCCGCAACGGGCGCGGCTCTCCCGTGGCGGCGGAAGAGCGTCCGAGGCACTCACGGCCTGACGAGCTGCAGCGAGTGGACCGGCGTGCCGCTGTCACTCATTCTGCGCGAGGCCGGTGTCCAGAAGGGCGCCACGTGGATCGTCGCCGAGGGTGCCGACGCCACCGGCAACGAGCGCAGCCTCCCCATGGCGAAGGCGATGGACGACGTCCTGGTCGCCTACGGCCAGAACGGCGAAGCGCCGCGCCCGGAGAACGGCTACCCCCTGCGGCTCGTCGTTCCGGGCTGGGAGGGGAACGTCAACGTCAAGTGGCTACGCCGCATCACGGTGGTGGACCGGCCGTACATGACGCGCATGGAAACCGCGGGGCACACCGCGCTGATGCCAGACGGGAAGGCGCGGCAATTCAATTTCGTCATGGAGGCGAAGTCGGTGATTACCTCTCCGTCGGGCGGCCAGCGGCTGCCGGGTCCGGGCTTCTACGAGCTCCGGGGACTGGCGTGGTCGGGCCGCGGGCTGGTCCGTCGAGTCGAGATCTCGACGGACGGCGGAAAGACCTGGCGGGACGCCCGGCTCCAGGCGCCGGTCCTCCGCTTCGCTCACACTCGCTTCAGGCTCGACTGGCGATGGGACGGGCGCGAGGCCGTTCTCCAGTCGCGGTGTACCGACGAGACTGGCTACGTCCAGCCGGCGCTCACCGAGCTGGTCAGGGTCCGCGGCCTGAACTCGGACTACTTCAACAACGCCATCCAGAGCTGGAAGGTGGCGGCCGACGGGAGCGTTCACAACGTCCACGCATAGGCTGCGGCAGGCGGCGGGAATCGGTGCGCTCCTGGCCGTGGCCGTCGTCTCGCCGGTGTCGGCTCAGATGCCGACCTACGGCGTAGGCCGCGCGCCCACCGCCGAGGAGGTCCAGGCTTGGGATCTCACCATCCCACCCGATGGCCAGGGGTTGCCGCCCGGGAGCGGGACCGCGGCGCTCGGCCAGCCCATCTACGTGGAACGATGCGCCTCGTGCCACGGCGAGAAGGGCGAGGATTCGAAGTACTTCCTCCTTGCTGGCGGCCGCGGTACGCTGACCACGGACCGACCCATCAAGACGATCGGGAGCTTCTGGCACTACGCCACCACGCTCTGGAGCTACATCCGTCGGGCGCAGCCGTTCAACGAGCCAGGCTCCCTCACGGCCGATCAGGTCTACGCGCTGACCGCCTATCTCCTCTATCTCAACGGCATCATCGGCGAGCAGGACGTCATGGACGCGAAGACCCTGCCGCTGGTCAAGATGCCGAACCGCGACGGATTCGTGCCCGACCCGCGGCCTGACGTGGGCCCGACGGCGCGCGGCAAGAGCCGCGGAGGTCGGTGAGCCCCGTGTACTTCAGGCGGATCTCTGCTAACGAAAGGCAAAGGGGAGGAACGGTGTGTGATGAAAGCTGAGACATTGTTGAAGCCGGTGACCGTCCTCATCGCCCTGATCGCCGCGGTTCTGCTACTGCACCCGACCGTGACGGCGGCCGACGAGTCGATTGCCGGTGCCGAGCACTGGGTCCAGAGCGTTTCGGGCGCCGATGGCAAGCCGATTAAACTCTATGTCTGGGCGGTGGAGACGATGGGCCACGCCCCCTCTTCACCGGCGATCAACGAACGATCAGGCCCTGAGGCTCCGTCCCCGCCCTGATCCGGCCCGCCAGCACCAGCTTCTCGATGTCGATCACGGCAACGTCGTTCGCACCGCG
>WNFT01002369.1_pt1 | contig 17031 bp, 25 predicted proteins | sample 5400191 | NCBI WGS metagenome assembly WNFT01 (sample SAMN13153359, study PRJNA577476) | soil metagenome | isolation source: 80 cm saprolite under Madrone tree | place: USA:California | collected 2016-06-14 | reverse complement strand
TACTTCCCGAAGAGGATCTTGTCCCCGGCCTTGACGTCCAGCGGGACCTTCTTGCCCTCGTCGGTGACCTTGCCGTTGCCCGCGGCGATGACCTTGCCCTCCTGGGGCTTTTCCTTCGCTGTGTCGGGAATGATGATCCCGCCCTTTTTGACTTCCTTCTCCTCGAGCCGCTCCACCAGAAGGCGATCGTGCAAGGGTCGAATCTTCATCAGACCACTCTCCCGTTTGCTCCTCGGCATTTGAACAGCCAGAGCCCAGCGTTCGTCCGGGCAGCCCGTGAACCCCTATTCTCGCTGCGTGGGGGCGGACACGCTCCGCCCCCACGCAAAGACCACAGGGCCCAGACGGCTTACCGCGCGGCGACCTTGTGCCAGGTCGAGTTAGAAACCTCAGACGTTTGAACCTGAGGAGTTCCCTCAACCACTTTCGCCATCGCCTTCAGCACGTCTGGATAGGTTCCGCGACCGTACGCCTCCGCGTTCTCTTTCTGCTCCCACAGACTGATTGCGACCGCTTCCTTGCCGTTGTCCGGTGGGAGGAACGTGATTTCGTCCCGGAAGCCTTGCTGCTTGCGAAGCAGGGGGATGATTTCCTTCTCGATCACCGAAGTAAACTCCGCAACGCTGTTGGGCTTCAGCTGCATGCGAACGGTTCGGGCAAACATGTGAACCTCCCTCAGCAGCTAAGATTGAGGCGAGTTCAGATAACCTGTCTTAGGTCAGATGATCTGAAGAAATGACGGGGTCTGCCTATTTCGTTTGCCATCATGGGTTAATTCACTTTATTTGTCAATTCAAATCGAGTATCTTGTACCAGCCGTAAGTGCCTTAACCCAATCATGTTAATCGCACGGAGGGATCCATCATGGATCTTCCCCTGAAGATCCGGCAGCGACTCAGAGACTTGGGGGTCGAGCAGCGAGATCTGGCCACGGCCGCTCAGGTGACGCAGTCCTACATTTCACAGCTGCTGACCCGGAAGAAAGCCCCCCCCGCACCGAATCGGACGGATATTTACGACAAGATGGAAAGGTTCTTGAAGCTCCGGAGCGGTGACCTTTCGAAGCTCGCTGACCTTCAGCACAAGGAGGAGCTGAAGAGACGACTGGCAGACTCGCTCGCCCCCCTGTTCAAAGATGTTCGCGAGTTGATTCTCCGTAAGTGCCGTCGCGACAAAGCGAAAGAAATACGCCCGATCTTCGAGAAGCAGGCCTTCGGCGAACTCGAACGCCTCGTCACCCAGACGCTGTTGGAGGTAGTGAAGAGTGTCGCCAAAGATAACGTGGAGCGCGAACCCTGGCTCCGCATGGTTGCTCGACTCGGCGACCGAAGCTACAAACAGATGCGGGTCATGGTGTTCGAGTTCCTCGATACGGACGTCTTCAATCTGTCACCTCAACACTGCGTCGCCTTCTTAGAGCTGCTGATTGAATCCTGGGATATCGATCTCGCCACGTTTGAAATGGGAATCGTCCTACACCGCCGACTGGCCTCGAGGCCCCCGAAGAAATTTGGGTTTGTTGAACGCAAACCCGACCAACCGCTCGATGAAGAGCCCGGGCTCAAAGACTTCCTCCAAGATCCTTCCCTCAGCGGCGATGCGACCGAGGAGGAAATCGCGTTTCTGAAGAAACTGAGATTCGGCCGAAAGCGGCCGAATCCCCTCTATTATTACCGGGAGCTGCAGAACCTCAGAGACACTCTTCATTTTCGCACTACGTAGACATAGGAGCCGCCCGTGCAGCTAACCGAGGACCATTGTGGTGAGCCAGGAACAGATCCTAGAGGGATGGCAGAGGGGGGCCCGATTCTCCTGCTGAGTTGCCATGCATCGCGACTGGAGGTCGGCCTGGAGGGAAGCATAAGAAGCGCTCGTGAGCGAGAACAACTATCGGGACGGTGCGGTCGAGCGAGATCATGTGCGATCCGCTGCAGGGTCTGTTCCCAAAAGCATCTCTGCTCAGCACGGGCAGAACTGCTTGGGCCGTTCATTTCCCGCGATCCGGGGCGTCAGACACACGCGTGACGACGACCAAGCGCTGAGGATCAGCGGCTTGGCAAGGAGATGACGATGTCCAAATGGGCAGGAGTGACAGTCTTGGTGGCCGCAGTGGCAGCGATGACCCTCGGCTGCGCGCAGGGGCCGTCGGCGACTGCAGCGGTGGTCGCGGACAAAACCTATACGGTGACACCAGCGTCGGTGACGGTGAAAGCAGGGATCGTCACGGGCGAGGTCACGGAGATGAAGGTCACGGAGCGGGTCGAGCAAGGCTCCGACCGTGTCGTCTCCCCGGCGAAGCTCACGGGGACGCTCAAGCTGAAGAATACGTCCGCGAATCAGACCGTCCGCCTTGTCGCGGGCAAGATCCTGTACATCGACGCCCAGGGGCTGCCCATCAAGCTCGAGGAGTCACGGACCGAGCCGGTCGTCAAGTTCGCCACGTACGGCAGCGAGCGGCTCGACCTCGGGCAGGATGCGACCCAATCCCTGGACGTGGAGTTTCCAGCCGAGGCCCTGAAAGCGAAGAAGCTGAAGGAGATCCGACTGGAGCTCGCGTACATCCCGTCACCGTACCGGGAGGAGAGTATTAACTTCACCGTGTCGATCGGAGCGGGCAAGTAAGCCAGGGAGGTGGGCTCCCTTCTGGAGTCGCCTCCAGCTCCGGCTCGGACGCCTCGGGGGCACGTGGTGGTGCCTGCGCGGTTTCTGTGCTGGGAGCGGAAGAACACGATGCGACCGCTGACCGGCCTCAATGAGCTTCGCAGGCAGGACAGGATGGCGTGGATCGAGCAGGAGAACGGATGGGTCGCGGCGCCGGAGGAGATCGTGAAGGCGCTCGCAAAGGATGGGTTCGAGGAATGCAAGCGCTAGATGACGACGAGCCGGCGTGATCTCCGGCCGGCCGGCGGTGTATGGCAAGGAGTCAATCCGCGCACGGGATCGGTGGCCTCGGCGATCTGCGTGACTCGTCCGGCCTGGGATCAAGCCATCGTTTTCATTTCGATCGATGGGGCGTCGCTCAAGGGCGACCACGGCGACCCAGCGGTCGAGGGTGATCCGTATACGGAGGAGGGGGGAGAGGGCCGATGTTTCCGGATCGGCCCTAACCCGAGCGGAGAAATACGGTGAACGGTGAGAGGAGACTAGGAGGGTGGAATGGACAGAGGGGCGGCAATGCTGGCGGTCGTTCTGGATGTATACGAAGGAGGTAAGGACTTGATCCCGGGTTGGACGCTGAAGGAGCACGCGGAAAGCGCGCTCGCAACAGGCGGCATCGAAGGGCTCAGGCGGTACTACGAGGCGTGCCTGACTGGTTCGGGCCATCGAGTGAAGACAACCCTCGAACGTGACAGACGAAAGACTTTGGAATCGGAGCGCGAGCACTTCATGTCGATTTACCTGGGTGCTGCAAGGTGAGAAGCGCGAGATTAGCGTTGAATCCCTATGGCCGGGTTTCAGCTGTCCACCTATAGCCGGTTTTAGGTGTCCACCGAGGCCTAAGCGGCGAAGAAATTTCCGTTTGGGTTGATTCATAATCCCCATTGCTGGAGATATTTAAGATCACCTTCGTTGGCCCGAACGCTAGTTCCAAGAACATAATCAGCCAGAGGGAACACAACATTGAAATTCTTGTCCGGGTATCTGTGATGCAAGCAGTGATATCGTGCCAGAAACTTATAGACCGGCCAGGTGCTGAAGACCTTCTGCTCCGGTTTGTGCATCTCTAGATGAATTTTGTTCCACGCCCAGTGGTGAAAAGTCATAGCAGCCACGAAGATAGTCGCCCCCTGCCAGGATACTAAAGCAATAAGCGCAGCAAATGGGATCGCCTTTATCGGCGCCTTGCGCACGGTCAGCCGTATCTCCGTGTCTTCACCAGGAGCGACAGGTTCATCGCTGAATATCTTGGAGTAATGCTTGTGATGCACAAGAGCGTGAGCCTCAAATACGCGCTTGAAGGACGCAGTACGCGCACTGAGGAAGTTCCTTCTGTGCATCAGCTTCCTGTGTACCTGGTGCTCGATAAAGGACATCAGAATGCACGAGAAAATGAACCAGCCACCAACACGTCCCAACACGTCAACGGCAGTCATTTTGGGCGACCCTTGCAGATTGTGCCCCGCCGTTCCCGGGGTTGGTCACTCCGACCGTCGCGTTCAGAGACACCCCTGCCGGATCGCCACTCACTCGTCATCGCCTTCACTCCGTGGGGCTCGTGATCACCTCGGGTGCCACGTGAGCCGCTCGATGCCCTGGAGAATCTGCCGCAAGAGGCTCCCCGTCAAGTAACTTTCGGCGAGTTGCAGGGTGAAGTACCGGGCATGCCGGACGAGCCGCGCGCCGGTCTTGAGCCGTTGCTGGAGGCTCGTTAGGGACCTGTGCTTCGCCAAACTCCGTCCGGCGGTCAGGCGGTTGAACTGTCAGCTTCGATCCGGAGACAATCCTGGCTCGATGATCATCCTCCTGCTCCACCTGCTTCGACTCCTCCCCGTCTTGTGCTGCGGCCACCGCCAGCTCGCTCTCGAGAATCTCGCTTTGCGCCACCAGCTCGCCGTCTACAAGCGAACAGTGACGCGACCGCGACTACGCAAGACTGATCGCCTCTTTCGGGGTCGGGCTGGCCAGAGTCTGGGCCGGGTGGAACCAGCCCCTGGTGATCGTGACTCCCGACACCGTCCTGCGGTGGCAGCGGCGCCGTTTCCGCGAGTACTGGGACCAAGCTTTCCCGCAGCCCCACCGGCCGCGCGCGCATCCACGACGAGATTAGGGCCCTGGTCACGCGCATGGCCACCGCAAACCTTCTCTGGGGCGCCCCGAGAATTCATGGTGAGCTTCTCAAGCTCGGTATCCACGTGGCCGAAGGCACCGTCTCCAGGCTGCATCGGCGTCCTCACCCAAGTCGGATGAGGTTTTGGCGGAGGACAGGCCGCGGGACCTCGTGGGGTGCCGGCTGACCCCTTACAGATCGGTCATACGTTGGCCGCCTGGCGCTCCTCCTTGCCCTTCCGGCGCTTGAGCCTGGGCAAAGCCTTGATTGTCTTTCCCGCCCTCTGCTCGGCCAGGCGCAGCTCGTAAAGGGACTGTAGATTCAGCCAGAATTCTGGGCTGGTACCGAAGAAATGGCCGAGGCGTAGTGCAGTGTCGCCGGTAATGGCGCGCTGGCCATTCAAGATCCCGGTGACCCGGTTCGTCGGCACCTTCAGGCGGCGCGCGAGCTCCGCGGCGCTCATGTCGAGCGCCTTCAGTTCTTCGGCAAGCTGTTCGCCGGGGTGAATCGCAAGCCGTGCCATGTGCCTCTCCCTAGTGAGAGTCCACGATCTCAACGTTGACCGGACCGGCCGAACCTTCAGGCCACTCGAAACAGATCCGCCATTGGTCATTGATGCGAATGCTGTACTGACCCTTCCGGTCCCCGATCAGCGCCTCGAGACGGTTGCCGGGTAAGGCGGCAAGGTCCTTCAGCGACACGGCCGCCTCGAGGCGGTCGAGCATCAACTGCGCGGACCGTTCGATTCCCGAGAACGGCTTGACCCGCTTGCCGGCGGCGAACTCCCTGGTCCGTTTGTCCCGGTAGCTGACGACCATTTCCTATAGTCATCGGCGTTATGAGTTACGTCAAGAGTAATTCGAGGGCCCAGCTGCGGATAATCTGCTCCCGTGAACCCAACGCCCCATCGAGACGTACCTGCGCGAGAAAGCGACACAGTGATTCGTCCGGATAGGCCCGGGTGGATCAAGCTGGTTTTGGAACCAACGTGGAACCACGTTGGCATACTTCCGACGCTACGTCGCGGCCTCCGGTAGAAGTTAATTTAATCAGTCGTCAGGTGCCCGTGCGCCTCAACTCTAACTGCTTGAAAAATGTGGTGAGCCGTCAGGGATTCGAACCCTGGACCCCCTGATTAAAAGCCAAGAAACACCGTGATAACTCCTCAATACTTATACGCTCCTACCGCGCCAAATCGTGCCAAACAACGTCAAGCTCCACACCTATTCCACCCCGTTGCAGGAAGTTGTTACGAAACGTGTCACGCGGGCCTACGGTTGGTTGGCGGTACGCGCCCCGTGTGCTCCATAAGTTCCATGAAGGCTCTCGCGCTCGCCGTCACACGTCGCGCCTCGTGATGAATCACGTGGAAGTGCCGCTGGATGCGCACGCCGCGCAGTCGGAGCGCACATAGACGCCGCGTGGCAACCTCGCCCTGGACCGCGTATATGGAGACAAGGGAGACACCAAGGCCGGCCATCACACCCTGCTTGATCGCCTCGGTGTGGTCGAGCTCCATCGCGGCCTCGAACTTCACACCCGCTCGCTGCAACGCACGCTCGGTGACGGTCCGCGTCGCCGAACCCGGCTCCCTCATGAGCATCGGCTCGCCGGCAAGCTGATCAGGCGCGATGTCGCGCCTCTTCGCCCACCGATGCCCGGACGGGACAACGAGGACCAATTCGTCGAGAAGTCCGGCGGCCAGGCACTCCTCGCCGCGTCCGACGGTGTGGCCGCCGACGACGCCGAGATCCAGTTCCCGCTCCTTCACGCGCTCCTCGATGATCTGTGAGTTGGCGATCTGGAGCTTGAGCTCCACGCCGGGATACCGTGCGCGGAACGCGGCGATAATCCGCGGCATCACGTACAGTCCCGGAGTGGTGCTGGCGCCCACCAGGACTGAACCATGGCCCAGTCCGTCGAGCTCCGTAATCGCCTGACGAGCACCGTCGACCGCCGAGATGGCCCGGGCTGCGTATTCCTCGAAGACCCGCCCGGCTTCAGTGAGCGTCACCTCCCGGCCCCGACGGAAAAAGAGCTTCTTTCCCAGCTCGCGCTCGAGTTCGGACACGTGCTCGGACAGCGTGGGCTGAGACGAGTGAAGCTTCTTGGCCGCGCGGCTGAAGCTCCGCTCGCCGGCAACGGCCAGGAACACCTCGAACTGGCGAAGCGTCACCTTCGGGTTTTCCCTATGGTATTCATCCCAACTAAGTATTGGACCCTATACCATCATCCGGCGTAACACAAGTGAAGAAGGAGGAGCGCCCCATGATCTTCCGCCAGTTCCTCGTCCCCAAGACCGGGTGCGCCAGCTACGTCTTCGGCTGAGGCGGCGCCGCTGCGTGCGCTGTGGTGGATCCACAGCTGGAGATCGAGCCGTACCTCGAAGCGGCCGCCCAGAAGTTAATGCGCGTCACCCACATCATCGAGACCCACATCCAGGCCGACCACGTGTCGGGCGCCCGGCGGCTGGCCGCGGCCACCGGCGCGCCGGTATTCTTCCATGAGTCGGCCGACGTCCACTTCCCGCACGTGAGCGTCACGGATGGCGAGGAGCACGAGATGGGGAACGTCCGTATGACGTTCCTTCACACGCCCGGGCACACGCCCGATGGTGTGTCGATCGTCGTGACCGACCGGACGCGGGGACCGGAGCCGTGGTTCGTTCTCACCGGGGACACGCTCTTCGCCGGGGGTGTGGGACGGCCCGACCTCCTGGGTCAGGGGGCGAAAACGGCGCTCGCCGAGCAGCTCTACGAGAGCATCTACGACAAGCTGCTCAAACTCCCCGATCACATCGAGGTCTATCCGGCGCACTTCGGCGGCGCAGCCTGCGGCAAAGGGCTGAGCGGGAAGCCCGGCTCGACGATCGGCTTCGAGCGCCGCTTCAACCCTGCGCTGCAGTTCACGTCGAAGGCGGAGTTCGTGCGGTTCGTGCTGGCGGACCTTCCGCCACAGCCGGAGGCCTTCGCCCTCAACCGGCGGCGCAACCTGACCGGCGAATGACCGAGATGCGGCTCGGACTGCGGGAGAACCTTCCGCAGTTCACCCTCCTTGTTGTGCTGAACGCCTTCGTGGGCGCCATGGTCGGTTTGGAGCGGACGGTGTTGCCGCTTCTCGGCGAGCAGGAGTTCGGGCTCACCTCGAAGACCGCCATCACCTCATTCATCGTCAGCTTCGGCGTCACGAAGGCGGTCATCAACCTCGTCGCGGCGCGCGTGTCCGACCGCATCGGCCGCAAGCCGATCCTCGTGGTTGGGTGGCTGTTCGCCCTTCCAGTGCCGTTCCTCATTATCCATGCGCCGGCATGGTGGTGGATCGACCTCGCGAACGTCCTGCTGGGCGCCAACCAGGCCATGGCGTGGTCAATGACGGTGATCATGAAGGTCGACCTCGTGGGGCCGAAGCGCCGTGGCCTCGCGCTGGGCCTGAACGAGTTTGCCGGGTACTTCGCCGTGGGGGTGATGTCGTGGGTCACTGGTTACATAGCGGCCCACTCTGCCTTGCGTCCGCAGCCGTTCTATCTCGGGATCGTGATCTCTCTGGTCGGCTTGGCCGTCTCCGTGCTGTTCGTGAGGGAGACGCGCGGCTACGCGCACATCGAGGCGGCCACCGCACCGCCGGCGGCGAGCGCCGTCCGTCCGTCGCTCGGCCACGTGTTCTTCGTGACAAGCGTCGGCAACGTGAGCCTGTTCGCGGCTTGCCAGGCGGGGCTCGTCAACAATCTCAACGACGGGATGTCGTGGGGTCTCTATCCCTTGTTCTTCGCCAGTTACGGCCTCGCGGTGGGAAGCATCGGCGTCATCAAGGCCGTCTATCCCATCGTGTGGGGTGTCCTCCAGGTGGCGACGGGACCGCTGTCAGATCGCGCCGGGCGCAAGGAGCTGATCGCGGGCGGGATGATCGTGCAGGCCGTCGGGATCTGGTTGACCGTGCTCGCTCCAGCGTATTCGGCCTGGTTGGTCGCCGCGGCGCTGCAAGGACTCGGCACGGCGATGGTCTACCCGACGCTGCTCGCGGCGATCACGGACCACGCCCATCCCACGTGGCGGGCGACGAGCCTCGGCGTCTATCGATTCTGGCGTGACCTCGGCTACGCCGTGGGCGCTCTGCTCTCAGGCGCCGTCGCCGATCTGGTCGGGCTCGGGGCGGCGATACATCTCGTTGCGGCACTCACGCTCCTCTCCGGCGTCGTCGTCACCCGGGCCATGAGGAAGCCCCGTGCCGTGCCGGCCGCCTCGGTTGCATAGTGTGGGCCTCGGCCTGAATTTCAAGCACGCCGGGGCCCCAGGCCTGCTTCCGCTTCGCCCGTCACACTCCGCCACCATCCGTGTCTGACAAACGCGTCGGGATCAAACGCCGTCGTGGAACTGCGCAAGCCCGCAAGGAGAGTCTAAAGGCGTACGGGACTCAGGTGACGCAGCAGGTACGCCCGCGAACCGCCTCGAGACCTTCCCAGGCGATGAGCGGCACCATCGCAACGCCAGCCACCGGATCGGCCCACCAGTAGCCGAGCCAAGCATTGAGGCCGAGACCGACGAGAAGGATCGCCGACAGGTAGGCGCAGACCCGCGTCTGCCTCGCCTCGGCTTCGAGTGCCCCGCTGCCGAGCTGGCTCGCGACCCGGCGCTTGTAGTAGACCAGCAGCGGCATGACGATCAGGGACAGCGCGGCAAGCACGATGCCGACGGTGGAGTGCTCAGGGGGTTTCCGCACGACCAGGGTTGTGATGGCCTCGTAGAGCACGTAGGCCGCGAGCAGCAAGAAACAGATGCCGATGATCCGAAGGGCACGCCGCTCGGCGGCTTCCCGGCGGGTCTCATCGAGATCACGTCGCAGCCGCCACAGGGCTGCAAGGCTGCTCGTGACTTCGATAGCAGAGTCCAACCCGAAGCCGACGAGCGCGATGCTCCCAGCCAAAAACCCGGCTGTCAGCGCGACCACGCACTCGCCAGAGTTCCACGCGATGGTGAGGTACTGAAGGGCGCGGCCTCGGCGGACCGTGATAAGGCGCTCTTCACCACCTGGCAGACCGCGATGCGTGGTGTTGAGCGCCGAGCCGCTTGCCATGAGGCCAACCCTCTATCGAGGGCCACCCTCCGTCATCTTGCCGTACTTCATCATGATCTCGCCCATCGCCTTCAGCATCTCCCCGCGCATCTGCAGCATCCGGGGAGATTCGGCCTGTCCGCCCATCATTCCCATCATCCCGCTCATCATCCCACCGCCACCCATCATCTCGCCCATCATCGGGCACATACCACCCTGCGTGGGCATCTGGTGGCCGGGGGGCGGCGTTCCCGGTTGCTGCGCGCTCTGCTGAGCGACGGCGGCACCCGCCGTGACGACGACCGTTGCGATCAGTACGAGACCAATCACTCGTTTCATGGAGTCCTCCCTGCGGAGTCGTTCTGTGCCGATGGTAACGCGGCGTTAGAAGGCGGGCCGACCTGTCGCTCGCCGTGGCGTTCGACCGGCCGACCCGCCGAGGCGTCAGACCTTCGACAACTGGCCCGACTGGATTAGATCAACCAGCACGTTCCACTCGTCCTTCTTCAGGACCGCGAGATTCCCAGCTTCACCGATGCGCACCTCGTCTCCGTCGATGGCGACTTCCGGGCAGTGGATGCACGATGGGCAGAGCGACATCTTCAGACCGTCCATTTCGTTTCCTCCCTTTCTTCGAGCGGCTGGCGTGTTCGATGTGTGGGCACACGACCCCTCCGGCCTTCCCTGTTCGTCGCCAGCCGCTCAGCAGGGCGCGCAGGCCATTCCGGACGGTCGTGAGGTCCAAGAGCCGCTGGTTCAGTTCCTCGGCCTTCCGCTGCACCAGCTCGCGGACGTGAAGGCACGGAGCACGTCCCGCCCGCTTGATCGCAACGATCTCCTTAATCTCATCAAGAGTGAACCCAAGGCGCTGTGCTTGGCGCACGAAGGCGAGCAGGTCCAACGCCTCGCTGCCGTACACCCGGTAGCCCGACTGCGTGCGCCGAGGCGCAGGCAGAATCCCCGCCGCTTCGTACAGGCGCAGTGCCTTCCGGCTGGCGCCGCTGCGTTTTGCAACCTCACCGATCAGCAGGCCATCGTGTCCCATGACCAGAGCCTAAACCTATACCCCAGGGGCAAGGTCAAGAGGGGTCGGCTCAGCCTCCAGAGCGGCTACGTCCCGCCTCCGCCCGCAGGAAAAAGCTGCCGGCCGTGACGACACGCTCGCCGGGCTGGAGTCCCGCGAGCACCTGGATCGAATCGCCGAGGACAGGACCGAGCTTCACCGGACGTTCCGTGAAACGGGTGTCGTCGCCCTCGACCGGCACGTAGACGACACTGCGCTCACCGATCGACTGTACCGCGTCGTGCGGCACGAGCGTCACGCGGTCGCCCGACCCCGTCTGGAAGGCAAGGTTGACGTACATGCCAAGGCGGAGCTCCATGCTCCGGTTCGGAACTTCGACGCGCGCCTTGGCCGTCCGCGTCGCGGGATCGACGCGTGGATCGATATACGCCACGCGCCCGTGCAGCACGGTACTCGCCGCGGAAGGAATCGTGATCACCGCGCCCGACCCAAGGCGCACATTCGCGAAGTCCTTCTCATAGAGATCGCCGATCACCCACACGGTGCTCAGGTCCGTCACGGTGAACAGCTCCTGCGCAGCGCCGACGACCTGGCCCGGGTTCACGGTGCGCGCGATCACGACGCCGTGGGTCGGCGCCGGCACCGTCACTTCGGAGACGACGTGCGAGGCGTCCGTCAGTCGCGAGATATCCGCGGGCGAGAGACCGAGGAGCAGAAGCCGCTGGCGCGCCGCCGCCACTTCCGTCTCGTGGCCCGTGTGGATGGCCGCGACCTCCTCCAACTCCTGGCGGCTCGCCGCACCGAGCGTCGCGAGTTTCTCTGTCCGCTCCAACTTCTGGTGATCCGCCTGCAGCATGGCCTGCATCGACAGGTACTTCATCTGCGCTTCGGCCAGCTCCGCGCTGAAGATGACGGCGAGCGGCTGGCGAGGTGCCCAGCTTCGCCGATCCGCACCTCGTCACCCGCGATCTCGACCTCGGGGCACGCAGTGCACAGCGACATTCTCAGACGTTCCATCTCTCTTCACCTCCCCCTCCTTGGGTCTGCTACTGCGTTCGATGTGCGCGCGCACGAGCGCCCGCCCCTGAACGCGACCGCGGTGATCTGGAAGACCCTGCTCATCGCGGAGAAGACCTTCCGGCGCCTCGACGCGCCCGAGTTGCTGGCCGACGTTGCCAACGGCGTCGTCTACGTCGACGGGATGAGACAGCGGGCCGTGGCAGAGGCCGCGGCCTGAGCTGTTCTGAGGCATGCTCCTCGCCTCAGGCATAGCCCGCACTGGGTCGTTGCACACAAGTCGTGCTACGGTATTCCCGTGCGGCCAATAGAGACGTCGGCTCAAGAGTCATACGCCTGAAGGACCACCCCGACGCCCATCATCGTCCGCACGACCCACCGGGGCACGGGGATGACCATGCGCACCATCACCGCCACGGGATCATCGATCCGGCCATCGCCAGCACGGACCGGGGGATGTGGGCTCTCAAGTGGTCGTTCTTCGGACTCCTGGCGACGGCCCTGTTCCAGCTGGTCGTCGTGGTCATCTCAGGGAGTGTGGCCCTCTTCGCGGACACGCTCCACAACTTTGCCGACGCCGCGACCGCCATCCCCCTCGCGATGGCCTTCGCCTTCGCCCGGCTGAAGCCGAGCCGGCGCTTCCCCTATGGATACGGGCGGGTCGAAGATCTGGCCGGCGTGCTCATCGTGGTGACGATCCTGCTCACCGCTCTGATGGCTGGCTACGAGTCCCTGCTCCGCCTGTTCCGCCCTCAGCCGGTGGAGCACCTCTGGGCCGTCGCTGGTGCATCCGTGGTCGGTTTCCTCGGAAACGAGGCGGCGGCCCTTATCAGGATCAAGGTGGGCCGGGAGATCGGTAGCGCCGCGTTGGTGGCGGACGGGTATCATGCGCGGGCCGACGGGCTGACCAGCCTTGCCGTGCTGGTTGGGGCGATCGGGATCTGGTTAGGCTACCCCCTGGCCGACCCGATGGTGGGGCTGCTGATCACTGTCGCCATCCTCCACCTGGTCTGGCAGTCGGCCCGCGCCGTGTTCACCCGGATGCTCGACGGGGTCGACCCAGAGGTCCTGGACGCCGTCGAGCAGGCGGCGAGGCACGTACCAGGCGTCCACAATGTTGCCGAGGTGCGAGCTCGCTGGATCGGCCATCGTCTCACCCTCGAGCTGAATGTCGCGGTGAACCCCGACCTTACGGTCACGGAGGGGCACGCGGTGGCGAAGGAAGTTCGCCACCAAGTGCTCCACCACGTCCCGCACGTGTCCGGCGTGACAGTGCACGTGGACCCGGCCACCGAGAGCGGAGAGGCCTTTCACCACATCGACAGCCATGCCCATGACGGGCTGCCGGTCCACCGGCACCGGTGACCGGGTGGAACAGCCTTGGCACAGAGGAGGCCGATCATGGTGATCCTCATTGCGCTCGTCGTGAGCGCGCTTGTTGGATTGCTCGGTTATGGCTATGCGCTGATCGTGGGTCCGGCCTTCTTCAATTAGCGCGCGGAGCCAGCGGATCACGCGGGCCGTTTTAGGAACGCCGCCCGGACCTCGTTTCCACACTTCTTGACCGGACCTCTCGCGGACAGGGCGAGCACGATTAACACGAGCGCCAGAGGAAGCGCGCTCCGAAGACCTTCTCCGCTGAGCTGGATCCAGAGGTATAGGGGAACGGCGTTGGGGTGATACGCCATAACCAGGGTACCTCCAAACTCACCCAGCTCGGGCCAAGATCCTTGTCCATGACCACACTGAGCGATTCCGCGTAAAGCACGGAGACCACGTTGCTGCCAGACCGCTGCGCGTTGACGGGCGCCGTCCCGACCGTTGCGAGTCCGGCGACCCTCGACTTGCGGAACCGACGCTATCACGGCGACACGCGGTTTGACGCCGCCAACGAGAACCCGAACGTGACGCCGATGGTGAACTCCCAATCCGGCGCGGCCCGGCTGATTCCGCGCCGGACCCCGGCGTCGAGGAAGATGTTGGACGAGGTCGGCTGCCAGATGAAGCCGAACAGGGCTGAGTTGTTCGGCGGCTCATCCTGCGTGCTCTCGCCGTTCACCTCCCCGACGAGCCGGAGGTTACGCGCGACAGGTAACTCCCCGATCACGCCCCAGATCCAGAACGGCCGCGCGTCCGCCCGGTCGATGCCCCCACCGGTGTTCACGTGGACCGTGAACGGCGACACCCGACCGCTCACGATCCCGATAGCTTCAAACCCAACGCCGTGCTCGCCCCGGAGGGTTGAGGGTAAGAGCGGTCCGGCCTCGATCGCGACACTCACCCCAGGCTTCTCTTGCAGGAAACCCTCCTTGAGCACGGCCTTCAGAAAGAGGCCCGGGTCCGTAATCTCGAAATCTGGGCTTGCCTCAACGCGCAACTCGCCGACTGCTTCCCAGTTCTTGAACAGCCCGTAGTTGAGAACGAGGCTCGGCGTTCTGAACGTGTTTTCGCGCCGCGTGCGTTCGAGGTTGAAGTAGCCGAGCTCGATCTCCACTTCCTTAGGGTTAGCCACCGCGGCGTCGGTCGACACGAAGGGCCGGTAGGCCCACGCGCACGTCGGGAGCAGAAGGAAGCCGGCGACCATGACCATGGCAGAAAGGCTGCGCGCCTCGCAGAGCACTTCAGGGCCGATCGAAGTAGACGACGGCGCGGAGAGGCCGGTAGGAACGCGGAGGCCGGGGTGGACGCGGCATCGAGGGCCAGCGTGTCCCTGTCGTCTACTTCTGGCTGTTGATCTGGTCGAGCGCCGCTTTCAATCCTTGGGCGAGCTTGACCGGATCGTCATTGGCCCAGAAGTGCATGTAGAAGAGCCGCGGCATATCCAAGAGTCCGTGGTTGTGGAGCGCGGTCACGTCGATCCCGTGCCGCCGTAGGGCTCGGGCAACGGGATTCACTTCTTTGTCAACGAGGACGAAGTCCCCGGTGATCGCGGCCTTCCCATCCGCCGTCGGCTGGAAGTTCATCACTGTCGTCACGCCCATGGCGGGCAGTAACGGCCACCCCATCGCGGTGATCGCTTCCGCGCGGGGTACGGTGATCTGGAACACGCCGCCGCCAATCTCTCGCCCCGAACGTCCGAGCACCTGCTCGATCTGCTTTGTGTCGAGTCCAGGGCCGGCGGCGACGGGGGAAGCGGCACCCGCGCCGCCCAGGGGCGTGCCGCTGACAGACAACGCCTGGCGCAGAGCCTTCGCCATCTGGACCGCGTCCCCATGCGCCTCGTAGTGCATGTACATCACGTGCGGCGACATGTCATTGAGGTGGTTGTGGACGGCAGTGACCTCGAGCCCCCCGCTGAGGAGGCCGGACATCACGGCCTGCACTTCTTGATCGAGCAGGACGAGATCGCCCATGACCATCGCCTGGTCTCCCACCTGCTTGAACGCCGCGTACGATCCGAGGGCGAACCCAGCCTTCACCGGGACACCCCGAACGGTGACGGCGAGATCGGTCCGGGGCATCCCGATCCGGAAGACCTCGCCGGGCTGAATCTGGCCCGACTTGCCGAGCTCCCGCTCCACTGCCTTCCAGTCGGGGTCTGCGGCGCGTGCCACTGCCGGCGTGCTCACAATCGCGACAAGACCGAGAACAACTATCGCAGGGTTCAATATCCGAAATCTCATGGTCAAGATCTCCCTCTTCACCTGGGCGGCGATGGCGTTGAGGCGCTTCACCGCACTACCGTAGTTGCTCTCGCGGTGGCCGACGATCAGCTTCTCCGAGAGACCTTCAAGCTTTCAGGGGGCGCACGAGAGGTGGCTTGATCGTGTCGCTCATCGATCTTCTACCTGGGCAGCACCACAAGGGTCCCCTGCATGGCCGGCACGTGCTTGGTGCAGATGATGGGGTAGAGGCCGGGCTTCGTAGCCGTGAGGGTCACACGCGTGATTTGTCCCCGTTTGACCGTGAAGGCGTCCGCGAGACCAGGGATCGTCCCCGAGTGCATATCGCCGTTGACCCCTACGATCTCCAGCGTCACCGTCTCTCCCTGCTGCACCGCGATGGCGCGGCGGTCGGCGCCACGGCGTATCGCACCCAACTTCGTACGCTCCTCCCGGTCCTCACATCACTCATGACGTTCCTTCCGCGTTTCTGCTCGGCCAGCTGGTGCCTCGCTCATCAAAGGCTGTGATGGAATCCGCCTTCGTCCAGAGACCCACCCGTCCCGAGCGGAACCTCGTGTCCCGGTGCTCAAGCAGGAGCTTGCCGTTGAGCCAGCCCTGGAAGTGGTCGCCGAGGGCGACGACGCGCACCGTATGCCACTGCCCGAGCGCCGGCGCCTTGACGCTGGCGCTCGCCAGCTGATAGCGCCCGCGGTCGTAGTAGTACAGGCGGAAGTTGTCCTCGAGCGCGTTCGCGCGGATGACGTAGTACGTGCGGTCCGTGAAGCGGAAGACGATGCCGCCTGAGGCGTCCTCCCGTCCCGAGATGGGCTTGAACTTCATGGAGACGTCCACATCGGTGAACGGGCCGGGCGGCGCCACGATCACGTTGAAGTCGTTCTTGGTCGCGCGCTGAACGAGCACCTTTTCACCGCTCGGAGCACCGGCCATGTCTTCGACGGCCCACTGACCGTCAACCGTTGTCCATCCCTCGATGCCCTTGGTCTCGAAGTCGAAGCGATCCACGGGAATGTTTTCAGGCAACTTGATCTCCGCTGGCGCGGCACGCGCTCGCGCATGCCGGCTCAGGCTGAAAGCAGCGGCCGCCGCCAATCCGGCCTTGACCAGACCACGTCGTGACAGCGTCGCGTCCCGCATCGCCACCCTTAGTTAAGTTAGTTAGTCCAGCTTCTCGGACACGGTCTTCCACTCGGTGCCCTTGACGAGCGTCACGTCGGCCGCTGGATGGCCATCCTTGAGCGCTGGCATCACGCTTACCACCCGATACCCCTTGTTCTCCTTCACCGCTTCGGAGGCCGCCGCCTCGAGCGAGCGCTTGGCCTTCGCCATCGCCTCGCTCTGCGCCTTCGCCGCGGTAAGGTCTTCGGCGCTCGTGATCGGGTCGACCTTCGCGACCTTCCCTGTCGTGTGATCGACGATCACCTCAGAGAACTTGGCGCCCTTCATCGTGTAGACGGACAGCTGCAGCTTGTCGTGGTCCACTTCGTACTTCGCGGAGATCGCCCGGCCTTCACGTGCGCTGGCGCTCAGCCCTTTCTGCAGGGGGAACT
>WNFT01002092.1_pt1 | contig 17033 bp, 11 predicted proteins | sample 5400191 | NCBI WGS metagenome assembly WNFT01 (sample SAMN13153359, study PRJNA577476) | soil metagenome | isolation source: 80 cm saprolite under Madrone tree | place: USA:California | collected 2016-06-14 | reverse complement strand
GTCATAGGGATGCAGCTCGACGATGCGCTGCTTCAGCCGCTCGAACTGCTGCTGCCGCGTCTTGAGCAGCACCAGCACTTCGTTTTCGTCCTGTAGCTTCCCCTGCCAGCGATAGATCGACCGCAGTGCCGGCAGGATGTTCGCGCACGCCGCCAGCCGTTCGCCCACCACTTTCTTCGCCATCTCCGCCGCCGCGTCCGAGTCGGGCAGCGTAGTGAGGACGAGCATCGCATTGGTCATCCGCGCTCTCCGTTTCGCGTCCCGCCGGGCATGCTCAAGCGGGCATCGGGAGATTGATGGAGAAGACGCAGCCTTTCCCGGGCATGTTGCGGACGTCAAGGGTGCCGCCGTTGGCCTGGACTCCTTGGCGGCTGATGGCCAGCCCGAGGCCCAGGCCTGTGCGATCTGCGCTTCGGCGCTCGTACGGGCGGAAAAGCTGCTCGGTGAGGCCGGCGGGCAGCCCGCCGCACTCGTCTTCGACTTCGATGCGAATCCTGCCCTCGGCGGCCACGGTCCGGAGGGAGACATGGCCTTTGCTGCGGCTGAACTTGAACGCGTTGCTGAGGAGATTGGAGACGGCGGACGTCAGGAGCAGCCGGTCGGCGTCGACGGCAATCGCGCAAGGGACGGCCGCGACGGTGAGGTGGACGCCTCTTGCCGTTGCCTCGAGGGCGGCCGTGTCCTCCATGTCCCGGATGAACTCGGACAGGACGATGCGCGCGCGGTGTCGCGCGCCGGTGCTGAGCCGGACTGCAGCCAAGGAACGATTGGTGATCTCCCGGAGCCCCATCAACGCGCGTCCGAGTACCGCTCCTGTCCTTCCGCTGATTCGCACGTGCCCGCTGCGCAAGACCTGGAACGCCACCATCGCCGCCGAGAGGAGGTTGCGCTGCTCGTGGGCGAGAGCGGCGAACCGCTCCATCTCGCCCACCGACAGCGAATCCTCCCGCAGCCGGAGGAATTCCGTCACCGCCGCGCCGATGGCTTCGTCGAGGCAGTGGTTGAGGGTGCGGAAGTCCTCGGACGCGATCGGCGAACCGATCTCCACGGCCAGATCGGTGAGGCACTCGCACACGTCACCGTAGTCCTGCACGACCTGCCCGATGGTGAACCCGGCCCTCAACATCTCTCCACCGTGCTTGGCCGCCGTGGCCATCATCGCCGACTCGCTGATCGACGAATCGCGCAGGATGGCCCCCAGCTGCGTGAGGAAGAGAGGAACGCCGTACCCCAGCTCGGCCGGCGTAGACCTGGGAAAGGCGCGCTGCGCCACTTTCTCGCGCGCGCGTGTAATCAGCTCATCGCCGTGCTCTGCGATGAATTCCGGCAACATGGCCGCCTCCAAGGCGCTCTCGCGCGATGCCGCCGGGAGGTCCCGGGAAACCCGCCATGCCTTCGGCTGGTCAACCGGACATCGTGCGAGTCGGCGGCAACAGCGTTTTGCGGGGCGTCCGCGGCGGAGATCAAACAGACCGATAACACGGGCATTTCATCCGCGCCATCCGCGCTCAGCCTTTTCTGAACCGGCCCAACGCGCTGGCGACGGCGGAGGGTCCTTTGAGACCTTTCGACGCCAGCCAGCCCAGGACCTTGCCGCCGCCCGAGGCCATCACCCCCAGCCACCCGCGCATGGTGAGCTTCAAGAGGCCGCTGTGCAGCTTGACGCGGATCTTGCTCTGCGGGTCGCTGGCGACGATGTGCTGGAAGAAGAGGATTCCCAATTCGCCCACGTCCGCGTCGGGATGCGCGGCGATGGCCGTCACCGCCGCCGGCGCCATCGTCAGCTCGAAATCGGGGTCCTTCGCCGGGCCGTCGAGGAACCGTGGCTTTCCTTCGACCAGGGCGAAATGGAAGTCGCCCGGCACGTCGGTGAACCGGACCCCGACCTGCGCCGCCGACTTGAGGTGCGCGGCTGCCTTGCGGGCCGATTCGCTGGTCTCGAAGAAGCGCTGCAGAACGAGGTTGGAGGGCTCGGGCGTCTGCTCGGTCGCCATGCGCGCTGCAAGCTATGCGCCCTGCTATGATTCCGCAACATGACGCCGCGCGAAGTGGCAGCGGTGCTGCGGGAGATCTCGCAGCTCCTGCAGCTCAAGGGAGAGAACGCCTTCAAGGTCCGGGCCTACGATCTGGCCGCGGACGCGTTCGAGACCCTGCCGCCCGACCCGGCCGCGCCCTCCGGCCTCAACGAGCTGGTCAAGTCCGGCCGGCTGGGGGAGATCGACGGCGTCGGCAAGGCGATCGACCAGAAGGTCACCGAGCTGGTGAGCACCGGAAAGATGAAGTACCTGGACGACCTCCGCCGCGAGTTCCCCCACGGCGCGCTCGACCTGGTGCAGGTGCCCGGCCTGGGACCGCGCAAGGCGGTGGTGCTGATCCGGGAGCTCGACATCGCCTCGCTGGACGATCTGGAGAAGGCGGCAAGCGAAGGCCGCCTGCGCGGGCTGAAGGGATTCGGCGAGAAGACCGAGCAGGCGATCCTGGAGGGCGTCGCCAAGGTCCGCGCCCGCCAGGTGGCGCGCAAGCCGCTCTGGGAGACGCGGCCCCTGGCGGAGCAGCTCGTCGAGCGGGTGCGCGCCGCGCCCGGCGTGGTGCGGGCGGAGATCGCCGGCAGCGTCCGCCGGTATTCGGAGACCAACGGCGACATCGACATCGTCGCCGCCGTGAGCGGGCCGGTCGAACCGGTGATGGAGGCCTTCGCGGTCGCACCCGGCGTCGCCGAGCTCCTGGCGCGCGGAAGCACCAAGTCCTCGGTGCGGATGCGCGATGGGCTCCAGGCGGACCTGCGCGTCGTCACCGAGCCGCAGTTCGCCACGGCCTTGCATCATTTCACCGGGAGCAAGCAGCACCACGTCAAGCTGCGCGGCATCGCGCGGGACAAGGGCCTGAGCATCTCCGAGTACGGCCTGGCGCGCCTGGACGGCGGACCTGCCCTGCAGCCGGAGTCGGAGGAAGCCCTGTACGGCCTGCTGGGCCTGCAACCGGTGCCGCCGGAGCTGCGCGAGGACCTGGGGGAGCTGGAGCTGGCGAAGAAGGCCGCGCTGCCGCAGCTGATCGAGGAGCGCGACGTCCGCGGATTCGTGCACTGCCACTCCACCTGGTCCGACGGCAGGGCCACGCTGGAGGAGATGGTCCGCGCCGCGCACGCGCTGGGGAAGGAGTTCATCACCATCACCGATCACACCCGCGCCGCCCACTACGCCAACGGCCTCGACATCGACCGCCTCAAGCGCCAGTGGGAGGAGATCGCGCAGGTGCAGGAGAAGGTCCCCCAGATCCGCATCCTGCGCGGCAGCGAGGTGGACATCCTCGAGGACGGAGCGCTCGACTGGCCCGACGCCATCCTCGATCAGCTCGACGTGGTGATCTGCTCCGTCCACCAGCGCTTCAAGCTGGACGAGCCGCGCCAGACCGAGCGCATCCGCCGCGCCCTCTTGCACCCGAAGTGCGGGATCTGGGGTCACCCCACCGGCCGATACCTGGGCGACCGCGAGCCGATGCCCGCCCGCTGGGAGGAGCTGATCGCGCTCGCGGCTGAGAAGGGCGTGACCATCGAGTGCAACGGCACCCCCCACCGCCTGGACTTCAGCGCCGAGCTGCTGCGGGTGGCGAACAAGCACAAGGCGAAGATCTGCCTCTCGGTGGACGCCCACTCCACCAAGGAGCTGGAGAACCTGCATTACGCGGTGGGCACCGCGCGGCGCGGCTGGACGGAGCGGTCGCGGGTCGTGAACGCCCGCTCCGCCGACGACTTCCTCGAGATGGTGTGCAGCCGGCAGCCCGCGACCGCCTGATCTGCGCAGCCTTCAAGCGTCTTCGGGATCGCGCTGCAGGACGCGCCCGAACCCGGCGAACAGCTCGGACATGAGGCGCGGGGTGCGAGGCGAGTCGTGCGCAGCCTTCCGGCGCAGGATCGCGTTGATCTCGCGGCCCTGGGAGTCCCTCGCTTCATGCGGCCTCAGCAGATTCATCGGCTCCCGCACGATGCCGTGATTGGTGGCGTGGATGATCAGCACGGTCCCGTCCGGGAGTACCTCATCGACCAGCCCCATGTGCGTGAAGCGATCGTTCACCTTGCCGTCGCCGTTCCGGTCGTACGAGTCGTGGAAGAATGCGAGATCTCCCGGCGCGGGCAGCTTGCGGCGATGCATCTGGCCACGGCGCTTGATCCAGCGGACGACCGCGCGCACGCCGTTGTCCCACGGCTTCGCCTCGGAGAAGAGATCCACGCCCGCCCTGGTGTACAGCCCCCGGATGAAACCGGAGCAGTCCGTGGGAAGCGGGCGGCCGTCCAGCTCCGGCCTGCTCTGGCCCAGGGACTCCCGCGCGCCGGCGAGCACAGCCTCCACCGCCGCGTCAGCCTTCGATCCCGCGCCGCCGTCCATTGGACGGCGTTCCGACGCCGGGACCGCGGCACCGTTCAGCGGCACCATGGCGGAATCGCTCCGCAAGGCGCGCGGCGTCGCGCACCCGATCGCGGCCGCAACCGAGACCGCGAGCGCGAAGCGCGCCCGATTGGCAAAGCGAGGCAGCGGTGCGGTGATCGTCATCGCGTTTTCGCAGCGAGCTGCGAGCGAGTCGACTGTACGCGGCGGCGGCCGCCTCCGGCCACGGGGGCGCGCGACCACCCGCGGCGGATTCCACGCGGGTTTCCCTGCTTCACCCTACAGCCGTGGTACATCGCTGCGGCCGATGCGCGCGCCGCCCCGTCTCGCTCTGGTCGCCGCGGCGTTGCTTGCAGCCCCGGCGCGCGCCGGATCCAACCTTCCCGCCGACGATCCCGCGTGGGACGCGCTGCGCGACAGCATCGCCCAGGGCCGGATCGCGGATCCGCTCGGTGGAGTCCAGACCCTGGACCGCGATCGCCTGCCACCGCCGCTCCGAGGCCCGACACGGCCTGACGACGGCTGGGTCACGCCCCTGGAGCGCCTCACGCTGCGGGTCGCCGGCGCCGACGAGCACGATCGCCCCTACTCGCTCCCGCTGCGCTCTCGCGACCTGGCGGGGTTCATCGGCCTCTCCTGCGAGTACCAGGAGGGACGTCCGTGCGGAGATGGCGCCGGCGCCGCGCTCGAGCTGGACTCCGCGGCAGGCTGGGGCGAGCTGCTCACGGCCGCGACCCGCCTCCGGGCCAGCGCGGGGACGGCGAACGTCGCCAACCAGCTTACGCTGGACCGTGCCTATCTGAAGATCGAGTCCGGCCCCTTCCTGGCGCAGATCGGCCGCGACGTGATCGCGCTCGGTCCCTCCGTCCGCTCCTCGCTGATGGTGTCCCGGAACGCGGTCCCGCAGGATGGCCTGCGGCTGCAACTCCGTCCGGTGGCCTTGCCCTTCGCGCCGGACGTGCGCATCTCGCTCCTCTACTTCATCGACCGGCTCCGCCAACCGCAGACCTTCCGCGGCACCTTGCTCGACTGCGCCCGCGCCCAGCTCGACTTCGGCCAGCGCGTGCAGCTGGGCGGCTCGCGCATGCTGGAGCTCGGCGGCGAAGGCGCGCCCGACTACGGCGGCCTGAGCGGGTTCATCCTCGAGCACTTCGGCCGCACGCGCGAAGGCGCCGGCACGGCGGAGAACAATCGCCTCTCCTTCGACCTGACGGTCCGCGTCCCCGAGCTGAGCGGCGCGCGCGTCTACTACGAGATCGCCTTCGAAGACACGCGCCAGGCGTTTTTCAACTCCGTCCAGTACGACGCCGACCATCTCCTGGGGCTCGAGGTGCGCGCGCTGCGGCTGGGCCCCTGGCGCCGCCTGTTCATCGAGCTGGAGCACACCGGCTGGGTCTCCCAGGAGCACTCGGTGTTCAGCAGCGGCATGACCAACGGGGGCCGCACGCTGGGCAGCGCCCTGGGCCCCGACGGGACTTCCGTGTGGGTGCGCGCCGACCTGGAATTCGCAGCGGTCCAGGTCTCTCCTTGGGCCGAATGGCTTCGCTTCGTGAGCGATCGGTACGGCAGCGATCAGTCCAGGGGCGTGTTCGTGACGGCGGTGGGACCGATGGAGCACCGCCAGCGCCTCGGCGCCGACGCGCAATTGACGCTCGCGCGCTCCTGGTTCGCGACGGGCGGAGTGTTCGGCGAGCGGATCGCCAACGCCGATCTGGTGAACGGCTCCACCCGCTACAGCGCCGGCCTGCGGGCCGCGCTCGTCTGGACGCCCTGACTACAGCTCGAACTTCGCTTCCTCGATCAGCTCGCGCACACGGTGCAGGAAGCCGTTGCCGGTGACGCCGTCGATCACGCGGTGATCGTACGAGAGCGTCAGGTACATCATCGGCCGGATGACGATGGCGTCCTCACCGTCAAGCTCCCGCACCACCGCGCGCTTCACGATCTCGCCCATCCGGAGGATCCCCACCTGCGGCTGGTTGATGATCGCCGCCCCGAAGAGGTTGCCCTTGAGCCCCGGATTGGAGACCGTGAACGACCCGCCGGACAGCTCGTCTGCGGTCACCTTCCCGTTCCGCGCGCGCAAGGCCAGGTCGTCCATCGCGCGAGCGAGGCCGAGCACGCTGAGCTCGTTCGCCTTGCGGATCACCGGCGCCAGGAGCCCCTTCTCGGTCTCCACCGCGATGCCGAGGTTCACTTCCTTGCGCAGGATCAGCGACTCCTCCTGCACCACGGCGTTGAGGCGGGGAAACTCCCCCAGGGCCTGGACGGTGGCGCGGCAGAGCCCCACCAGGAAGCTGGGCGCCTTTCCGCCGGTCTCCTTGGCCCGCTTCCATTCGCCGCGCAGCTTGGAGAGGTTGGTCATGTCCACTTCCGCGGTGCAGGGCACGTGCGGGGTGGTGGCCTTGCTGTAGACCATGTGCTCGGCGATGAGCCGCCGCCGGTGGTCGAAGGGAACCACCTGGTCCCCTTCCTTGGGCGTGTAGCGCGGCGGCTTGTACGCCCGCAGGGTCATGTGGATGGGCCCCGGGACCTGGTAGCCCGGCCCGAAGCTCGGCGGCGGCGGTTGCGAGTACATCGGCGCGATGGGCGGCTGCGAGTACGGCGGCGGCGGAGCAGTGGGCGCCTTCTGCCCCGGGAACGTGCTCAAGGGCGGCTGCATCTCGGACTGCTGCGAGCTGGTTGCGCCCTTCTCCAGGAAGCTGGTGACGTCCGCCTTCATCACCCGGCCGCCCGCGCCCGAGCCGGGGACCTTGCTCAGATCGAGCCCGTGCTCCTGCGCGACGTTGCGGCCCACCGGGGTGGAGCGCACGCCGTTCGCATCGGCCGCAGGCGCTGGAGCGGACCTGGACGGCGCCGCCGGCGCCGGACCGGATGCGGTGGGCGCCGCCGGCGTGGCCCCGGCCTTCGGAGCGGACGTCGCCGATGCGCTCCCGGCCTCGTCCAGCCGCGCCAGCGGCCCGCCGACCGTGACCACCGCCCCCTCTTTCGCGAGCTGCTCGACGAGCACGCCGGTGGTCGGCGAGGGGATCTCGGTGTTGGCCTTGTCGGTGGCGATCTCCACCAGCGGCTCGTCGCGCTCGACTTTCTGGCCCGTCTTGGCAATCCAGCGGACCACTGTCCCTTCCATCACCGACTCGCCGAGCTGCGGCATCACCACTGTCGTCATAAGTGGGCGCTCAGTTAACGCGCGGCCCCGAACGTGTCAAACTGGCGGAAAGGCATTCCGCACAGGAGAATGCACGCGTGCGGGAACGGCTTCACGCCCTCGGACACGCGCTGGGCAAGCAACCGCACTTGATGGCGGTGCGCGACGGCGTGGTGGGGAGCCTGCCGCTGATCCTGTTGGGCAGCCTTTTCCTGCTGCTCGCGCAACCGCCCTGGCCCGCGCTGTCGCGCTTCCTGCCCTCGGCGAAGACCCTGCTCGCCGGCTACCAGGCCTGCGCGGGGCTGGTGTCGATCTACGCCTGCGTCGCCACCGCCTTGTCGCTGTCGAAGCGGCGCGAGACCGATCCGGTGGCCGGGGCCACCACGGCGCTCGCGGTCCTGATGGTCGCGCAGTACCCGGTGAACAAGATGCTGCCCATGGCCGGGCTGGGGGCTGCGGGGCTGTTCCCTGCGTTCGCGGCGGCGATCTTCGCGGTGGAGACGCTGCACGCCTTCGCCCGGCGACAGTGGGGGATCAAGCTCGGCGGCGGCGCGCCCGACGTGGTGGTGCGCAGCTTCGCCGCGCTGCTCCCCAGCGTCACCTGCGTGGTCCTGGTCTGGTTCGTGGTGCACGTGCTGGGAATCGACCTGGCGAGCGGCATCACCGCCATCGTGCGCCCCCTGATCCACGGCGGCGATTCCCTGGCGGCAGTGGTGATCGTGGTGCTGATCGACAGCGCATTGTGGCTGGTGGGCGTGCACGGGGTCTCGGTGCTCGCGGCGGTGCGCCCGCTCTGGCTCGCGGCGCTGGCGGAGAACATGGCCGCCGCCAGCGCGGGCCAGCCCCCGCCGCACGTGTTCACGCAGGAGTTCTTCATCTGGTTCGTCTGGCAGGGCGGGTCGGGGACGACGCTCGCCTTTGCCTTGATGCTGCTGTTCGCCAAGAGCAAGCAGCTCCGCCTGGTGGGCAAGGCCGGGATCGTCCCGGCCGTCTTCAACATCAACGAGCCGCTGCTGTTCGGCGCGCCGGTGGTGATGAACGGCAAGCTCGCCCCGCCGTTCGTCCTGGCACCGACCGTGCTGGTGGTGCTCTCCTGGTGCGCAATGCGCTTCGGGGTCGTCCGCCCTCCATACATCGAGGTCGTGTGGACGCTCCCGGCGCCCATCGGTGCGTACCTGAGCAGCGGCGGCGACCCCAAGGCGCTGGTGCTGCAGATGGTCAACCTCGGAATCGCGCTCGCGATCTGGTGGCCCTTCGTGCGCCGTTACGACCGCGAGCTGCTCTCGCAGGAATCGCGGCCTACCATCTGATCGACCGGAACGCTTCGCTCCGTTAACGTCCCGCCCAGATGGAGCATCCCCTTCCACCACCACACCCGGTTCGCAAGCCAGGGTTCTTCGGCGCGCTGACCCATGCCTGGCACGGCCTGGTCTGGGCTACCGCGCACCAGCGGAACATGAAGGTCCACGTCGTGGCCGCGACGCTGGTGGCCTGCGTGGGCAGCGCCATCCGGCTGGGGCTGCCGGAGAAGGTGACGCTGATCTTCTGCGTCCTGCTGGTGTTCTTCGCGGAGATGGTGAACACGGCGCTGGAGGCGCTGGTCGACCTGCACATCGAGGAGTTCCATGACCTGGCGCGCGTGGTGAAGGACACCGCGGCCGCGGGCGTGCTGGTGCTGTCGATCGGCACGGCTGCCTTGTTCGCCTTCATCCTGGTCCAGGACTGGCCCGTGATCCAGGCGCATCCACGGGAGGTCATGCGGCAGCTCGCGGTGGGCACCCCGCTGGCGGTGGCGGGAGCCCAGCTGACCGCCAAGTGGGCGCGGGCGAAGATGGTGGATGCGGCGATCCTCGCGGTGGCCATCGGATTGCTGGTCGCCCTCGCCTCATGGACGACGAGCCCCATCTTCACGGCCATGATCGCTGGCCTGCTGGTTCTGCAGGCCGCAGCCGCGTACGAGCTGCGCTGGCCCAGAGGGGCCGATTGAATCAGCCAGACTGCGATCGCCACCCGTCGTAGGCGGAAGCCGTGCGCACGCAGCCCACCGTGCAGCCTTCGCTGCACGACTTGGCGGTGTGGAATTGCTGCCGGAGATCGTCGATCGAGTAGGCCTCCAGGTCGCGCTCGAAGTACGCCCGGGTCTGGCTGCACCAGGCGACCTTGCCGAACTCATCCACGTAGAGATACCGGGAACCGGCGCGGCAGCGAAAGGGCGCGCTGCCGCGCTCGATCAGCTCCTCTCGATAGTCGGCGGCCTCGCGTCCGGCGCGTCCGAGGAGCCGCTTGACCTGGCGATAAGCCGCCAGATCGTCCCTGGACAGCGTCAAGCGACCCGATCCGTCGTGCAACAGGATGATGCGCGGCGTCAGGCCGTGCGCGCGCGCGAAGTGGACCACCTCGAGCGCCTCCCCAGCCGGCGCGCTGCCGATGACGGCGCTCACCACCACCTGGAAGCGCGCCCCTCGCGCCAGATCGACGAGCTTGCCGCGCAGCTTCTCGAGCACCTTCACGGTGGTCGCGTTGCGCTTCACGCCGTCGACGCTGATCTGGAGATCCGTCAGCCCCGCTTCGTTCAGGGCCTCGATGAGAGCCGGAGTGAGGAGATACCCGTTGGTGATGAGCTGCCGGCGACGGAACCCGAGCTCGCGCATCCGGGCCACGATGCGCGTGAGCTCCGGGTGGAGAGTAGGCTCGCCACCGGTCAGGCAGACCACCCACGTGCGCAGCTCGTGCAGCTTCAGGAGCCGGCGGTCGAGCGTCGCGAAGGGGACGGGCGGCGAATGATCGTCGTACTCGTTGCAGTAGCCGCAAGCCAGGTTGCAGCGCCGGGTAACCACCAGCTGGGCGAGGAACGGACCAAACCGCAACCACTCGCCGATCGTGATCCTCACCGCGGGCGCAGCAGGAGGCAGGGTCTCCTTGGCCGTTTCGATCGCCTCGGGCAGTAGGGGGAGAGGCAAGGTCACCGGGAAGTCCCTTCGGCACGCATCGCGCAGCCGCCCCGACCTTCCGCGGGACTCCCCATGGCCATCCCCCCGGACGGCACCCTACCCGCCTGATCGAGGGCGATCAAGCGGGGCTTCTGGTGCAGGGCGGTAGGTCCTCGGATCGATGCCGTACCGCCTCAGCCACCGGTACAGCTGCATGCGGTGCTTTCCCAGCGCCAGCGCGGCGGCGGTCACGTTGCCCTCCGTCGCCTTGAGCGCCGCCGCGATGTCCTCGCAACGCTTGAGGTCTTCGTCCGAGAGCAGCTCCCCGGCCCGCGGTGCGGGATCCGGGCGGCGCGGGTTGCCCTGCGAAGCCAGGACGGCGGGAGCAAGATGCGCAGTGTCCACCGTGCCCGAACCCGCAAGGACCACCGCCGCCTGCAGGCAGCGCTCCAATTCGCGGATGTTGAGCGGCCATTCGTAACGGAGCAGCACGCGCGTGGCATCGGCTGTAAAGGCGAGCCCCGGGGCGCGCTCACCGGATTCGCGCGTCAGCAGCCGGGCAACGATCAGACCGATGTCCTCGCGACGGTCCCGGAGCGGCGGCAGCTCGAGGGCGAAACCCGAAATCCGCGCGAGCAGGTCGGCGCGGAACCGATCCTTTGCGACCAGCTCGTCGAGATCGCGGTGGGTCGCTGTCACCAGACGGAAGTCGACTGGCACCGGCCGTGTCGCGCCGACGGGCACGATCTCCCTTTCTTGCAGGACGCGCAGCAGCGCTGCCTGCGCTGGGAGCGGCAGGTCGCCGATCTCATCGAGAAAGAGCGTGCCGCGATCGGCGGCACGGATGAGACCGGGACGGTCCTCGGTGGCGCCGGAGAACGCTCCCTTGCGGAAGCCGAAGAGCTCGGACTCGACCAGAGTAGCGGGAAGGGCTCCACAATTGACGGCCTGGAACGCGCCAGGACGCCCGGAAAGCACATGCAGACCCGATGCGACGAGCTCCTTGCCGGTCCCGGTCTCACCCTTGATCAGCACCGGAACGCGGGATGGCGCAATGGCTTTCAACTGCTCGAACCGCGCCGCGAGCAAGGGAGAGAGCGTCGCGAACGCTGCTTCCGTCGGCGCAACCTCCAGATTAAGGATCCCCTCGGGATTCAGCCCGACTTCCTCGCGAAAGAGCAGGAACGTTTGCCCCACCTCGATCAGATCACCGTCGGTGAGCGGCGACTGTTCGATGCGTTCGCCATTCACGAACGTCCCGTTGTGCGACTTGCAGTCCTCAATTGCCCAGGAGCCGAGGACCCTTCCAAGCGCCGCGTGGGCGGCCGACACCCGGAGATCGGGGAGCTCGAGCGAGAGCCGACGCCCTTCGACGGATAGGCGCCGCGTCTCGCCTCGCCCGATATCGACATGTTCCATGCCGTTGAGGACGAACCTGGCGCCGCCTTCGAGGGGGCGGTCGGCCTGCATGACAACGAACAGGTATGCACCCGCGATGCTTCCCGATGCGCGTCGGCGATCTGCCGGAAGTGAGAGCGTACTGCCGGACGAGCTCGCCGCCGGCATCAGGGAGTCACGCTCATTGGACGCCGCTCACCAGGTACAGCTCGGAGATGATCTGGTGATGACTGTACGCGTACGCCTCTCCTCCGTCCGTCAGCGCGAAATGGATCCAGGGAATGCTGGAGACGCCAGCTGGATCCGGAGGCATCAATTCATGCCAGGCGACCTTCGTGCCGCGCTGCAGGTTGAGGAGCACGATCCGTGTCGGAAGCCCCGGCTGGCGGACCAGGAGGGAGCGGGCATCGGCGGACCAGCCGATGGGCGTTTCCCCTTCTGCGAGGTGCGGCACGGGCGACCGATCGCTCCCGTCGGCGGCGTGAATGGCGAAGCCGTCCCGTTCGCGAACGATGACCCGCTTGCCGTCCGGCGATACCGGCTTCGAAATCGCCTCCTGTCCCCTGACGTCCACATCCGTCAACAACCGTAACTTGCCGGTCGCAAGCTCGAGAATGAAGACGCGCAGAGGTCCACCCGCGCGTTCCCTCGCCGTGAGGACCACCTGTTTCCCGTCTGGGAACCACCGCGCCTCTGCAATCGCTGCGATGGGCAGCTGCAAGGTCCGCGACTCCCCCGGGCCGGTCGGAACCAGGATCAGCTGCGAAGGGTCCTTCGTCGAGACGATCAACGCCCAGTTCCCGTCCGCCGTGATGGAAAGCGCGTACCCGACACCCAGTTGCACTGGAGGCGACCCATCCGTACGGCGGACGTACGCGCCGAAGAGCTCTCCTCCTCCCTGTCCTGCCTCGAAGAAAAGGAGCTTCCGGCCATCGGCGGAGAGCTCGCGAGCGATGGAGTAGTCGAGATAGGTAAAGTCGCGTTCCTGCTTCTCATCGGGAGCCCGGCCGCGGATGAAATGGCGCCATTTTTCCTGGGCAAGCAGCACGCGTCCGTCCCGCGCGACGTCATGGAGGTTGAGGGCACCGGCGGATCGCAGCAGGATGCGCTGCGCGCCGTCCAACGAGACCGCCCGGAGCGCGGATGATTGCAGGGTGTCCCCGGCAGTGAACCACACCTCGTCTCCTCGCGGAGACCAGGCCAGTCCCATGGCGCTTCCGTAATCGGCCGTCAGCGGCCGGGGCTGGTCCCGCTTCGACGCCAGCATGACCACGCCCCGGGTATCGCCGAAAAATGGGTGCTCGATGAACGCGATCTGCCCCGCTGGCGACACGCGCGCATGGCTGATCCAGCCTGTCGATTCGTACAGGACGTTGCCCGGCGGGAACTCCAGACGCGTCCTTCCCTCGAAATCGCGGACTACCGCCATCTCGTCTCCCCCGGGCCCCCAGTCCGCGGTGTAGACGCGCCTCAGCAACTCGCGAGGCGCCCCGCCGGCAAGCGAGGCTCGGGCCAACGTACCGGCGCGCATGTAATCGAGCAGGTCATCGTTCGTTTCCAGTGCGAGCGCCAGGTCGCCACTACCCGAGACGGCGAGCACCCGGGCTGCGGGAAGGTCGAGCGAGCGCGACTCCGTCCGCCCGGGAACGACGGCGTCCATCCGAACAGGCTTGCCGTCCCACGCAGCGCTGTACAAGACGGTCTGCCCGTCCGGCGCGAAGCGGGCTGACCACACCGCTCCCGTCCTGAAGGTGATTTGCTGGAAAGATGCCGGAGGTGGCGCGCGCCGCCACGGAATCACCGCGGCGGCTACCGCCGCGACGATCGCGAGAGCGAAGACGAAACGGACGCCTCTTCCAGGCCACGCGAGCACCGACAGGAACCGTCCGCCTCCCAGGCGACGCGCCGCACGGGCAGCCGCGGTGCCGAGCCGCGCGCTGCGCGAGGTCTCCGAGGCTGAGCCGGCGCTGGAGCGCGAGCCGCGCCCGTCCGGAGCATCGGTCCGCAGCCGCGTCAGTCGGTCCAACACGTCACCCGCCGACTCGAACCGGTGTTCGGGCGTTTTCCGCAGACAGCAACGGACGATCGCCTCCAGCTCCGGCGCGGTCTCGGAGGGTAGCGCCGCAGCCTCCCTCCTGAGGATTGCGTTCGCCGTCTCGAACGGCGAGCTGCCAGAGAACGCCCGCCGGCCGCAGATCATCTCGTAGAGGATTGCGCCGAACGCAAAGATGTCGGCGCGGTGGTCGGCGCGCTTGCCTTGCACCTGTTCGGGCGCCATGTAGGCCACCGTTCCCATGACCGTGCCGCTCAAGGTCTGGAGCGCTACCGGATTCGGGCTTCCTCCTTGCCGTGGAGGAACCACCGCAGGATTGCCCACCAGCTTGGCGATTCCGAAGTCGATGATCTTCAGGCGGCCGTCGACCGTGATAAACAGGTTCTCCGGCTTGAGATCACGGTGGACGATTCCCTTGCTGTGCGCCGCCGCCAGGCCACCGGCGAACTGGATCGCGTAATCGAGCAACTTCTCTGGAGGCAACGGCGCGCGCAGGCACTCGCGCAGGGTGCTCCCCTTGAGCAGCTCGGAGACCTGGTATGGAACGCCGTCGTACGTCCCGACGTCGTAGATCGTCATCACGTTGGGATGGTCGAGTGCGCTGGCCGCGCGCGCTTCCAGCTCGAATCGGTGAACTGCGTCCACGCTCCGAGCCAGGTTGGCGGCGAGGACCTTGACCGCCACGTCGCGCCCCAGCCGCGTATCCCGGGCCCGGTAGACGACGCCCATCCCACCTGCGCCCAGCTCGCCAACGATCTGATAGGGCCCGACGCGCGACCCCGTTCGCAGCCCCGCCACGTGAAGGAGCCTCCCACCAACGGGTCGTGCGACGCAAGCTCGCTCCCCGGCGGGCTCAGCGATCGTCAGGCTCACCCTCGGCGAGGCAGAACCGCACGGCTGCCGCGGAACAAAGCGGAGGGAGCTCAGCCGAGCTGAAGGCCTCCGATCGGACGGGAGCCGCCCCATCCGCTCCGGCGGCGGTGAGCCGGACCGGACCAGCGTGCACAATGCTCGCCCAATGCTCGGGCGAGGCCTGGAATACGGTCGACCACAGCCATTCATCGGCCGTTCGCCCACGGACTCTCGTTTCGAACGCCAGGCCACGATCGTCGATGAGCGCCCCCGGATCGCACCGGGCTTCCCAAGGTGACGAAAGGGGTCGCTGCGCCTGGCAGGCCCGTACCGGCTCGTTCGAATCCGCCAGGGTCATCGAGAGCCAAGGTCCGTCCGGGATCGCGACCCTTGCCGGAGCTCCGTCGGACCACCAGAAGCAGATTCCGGGCGGCGCACGGTGGGGCAATCGGCAAAGGCCTCGCTGGCGGCGACTCGCGCCCAGCGAAAGCAACGACGGTGCGTCCCCCTGAACGGGCAGCCGGGCGCGCACCGGCCCCGTCTGGTACGAGAACGCCACGGCCTCCCCGAGCCTCGGCTGGCCGGGACCGAGCTCACCATCGATTGGAGAGCCATTCATCGACCGTGCGAGCTGGAAGAATCTCTCGGCAAAGTAGTCGGCGCTGGAGGGGCCGTACAGCGTGGACGCGCCTTCGTAAGCCTGCACGCCGTACTCCTCGCGCGTGGTCAGGTACTGGAAGTATGCGTTGGCGAGTCCCACGACGAGAGCGTGCGCGGGCCGCCCAGCCTGGGCGGTCACGGCGCTGCGCACGCGAGCATTGATCATCGCGCCTGCGTGGACGGTCGGCTCGCCAGGGACGAGCGAGAGCCAGGTGTCATCCACGCGCAGCAGCGCGAACGGTGCGTGCGTCGGGAAACTCGTCCGCGCGTCCCCGACCAGCAGCCGTTGCAGGATACCCAGCATCTTCCTCTTCGGAGCCTGACAATCGCGTCGATCCGGATCGAGGTCGGAATGAGTCGTGCCGAGCAAGGAGTCGAAAGAAACAGGATGATCGCTCGCGCCATGCCCAGAAGCCGCTCCCAGCTCCGCGCCCGGGCACAGTCGCTCGCTACCGCCTGGACGGATTGGCGCGTCGGGGAGATCGGCTTCCAGATAACGGGAATCGACGACTGCATCCGTGCGGAATCCGGCATGGTCGACCGACCAGCTGGACCGGACGCGCAGCAGCGTTGGGTCTTCCGCGTAAGTCGCCCAGGCGCGCTCGGCCAGCGCCCGCCCGACCCGGACCGCCTCGGCCGTGGTGCCGCTGCTCCATACCGGAGCGATGTCTCCTTCGTTCGTGTTCAGCACCGCCACCAGCGGATCCAGATCGGCGAGCCGCGCGCACTCCGATTCCCTCTGTTGGGCACAGCGATCGGCCCATGCGCGCCGCAACTCCGCCTCCAGGATCCGGGAAGTGGCGCCGAAGGCATCCGCGCCGAAGAGGCGATTCCGGGACCCCACCACGGTCGGGTGCATGGCGAAGAACACCAGCCATCCCGCCGGCCCCAGCATCCTCTTGCGCGTCGGATCGACTGCTTCGAGCTGCAGCACATGCAGCGACGGATCGATCGCTTTCTCCTCCTCGCTCAACAGCAGCGAGGCGGGAGGTTGCCAGAGCTCGCCGTTCGCATTCGCGCGGAATGCCTCCAGGCTTCGGTTCCGGGTCAGCTGCCATGCCGAGGTGTGCACCCAGCGGGAGGCGACGGGCGAGCGAGCAGCGAACGCGCGTTCAATCGCTCGGGCGATGCGCTCGGCGAGAAAGTCGACCATCGCGGGATCGAACCCGGGAAGCCTCGTGCTGGCGAGGCCGCTGTAGACCGGCGAATCGAAATAATGCGCTGGACCGGCATGCGTGTGCGTTGCCGCCATCAGAAGCCGCGAGGTGGGGACGATTGCGCGGACCCGTTCCGCTACCGATCGGTGGAGAATGGTGCTGATGGAATGGAGATCGCACGCGACCAACGCGACCCGATCGTCGGGCGCGGTGACGAAGAGGAAGATCCTGCAATAGAGCCTCGACCAGTATCCCTGCGCCACGAGCGCGTCGGGACCGTGGCCGAACGTCGATGGACCCGGCGGAGGCGTGATGTCCGCCCTGGCGGTTCCGACTTCCAGCAGGGTTGGCGGGCGCCCGCCGGTGACGGGCAGCGGCGGAGCGCTGCCAGGCATCCGATGTCCGGCGCATGCCGCAAACGACCCGGCGGCCAGTGCGACGACGAGGGAGGCC
>WNFT01002088.1_pt1 | contig 17041 bp, 10 predicted proteins | sample 5400191 | NCBI WGS metagenome assembly WNFT01 (sample SAMN13153359, study PRJNA577476) | soil metagenome | isolation source: 80 cm saprolite under Madrone tree | place: USA:California | collected 2016-06-14 | reverse complement strand
AAGAGTGGATGAACTCACGCTTGCCCTCGCGATATTGCTCGGTGCTGCGTGCGGTTTGATTTTCAGCGCGGCGCCGGCGGTCCATCTGGCGCGGCTGGATCCACAGGAGGGGCTTCGTTCTAGTTCCAACACGCCGCCCCGCAGCCGTGCGCGCAAAATTCTGATCGGAGTGGAAGTCGGACTTGCGATGGTCGTGCTGATCGCGGCGGCGCTCTTCTTGCAGAGTTTTCGCTCGGCACGCCAAGCGGATCCGAGATTCCGGCCCGAGGGCGTTTTGCTGGCCGCCTACGACTTAAGCGGACGGAATCCCGACGAGGCGTCCCAGCGTGAATTTGCTGCGCGCCTGCTGGAACGGCTGCGATCTTTGCCGGAAGTCGAGGCGGCCGCCATCGCCACGAATGTTCCGCTGGATTTGCATGGAATCCCGGCGCGGCCTTTCACTGTGCAAGGCCGCGTGCGCACGGAGGCGGGGCAGGATAGAGCCATTTCCAACACGGTCACGCCGGGATACTTCAAGGTGATGGCGATCCCGCTCCTGGAGGGAAACGACTTTGCCGACATGCGGGATAGGGCGGCGCCCCCACAGGCCATCGTCAATGAGGAGTTTGTCCGCCGCTACCTGAATGGCGCGGGTGCGATCGGTCGCCGCATACAGACGCGCGCGGAAAGCTTCGCGATCGTCGGCGTGGCGCGCAATTCGGTCTACAACGCATTCGGCGAGCCCGCGCAGCCAGCGGTCTATTTTTCGCACCGAGATCTCCCAGCTATCCAAGGAGAGATTCACCTGAGGACGCGCAGGGGCAATGAAACAGCACTCACCTCGGAAGCGCGTGGCGTTCTGCGCGATCTCGATCCGATGCTCCCTCTTTACGACGTGCGAACATTCTCCCAGCACATCGAACGAAACCTCTATCTTCGCCGGATTCCCGCGCGGATGTTCGTCGTGCTCGGGCCACTCCTGCTCGGCCTCGCGGCGATCGGAATCTACGCCGTGGTTTCGTACGCCGTGGCCAGGCGAACGAGAGAGATTGGCGTGCGGCTGGCGTTCGGGGCCACCAGCGGGCGGGTCGTCCTACAAATTATTCGCGAGAACTTGGGTGTAATCACCTGGGGCGCGACGATTGGATGGGTACTTGTGCTTGTGATTTCCGTTCGCGCGATGAAGGGCGCGATCAACCTTCCGGTTTTCATCGGTGTACCGGCGATTCTGTTGGGCGTCGCGACGCTGGCTTGCTGGATTCCGGCACGGAGAGCTAGCCGGATTGATCCGATGACAGCGCTCAGGCACGAGTAAAAGCCGGGAGGTCGCGGCCCACGCTTTGAGGGCGGTTTAACCGAGTTTATCAGGCAACTCCCCGCGATCCGCTGGTATTGGCTGAGTACTGTTCTAGCGATGTTGTTGCTGGGGCTAGTGGCTACGTGGATTCCAGCGCAACGCGCGCTGTCGCTCAATCCTATGATACTGCCACGCGAAGAGTGCATATCGCCGATTATCCGGTCGTTTCCCACCGTACCTCTTTATGCAAATACCACAGTTCCGTTTCTTGCCAGCGGGAACCATCTTACGGTGAGATAGAAACGTGAGATGTTCTAATCTTCGGACGAGCAGGTACACCATGAAACTTAGCGTCGAGTACATCGCCGCAATCATTTTCCTGACGTTTCCCACAGTTGCCTGGGCGCAGAGCGTCGGTCAAGTGGAGTGCCCGCGCGGAGGCGGCTACGTCTATCTATATAGTTCGATGATCCCTCTGGATATACGCACAACATTGCCATGCGGGGAGCAAGTACAAATCACCGGGCGGTACGACGCGTACTTCGGCGTCCGAACCGCCAAAGGCGAGCTAGGTTACGTTCCCGTGGACAGCCTCCTATTGTTAAAGGACAAACCGGGCCCCAAAGCGTTGCAAGCAGCGCCTGCCCAGCCGCCCAGAGAGCGCACTACTTACGATGCACCGGCGGCGAAAGCGGAAGCTCCCAAGCCGCCGCCTTCGCCTTCGGATCTCACCTTGCTCAACGGCACGCCGATTCGTGTGAGTCTCGGGAAGACCCTTTCTTCCGCAAGCGCGCACGTCGGCGACGTCGTGGAACTGAAAGTCCTGGAAGAAGTCGACGTGGACGGGCTCTGCGTGATTCCCGCCGGCGCAACGGCCATCGGCATCGTCAGGGAGGCCGAGCCGAAGAAGCGCATGGGCCACGGCGGCAAGCTGGGCTTGAGTATTGATTCTGTCCGTATGAGCGACGACAAGAAGGCTGCAGTACGCTCTTACCAGGAGAGCTCCGGTACAAACAATTCGACAGCAGCGGTACTCCCGCTGGCCAGCGGCAAAGACGTGGTGATTGCGGAAGGAACGGAGTTTATTGCGTACGTCGATGGGGACCAGCACCTGAAGAAAGCGGCATTTCAGCCCGCGAAGGACGGTAGCACTCCGGCGTCGGCACCCCAAGCGCAAAATTCATCGCGTCCACGCGGATTTTGACACCCCAGCCCGAGAACACATCGACTATTCCGCGACCGTCGCCCGTCGAAAGCCGGCGGCATCGTAAAACTTTTCCGCAACCGCGATGCATCCGTACTTGCCATTGGGCGTGGCACTTGGCAGACTTTCCGCGTGCTCATTGGCCTCTTCCCCGAGCTGGACGCCCCCGGCGGGGTGCAGCGTGCCGGCCGCCACCTAGCAGCCGTGCTCACAGAATTTGCCGCCAGCCGCGGCATGGACTGCCGCCTGCTCAGCTTGAATGACTCGCCGGAGTTGCACCGGATGACATTGGGAGGGCGCGAATTCGTGTTCACGGGAAGCGCGCGCGCGAAAGGGCAATTCACGGCGGCGGCGATACGCGCAGCGCGCCGCAAAGGAAAGCTGGTGCTGGCCGCGCACCCCAATCTGGGACCGGTGGTACAGGCGATGAAACTGGTGGCACCGCGGATGAAGAGTATCGTCTGCACGCACGGAATCGAGGTCTGGGAGCCGCTGAAGGGATTGCGAAGGCGCGCGCTGCGCCACGCAAATCTCGTGCTGGCGCCCAGCCGGGACACGGCCGATCACGTTGCGTCGGAGCAAGGGGTCGCGCGCGAAAAAATTCGCGTGCTGCCCTGGGCGCTCGATCCGCAATTCGAAGCGCTGCTCGTGCCGGGCGCACGAAGCGCTCCGCCGAGAGAGTTTCCGGCTGGGCGCGTGATTTTGACGGTTGGCCGCTGGCTGGCGACGGAACGATACAAGGGCATGGATACCTTGATCTCCGCGCTGCCGAGGCTGCTGCCGCGCTGGCCTGAACTGCAATTGGTTTTCGCCGGAGCAGGCGATGACCGCGCCTGGCTCGAGGACCTGGCGGAACAAAACGGCGTCAACATTCACGTGCATTTTTTGACCGGGTTGAGCTACGCGGAGCTTGCGGCGTGCTACTCCGCGTGTGAAATTTTCTCCTTGCCCAGCCGGGGCGAAGGATTCGGCCTGGTGTACCTGGAAGCGATGGCGTGCGGCAAACCAGTGATCGGAGGCGCGCATGGCGGGGCGCCGGAGATCATCGAGGACGGCGTGACCGGCTACCTGGTGCCGCACGGCGATCCGATGCAGCTCGCTACTTCCATCGAGGCGCTGCTCGCGGACCCGGCGCTTTCGAAAGAGATGGGCGCGCGCGGAAAGCAGCGCGCCGATCACGAGTTTCGCTTCAGCAGTTTCGCGAAATCACTGAAAAAAATCTTGCGCGAACAATGCGAATCCTGAACGTTACGGAAACGTACGCTCCTTTCCTAGAATTCGGCGGGCCACCGGTGAAAGTGCGGGCGCTCTCCGAAGGGCTGGCGCGGCGAGGGCATCAGGTAACGGTGCTCACGGCCGATTGGGGGCTGGAAAAACGGCTGCAAACCCCGGAAGAAAAAAGCGCGGCGGAGCGGTCCCCGTTTGGCTGGCGGCGGAATGAGAATGGCGTGCAGACCATTTATCTTCCGACGTGGCTGCGTTACCGCACGGTGAGCTGGAACCCGGCGGTGAAGCGTTACCTGCGGGCGCGGTTGCAGAATTTCGACGTCGCGCACATTTTTGGACTATACGACCTGCTGGGTCCGGCCGTTGCCGCCGCCTGCGGCAAGCAAAACCTGCCGTACGTCGTCGAGCCTATCGGGATGTTCGTGCCAATCGTGCGGAGTCTCTGGCTGAAGCGGATGTACCATGCATTCTGGGGGCGGCAAATGCTCGCGGGAGCGAGCGCCGTGGTTGCCACGTCGGACCAAGAAACGGAAGAACTTGCCGCAGGCGGCGTTTCCCGGGAGAAGGTGAGACTTCGGCGGAATGGCGTGGAAGTGCCCGGTTCCTGGCCTCCGCGCGGATCCTTCCGAAAAGCCCACAATATCCCGCTGGATGTGAAACTGGTTCTTTTCCTGGGTCGTCTATCGAAGAAGAAGAGTCCAGATCTGCTCCTGCAGGCCTTTGGGGAACTCTTACAGCGCTTGACGGGAATACCAGTGATGCTTGTGTTTGCGGGGCCCGAAGAAAGCGGGATCCGTGTGCAACTGGATCAAATGGCTTCGCAACTGGGAGCGCCATCGAGCGTTCGATTCGTCGGGCCGATATTTGGAGAATCCAAATGGGCTGCGTACCGGGATGCGGACGTTTTTGTGCTTCCCTCGCAGAACGAGAACTTCGGGAATACGGCCGCCGAAGCGGTGGCCGCAGGGACTCCCGTGATCGTGACGGAACAATGCGGAGTGGCTCCGCTGCTGGCGAATCAGGCAGGGCTTGTCGTGGCTCACGAGACTGTAGCGCTGGCCAATGCCTTGGAGCGCATCTTGGGAGAGCCGGAACTTCGCGAGCGGCTGGCGGCGGGGTGTCCGCAGGTGACCGCGAAGCTCGGTTGGGAGGAGCCCGTCGTCCAGATGGAATCGCTCTACGAATCGCTCTACGGGGGACTTGCCTCCGACAGCCACACGAGGGAGAATCTCAGCGGGCTGAATAAGTCTTGACGACGCGTCCACATCGAATCTTTCGAACGATCTGGTGGAGCAGCAATCTGCTCCTTGCCGTGGCATTGGTTTCTTTTACCATCACCGGCTTGCGGGAGTACTCCGTGCGGCGGTATCTGGACGGCTTTTCCGATGCGATTGTGCCCAACTTCCTGCCGCCGCAACAAAAGGTCGAGGCCATCCTGAATTGGATGCGTATCGAACCGTCTCGCGGCATCACCTCAAATCCTGAAAGTCTCGCGCACCGCGATCCCGAAATGACGCTCAACTACCAGCAACTCTTGAAGGTTTGCGGGACGGCCACGAACGCATTTCTAAACCTGGCGCGAAGCTCCGATCTGCAGGTGCGGCGCCTGCTACTGCTGACTCCCGATCGAAATACAAAGCATGTGGTAGCGGAAGTCCTTCTCGAAGGGCGGTGGGTCATTGTTGATCCAGCGTACCGCGTGATTCTGAAGGATGCCAAGGGCCGCTTGCTGACGCGCAAGGATCTGAAGAACCCGGCCGTATTCGAAGAGGCTGCCGGGCAAATCCCGAATTATCCGCGCGAATACACGTACGACAATTTCGCGCATGTACGCTTGGCACGCCTGCCTCTCGAAGGCCTGCACTTGCGGACGCTGCTGGGTAAGGTATTTCCAGGGTGGGATGAAGCCGTGGACTGGAGCCTGCTCCTGGAACGGGAATCCTTTTTCTATCTGGTACTCTCCGCTGTGGCAACACTTTTCTTCCTCTTGCTGCGAGTCGTTCTCGCCTGGTATGCCGACCGCCGTCTGCGAATCCGCCGCTTTCATTTGCGCGAGCAAATGTGGCGCGCCGGCGCAACCCTCTTCTCGGCGCCGGAGATCAAGCAGTAGCGTGTGCGGAATATGCGGCGTCGCGTTCGCCTCGCGAAGCACCGAGGCGGAGTCGCGCGTGCGCGTGATGACGGCCGCAATGCGGCATCGCGGTCCCGACGAAGAAGGTTTTCTTGCGGGTCATGCGCGGGCGCCGGGATTGGCGCTGGGGATGCGCCGGCTCAGCATCATCGATCTCGCTGGCGGCCAACAGCCGATCTGGAACGAAACCAAGGACGTCGCCGTTATCTTCAACGGCGAGATCTACAACTATCGCGACCTGCGCGAACGTCTGTCGCTTTGCGGCCATCGCTTCGCCACACAATCGGACACGGAAATTCTGGTTCATGCGTGGGAAGAATGGGGCGAAGACTCGCTGAGCGAACTGCGCGGGATGTTCGCGTTCGCTTTGCTTGATCTTCGCGAGCGTTACGCCACCGCGCCGATTCTCTTCCTGGCCCGCGATCCTCTAGGCATCAAGCCGCTCTATTACACGCAGACGCCTGAGGGTTTTGCGTTTGCTTCAGAGGTTCGCGCGCTACTTGCCGCCGGGGCCGCGCCCAAACATCTTTCACAGGATGCTCTCACTGCTTATTTACTTTTTGGGAGCGTTTCGGAACCAGTGACTCTTCTCGAAGGAGTGTTTTCCCTTCCTCCGGGGCATCGCATGCTCTTGCACGTTCCGGAGCGGCGGCGCGCGCCGCGCGCGCGTCCCTGGTGGGATCCCGCGGTTTCGCCCGCGGCTCGCGATACCCGCAAGCCGCGCGATCTTTCGAACGCCGTGAAGAAATTGCGGCCGCTGCTGGAAGATGCCGTGAGCGCGCACCTCATCGCCGACGTGCCGGTGGGCTTGTTTCTGTCGAGCGGACTGGACTCCGGCGCGATCGCAGCTCTCGCAGCCAAAGCTCGTGCAGGAATCCAAAGCTTCACGCTGACGTTTCCGGGCACGTCTTTCAATGAAGCGGAGCTTGCGAGGGTGGTGGCGAAACGCTGCAAGACGAAGCACACCGAAGTGCCTTTGAGTGGAGAGTCGGTTCTTGCACGACTCGATGAAGCGCTCGCCGCTCTCGACCAGCCCACCATGGACGCTGTCAATACTTATTTTGTTTCGTGGGCGGCACGAGAGACTGGGCTGAAAGTTGCGTTATCGGGGATCGGAGGAGACGAACTTTTCGCGGGCTATCAGACATTTTCGGATACGCCGCGCCTTTCGAAGCTGATCCGATGCGCATGGTTTGTGCCGGCGGCGATGCGGCGAATGACGGCTCCACTCGTCGCGAGCCTCGCGGCGCGGCAAGGCTCACGGGATGCTGGACGCAAGGCCGCGGCCGCATGGGTTCAGCCTGATGCTCTGCCTCATCCCTATTTCTTCGCGCGGACTTTATTCCCGCCCGGGCAGCTCGAACGCATGATTGAGCCGCGATTTCGCCCCAGCACGGTGGGCGCGGACGGCGTCACGCTCGAGCCTACCTGGGTGGGCTGGCTTGGACGAACGGCCGACGAAGCGTGCAAGTTGGAACCAGTTGCGGGAATTTCCTGGCTGGAGATGCGCACGTACATGGCGAGCACGCTGCTTCGCGACACCGATTCCGTGAGCATGGCGCAGTCGCTGGAAGTTCGCGTGCCGCTCCTCGATACGCCGGTGGTTGAATTCGTGGGGGCGCTGCCAGATGCGGCGCGCCGCCGCCCAAGCGCGCAAAAAGCGCTGCTGGTGGAAGCTCTCGGCGATTTGCTGCCCCCGGAGATTCTCGCGCAGCGGAAACGCACTTTTACTCTGCCGTGGGAGGAGTGGCTTCGCGGGCCACTGCGCTCGCGGATGGAAGCAAGCTTCGCCGATCCGGCGCCGTCGCTGGCGTCCTATCTTCGCCCGGGAGGCTTTCGCTCGGTCTGGACGGATTTTCTTGCCGGGAAAACTACCTGGTCGCGCCCATGGTCCTTGTACGTCCTGAACGAGTGGTGCCGCCGGCATCTCGCCGCATAAACCGCCCGCTGGGGTACACTGGCAAATCGCGCGATGAATATTCTTGGGATTAATGCGTACCACGGGAACGCTTCGGCGGCGATTGTCTGCGACGGACGGCTGATCGCCGCGGTCGAGGAGGAACGCTTCAACCGCGTGAAGTACGCGGCGGGATTTCCCGCACAGGCGATCCGTTATTGCCTGAAGGAAGCGGGCCTCACGCTTGCAGACATCGATCATGTTGCCGTGCCGCGAAACCCGTACGCGCGACTGGGCACAAAATTTTTTTATGCGCTGCGCATGCCGTCTTTCGCGCGGGAACGCGTCAAAGTTCTCGTAAAATTCGCGGGGATTCCCGAAGCCCTGGCTTCGGCGTTTGATGCCGATCCCAAGAAGCTCGGCGCGAAATTCCACCGTATCGAACACCACCAGGCGCACCTGGCGAGCAGTTTTTTTGTCTCGCCGTTCGAACGCGCCGCGTTGCTCTCCGCCGATGGTCTCGGCGATTTCGCCAGCACGATGTGGGGCGCGGGCGCAGGCAACCGCATGAGCATTGATGGCGCGGTGGCTTTTCCGCATTCGCTAGGACTGTTCTACAGCGCGGTGACGCAGTATCTCGGCTTCCTGAAATTCGGCGACGAATACAAAGTCATGGGGCTTGCCGCGTATGGCCAACCCCAACAGCTCGAGGCCTTCCGCGACATCCTGCGTTTTGAGAGCCGCTCCAATGGCAATGGCTTCCGCCTGAAGCTCGACTACTTCTCGCATCACCGCACCGGCCCGCAGATGTCCTGGGCCGAAGCCGATAAGACGCCGGTGCTCGGCAAAATGTTTTCCGATGAAATGGCAAAACGCCTTGGGCCGGTTCGCGCGCCCGAAGAAGCCCTGGAGGAACGGCACCGCAATCTCGCATGCTCGCTGCAAGCGCGGCTTGAAGAAGTTTATCTCGGCATGTTGAAAAAACTCGGCGAGCGAACCGGGCTCAAAGCCGTGTGTCTCGCAGGCGGCGTCGCTTTCAATTGCGTGGCGAACGGAAAAATCTTTGACGCCACACCGTTCGAACACGTTTACGTTCATCCGGCGGCGGGAGACGCGGGATTGGCTGTCGGCGCCGCGTACTACGTCTGGCATCAGAAGCTCGGCAAGCCGCGCTCTTTTGCGATGGATCACGCCTACTGGGGACCCGGATATTCGCGCGACGAAATTCGCCGCGCCGTCGATTCGAATGGCCTGGCACAGAGCGGCCATACCATCACCCAATTAGGGGAAGAAGAACTGTCCCGGCGCGCCGCTGCAATCGTCGCGGACGGGAAAATACTCGGCTGGTTTCAGGGCCGTGCCGAATGGGGACCGCGGGCACTTGGCAATCGCAGCATCGTCGCCGATCCGCGCCGTCCGGAAATGAAGGAAATTCTCAACCGGCGCATCAAGCACCGCGAAATCTTTCGCCCGTTTGCGCCTTCCATCCTCGCGGAAGCCACCGGGGAATACTTTGAGAAATCTCACCCCTCGCCCTTCATGACCCTGGCCTACGCGGTGCGCCCGGAAAAGCGCGGCAAGATTCCCGCGCCAACGCACGTCGACGGCACGGGCCGGCTGCAAACTGTGACCCGCGAGGCCAACCCCCGTTATCACGCGCTCATTTCCGCTTTCCGCGATCTCACCGGCGTGCCCGTTGTGCTTAACACTTCCTTCAACGACAACGAGCCCATCGTCTGCCGCCCCGAGGAAGCCATCGATTGCTTCCTACGCACGCAAATGGACGCCCTGGTCCTCGGCGATTTCCTCATCTCGCGCGCTTAACCTCGTTCAGTTCCAATTTCCAATTTACGGCTACTAGCAATGGTTAGCGAAGTGTGGCAAGCTCTTGGGCATGGGAAACAAAGACAGAGGTAAACGCGAAATCAAGAAACCGCCGAAGAAGAAGCCAACCGCGCATGAGTTGGCGCGTGCAGCCGCGCCAGTCTTCAAGAAACCCGCCTAACTTCGTCAGGCGACCATGCCCCATACAGCAACGGAACTCTGTACAATCTTTCCGTGAGAATCCTGTTGCTGAATCTCTATTATCCGCCGGACACTTCCGCGACCGCGAAGATGGTAGAAACGGTTGCGAACCGTCTGTCCCGCGCGCATGAGGTTACGGTCGTTTGTGGACGCCCCTCGTATGACCCGAGCGAGCGGCGCTCTTGGAAACTCTGGCAGACGGAACGCCAGGGGAATGTGGAGGTTGTCCGCGTAGGCTCGACGGATTTTCCCCGCTGGCAGATGATCAAGCGCCTGCTGAACTACCTCACTTACACGGCGTTGGCCGTTCCGCGCGCGCTTTTCACTCCCGGCGACGTGATTCTGGCGATGACCGATCCGCCTTTCGAAGGAATCATCGGCGCAGTTGTGGCCATGCTCAAGCGCAAACCTTTTGTCTACAACATTCGCGACCTGTATCCGGACATGGCCGTGGGCGGAGGAATCTTGCGCGGCAGTTTGCTCGCGTGGATTTGGGAGAGGCTGCACCGCTGGGCGTTGCGCCGCGCGGCCTGCGTGATTGTGCTCGGCAGAGACGTGCGTACTCGAATTATCGCCAAAGGCGTTCTGGCAAAAAGCATCGAGATCGTGCGAGACGGAGTCGATTTCGGCACCGCGCAGGAAGGTGAGATAGACCCTGAGGTTGTCGCGCAGATTCGCAACGGCTTTCGCTTTGTCCTCGTTCACGCCGGCAATCTTGGCTTCTATGGCGATTGGGACGCTCTCCTGGAAGCCGCTCGGGACTTCGAGAAGGATGATTCGGGGATCGGCATGGTCTTCATCGGAGAGGGCGCCCAGAAGCCACGGATGCAAGCTGCTGCGGCTGCACTTCGGAATGTGCGCTTCCTTCCCTTCTTTCCGGCCAGAAAGATCCCGTCGGTTCTTGCGGCTGCGGACGCACACATCGTCACCCTGAAACACGGCCTTGAGGGCGTCGTGGTGCCCAGCAAATTGTATGGAATTCTTGCAGCAGGGAAACCGGTACTCGGTCTCGCCCCGGAGTGGAGCGACATCGAGTACATTGTGAAAGAGGCGGGGTGTGGCTATATCGATTGTCCGCTCGATGGGTTAGAAGAGTTCATAGAAGTCGTCCGCGATCTTTCGAAAGATCCCGAACGCTTGCGGCAGATGGGCGAGGCGGCGCTGGCTGCCGCTCCCGACTATGATAGAGCCAAGGAATTGCAAAAATTTGCGGAAATCATTGATCACCTGAGAACCGGATAGAAAAATGAGGAGGCTGCACGAGCGTGACGACGGCGGACGGATTTTGGGCGGGCAAGACTGTCTTGGTGACGGGCGGAGCCTCCTTCATCGGCTCTACGCTCACCGATCAACTGCTGGTGCGAGGCGTGAAAAAGGTTCGCATCGTTGATGACCTGACCAGCGGACATCTGGACAACCTCCGCCAGCATCTCGGCACCAACAAGGTCGATTTTCTGCACGCCGATTTGCGCGAGCCCGGCGTGACGCGGGCGGCGATGCACGGCGTTGACACGGTTTTTCATCTCGCCGCCGATCACGGCGGGCGCGGCTACGTGGACCTCCACCAGGCCGGCCCGGCCTCGAATTTTTTCCTGGATGGGCTCGTTTTTGCCGAAGCGCTCAAAGCCAAGGTAAAAAAGGTGGTGTTCGCTTCTTCCGGCTGCGTCTATCCAAACTTCCTGCAATCGGACACCAAGAAAGAGCTCTATCTTACCGAAGATCTCACCAAGGGCCCGAACGACGCCGACAACACCTACGGCTGGGCCAAGCTGATGGGCGAATTCACCCTACAGGCCTACGCAAAAGAGCACGGAATAGGTGCGGCTTCCTGCCGCTACTTTACCGTTTACGGCCCGCGTGGCGTGGAAAATCACGCGGTCATGGCCATGATTGCCCGCGCTTTCCTCGGCCAGAATCCTTTCGAAGTCTGGGGAGACGGCACGCAAATCCGCAACTGGACTTACATTGATGACATCGTCGAGGGTACCATCCTGGCCGGAGAAAAAATCAACGACGGCACGCCTGTAAACCTGGGAACGATGGAGCGTATCCGCGTAATCGATTGCGCGAAGATGGTTTGCGAATTCACCGGACACAAGGCCGAAATAAAGCTCCTGACCAACATGCCCACCGGCCCGCTCAACCGCGTCGCTGACAATTCTCGCGCCAAGAAACTTCTCGGCTGGGAACCAACGGTGCTCTTCCGCGAAGGCCTCAAGCGCACCATCGACTGGTACTACGCCACACGCGACAAAGAAGAAGTGAAGCGCATCTTCACCCGCATGTTGACGGAGCGTTGAACCAGAAACCTGCAAATCAACTGCGCACGTGCAGAATTATCCATATTGAAGCGAAACAAAAATGGCAGTATTGTGTTTGAGCTGCGTGGGGCAGCCTTTCTTAGCTCGACTTGGGAGCCGGATCCTCAATCCGGCGGGAATCATGTGGGTCACCGGCTCACCAGCACGGCTGGATTCGGCTCACCTGAATAAGAGGCTTCATTGGCCGCGGGACTACTCGCTTTTTTCATCGCCCTACTTGCGTCACTCATGCTGGTTGTTCCCGTGCGCGCTCTGGCGCTGCGGGTCGGAATGGTCGACCTGCCGGGTCCGCGCAAAGTTCATCTGACGCCGATCCCTCTTCTTGGCGGTCTTGCGATGTACGCCGCGGTGGTAATCGCCGTGCTCTCTGCTTTCGACGGACCGGCGCGCGCGCAGATCGTGGGCATCCTCGTTGGAGCCACGCTGGTCGCCGCTGTCGGCATCCTCGACGACCACGGCTTGCTCCATCATCAGATAAAATTGTTTGTGGGCATGCCGCTGGCGGCCGCCATACTTCTGGCCAGCGGAATTCGCGCGCAGGTTTTCAGCGTGCTGCTGCACGGGCGTAGCGGCTATTTTCTGGACGTCGCTCTCACAGTAGTTTGGGTCGTGGGGATTACCGCCTCGTTCAGCATCCTGGATCATATGGACGGCTTGTGCGCCGGCGTCTCGGCGATGGCTTCCGTTTTTTTCGCCATGCTCGCTTATTTGAATGGCCAGACGCTGGTTACTACGCTGGCCGCGGCCGTTCTCGGCGCCGCCACCGGGTTTCTGCGCTGGAATTTCAAGCCCGCGAAGATTTTCATGGGCGATGGCGGCGCGATGTTTCTGGGCTTCCTGATGGCTACTCTAGGGCTGAAGCTGCGCTTGGAGAACTCCAGTCACCTATCCTCGTGGCTGGCGCCGGTTCTGATCCTGGCTGTGACGATTTTCGACACGACGCTGGTCACCATTTCCCGTTCGCGGCGCGGGCTGCTGCCCTTCGCCACTCCCGGGAAAGACCACGCCGCCCATCGCCTTGCGAATCTCGGTCTCGGCCATCGCGGGGCCGTATTAACTCTGTATGTGCTTGGCGCCATCGGCGGTGGCGCAGCCGTGCTCGTCAGTTACCTTTCCACTCGCAGAGCGTTCTTCGTTGGTTCGATCGCACTCGCAATTGTTTTCCTCGGTGTCGTTTTTCTCGAGCGCGCGCCCTACGAGCGCCAAGGGCCCAAGCACGCTCGCGCCTCCTAAGACGGCCGTCTCGTTCGAATGCCTTGTCGATCTGTCGTCTTGAAACTCTCCGCGTGTTGGCCCTCGCTAACGGATTCGCTATACTTAGCGGGCGCCCGTTTACCCAAACCTTAATGCGCCCCCGGGTCAAACGGAAAGCAGGGAAATTTCTGGCGCGCGACCTCTGTCGTTTAGAATTCGCTGCTAATGCATCCTCTTGGGATCTATGGAAACTGTGGGAAACACAGAAGCAAAGCCTCGGTCTGGACCGGCTGGCCGGGAAGTGATTGTTGTCGGAGGTTCTGCCGCGGGACTCTTTACCGCCGCAAGTGTGGCCCGCGGCGGCCGGCGCGTGCGCGTGCTGGAATCCAAACCGCAATTCGAACCCGCGCCGCGCACGCTGATCGTCACAGACCACTTCCGCCAGCAAATGGGCTCTGGCGCCCGGGAAAGCATCATCAACGAGATTCGCCGTTTCGAGCTTTTCACCGATGGCCGCTCGGCCCAGGTCTCTTTAACCAAGCCCGATCTCATCATCGAACGTTCGCGCCTGATTTCCGCGCTGGCCGGCGAGGCTGAACGTGCTGGCGCGTCGCTATCGTTCGACACGCGCTTCCTGGGAATCGGCCCGAATGCCCGCGGCTTGCGGCTGGAAGTCGAATCCGGCGGCAAGCGTGAAGAGCTGCACGCGGACAGCGTGGTGGGTGCGGATGGCGCCGCCAGCCGTGTGGCGCGCGCTTCCGGCTGGCCACCGGTCGAAACCGTGCCGCTCGTTCAAGCCATCGTGCGCTTGCCGAAAGATTGCCCTCCCGATACCACCCGCGTCTGGTTCGTGCCCGATGACACGCCCTACTTTTACTGGTTGATCCCCGAATCGCCGGACCGCGCCGCGCTCGGTGTGATCGGCGAGCACGGCACAAACACCAAGCGCTGTTTCGAACGCTTCCTCGAAAAGAAACATCTGGAGCCGCTCGAATGGCAAGGCGCGCGTATCCCGGTCTATCGCGGCTGGGTGCCGGTGCGCCGGCAAATCGGCAACGGCGAGGTTTATCTGGTGGGCGACGCGGCGGCGCAAGTGAAAGTTTCCACCGTCGGCGGAATCGTTACCGGTTTCCGCGGAGCGCTCGGCGTCTCGCAAGCTCTTTTGCAAAATGGCAAGAGCCGCGAGCTTGCCGCCTTGCGCCGCGAATTGGGAACGCACTGGCTCATCCGCCGCGCGCTGCACCATTTCGATCAAAAAGATTATTCGCAGTTGGTGGATCTGCTCGACGCTTCGACCCGGCAATCGCTCGGTGAAATCAACCGCGATGAGTCCACTCGTCTATTGTGGAACGTGGTGCGCCGCCAGCCCCGCCTGGTTCTGCTCGGGCTGCGCGGACTGCTGATGGGAAAAACGGAGAGAAGTTAGCTCCCGCCGAGGCTTTCGAATCCACTAGTCTAAACGAGAATTGCAGGAAACCGGGCGCGGATGTGGCAACAACTTTCGATGAAACGCTTTGTTCGCATGCTCGAGTCATTCACAATAAATGTTTGAGAGCTAGCAGCGCGTGGGCCCCTGCCCTTCGGAGCTAATCAGGAGAGTTCGTCTTGCGTCTTTCAGTCATCGGTTGTGGGTACGTTGGTCTCGTCACCGGAGCTTGCCTAGCCGAGGCCGGGCACGATGTGGTTTGCACGGACATCGACCGCGAGCGCATCGCCAAGCTCAATGCCGGCGGCGTCCCCATCTATGAGCATCATCTCGGCCAGATTCTCGCCGCCGCCCACAAAGCCGGAAAAATTTCCTATACCGCCGACGCTGGCGAAGCCATCCGCTCCGGGGACGCCATCTTCATTTGTGTGGGCACCCCGCCTAAAGATTCCGGCGAAGCCGATCTTTCCGCCATCGACAACGTGGCTCGCCAAATCGCCGCCGAGGCCAAAACACCCAAGCTCGTCGTCGAAAAAAGCACCGTCCCCGCGCGCACCGGCCTCGAACTCAGCCGCGCCCTCGCTGCCTACTCCAAAAACAGCAACGTGAAATTCCGCGTCGCCTCCAATCCCGAGTTTCTTCGCGAAGGCACCGCCGTCGCTGATTTTTTCCATCCGGACCGCATTGTCGTCGGCGTCGAGGATCCTTCCTCCGCCGCCGAACTCCGCGAAATCTACCGCCCCATTCTCGAAAAAAGTTTCCGCTGCCCGGTGCACAACGGCACCTGCCCTCCGGGCCACAAAGCCGAATTCCTCGTCACCACCATCAACAGCGCCGAGCTCATCAAGCACGCCTCGAATTCTTTTCTTGCGCTGAAAATCAGTTATGCCAACGTCATCGCCGATCTCTGCGAAAAGATCGGCGCCAACGTCGAGGAAGTCACCCATGCCATGGGACTCGACCCGCGCATCGGCGGCCAATTCCTCAAAGCGGGCCTTGGCTATGGTGGTTTCTGTTTTCCGAAGGACGTGCAGGCGTTCATTCACTTGTCGGCTTCCGTTGGCGTGGACTTCGACATTCTCAAGGCTACCGAACGCGTCAACAAGCAGCGCATCGACCGCTACTTTGAAAAAATCCGTCACGCTTTGTGGGTCGTAAAAGGCAAGCGCGTCGCTGTTCTCGGACTCGCCTTTAAAGCCAACACCGACGACATCCGCTTCGCGCCCGCTCTCGAAGTGCTCAAGCGCCTCCTCGAAGAAGGCGCCATCGTACACGCCACCGATCCCGAAGGCATGCCTCGCACCAAGGCTCTCTTTCCTCAGGTGCACTATCACGAAGACGCTTACCAGGCATTGCAAGACTCCGATGCCGCCCTTGTTTGCACGGAATGGGAAGTATTCCGCAAACTCGATTGGGATCGCGCCGGAAAACTCATGGCCCGCAAACTGGTGATCGACGGACGCAATCTGTATACCCCGCAGGCCATGCGCGAAAAAGGCTTCGAGTACTACTCCTTCGGCCGCGATTAGTTTTCTATAAAACCTCTATCAATCTCCGCGACCGCCATCGCTTCTGTCATCCTGAGCGAAGCGAAGGATCTCAACTGATCCTCATCGCAGCATGTCTCCATTTTCTATTTTCGCTTTTCGATTTTCTTATTTTTCTCAAACACTTCCCTAAAATACGCCAGCGTCATCTTCAGCCCTTCTTCGAGTCCCACCTTGGGCTCCCACTTCAACACACGCCTCGCCTTTGTAATATCCGGGCAACGCCGCTTCGGATCGTCTTGCGGCAGCGGCTCAAAGACGATCGGCGGCGCATTGTCGAAATGTTTACGGATGCGCTCGGCAAATTCCAGAATCGTAATCTCGTTCGGGTTCCCCACGTTTATCGGCAAATGTTCATTGGACATCATCAGCCGGTAAATTCCATCAATCAAATCGGAGACATAGCAAAAGCTCCGCGTCTGCTTTCCATCCCCAAAAATCGTCAGCGGCTTCCCACTCAGCGCCTGGTACACGAAGTTTGGCAGCGCGCGCCCGTCATTCAGCCGCATCCGCGGCCCGTAAGTATTGAAAATGCGCACGATATGCGTGTCCACCTTGTGATACCGGTGGTAGGCCATGGTCATCGCTTCGGAAAAGCGCTTGGCTTCATCGTAAACGCCCCGGGGGCCGATCGGATTCACATGTCCCCAGTATTCCTCATGTTGCGGAGAAACTTCCGGATCGCCGTAGCATTCGCTCGTGGAGGCCAGAAAAAACTTCGCATTCTTCGCCAGCGCCAGTTCCAGCGCGTTCTGCGTGCCCACGGAACCCACCATCATCGTCGCGATGGGAT
>WNFT01002478.1_pt1 | contig 17049 bp, 13 predicted proteins | sample 5400191 | NCBI WGS metagenome assembly WNFT01 (sample SAMN13153359, study PRJNA577476) | soil metagenome | isolation source: 80 cm saprolite under Madrone tree | place: USA:California | collected 2016-06-14 | reverse complement strand
CGCCTTTGTGATCGAGGGCCGCAAACGCGAAGCTGGGCGCGAGCACTTGGAGCGCTTTTTCCAGCTGACCGGCGCCGAAATCGTCGCGGTCACGCCGCAACAGGCGGAAATCGCTGTCGACGCGTTTCGCCGGTTTGGCCGAGGCCGACACCGGGCGAGCCTGAATATCGGGGACTGCTTCTCTTTCTCTTACGCGCTCGCCGCAGCGACCGACCATGCGCTGCTCTTCAAGGGCGACGATTTCAGCCGCACCGATATTCGCCCGGCGCTGTCGTGACCCGCCTTCTCTTCCGCCATGCCCGGCTGCTCGACCCGGCAAGCGGGCTCGACACAACGGGTGATCTCCTGGTGGAGGGCGAGCGGATCGCTGCGGTCGGCGGCGATCTCTCGGCCACGGTGTGCGATGCCGAGACGGTGATGGCCGAGGGGCTGTGCCTGGCACCGGGCCTCGTAGACATGCGCGTGCAGTTGCGCGAGCCGGGTGCTGAGCACATGGAATCGATCGAGAGCGGCGGGCGGGCCGCCGCGGCGGGCGGGGTGACGACGATGGTCGCCCTGCCGAACACCGACCCGCCGGTCGACGATGTCTCGGTCGTCGAGTTTCTCGCCCGCCGGGCGCGCGAAGTCAGGCTCGCCAAAGTCCACACCTACGCCGCGGCGACCAAGGGGCTCAAAGGGCGCGAGCTGACCGAGATGGGCCTCCTGGCGGCAAATGGCGCGCTCGGCTTCACCGACGGGGTCAAGGCGGTCGCCGACGCGCTCGTCATGCGCCGGGTGCTCGCCTATGCCCGCAGCTTCGATCTCCTGGTGCTGCAGCACCCCGAAGAGCCGAGCCTCGGCCGCGCCGGCGAGGTAAACGAAGGCGAGATCGCGACACGGCTCGGCCTTGCCGGGATTACCCCCGCGGCAGAGATCATCATGGTCGAGCGCGATATCAGGCTCGTCGAGATCACCGGTGCCCGCTACCACGTCGCTCATGTATCGACGGCCGCGGCGATCGCGGCGATCCGCCAGGCCAAGGTGCTGGGCCTGCCGGTGACCTGTGACACGGCCCCCCCTTATTTCGCGCTCAACGAGACGGCGATCGGCGACTACCGGACCTTCGCCAAACTCTCGCCGCCGTTGCGCGGCGAAGCGGATCGCCTGGCGGTGATCGAGGGGCTGCGCGACGGCACGATCGACGCGATCGCCAGCGACCACGCACCATGGGACCAGGATTCAAAGCGCCTCCCGTTCAGCTCGGCGGCCTACGGGATCGTCGGTCTCGAGACCTTGCTGGCGCTGTCGCTCGAGCTCTACCACGCCCGCCAGCTGGATCTGCTCGGGGTGATCCGGCTGATGACCCTGAACCCGGCGCAGATCCTGCGCCTGTCGGTCGGCCGTCTGGCTCCCGGGGCGCCGGCCGACCTCGTCCTCTTCGACCCGGATCTCGGCTGGCGTATCTGTCCCGACGACTTCCGCTCGAAATCGAAGAATGCGCCCTTCGACGAATGGCCGGTCCGCGGCCGGGTGCAGCGCACGATCGTCGACGGGCGCACCATCTTCCGGCACGACGGCTGAGTAGCCGATCTGCCCGGGACTTCGCCATCGTGAAGTCAAGATTGCGGGCTACACTGGGTGATAGGATCGAGGCTGAAGGTCGCGCCACTCGTGTTTCCTGCTGGCGTCCTTGGCACCGTCAAAGCCTCCCTCAGGAACTGTTCGAGCGGTCTTTAAATGCGGTACAAGTATATGATTCATAAAGATTTTATGAGTTTGGAGCGGGATTTTTTGACGGTTTTGTCCCTGAGAACAGGGACACTGAGCGAGCGGACCCGCCGGCATTGACCCTGCTCGCCGCTGCGGTTCTTGGTTACCTGTTGGGCTCGATCCCATCCGGCCTCTTGGTGACCCGGCTCGCCGGGTTGGGCGACATCCGCCGGATCGGCTCGGGCAATATCGGCGCCACCAACGTCCTGCGCACCGGCAGCAAGGCTGCGGCGGCACTGACCCTGGTGCTCGACCTGGCCAAGGGCTCGGTGGCCGTCGGCATCGGCCAGGCGTGGGGCGAGGAGGCAGCGCTCGTTGCGGCCGGCAGCGTCATCATCGGCCACATGTTCCCGGTCTGGCTCGGCTTCAGGGGCGGCAAAGGCATTGCCACCGCCCTCGGCGTTTTGCTTGCCCTCGCTTGGCCGGTGGCGCTCCTCGGCGCCCTCGTCTGGCTCGCCACCGCCGTCCTATTCCGCTACTCCTCGCTCGCCGCCCTCGCCGCCGCGGTCGGCAGCGCGGTCCTGGCGCCGTTCCTCGTCGACGGTCCGACTGCCGTGGTGATCGCCGGTATCGCTCTGTTAATCATCCTGCGCCACCATGCCAACATTCGCCGCCTGATCGCGGGCAGCGAGAGCCGGATATCGCTCACCAAAGGCTGAGGCAGCCCTGGCCGCACGCGAACTCGACCCGCAGGAGCGCCTCGACTGGTTGCGGCTGTGCCGCACCGAGACGATCGGCCCGATCAGCTTTTATGCCATGCTGAGCCGTTTCGGCTCGGCGCGAGCGGCACTCGAGATGCTGCCTCGTCTCGCCCGGCGCGGCGAGCGTGCCAAAACAGTCACGGCCGTAACCCGGGCCGAAGCCGAGATCGAGCTGGCGGCGGTGGACCGCGCTGGAGCCCGGCTGGTGTGCTGGGGCGAGCCGCTCTATCCGAGTGCGCTCGCCACGATCGAGGACGCGCCGCCGATCCTGACTGTGCTCGGAGAGGCCGAGTTGCTGCAGCGGCCGATGATCGCCGTGGTCGGGGCACGCAACGCCTCGGCCAATGGCCGGCGCTTCGCCCGCGACCTCGCCGCCGCGCTCGGCCGCGGCGGGCTCACCGTGATCTCGGGTCTCGCCCGAGGGATCGATGCCGCGGCGCATCTGGGCGCTCTGGAGACGGGCAGTGTCGCCGTCGTCGCCGGCGGTGTCGATGTCGTCTACCCCGCGGAAAACCGCGGGCTCTACGACGCCCTGGCGCGCCAAGGGGTGATCGTCGCCGAATTGCCGCTCGGCACCGAGCCTCAAGCCCGCCATTTCCCGCGCCGCAACCGGATCATTTCCGGGATGGCGCTCGGCGTCGTTATCGTCGAGGCGGCGGCGCGGTCCGGCTCGCTGATCACCGCACGCTTCGCCCTCGAACAAGGCCGAGAGGTTTTTGCGGTGCCCGGCTCACCGCTCGATCCGCGTGCGCGCGGGTGCAACGATTTGCTGCGGCACGGTGCGACTCTGACCGAGACTGCCGAGGACGTGCTGTCGCAGCTCGGGGCGCAGCTGCGCGGGGTCGCGCCGCCACGGGCGGTTCCGGCGATGTCGATTCCCGCCCCACCACCGTGGTCGCCGCCGGCTGTAGTCGAACCCGCAGATAACGACGCCGTGTTCGAGTTGATCCTCGAAAGGTTGGGACCTACACCGGTCGCGGTTGACGAACTGGTGCGGCAATGCCAGATGTCAGCCGCCGCCGTCGCCACGCTTCTGCTCGAACTGGAACTCGTCGGAAGGGTCGAGCGTCACCCTGGCAACTTCGTCTCCTTGCGCTAAGAAATTTCCGCGCCCTCGCGCCCTGATCGAACGGATCCATGAAAGTCGTCGTCGTCGAATCGCCGGCAAAAGCGAAAACCATCAACAAGTACCTGGGCAGCGACTACAAAGTCGTCGCGAGCTACGGTCACGTTCGTGATCTGCCGGCGAAAGACGGCTCAGTCGTCCCCGACTCGGACTTTGCGATGTCGTGGGAAGTCGACGGCAAGTCCGAAAAGCATGTGAGGACGATCGTCCAGGCGGTGCGCGGCGCGGACAGCCTGTTCCTTGCCACCGACCCGGACCGCGAGGGCGAAGCGATCTCCTGGCACGTGAACGAGGTGCTGAAATCGCGCCGAGCATTGAAGCATCTCGACGTCAAGCGGGTGGTCTTCAACGAAGTGACGAAGAACGCGGTGCTCGATGCGTTTCGTCGGCCACGTGAGATCGACCACGAGCTCGTCGAAGCTTATCTCGCGCGCCGTGCCCTCGATTACCTCGTCGGCTTTACATTGTCGCCCGTGCTGTGGCGGAAACTTCCGGGCAGCCGCTCGGCGGGTCGCGTCCAATCCGTCGCACTGCGCCTGGTCTGCGAGCGCGAAGCCGAGATCGAAGCATTCAAGTCGCGCGAGTACTGGACGATCGAGGTCGAGTTCCGGACCGAGGCGGGCCAGACCTTCACCGCCCGATTGACCCATCTCGACGGCAAGCGCCTCGACCGCTTCGATCTCGACACCGAGGCCAAGGCGCGCGCCGCCGCCGATGCCATCCTGGCCGCCTCGGGCTTTGCGGTTACCGAGATCGACAGCCGCCAGGTTCGCCGTAATCCGTTCCCGCCATTCACCACCTCGACCCTCCAGCAGGAAGCCTCGCGCAAGCTCGGTCTCGCGGCGAGCCGCACAATGCAGATTGCCCAACGCCTTTATGAAGGCATCGACATTGCCGGCGAGACGGTAGGGCTGATCACCTATATGCGGACCGACGGCGTCGCGATCGCCGGCGAGGCGATCGTGGCGGCGCGTCGGCTGATCGGCAATGAGTTCGGGCCGCGATACGTCCCGAGTGAGCCACGGGTCTATCGCAGCCCCGCCAAAAACGCGCAAGAGGCGCACGAGGCGATCCGGCCGACCGACATCGACCGCAAGCCGGGGGACATCGCCGCCGATCTGGACCCCGATCAGCGGCGGCTCTACGAGCTCATCTGGAAACGGGCGGTCGCGAGCCAGATGGCCTCTGCCTTGCTCGAGCAGGTCACCGTCGACATCGCCGACCCGACGATGCGTCTGCGTTTGCGGGCAAACGGCTCGGTCGTGATCTTCGACGGGTTTTTCGCCCTCTATCAGGAAGACCGCGACGACACTGCCGATGAGGAGGGCGAGGGGCGCCGACTGCCGGCGATGCGGAAAAGCGAGCGGTTGGAGCGTGGCGCGGTCGAGCCGAAGCAGCACTTCACGCAGCCGCCGCCGCGCTACACCGAGGCGAGCCTCGTCAAGAAGCTTGAAGAGCTCGGCATCGGCCGTCCTTCGACCTACGCCTCGATCCTGCAGGTCCTGCAGGACCGCGATTACGTCCGGCTGGAGAAACGGCGGTTCATACCGGAGGATCGCGGGCGGCTAGTCACCGCGTTTCTGACGAACTTCTTCGAACGTTATGTCGAATACGGCTTCACCGCGGATCTCGAGAACCAGCTCGACGACGTCTCCGGCGGACGCACCGATTGGAAGGAGGTATTACGGAACTTCTGGCGTGATTTTTCAGCGGCCGTCGACGGCACCAAGGAGCTGACGATCAGCCAAGTGCTGGCCGCCCTCGATACCGAGCTCGGGCGGCATTTCTTCCCGGACGACGCGTCGGGACGCGATCCGCGCCTGTGTCCCGGCTGCGCAGCCGGCAGGCTCAGCATCAAACTCGGGAAATTCGGCGCCTTCATCGGCTGTTCCGACTACCCGAACTGCCGTTACACCCGACCTCTCGCGCTCGAGGGAGAGGCTGAGGAGATTGCCGCGGCCGACACCCTGCTCGGGACCGATCCAGCGAGCGGCTTACCGATCTTCCTCAAAAAAGGTCCCTATGGCCACTACGTGCAGCTCGGGCCCGATGCGGAACACAAGCCCAAGCGGGTTGCCCTCCCGCGATCGGCGAAGCCGGCCGACATCGATCTCGACGCCGCTCTGCGGCTGCTGGCATTGCCGCGCGAGCTGGGGCGGCACCCCGAGACTGGTGAGACGATCATTGCCGGCATTGGCCGCTTCGGCGCTTACATCAAGCACGGAACGACCTTCAAATCGCTCGCCCCCGATGACGACGTGCTGACCATCGGCCTGAACCGCGCCGTCGTCCTGCTCGCCGAACCGGCGGCTGAGCGACGGCGCGGACCGCAGCTCGTGCGTGAGCTCGGCGAGCATCCCGAGGGCGGCGTCGTCGGCCTCTATAGAGGGCGTTACGGCCCCTATGTCAGTCATGACCGGGTCTTTGCGTCCTTGCCTAGGGCCACCGATCCAGAGACTTTTTCACTAGACCAGGCGGTGTCGCTGCTCGCGGCCCAGCGCCAGAAGAAGACTAAAGGCCAAAAGCGCAAACCCGGCAGATCCGCGGCGACACCGGCGAAGCCGCGAAGGGTTGCAAAGGCGGCCGGCACGCGAGATCGCGCGACGGCCAGCACGTCAACAAAGCCCGGCGCAAAAAAGTCCCGATCGCGATCGAGCGCGCCCCCGCTGTAGATGGCGAGGTCAGGCCGGAAGGCCTCCTCCAGGCCAGGCCGCCGAGGATTTTCTTCCATCGAGCGCACCAGGCCCGTGATCCGCAATGGGAGACGATCGCTCAGCGCGGCCCCGCTCCCGCCCGAGGCTACCGTCGTCGAGCGGCTCGGCAGCGATGAGGACGGCGTCCCTCTCGTCCGCCCGGTTGGCTGGCCGGGATCGGATCCGGCGCCGGTGCTGCGTCTTATCGAGGCCGGGCTGAGCGAGCCGTTCCCGATCGGTGCCCGCGCCGCTGCGCGGGTTGTCCAGCGCCAGACCGGTGAGATCGAAGCTCGGATCATCCGGGTGCTGGGCCCGGCGAATAACCGGGTCGTCGGCGTCTTTCACCGTGGCGCCAACGGCGGCAGCGTAGTGCCGGTCGACCGCCGAAACCGTGCCGAGTACCGAGTGACGGAGCCCGATGCCGGCGGTGCCGGCGACGGCGAGTTGGTCACCGTCGAGGAATCCGCGACCGCAAAAGTCCGCTTTCCTCGCGCGCGCGTCATCCAACGGCTCGGACATTCCTCGGACGCCGGCGTGATAAGTCTGCTGGCCATCGCGAGCCATGACATTCCGACCGAATTCCCGATGGTGGCAATCGCCGAAGCCGAGGCGGCAAGACCGGCGCCTTTGGCCGGCCGAGCCGATTTGCGCGATATCCCTCTGGTCACGATCGACGGCAGCGATGCTCGCGACTTCGACGACGCGGTGTGGGCCGAGCCAGATGCGGACCCGGGAAATCGCGGCGGCTGGCATCTCGTCGTGGCAATAGCCGACGTCGCCTGGTACGTACGCCCCGGCACGGCACTCGACCGCGAAGCCCTGCGGCGCGGCAACTCGGTCTATTTCCCCGACCGCGTCGTCCCGATGCTGCCCGAGGCGCTGTCGAACGAGCTCTGCTCGCTCAAGCCCGGTGCCGACCGTCCTTGCCTTGCCGTCCACCTGTGGATCGACGCCACCGGCCGTAAGCGGGGACACCGGTTCGAGCGGGGAATGATGCGATCGGCCGCACGGCTCACCTACGAAGAGATCCAGGCGGCACATGAAGGCCGCCGCGCGTCTTCATTACCGCCAGAGAGATTGACGGCGCTATATGGGGCGTTCGCAGCGCTGGCGCAGGCGCGGGCCAGGCGCGGCGCCCTCGAGCTGGAGATCAGCGAGCATCGCGTGGTGCTCGATGGCGAGCAGCGGCCGGCCGCAATCATTCGGGTGGCCGGGCTCGATAGCCATCGGCTGATCGAGGAATTTATGGTCCTAGCGAACGTCGCCGCCGCAGAGGAGTTGGAAGCGCGGCGGCAACCCTGCATGTACCGTGTTCACGATGCGCCGGACCCGGAGAAGGTCGAGGAGTTGCGCGCTTTGCTTGTCGAAACCGAGATCGTCGGAACGGGCTTTGCCAAGGGACGAGCGCTGAAGCCTGAGCTGTTCAATCGGGTGCTGCGGGGCGTCGCGGCAACGCCGGTAGCTGCTCTCGTCAACGAGCTGGTCCTTCGCTGTCAGGCGCAGGCGCTCTATAGCCCGAACAATATCGGCCATTTCGGTTTGGCTCTGCATCGTTATGCCCATTTCACCTCGCCGATCCGCCGATACGCTGACTTGATCGTGCATCGGGCGCTGATCGGAGGTGCGAACGCCGCCGGACATGAGATCGTCGCCGGCGCACTGCCGTCAAATGCGGACCGTGACCAGCTGGCCGCCGTCGCAGAACATATCTCGACGACCGAGCGTCGTGCGGCCGCGGCCGAGCGCGCCGCGATCGAGCGCTATCGTGCAACGCTCCTCGCCCGATCGGTCGGCAGCGTCTTTGGCGGCCGCATCAGCGGCGTCGCCGAGTTCGGCCTATTCGTCACCTCGGCGGAGAATGGAGCTGACGGGCTTGTACCGATATCGACCTTGTCGGGTGACTACTACCAGTGCGACCGAAGTAGACAGCGGCTAATCGGCCAGCGGTCGGGTCGGGTCTTTCGGATCGGGGACGAGGTATCGGTCCGACTGGTCGAGGCGGACGGGATCGGTGGCCGCATCGTCTTCCATATCGAAGAGGATGGAACGACGAACCGCATCGGGCAGCCTCGCCACCGAGCTAACCATCACCGGCCCGGGCGGCACCGTTGATTGCCGCGGGCCGGCGATCTACTGTGCTGATCGCCCCCGAGCGAAATTTCCGCAACGCCGACGGTGTTGCCGAGCGCGTTGCGGCGGGGGAGTTTGCGGGGTTTCTTCTTCTGGAGTGGATACCGTTGTCGTTGCGTCCGGCCGCTGAGCTCGCGCGGGCGAGCAGCCTCGCCTTCGCTGTTGCGCTTGCCGCGTGCGCGGCGCACCAGGCGCTGCCGGACGATCCGGCGGGCCGATTATTCGCCCGTAGCCTCGACGAGATCACCGACCTCTACATAACGCCGGTGTCGAGCCGAAAACTCATTCTCGCCGGAGCCGCACGCTTCTCCCGCCTCGACAGTAAGTTCTCAGTTACCGAGACCCCGGGCCTGGAGGGCAGAACACACGTCGTCGTCAACTATGACGGCCGGGAAGTTGCTGTGTATCCGACGCCGGGTGACGACGACCCCCACGCTTGGGGGGGATTGATGGGTCGGCTGATTGCCGGTGCCAAGGGGGCGTCGCCAACCCTCGCCACGCTGTCGGAGGACCAAATCGACAAGGTCTTGTTCGACGGCATGACCGGGGCCCTCGACCGTTTTTCGCGTTATGCATCGCCCGAGATCGCGCGCGACCAGCGTGCCGTCCGAGACGGCTTCGGCGGGATCGGCATCACCCTCGATGTCTCCGGCGCGGAATTCCGGATCACCCAGGTCACACCGGGTGGGCCCGCAGATCGCGCCGGCATTCGGCCCGACGACAGGCTGGTCGCGGTTGACGGGGGCGCGACGGCCGGGCGGTCGCAGAGCGACGTAATTCACGTACTTCGTGGCCCGATCCTGAGCCCGCTCGAGGTGACCGTGTATCGTCCCAGTCTCGGCCAGAAGCGGAGTTTCCGTCTCCAGCGCGCGCTCGTCATCCTGCCTACCGTGACGATATCGCGAGACGGCGGGATCGCGATCCTTCAGATCGCGAGCTTCAACCAGAACACAACGCAGCAGATCGTCGAGGATCTCGGCCGACTAGAGCGTGAGATGGGTTCGCGCCTGAGCGGCGTCGTCCTCGACCTGCGCAGCAACCCCGGTGGCCTGCTCGATCAGGCCGTCAGTCTCACGGATGTCTTTATCTCTAAAGGGCCGATCGTGTCGACAGTCGGCCGCCATCCAGCGAGCCATCAGTTCTTCGAGGCGTCCGGCGTCAGCATGGTGCCGCAGATACCGATCGTGGTGCTGATCAATGGCGCTTCTGCCTCGTCATCCGAGATCGTCGCCGCAGCCCTTCAGGATGTCGGACGGGCGGTCGTCATCGGTAGCGCCTCTTATGGAAAGGGCACCGTGCAAACCGTCCTGCGCCTGCCGAACGACGGCGAGCTGACGCTGACCTGGGCACAGCTCGTCGCCCCATCCGGATACTTTCTGCACGAACACGGCGTGGTTCCGACCATTTGTACAAGCGATCTCGGGGACGACGACAATGCCGTTCAAGTTGCCTTGCAACGCAGCAACGTTGCGGCATCGCCGACGCTGAGGTCACGGGCTTCGCTCGACGACAGTGCTTGGTCTCAACTCCGGCGTTCGTGTCCGGCGCGGCAGGGCGATCATGAGATCGACATCAAGGTCGCAAAGCGGCTCCTCGCAGATCCAGCGCTCTACAGCCAGGCGGTGCACGCCATCTCGGCGACCCCTTACGTAGCCTCAGCTCCGCTCGCGGCGGCCGCTGCACCGGCCGAGCCTGCCTTGACAGGGTCCGGCGGATCGCTATTTTCCGATCCGCGTCACCCCTAACCTGCCGGATCCATTTCATGGCCAAGACGAATACCGTCCTGATAAAGCTGGTCAGCAGCGCCGACACCGGCTTCTACTACGTCACAAAAAAAAATCCGCGGACAAAGACCGGCAAGCTCGAACTCAAGAAATTCGACCCCGTCGTCCGCAAGCACGTCGTATTCAAAGAAGCCAAGATTAAATAAAATGTTATAAATTTGCAGTCGGGGCCGGGGTAACGCGCTTTGAAACAGGACGTATTTTTTACGACCTCGGCCGAGCAGAAGAAATATTTAGGTGGTTCTGTTCAAAACTGCCAAGAGGGCGGCGCTGAGCACGGGTAATGAAGTTTCGGATTTCTGCGCCTGAATGCGCATGGCTGAAAAAGAAACCCTGCGCCTCCGTGCAGCGCTCCGCTCTGAGCCCATCGACCTCGGAACGGGTTTCAGCCCCCTCGGCGGTGGTTGCTATACCGAGTTTGGTGCCAAGCTGGATGATCGCGCGAATGAAACCTGCGTGATCGGCTCGTCCTGGAAACCCGCTTACAAAGGACCTATCGATTTTGATTTTGTCGAAGGCGAAATCACGCAGCCGATAGAACGAGGAATGGCCAATGCCGAAATCATCGATCGACAGGAGCACACCCAGACAGCGAAGCTGGTGCAGCGTTCGTAGAAAAGCGTTGTCTGGTAGGGGCTGGATTGTCTCCGTGACTTCCAGTTCGAGGCGTCTAGGGTCGAGGTTTGCGGTCGTCAGCGCGTCGTGCACGACTTGAGCAAGATCGCCAGCGAGGAATTGAGCGGCGGAAATGTTGACCGCCACCCGGGTGCCGCCTGGCCAGGTCGCGGCCTCGGCGAGCGCCGCGTGCAATACCCACCTCCCGAGGCGCGGCATAAACCCGAATTCTTCGACAAGACTGACGAACTCTCCGGGTAGGATGACGCCGCTTAAGGGGTGGTTCCAGCGCAGCAGAGCCTCGCAGGTAGTAATTCGACCGGTATGCAGATCGATCATCGGCTGATAAACAAGCGAAAACTCTGCCTCGGAGAATGCTCTGGCCATTTCCGCGGGGGAAATGCGCGGCGCCGAGGACGATTCGCCTCGCCGGCATTCTCCGCCAGCGGTGCCGTTTTTCGTAGTCGAGTTCATAACTAGGCCCCGACCCGCCGAGAGATCCGGCTAAAAAGAAACCGTTGTAGATACGAACCGTCATTGAGGCGTCAAATGAGTGTCCGCCGCCGCGGGATTGGGTGCTGTGGGCCGACCATGGCTCACACTTGATGCGCCGTATCACGGACAGAACGCTACTTTGGATGGGATGAAATTCGGGTGGGATCGAGCCGAGTTAGCTTGGGCTCGTTTTTTGGACTGCAATCACCGATCAATATCGATTCGGCCTTGAGCGCCGGTGGGGCCTATCGTTTCATCGTTTCTCTGAGTGAGAGAAGCCCAGGTGATCGGCGGCAAGTCTGCCAAACGTGTGACTATGCGATTACGTCCGGCTGTCTTGGCCTCATAAAGAGCGTCGTCGGCACGCTTCAGCAGCTGCGCGCGGCAATCACCGCCTTCAGCGGCCGCGGAGACGCCGATGCTGACCGTCACGGCCACCTTCACGCCCCCCACCCTGATAATGAAAGGCTCCCTCGCGACCGCCAAGCGCAACCGTTCGGCGACCGCGGTCGCTATGGTGCTGTCGGTGTCAGGCATAACCACGACAAATTCCTCGCCGCCCAGTCGGGCGACCAGATCAACACTTCGGACGCTGTTCATTGTTCGGCTGGCAAGCTCGCGCAGCACGTCATCTCCCGCAGCATGGCCATAGGTATCGTTGACCTGCTTGAAGTGGTCGATGTCAAACAGCAAAATCGCTGCACTTATATGGTCATGGTTAACCCGACCAATCAACTCGTCGAGATGCGCAAGGAGGTATCGTCGGTTGTAGAGACCGGTTAATTCATCAGTCAGCGCGAGAGAAAGGCTACGCTGGTAGTTTTCTTGCAACCGATCCTGGAGCCTCTTGCGGCGGATCTGAGTGCCAGTACGGGCCAGCAACTCGTTCCGATCAACCGGGCGAATGAGATAATCGTTGGCGCCAAGATCGAGACCCTTGGCAAGACGGTGGAGATCGCCCTCCTCGGCGATGAGCAGGATCGGCAACTGGCGGAACATCTCACTTGCCCGGCACTGCGTAACCAGGAGCAACGGATCCCCGCTCGGCGTCGATAAGCTGGCGATGACCAGCTCGGTGTCGCCATCCAGGTGTCTTTGTGCTTCCGCACAACTTTGACAGATCACCAGCTGCGCGCTCGGACGTAAGGTCTCGGCCATTCTGGCGGCGGCGAACTGATCTTCCTCGATCAGGATGATCCGTGCCGGTCCAGAATCTTCGGCTACGGCTGTATCATGGCCGGCGAAACGACCGCAAATCCCTTCGCGCAAGCGCCATTCTTCCATCATCCGCTTCAGTCGGGCGAGCGAACGGACGCGAGCGAATAGGGCGATATCGTTAACGGGTTTGGTCAGGAAGTCATCGGCGCCGGCCTCAAGACCGCGAAGCCGGTTGGCGACGTCAGACAACGCGGTCACCATGACCACCGGTACGTCGGCGGTTCGGGGGTTGGCCTTGAGCCGGCGGCACACCTCGAAGCCGTCCATCCGCGGCATCATCACGTCGAGAAGGATCACGTCCGGCACTTCGCTGTCGGCGATCTCCAAGGCGCTATGCCCGTTAAATGCCGATAGGACGTCGAAATATTCGCTCGAAAGCTTCGCCTCGAGCAGCTTTACATTGGCCTCGACATCATCGACAACCAGCACTCGAGCAGACATGGGCTATTTGCTTGCACCAAAGGAGGGAAAGCACTCGTCTCAGGAGAGGAACCGCTCGACAGTTCGCAGGAAGCTCGCTACCGAGATCGGCTTCGAGATATAAGCTTCACAACCGCCTTCACGGATCTTCTCCTCGTCACCTTTCATTGCGAAAGAGGTTACTGCGATGATCGGAATCATTCGCAGATCGTCGTCCTTCTTGATCCATTGCATTACCTCTAGCCCCGATATTTCCGGAAGCTGAATATCCATCAAGATCAGATCGGGGTGGTGTTGTCGGATCAGGGCGATCGCCTCGACACCGTCCTTGGTCTGCAATGTGCCATAGCCGTGCGCCACGAGCAGATCGTTGAAGAGCTTCATATTGAGGTCGTTATCCTCGACGATCAAGACCTTCTTCCGCGCGAGCGGAAGGGGCGTCCGGTTCAATTTCGAAATTTCGAGCGTCATTCTTCGCCGGCCTCGAGACAGAACTGAAGTGGCGGCAGACGATCGATCGCGATCGGCCAGGGGCTGGTGATCGTCGTTCCCCACGGGCAACACTGGCATGTTGTAGGCGATCGAACTTAATAATCTGTAACCGCAGATCTGCTCTGCCCAGGTGAAAGATTGAAGATCCATGGCACCCCGGTTCCGCATCGGTATCGATCTCGGCGGCACCAAGATCGAGGGTGCTGCCGTCGACGGCTCAGGGGCTGTTGTCGTCCGCCGGCGCGTGGCAACTCCCAGAGGCAGCTATCCCGCAACGCTAGAGGCAATGGTTGCCCTGGTCGGCGAGATCGAGATGGCAATCGGCAACACGGCGAGCGTCGGGCTCGGCATGCCCGGGGCGATTTCTCCGATTACCGGCCTTGTTAAGAACGCAAACTCCACATGGCTGATCGGCCGCCCCTTGCAGCAGGATTTCGAGACCAAGCTCGGCCGCCCGGTGCGCTTGGCCAATGACGCCAACTGTTTTGCTCTGTCGGAAGCGACCGACGGTGCGGCAGCTGCGATGGGGATCGTCTTCGGCGTCATTCTCGGCACCGGGGTGGGAGGCGGCATCGTTATCGGCGGACGGCTCGTCGTCGGGGCGAACGCGATCGCGGGCGAGTGGGGTCACAACCAGCTCCCGTGGCTGACGCCGGAGGAGGCCCCGGGGCCGCCGTGCTATTGCGGTCGGACGGGGTGTATCGAGACCTTTCTCTCCGGACCGGCGCTCGCCGCGGATCATCACCGTCATACCGGACGTCGGCTGACCGGGTTTGAGATCGCAGACCTTGCCGGGCGCGGAGACGCGGGCTGCAGCGCGACCCTGGGACGCTACGCGGACAGGCTAGCCCGAGGTCTGGCTGCGGTGATCAATCTTATCGACCCCGACGCGATCGTATTGGGGGGCGGGGTTTCCGGCATCGCGATGCTCTACCGGCAGGTCCCCGTTTTGTGGTCGCGGCACATCTTCTCAGATCACGTCGTCACCCGCCTGCTTCCCCCGGTCCACGGGGATTCGAGTGGGGTCCGAGGGGCTGCCTCGCTGTGGCGGCCGGACGAAGAATGGTGACGACGCTGTGCCGCGATTGCGGCGCCCTCGCCCTCTCGGCGACTGCCGCCGAGCGGTGCGGCGATTGCGGCTCGCCTCGCCTGGTTTCTCATGCCGCTCCACAGCCTAGCGATCGCCCATGTCGATTGCGACGCCTTTTATGCCACAGTCGAGAAACGCGAACGGCCCGATCTCGCCGATCGTCCCGTGAACATCGGCGGCGGCACCCGCGGGGTTGTCCTCGATCGCGAACTCGGCAGCGCGAAGCGGCTCGAGCAGGCGATGGATGAAATTAGCGGTAGGCTCGGCGAGGGCTCGGTTCGGCTCGGCCGCGGTCCCGCATAGCCGGCGGTCAGCAATTGGGCTTCGTCAAGGGTTCGATGTCTTCGAGCTTGGCCCGGATCGAGTACTCGCCGTAGTCGATCAACATCTCTCGCGAAACGCCATTGTCGAGCAGGCGCATACCGAGTTCGTAATCCGGTTTCTCGACACTGTTGTCGGCGGGGAAAAACGCGAGGCGGATGCGCCAGCCGGGCCGCTCCAGCAGCGGGCTGCCGTTAGCCGCCGCAGCGTCGGCAGCGACCCTGCTTCCGATGGCCGCTGAGACCTGAACCGCGTTCTCGTCGGTGGCACCGTCGAAGACCTGGCGAGAGAGAAAATTCTCTCCCTCGCTGGCTCTGTCGATCAGCAGGATCGTATGCGCGCTCGGGAACAGCACGCCGGGCATCAGCTTCAGGGCCTGCGGTTTCGGCTTGATGAACTCGGCGACGCCGCCGTTTCCGGGCGCGTCCAGCCGCGCCTCGCCACGAATGTCCTGATCGACCTCTCCGTTGCGAGTCTGCTTCTGGTTAAAGCGGTAGCGCAGACCGTCCTTGGACTCCCAGGTTACAAAGCTCGAGACGATGTCGGCATCGGGCGTCTCACCATAACGAATCCTGAGCCGATAGCGCTGCTCGATCGTCCAGCCGTCGCAGGTCTCACCCCATTCGTATTGCATCGTTCCGCGCGCATCGACCACGCCAGAATCGGTTCTGGAGGAAGCTAGTATCATCGTATAGAGCGCGCGGTGCGGCGCAATCTCGGCGCCGATCGCCGCTGATATCGCCATCGCGGCGAAGCTGCTGGAAAAAGCAACGGACGCAATATGCCGCTTGATCATTGAGACGACACTCCCCGAGCCAGCCGGCGAGCCGGAGCGTCGCGGCCTGGCTGAAAGACCGGCTGGTGCCGCTCAACCGCCGCTGCGACGGGCAGGAGGCAGATCCAGCCTGATGTGGAGTTCGCGAAGCCGTTCCGGGGCAACCGGTGCGGGGGCGTGCATCAGCAAATCCTGCGCCTGTTGGTTCATCGGGAAGGCGACGACCTCCCGAATGTTCGGCGTATCCGCCAACAGCATCACGATGCGGTCGATGCCGGGCGCCATCCCGCCATGCGGCGGTGCTCCGTATCTGAACGCGTTCAGCATCCCCGCGAAGCGGGATTCCACCTCTTCCGCGGAATAGCCGGCAATCGCGAACGCCTTGTACATGATATCCGGGCGATGGTTGCGTATCGCTCCCGACGCCAGCTCCACCCCGTTGCAGACGATGTCATATTGGTGAGCGAGGATGTCGAGGGGATCCCACCCTTCGAGCGCCTCGAGCCCGCCTTGCGGCATCGAAAAGGGGTTGTGGCTGAACTCGATCTGCCCGGTGTCCTCGTTCCGCTCGTACATCGGGAAATCGGTGATCCAGCAGAACTCGAAGACACCCTCGCTGGTGAGGCCGAGCTCGCGCCCGATCTTGAGCCGCGCGGCGCTTGCGAACGGCGCAAAGCTCTTTGGTACGCCACACACAAAAAAAACTGCATCGCCGTCGTTGAGCCCCAACCTGCCGCGCAGATCGGCGGTGGGTGCCGGCCCGAGGCTTCTCGCGATCGGGCCGGCGCCCTCTCCGTCGCGGAAAAAGATGTACGCAAGTCCCGGCTGCCCCTCCGACTGAGCCCAGGAATTCATCTGATCGCAAAAAGCGCGGCTTCCGCCCGTCGGTGCCGGGATCGCCCACACGCGGACGTCGGGCTCGGCGTCGATCAAATTGGCGAACACCCTGAATGCTGAACCGCGAAACGTCGCCGTCACGTCACTCATCACGATCGGGTTACGCAGATCGGGCTTGTCGCTGCCGTAGCGCTGCATTGCATCGGCATAGGCGATTTGGGGAAAGGGCAGGGCAGTGACCGGCCGGCCGGCGCCGAACTCCTCGAACACCCCATGCAGCACCGGACCAAGTGCGGCAAAGACATCCTCTTGGGTGACGAACGACATCTCGACATCGAGCTGATAGTGCTCACCCGGCGAGCGGTCGGCACGGCCGGCCTCGTCGCGGAAGCATGGAGCGATTTGAAAATAGCGGTCGAAGCCAGCCACCATCAGCAGCTGCTTGAACTGCTGCGGCGACTGCGGTAGGGCGTAAAATTCTCCGGGATGAAGGCGGCTCGGGACAAGAAAGTCGCGCGCTCCTTCGGGTGAGCTGGCGGTCAGGATCGGCGTCTGAAACTCGGCAAAGCCCTGCTCGATCATCCGGCGCCGGATCGAGGCGAT
>WNFT01002087.1_pt1 | contig 17049 bp, 14 predicted proteins | sample 5400191 | NCBI WGS metagenome assembly WNFT01 (sample SAMN13153359, study PRJNA577476) | soil metagenome | isolation source: 80 cm saprolite under Madrone tree | place: USA:California | collected 2016-06-14 | reverse complement strand
CCGGCAGCGCGGCCGTCCAGCCCGAAGGCAGCTCGATGCGCGACTCGATCACCGTGCGCTGCGCGAGCGGCAGAACTTGAGGCAACGAGCGCGTCGAGAGCTGCGCGTAGGCCTCGACGAAGCTCTGGCGGTTGCCGAACGGAACGAACTGGAGCCCCGGGCCCTTGGGGTAGGCGAAGCCCGTGGCGGTGGCCGTGATCCGGGTCTCGAACGGCTTCTCGATGTCGTGCGGATCGGAGACGTTGACGGAGGTGACCTTCACGTTCGGGAACGCCGCGCGCGCCAGGTGTTCCTCGGCGCGCGCCCGCCGCTCGTCCGCCGGCTCGAACACCCGGCGCAGCTCCGCCGTCCAGGATCCGCGGGCGCTCGCCTTCACCTGGACCTTCGCGGAGCCGTCCGGCAGCAGCTTCGCTGCGATGCTCGTCTCGTCCAGGTTGTCCGCCGGAATGGCGTCGGGGGTGCGGAAGAACTTCGAGCCGCCGCCGGGCTCCACCACCAGCACCTCGGCGCCGCGATCGTCGCCCGGCAGCTCTCCGGACCCGTGGAACTCGGCCGTGCCGTCCAGGAAGAGCTTGTGCCCGGGCACGTACAGGATGGCGTGGTTGAACACGGCCAGCGAGGCGGGCGCCTCGTCGATGCCGCCCAGGCGCTTCATGCGCAGCAGGGTCAGCCGCGAGTCGATCCCCAGCGACTCCAGCATGGCGTGCATCAGCGACGCCTTGTCCTTGCAGTCGCCGAAACGGCGGGCGAGGATCGTCTCCACCGGGTAGGGCTTGAAGGAGTTGATTCCGAACTCCAGCGCGACGTAGCGCGTCCGCGAGACCACGAAGTCGTAGACCGCGCGGATGCGCGCCGCCTCGTCGTCCTCGGGGACACCCTTCACTGCTTCCTGCGCCACCGCGCGGATCTCGTCGGTGACGCGCAGCTGGTCCTTCACCAGGCCCCAGTAGAAGCGGCCCACGTCGTCCCAGGTCTTGTAGGTGGAGACGTGGACGTAGGCGAGCACCTCGCTGTACCCGGGCATCCACGGCTCCGGCACGACCCTGGGCACGTCCTTCGCCGTCCAGCGCCGCCAGCTGCCGCCGCCGGGCGACTTGCCTTCGGTATGGATCAGCCCCTGGAGGGGGGTCGCGCTTGCGTAGAAGGTGCGCCCCGGCGGCCCGAGCAGCACGTAGTCGGAGACGCGGCGCGCCTGGGTCGACTGCAGATAGGCGAAGTCGCCGAAATAGTCGGCGAAGAAGTTGGCGCCCGAGTCGTCGGTGCGGGTGACGAGCTCCAGCACGTCGCCCGGCTCGAGCTGGGGAAAGGCGATGACGCGCGCGCGAACGTCGTAGTACAGGCCGTACCAGGGCTCGGAGAGGTTGCGCTCGCCCTCCGACTTGCTCTCGAGCACGCTGCCGTCCTTCCTGAAGATGCGAGCGCGCTCGACCTTCACCACCTGCCGGTCCGGCGAGTACTGCACGGTCTGGGTGCGCGCCGCATCCACGCCGCGCGGGGTGTGCGCGCGCATCACCAGCTGGTGCGTGCGCGAGGAGAGCCCGTTGGCGAACACCTTGACCACCGACAGGTCGGCCAGCACCTCGACGTCCTCCCCGGCGAGCGGCGCAAGCTTCGCCAGGGTCTTCGCGTCGTAGAGGTAGGGCGCTGCGTATCGCTCCTCGGGTCGCACCGAGCGCACCAGCTCGCGCAGCGCCGGGTTCTGCGGCCGCAAGGAGAGCGCGCGCGTGAATGCGGCGAGCGCGCCCGAATCGTCCCGCGCGCGCAGACGGTGATGGCCGAGTTGCTCGTGCGGCTCGGGGTCGTCCGGAGCGAGCGCGAGCGCCTGCGCGTAGGCGGCGTCGGCTTCCTGGCTGCGGCCGTTTTCCGACAAGAGCTCGGCGGCGCGCAGGCGCGGGTGCAGCGCGCCGGGCTCCAGCGCGAGCGTCTCGCCCAACAGCTTCACCGCCCCGTCGACGTCCGCGCGGTCCAGCAGGAGCGAGGCCAGCTCGCTGCGCGCCTCGGCGTCGTCGAAGCGGAGCGCGAGCGCCTGCTTCAGCTCGGCCATCGCCTCGTCGTTGCGGCCCAGGCGCCGGTACGCGCCGCCGGCGGCGCGGTGCGCGCGGGAGAGGTCGGGTCGCGCCTTCGCGGCGTCGATCCGCACCAGGGTGGCGCGCGCCGAGAGGCCGACGGCGTCCAGCGCCCGCGCCTCGGTCAGCATCGGATCGACCCATTGCGGCGCCGACGCGCGGGCCTTTCGCGACAGTTCCAGCGCCTGCCAACCCTCGCCACGGTCGAGGCGGTAGTTCGCCACCGCATCGAGCAGGGCCGCGTCGGCCGGGTGCGCCGCCAGCGCGGTCTCGAGGGCCGCGCGCCGCTTGTTTCCGTCCCGGTCTTCCAGGCGGGCGAGCCGGAGCGCAGCCTCCGGATCCGTCGGGGCCACCTCGATGACGCGCTCCATGGCCCGCAGCGGCATCCGCTCGGTGTCGTCGGTCGGTCGCCGCCATTGCAGGACGACGGCGAGATCCTCCTGTGCCCGGGCATCGCGCGGGCGCGTGGCGGCCGCCTTGCGCAGCTCGTCGAGGGCATCCGCGGGCTTGCGGGCGGGCGCCGGATGCTTCTCGATCCCTTCGCTCGTTGCCGCGAACGCGGCCGCCTTCGCCCTGGGAGCGTGGGCCGACTTCGCCAGATCGACGAGCGGCGCATCGTCGGCGTCAGCCACGCGCAGGGAGAAGCCCAGCCGGCCGTGGTTGTGCGCGATCTTCACCAGGACGAAGTTGTCGCCCTCCCGCAGCTCGCCCGCGAACGTCTTCTGGTCGAAGCGTGACGGGTGCACGGCCAGGTCTTCATGGATCAGCTTCCCGTTCAGCCACAAGCGCGACGCGCCGCTCGCGCCCAGGTGGAAGAGGGCCGCCCGGGCCTGCCCGGATCGCAGGACCGTGGCCGCGTACACCGCGACGTCGGAGCGCGGGTAGATCGCCGCCGCCAGGTCGATGAATCCGTACGGAGCGTGGCCGGACGGCAGCGCGCGCCAGGTGACGTCGTGCTCCTTCCCGCGGTGAACGGCCTTGGGGTCGTACCCTTCCTTCTCGGGCGGATACGCCGTGAGCAGGCCCGCGCGGCCCTCGTTCTCGAAGGGGCCGATGATGCTCCAGGCCCGGATCGGCGCAATCGGGTCGAACAGTGCGGCAGCCCTGGGAAGCTGGCCTTGGGCGATCGCCAGCTCGGCGCGCATCTCGGCGGCGAGCGCGCGCACGTCCGGGCGGCTGCGCGGCGACTTGGCCGCGGACTCCAGGGTCGCGATCAGCGACGCGAGATCGCCGTTCTCGTCCCGGCGCTCGTATAGCCGGAAGAGATCCGCGATCGCTTGCGGCCGGTCGAGCTCGGCGAGCAGGCGTGCCTGCAGCGCCCCCGTTCCCTCGTGCAGAGGAGCGGGAGTGGCAGCCAGCATGCCGATCAGGAGAAGACAGTGCATGCGTTCGGGCTCCCGTGGGGCGAGCAGGGGAAGCCCACCCACCGCAAAGCAACGGTGGGTCGGCTCGCCCCATTCCTCCCGGGTGCAGATCCATGCTGTAGCGCGTCAAGCGCGCGTCCGCCAGCCCCCCGGCTGAGCAGGCGTTCACTCTCAGGGAGCTCGAGCGAGCGTGCGCACCTCGACCCGGGCTGCGCCCGCCTCGAGAAGCGCCCCGGCCGCCGCGGACGCGGTGGCTCCCGTGGTCAGGACGTCGTCGATCAGGCAAACCCGGAGGCCCTGCGCTCTTCCGCTGGGCGCGAAGGCGCCGCGTACGCCGCGCTCGCGCGCGGTGCGGTCGCGTCCCACCTGCTGCCCGGTTTCGCGCACGCGGCGGAGCAGCGGGACGACCGGAAGACCGAAGCGCTTCGATGCGGCGTCCGCGAGCAGCCGGGCCTGGTCGTATCCGCGCTGTCGCAGTCGCCTTCGGTGTAGCGGAATGGGCACGAGCACGTCCGATTTCGGTGCCGGGCAGGCCTCGAACAGCACGCCGAGCGCAGGTCCCAGGTCCTCCCGGCGCTCGTACTTGAGGCGATGGATGGCTTCCGCCAGCGCTCCGCCGTGGAGGTACGGCGCGCTGGCGAACGCGAAGCGCGGCGGATGGACGCGACAGTGCGGACAACGGCGCGGCTTCAGCGCCGGGAGCAGCGTCTCATCCTGCGGAACGCCGCAGACGGGGCACCCGGCCGGAAGCGGCACCAGCGTTTCCGCGCAGACGGCGCAGAACGGTGACTCCCCGGACGCGTCGCATGCCGCGCAGCGCGCCGGAAAGACCAGATCCAGCGCCGCCAACCCCGCGCGCCGGAGGTGGAGCGAAATGGACACCCAGCCCCTGCGCTGCACGCTCCGCGCCAACCCCGCCTTCGAGACTCACGGGGGCGCCCGCTTGAGGACCACCGGCGGCATCAGGGCGGGATGCAGGCCGCCCACCTCGCCCGCCAGCCAGCGTCGGGCTTCCGCGAGCATCGCGCGCAACGCGGGAATGAAGCGCCCGGTCTCGACGCCGAGAAAGTCGAGGGGCGCGGGCTCGAGCTTCTCCAGGGCCGTGGTGAGCAGCTTCACGCAGCCGCTGGGTTGGTTCTGGGCGAACGCCTTGTGGCCGGCGGCCGCGACCTGGATCAGACCCTGCACGAACAGCTTGGGCTCGTCCTCCAGCGTGAGCCAGAGCTCTTCCCAGACCTCGTGCGCTTCATAGTACTGGCCTTGGTTGAACAGCTCTGCTCCGCGCGCGAGCGCTTGCCAGGGCGGATTCACCGGTTCATCCGAGAACGCGCTTCGACTTCACGGTCGCGCCATCCCTCTCCATCTCGTAGACCAGGGGCGCCCCGGTGGCGAGCTCCAGCGCCACCACCTGAGCTCCGCTGAGGCGGTCGAGTTGCATCACGATGCTCCGGTTCGAGTTGCCGTGCGCCACCACCAGCACGTTCTTGCCCTGGCGGAGATCGCCGGCGATGCACCGATCGAAGAAGGGCAGCGTCCGCTTCGCGGTCATCTCCAGCGACTCGCCGTTGGGCGGCGGCACGTCGTAGGAGCGACGCCACAGCTTCACCTGGTCCGCGCCGTACCGCTTGGCGGTATCTTCCTTGTTGAGGCCCTGCAGGTCGCCGTAGTGGCGCTCGTTGAGCGCCTGGTCGCGGATGATGGGCAGCTGGGCTCCCATCGTTTCCAACAGGATCCTCAGCGTCTCCTGCGCGCGCGTCAGGGCGGAGGTGTAGGCGACGTCGAAGCGGAACCCGTTCAGGAGCTCGCCGGCGCGGCGCGCCTCCGCCATACCCTTCTCCGAGAGCGGAACGTCCACCCAGCCGGTGAAGCGGTTCTCGAGGTTCCAGAGCGACTGGCCGTGGCGGACGAGGACGAGGGTCGGCATGGGGGCCGCTTCTACAAGCCGGCGGCGGGTCGCGCAAGGCAGGCCCGGCTGCCCTCGTCATTTGTGGTAGGGGCCGCCGCGCAGGATCTCGAATGAGCGGTACAGCTGCTCGAGCGCGACGACCCGCGCGAGGCGGTGGGGCAGCGTCAAGGGCGAGAGGCTCCAGACGAACCGCGCCGCATCCCGCACGGGCTGCCCCAATCCCTCGTCACCCCCGATGCAGAGCGTGAGAGCCTGAGCGGAATCGCGCAGCTTTCCGATCCGCTGTGCGAGCTGGGCGGAAGTCAGCGCCGCGCCCCGCTCGTCCAGGGCCCACAGCTCTCCCCGGATCTTGCCCAGCAGCGCCTCGGACTCGGCCGCCGGGCCGCTAGCCCGCAGCTCAATGACGTCCAGGTCGGCGAAACGGCGGATCCGGTCCGCGTACTCCTTCGCCAGCTCCGCGGTGGGTCCCTTGTCCTTCCCCACCGAGAGCAGGCAGATCTTCACTCCACCTCGATGCGCGGAGCGTCGGCCCACAGTCCTTCGAGGTCGTAGTGCGCCCGATCGTCGGCGTGGAACACGTGCACCACCACGTCGCCGAAGTCGAGCAGGACCCAGCGGCCCCCGCGCTGTCCCTCGCTGCCGATCACGCGGTGCCCCTGCGCGGTCAGCTCCTTCTCCACGCTGTCGACGATGGCCTCCAGCTGCCGGTCGCTTCCACCGCTCCCGATCACCAGGAAGTCGGTGTACCCGGACACCCCCCGCAGGTCGAGCACCACAACGTCCTCGGCCTTTTTCTCCTGGGCGGCGCGGGCAGCCGTGATGGCGGTGCGCTGCGAGTCCTCGTCGATGCGGGCGGCCGCGCGCGCCTCGCTGCGGCTGGGTGTTGCATGCTGCTGGGACAAAGCGATCTGCGTCGGGCTCCTGGCCATCCTCTTGTTTCCTCCCTTGCTCACGTGCGGACCTGGCCGTCTCCCCGCACCACGTAGCGTGTGCAGGTGAGCTCGCGCAGGCCCATCGGACCGTAGGCGTGCAGCTTGCTGGTGCTGATGCCGATCTCCGCCCCCAGGCCCAGCTCGCCGCCGTCGTTGAAGCGCGTGCTGGCATTCCAGAGGACGCAGCTTGCGTCCACTTCATTCATGAATCGGGTTGCGATCTGCGGATCGGCGGTCACGATCGCTTCGGTGTGGCGGCTGCCGTATCGCGCGATGTGCCTGAGGGCGCCGTCGATCCCGTCCACCACCGCCACCGCGAGCTTCAGATCGAGGAATTCGCGGCCGAAGTCGTCCGCCATGGCCGCCACTCCGCCCGACACCAGCGGAAGCGCGCGCTCGTCGCAGCGCAGCTCGACGCCCGCCTCGCGCAAAGCAGGGGCAAGCCGGGGAAGGGCCGTGGGTGCGATCCGCGCATCGACCAGCAGGCACTCGAGCGCATTGCAGACGCCTGGGCGCTGCGCCTTGGCGTTGACCGCGATCCGCACAGCCATGTCCAGGTCCGCGTCGGCGGCCACGTACAGGTGGCAGACCCCCTGGTAATGCTTGATGACAGGCACGCGCGCCCGGTCCGCGATGAACCGGATCAACGAAGGCCCGCCGCGCGGAATGCAGAGGTCGATGTGCTCGTCCAGCTGAAGCAGCTCATCCAGAAGTGTACGGTCGGGCGGAACGAGTTGCACCGAGTCCTGGGGGAAGCAGTCCGCGATCACTGAATTGGTCTGCAGGGCCTCGGAGCCGCCGCGCAGCAGCGCGGCGTTGCCGCTGCGCAGGCAGAGCGCGGCAGCTTCGGCCGTCACGTTCGGCCGGGACTCATAGATCATCAGCACCACCCCCAGAGGCGCGCGAACGCGGTCGACGCGCAGGCCGTTGGGGCGGGTCTGCGACTCCACGATCTCGCCCACCGGGTCGGGCAACGAGGCGACTTCGACCAGCGCCTGCGCGATCGCTCCCAGGCGTTTCCGATCGAGCCGTAGCCGGTCGAGAAAGGCGGGGTTCTCCGCTTTCGCCTTGGCCAGGTCGACCTCGTTCGCCGCCAGGATGTCCGCGGCCCGCTTCTCGATCTCAGCCGCCGCATCGAGCACCAGCTGCCGGCGATCGCGGCGCAAGAGCTCCCGCGCCCCCAGCTTCGCGCGCTGCGCCAGCTCCAGGGCGGCCAGCTTGATCTCCACGCTCACTGCATCACCACCAGGTCGTCGCGATGCACGACGCAGTCGAGGAGGCGGTATCCGAGCCGCCCCTCGATCTCCGCGCTCGGCCGTCCCGCGATCCGCCGGATCTCTTCGGCGCTGTACACCGAAAGGCCGCGCGCGAACGGAGGCCCTTCCGGGCCCAGGATGTCCACCGGATCGCCGGCGGCGAAGTCGCCGAGCACGCCGTGGACGCCGCGGGGCAGCAGGCTCTTCTTGCCGTCGATCAACGCCGACCGGGCGCCCGGGTCGACCAGCAGCTGCCCGCGCGGCTTCAGATCGAGCATCCAGCGCTTGCGCAGCCGGACGCGCTCTCCCTGGGGGAGCACCAGGGTCCCCAGGTCCTCGCCCGCGAGCAGCCTGGGCAGCGCGCCGGGCTCGCCCGGGATGATCGCGCAGGGAACGCCCGCCTCGGACGCCCGGCGCGCGGCGCGCAGCTTGGTGATCATTCCGCCCGTGCCGATCGCGGACTCGCCGCCCTGCGCCAGCGCTTCCACCTCGGCCGTCACCCGCTCGATCAGCGGGATGCGCGCGGCGTGCGCGTCCTGGCGCGGATCGGCGGTGTACACGCCCCCGGCGTCGGTGAGAATGACCAGCAGATCCCCTTCCACCAGGTCGACCACCATCGCCGCCAATGCGTCGTTGTCGCCGAACTTGATCTCCTCGACGCTGACGCTGTCGTTCTCGTTGATCACGGGCACCACGTTGCGCGCCAGGAGCTCGGCCAGCGCGCGCCGGGCGTTGAGATAACGCCCCCGGTCCGCGATGTCGCCATGCGTGAGGAGGATCTGCGCGCACTGCAGGCCGCGGCGCTCCAACTCGTCGTCGTACAGGCGCATCAGGCGGCTCTGGCCGGCTGCGGCTGCGGCCTGCTTCAACGCCATCTCTTGCGGGCGCTGCTTGAACTGGAGGCGCTCCACGCCGAGCGCCACCGCCCCGCTCGACACCACCACCGGGGTCCGGCCCTTGGCGGCGGCCGCCAGGTCGTCGCAGAGGAGGGCGAACTTCCGCCGATCCAGCGATGGAGGGCCCGCCTTCCCGGCCGCTCCGGCGAGGACCGTCGAGCCGAGCTTGATCACCGGCCTGCGGCACCGCGCAAGGGAGGAACGGAGGGAGTTGGTCATTCGATTCGTCGGTCCAAATGTAGCAAAGGCGCGCGCGTGTTACATACGAGCCCAGGTGAAAGAAGAGCTTTCCGGAAACACGGCGGGACTGAAGGCAAGCCACAGCAAGCGCCTGCTCGCCACCCGGCGCAGGCGCGTGCAGCAGCGCGAGCTGGTGTCCCCCGAGCTGGCGCGCCATCTCACTGAATTGTCGCAGGAAATTGGCCGGCAGCTGGGCGTGCTGATCAATCGCAGGGGTGAGGTGGAGCATGTGATCGTGGGCGACGCGCGCCAGCTCGTCCTGCCGGACATCGGCCGCGCCCGCGCCGGCCATGCGCGCCTCCGCGGCCTCCGGCTGGTGCATACCCACCTCAAGGACGAGCCGCTCACCCGCGACGACCTCACCGACCTGGTGCTCCTGCGGCTGGACGCCGTCGCGGCCGTGGTGGCGCGCGACGACGGCTTGCCGGGCAAGGTCTACCTGGCGACGCTGATGCCCTGGAACACGTCCGGCGATCTGTACAAGCTGTCGGAGGCGCCCAGCCTGTATGACCTGGACTTCGATGCGCAGGCGCAGATCTCCGCGCTCGAGCAGGAGATGGCGCGGGTCGCGCCGATCCGGGCGGTGGGCGTGGCGGGGCGCGCGATCCTGGTCGGCGTGCACACGGGCGATCGGGCAGCGGCGGAGGCATCCCTTCAAGAATTGCAGGAGCTGGCGCGGACCGCCGACGTGCAGGTGCTCGACCTGGTGCTCCAGGCGCGGCGGGAGATCGATCCCCGCACGCTGGTGGGCGAGGGCAAGCTCCAGGAGATCCTCGTCCGCTCGATGGCGCTGGGCGCTGACCTGCTCGTCTTCGACCGCGATCTCACGCCCTCGCAGGCGCGGCACATCGCCGAGGCCACCTCGCTGCGCATCCTCGATCGGACCCAGCTGATCCTCGACATCTTCGCGCAGCGGGCGCAGAGCGCGGACGGCAAGCTGCAGGTCGAGCTCGCGCAGCTCAGGTACCTGCTGCCCCGGCTGGTGGGCCGGGACGATTCGCTCTCGCGTCTCGCCGGCGGGATCGGCGGCCGAGGGCCGGGGGAGACCAAGCTCGAGATCGATCGCCGGCGCGTCCGCGAACGCATCGCCGGCCTGGAAGCGCGCATCGATCGGCTCTCGGGCGATCGAGCCACGCGGCGGCGCCAGCGGAACCGCACCGGCGTTCCGGTGATCTCCATCGTCGGCTACACCAACGCGGGCAAGAGCACGCTGCTGAACGCGCTGACGGACTCGGACGTGCTGGCCGAGAACAAGCTGTTCGCCACCCTCGATCCCACTTCGCGGCGGCTCAAGTTCCCGCGCGACCGCGAGGTGATCATCACCGACACCGTCGGGTTCATCCGCGATCTGCCCAGGGACCTGGTCGCCGCCTTCCGCGCCACGCTGGAAGAGCTGGAGGAGGCCGATCTGCTGCTCCACGTCGTCGACGCCAGCGATCCTCGTCACCGCGAGCAGGCGCAGGCCGTGGAGCGGGTGCTCTCGAGCCTGGACGTGTCCGGCACCCCGCGCCTGCTCGTCTACAACAAGGCGGACCGGCTTGCCGACGGAGCGCGGACGCTGGCGCTGCAGGATGACGCGGTGGCGGTCTCCGCCGTGAGACGCGAGGGCTTCCGCGACCTGATCGCGCGCTGCGAGGAGATCCTCTGGAAGCGCGGCAGGGTCCTCGCACCCGGCGCGCAGCCGGAATTCGCGCGCCCGCGCTACTGAAGCCGCAGGCCGGAGAACGTCACGGCGAGCGTCGCATCAGCGGCAGCACGCGGTCCCTCAGCTCGTCGGTGGCGTCGAGGAGCGCTTCCCGTACCTTGTCCGTGGCCTGGACGCAGGGGGCGGACTGCGCGTGGCCGGTGACCGTGCCGGTCCAGATCAGCGCGCCCGAGCGGGCAAGCGTGGCGTCCAGGACGACCACGGCATTTCCGTTGCCGCTGTTGAAGAGGCTCGTCTGCGGCTGATCGAGGGGCGGCGCGTCCGGCGTGGGTTGCACGACGGGGTTCGCCGGAGCGCGATCGGTCCTTCGCTCCCGGGTGTTCTCCTCGCCGAGCGTCGCCTCGCGCAGGGCAACCGTCAGGACCCAGGGAGCGCGGTCCGAATTGGTGGTCTGGGCGCCGGCGTCGCTGAAGGTGGCGATCAGCGCCTTGTGGGCCCGCAGCGGAAGATCCTGTGAGACCTGGCCACACCCGATGCCCGGCGTAGGCCGCGCGTCGGCGGGGGCCGGGACACCCAGCTTGATCCCGCGCAGCGCCTGCGGATCCACGGCTCGCCGCGTCTTCGCGGGGGTGCAGGCGGCGATGAGCAACAGCAGGGCGAGGGGTTTCATCGGCAGGGAAAATAGAGAGCCCCCCGGGGACGCATTCTCCGGGGGGCCGCACCATCAACGGCGGCTCAGATGTCGAAGTAGAGTGCGAACTCCATCGGAGACGGCCGCAGGCGGACGGGGTTCAGCTCCTTCTCCACCTTGTACTCGAGCCAGGTGTCGATCACGTCCTGGGTGAAGACGTCGCCCTTGAGCATGAACTCGTGGTCCCGCTTGAGCTCGTCGAGCGCCTCCTCGAGCGAGCCAGGCATCTTGGGGACGTCCTTCAGCTCCTCGGGGGAGAGGCCGTAGATGTCCTTGTCCAGCGGGTCGCCCGGATCGATGCGGTTCTGGATGCCGTCCAGCCCCGCCATCAGCATCGCGGAGAAGGCGAGGTACGGGTTGCAGGACGGGTCGGGCGAGCGGAACTCCAGACGCTTCGCCTTGGGGCTCGGCGAGTACATGGGAATGCGGACCGCCGCCGACCGGTTGCGCGACGAGTAGGCCAGGTTCACCGGGGCCTCGAAGCCGGGCACCAGCCGCTTGTAGCTGTTCGTGGTGGGACAGCAAATCGCCGCCAGCGACCGCGCGTGCTTGAGGATGCCGCCGATGTAGTGCATGGCGGTCTCGCTCATTCCCGCGTAACCCTCGCCTGCGAAGGTCGGCTTCCCCCCCTTCCAGATGCTCTGGTGCGTGTGCATTCCCGAGCCGTTGTCGCCGAAGATCGGCTTGGGCATGAAGGTGACGGTCTTGCCGTTGCGCAGCGCGACGTTCTTGATGATGTACTTGTACCAGGTCAGCTTGTCCGCGCACTTCAGGAGGCTCTCGAAGCGGATGTCGATCTCCGCCTGACCAGCGGTGGCCACCTCGTGGTGTTGCTTCTCCACCTGGATGCCCACCTGCTCCATGACCAGCACCATCTCGCTGCGCAGGTCCTGAAGGGAGTCGGTGGGCGCGACGGGGAAGTAGCCCTCCTTGTAGCGAGGCTTGTAGCCCAGGTTGGGCCGCGTGCCGGCCCGCTTGCCGTCGAAGGTTTGCTCGACGGGGCTGCCAGTCTCCCACTGACCCTCGCGCGACTCGATCTTGTAGAATGCGTGGTTGGGACCGTTGTCGTAGGAGACGCCGTCGAAGATGAAGAACTCCGCCTCCGGTCCGAAGTAGGCGACGTCGCCGATGCCCGTTGACTTGAGGTACTTCTCCGCCTTCTGCGCGATGAAGCGGGGATCGCGCGAATACTGCTCCTTGGTGATGGGATCGACGATGTTGCAGATGAGCGACAGCGTCGGGTCCTTCATGAAGGGGTCCATCACGGCGGTATCCGGATCCGGCACCACCAGCATGTCGCTCGCGTGAATGGGCATCCAGCCGCGGATCGACGAGCCGTCGAATCCGAGACCTTCCTCAAAGACGGACTCGGTCAGCTCGGAGATGGGGACGCTGAAGTGCTGCCAGAGCCCCATGAAGTCCATGAACTTCATGTCGACCATGACGGCCTGCTTGTCCTTCGCGAGTCCGATGACGTCCTTGCCCTTCGGCATATTGTGCTGCCCCCTGCTGTGGGAAATTCGGTTGGAATTACAACGCCGGCTCGCCTCGCTCGCCGGTGCGGATCCGGACCACTTCGTCCACCGTGGAGACGAAGATCTTGCCGTCTCCGATGCGCCCCGTCTTGGCGGCCCGTTCGATCGCTTCCAGAGCCTTTGGCACCATCTCGTCCGAAAGCACGACCTCGATCTTCACTTTTGGCAGGAAGTCGACGACGTACTCGGCGCCCCGGTAGAGCTCGGTATGTCCTTTCTGACGCCCGAACCCCTTCACTTCGGTCACCGTGAGCCCGAGGACTCCCACGTCTGCGAGCGCCTCCTTCACCTCGTCGAGCTTGAAAGGCTTGATGATGGCCTCGATCTTCTTCATTGCCGCCGGCTCCTGGGAAGGGCGCAAGATACTTGCGAGGGGGGTTAATGGGAAGCCGATTCGCCGCGGGATCGCTGCTACAGTGGCGACTGTGGGATATGCAGAGGAGCGCCTCGAGCTGATCGCCCGGCTTCGCCGAAGCGCACCTGGCCGATCCCTTTCGGATGCGTTGCGGCTGGACGCCCGGGCGCTGCGGTTCCACCTCGGCACCTCCCTCGCCGATCTGCGCGTGCCGGTCCACGTGGACGAAAGCGTCCGGTCGGTGGTGCAGACGGCCGTCCGCGATCTCTTCTTCCTGCTCTCGGTGCGGCACCGGGCGGCGCTGCGCGCCAACGAGTACGATCGGCTGCTCCTGCTCGACGGATTCGATCCCCGCGCGGCGCGGCAGACGTCGTTCAACGCTCCCTCGAGCGTCAAATCCGAGAGCGTGCGCAAGGCCTTCCTCGAGGCGCCCGAGCTGCACTCCGCGCTGGACGGCGGGCTGGTGGCGAGCTGGCTGACGGCGGGGCGGCCGGGCCGCGCGCTCGCGGGGACCCTCAGCGTGCTCCTCCGCAGGGCGCAGTCCGAAGCAAACGGGCGCGAATTGCCGGAGCCGACCGCATACCTGACGCTGCTGGCGTTCCGGTCTCTCTCGCACGCGGCCCTGGGAGCGCTCAAGGACCTGCCCATCAGCGGACCGGTGGGGCGTGCGCTCCACGGCGCCGTGGCGGCGGGACTTCTGGTGGCATCACGGCTTGCGATGCGGGAGGCAGGCGTGCTCGAAGCTCCCTCCGGCGCCGCTTCCCAGGCCGCCGCGGCGGTGTTGCCCTGGCTCGGCGGCCTCCGCCTGCTCTGGGGCAGCGGTCTCGCCTGCTACGGCGTCTCCTTCATCGAGCCGCCGGCGCGGTTCGACCAGCACGCGCAGAAGATCGCGCAAGGCGGCACGCCGGATCTGGTTGCGCAGGAGGTCGCCGCCGATCTGGCCGGATCGAAGGAAGCGATGCGCAAGGCCTCCCGGCAGGTGGGACTGGCCCGGCTGCGGACCGACCTGCTCTCGCTGCTGCGGATGGCGGAGCTGGGCCGGGCGCCCACCTTCTCCATCGAGGGGCAATCCCTGGCGCAGCTCTACCAGGCCCCCGGCGCGCTCGAACGCGTGCTGGCGGCGCCGGCGCCCCGCAAGGAGTTGTACGAGAAAGCGCGCGCGGCCGCCAAGGGCGCTCCCAGCGAGCCCGCGCGCGCCGCGATCGAGCCCGTGATGTGGGCCGCGAAGGAGTGGAAGGACGAGACGCCGGGCGCCTGGGTGTCGCAGGACCAGGTCGTCAAGACGTGCGCCGCGGCCGTCTCGGCGCTCGCCGTGGACGCGGCGCTGGACTGGGCGGTGGGCCAGGCGGAGACGCAGATCGTGCACCGCCTGGGCGTCGAGAGCGAGGGCGGAATCCAACCGGAGTACGAGGCCGGCAAGCTCTACCTCCTCGGGTTGGAAGAGCGGCCCATCCTCAGGACCCGCAGCCGCGCGCCGCACATGGGTCACCTCTTCTGCGACATGAAGGACTTCACCAAGCGGACGGCGTTCCTCAAGGAGGCGGTGGTCGCCGACTTCCTCTCGCGCGAGTTCTACGGGCCCATCCTCACCGCGGCCGCCCGCCAGGCGCAGGGGGCCGCCCATCTGGCCGACAAGGGCGGGATCTACCTGAACAACCTGCTCGGCGACGCCGTCAGCTTCTCGGGCGACATCGTCGGACTGCTCGAGCTCGCCCAGGACATCCGCTCCGCCCTCGGCAGCTACGGGCGGCGACTCGACAAGGAAGGCTCGCGCGAGGCGGTGGCGAACGTCATCGCCAACATCGAGCAGAAATTCCAGGGGCGTCGGAAGCAGCTGGGAGCGGCGGTGAAATCGGCCCAGGAGGCACAGCTCCGCGGCACGCTCGACCCGGCTACCGGCGAGGAGCCCGGTGCCCGGCTTCGCGCGCTCCAAGGCGAGATGTCGCGCCTCGAGGAGGAGCGCGCCAGCGAGATCGCCCTCGCCAGCGGCGAGAAGCTGGAGGCGGGCATCTTCGTGTCCTACGGCGCTCCGCCCGAGGTGGCCACGTTCGAGGACCACATCTTCGGCCAGATCAAGGTGTCGATCGCGGAGAAGATCAACGAGAGCGCGCGCGGCACGGCGCGGAACGGCGGGGTGCGCGCGCGCGTCGAGGCGGTGCTGGCGGCGGAGCGCGCGCAGCGGGGCCGGCCCGATCTGGTCTGTCCCCTGCACGTGTCGGTCTCCCAGCCGCTCTCCATGGCGGTGCCGGAGGTGGTCGCCATGGCTGTGCGCAGCAGCGTCGCCGGAGGCGATCTGGAAGGGGCGGAGGCGATCCTCGGCGGGGTGGTGCGCGAGTTCGTCGCTGGCCTCGCCCACCAGGGAGTGGACGACGATCGCGGCGACATCTACAACGGCGGCGCCGCCGTCTCCGAGGACGCGCTCAAAGCGTACTTGGAAGCGCGCGGCGAGGAGCTGACGTTCCTCCGCCGCGAGGTCCAGGTGGAGCATCTCGCGCCGGCGCTGCGCGAGAAGTTCGTGTTTCCCACCAGCGCGCTGCGGCTGGTGATGGCGGTCTCGCCCTCGGCCCGGTCCCTCCGGGACCTGTTCGTCTTCGTAGGCCGGGCGCTGTTCCGCGGATTCGAGAAGCAGGGTGGCCTGGGTGTGTACGAGATGATCGCCCGGGAGAACCCGTTCTTCACCCTGCTGGCGCAGCACCACGTCGAGCCGTGGCTCGTGGAGCACGAGACCGGAGCCGGCAGCGGCTCCGTGCCGCAGAGGAGCAACGGGTGAACGAGACCCCGGAGAAGAAGGTGGTGGAGCAGTACCCGCCCCCGCCCACCGACGAGCCGCCTCCCCCGACCTTCCGCCAGGCGCTGGTCGGGTACGGTTCGATCATCGCGGCCCTGGTCGCGCTCGGCATCCTGATCGGCGTGCTCATCAAGGTTTTGCGCTGACCTTCAAGGGTCTTCGACGAGCCGGCGGTGCACCTCGATGAGCCCCCGCGACGCCGCAGCGAAGATCTGATCGCCCGCCGGGCCGCTGGAGAGGCCCGGGTCGCTGCCGACGCTCCCGTCTGGATAGCGCTGCCTGAAGTCAGCCGGGCCCCATCTGGCCGGCTCCGGCACCGGTTCGAATCGGTCCATCGGTGGCAGGTCCGTGACCGCCCGCGGGTAGAAGCGGCGCACCACCGACAGCTCGCCCGGGGTGGCGTGATGGCCCTCGCGCGCGCCGAACATCTCCATCACCAGGCTGCGGACGTCCGGCAGCTCCCACCATTGCACGGAGAGGCAACGCGAATCCGGGATCGCCGCGTGCACCTGCGCGCAAGCGGCCTGGAGGATCGCCTTGCTGCCGTGATGTCCGTTCACCAGCAGGAAGCGGCGAAATCCCTGCTGCGCGAGGCTCTCGATCGCGTCCGCCACCAGCGAGAGCAGGGTGGCAGGCTTGAGCGAGATGGTGCCCGGGAACGCGCCGTGGAGCTGGGACACTCCGTAGGGGATGGCGGGCGCCACCATTGCGTTGCGCTCCTGCCCGAGATCGTTGGCCAGCTCCTCCGCGATGATCAGGTCGGTCCCCAGCGGTCCCGACGGCCCGTGCTGCTCGGTCCCACCGAAGGGGATGACGACGTCGCTCCTCCGCTCGAGGTACTCGTGCACGTCCTGCCAGAGGGCGAGCTTCAGCAGCACCCGGCGAGTGTACCCCGATCCTACACCGACGAGGAAAGCGACTTGAGCACGGTCTCGACGAGGGAAAACCAGTCCTTGATCTCCGGAGTCGCGCCCACGTCGGTGGGCAGCGTGAGCAATTTCGCGCCCGCCTTTTCCGCCACCAGCGTCGCCACGCTCTTGTTGTAGAAATTCTCCATCAACAAGAGCTTCGCCCCCTCCTGCTTCATGACGGCGATCAGCCGCGCCAGGTGCTGCGGGTCAGGCGGGATCCCCGGCTTGGGCTCGACGTAGCCGACTTCCTGAAGCGCGAGCCACTGCGACACGTAGCTCCAGCTCTTGTGATAGGTGGCCACCTTCACCCCCTTCAGCTTCACGGTCATGGGCGCCCATTCGCGGGTCTTCGCGTCCACGCGCTTGTTGAACGCGGCGAGGTTCCTTTCGTACTCGGCGCGGCCGTCGGGATCGAGCTGCTGCAGTCGCTCGGCGATCTCGCGCGCGATGATCTTCGCGTTCGC
>WNFT01008688.1_pt1 | contig 17052 bp, 20 predicted proteins | sample 5400191 | NCBI WGS metagenome assembly WNFT01 (sample SAMN13153359, study PRJNA577476) | soil metagenome | isolation source: 80 cm saprolite under Madrone tree | place: USA:California | collected 2016-06-14 | reverse complement strand
CTACACACGCTACGCCGAGATCATCGAGGTCGAGGATCTGCGTGCCGAGCCGGGCGTCGTCGACGGCGTTCCGGTCATCGCGATCTACCGCCCCGCGTCGAGCCCCACGCCCGCGTACTTCGTGCAGGTGCATTGGCACAAGGGCCGGATCGCGCTCATCCGCGACTTCCGCTACGTCCCCTACATCGCCGACGGCGCCCGCTTCACGCGCTGAGCTTCATCCGCCAGGGTCAGCCGGAACGCCGTCGTGTCTCCCGTACTCCGTCGACCAATCTCCGCAGCACGTCCCGCATCGTCGCCTCGCTCGTGGACCCGCGCACGATCGGCTCGTCGCTCACGATCACAGCGCGCACGGCGCCGAGCGTCTGACGCAGCGCCGCGAGCGGCGCCGAGCGTCTGACGCAGCGCCGCGAGCCCTTGCCGGCCGCGCTCGGAGTGCGGCACCGACGCAGTGATCGCGACCACCTTCCGCTCCAGCTCGCCCGAGCCGATCAGCCAGTCGATCCCGTTCTTGAGGACTCCCGGCAGGCTGTGACCGTACTCGGGCGCGGCGATGAGGACCGCATCGCTCGCTGCGATCGCCTGTCGAAGCGCACGCACGGCTGGCGGTGCGTCGTCCGGATCGATGTCCGGATCGAAGTACGGCAGCTCCCCGAGCCGCGTATAGAGCAGGACCTCGATCCCGTCGGGTGCCACGGACGCAGCCGTTTCGAGGAGGGTCAGGTTCGACGATCTCGCTCCCAGACTTCCGACGATGCCGAGAATCCGGATGCCGGCTTCGGGCCCACCCATGGATCGCCACATGACGTGAAGATCAGCCCACATCAACCGCCACGGTCGCTGCGGCGGGCGCGCGGCCCTCGTGCGCTCATGCTCGCAGTCCTGGAGGACGGCGGCGACTCCGAGACCGTCAGGCTCGAGCTCCACGATTCGATCCTCGGAGACTCTCGGCCCGCGGTGGCGCGCAGGACACTCTGGTCGCCTTCATCGATATGCTTCCGTGGGTGCCACCGGTGCTGGTGGGCCGATCGGTCTCCGAGTCAGAGCCTGACGGCGCGAGGTGAGTAGCGAGAACGGGCGATTCTCGAAAGTGATGCCCGGCGATTCGCGCGACTCGAGAAGGGCCCCGCCCGACCTGCGCCGCGGATGAGGTGCGCAACACTATGGCGATTCTCGAAAGTGATGCCCGGCGATTCGCGCGACTCGAGAAGGGCCCCGCCCGACCTGCGCCGCGGATGAGGTGCGCAACACTATGAGGCGCGCGCGGCGGCTCTCGCTGCGGTCGTTCGCTGCCACACGAGTGCGAGAGCGATCACGCAGAGCGCGATCCCCTGCTGATGGGAGATGCCAAGGAAGCGTTCGGGGCGCCCGTCGCCCCGCAACGGATCGAGCACGACGCGCAGCGCGCCGTAAAGCCCCAGATAGACCCGGAAGGCCGTGCCGCGTGCCGCCTCTCCCGCCTCCACGCGCCCGAGAGCATGGCGGCAGGTGAGTGCGATCAGTACGAGCCCGAGCGCCTCGTAGAGCTGCACGGGATGCCCGAACCGACCGTAGCAGCAGCCGGCGAAGAAGCACCCGATGCGGCCGATGGCATGGCCGAGCGGCACCGCCACGGCGAAGTAATCCGCGCCGCGCATGAAATCCAGCCGACGGAGCCGCGCGAAGACGGCGCCCGCGAGCAGCGCGCCGAGAAGGCCACCGAAGAAGACGAAGCCGACCGAGAAGTCGGCCCAGAAGCGGAGCTCGCCCCGTGCGTAGTGCTCCCAGCCGAGCACGACGAACAGCGCCTTCGCGCCGACGATCGTGCCGGCGAGCAACGTCCACATGGCGGCCCAGAACTCGTTCTCCGTGACCCCGATCCCGTCGCGGTGGCGCTCGAGCCAGAGCACGGCGGTCACGCAGCCGGCGGCAGCGAAGGCGCCCCAGGCGGTCGGCATCATACGACAGGGCCCCCGGCATCGGCGCGCGCATAGAACGCGTCGCGGCGCCCGAGGGCGTTCACCGCGCACATCGGCTCCAGTCGATCGCCGATGGGCACGCGAAACGCGCACACGGCGAGACGCTCGCGACCGGGCGCGGACGCGGCCTCTGCGGCGCTCATGAAGTGATGGCTCACAATGCAGAAGTACCGCGCGTGAACCGTGCCGGTCCGCCGCACGAGCCGCCAGAGATAGGGGATGACCCGGGTCGCGAGGAATCCCCCATGGCGTGCGACGACATGTGCGGTACGACGGAGCGCGGCGCGTCGGCCGTCCAGGCGGAACGACGTGCCGCCGAGGCGGTCGAGGAGCTCTGCAAGAAAACGCATCTCGTCCGGCCGATCGCGGCGGTAGAGCGGCACGAGCGAGACGCCCGCGCGCCGGCGCACGGCGAGCCCCTGCACGAATCGGCTGCACGCCGGATGCCCGAGATACCCTTCCCCGCGGGCGAGCGCGGGATCGCCCGCGCCCTCGGCAATGCGCGTCCAGAGCTCGTCCGGCCCGACCCCCTCGAGCGCCAGATCCGTCCGCCCAACCGCCGCGACGGGCTGGAAGCTCACCATTTTGAAGGCGTCGGCGTTCCGAAGAAACCAGCGCACGATGCCGGGGACCTCGAGGAGGTTTCGCCGCGTCACCGTGACGGTCGACGCGGCCTCGAGGCGCCGGCCCGTGCGTCGGCGAGCGCTCCGGATCAGGTCGGCGAACTCCGCACGGAGCCCGTCGAGCTCGGCCTCCGTGGTCGCCCGGGCGTAGCCGTCGCGCCGCCCGCGCATCGTCGTGTCGATGTGGAGCGATATCTCGGTGAGGCCGCCACGAACCATGAGCCGCTCCAGCAGGCCGCGCTTTCGCCGGAACGTCTCGCCGTGGGTCATGAGCATCGGGACGAGCCCGATCGTACGCGCGTACGCGACGAGCTCCACGAGCTCCGCCTCGGCCCGCAGGGTCACCTCGCCGTCGGTGAGCTGGACGTTCCCGGTCGGCCCGAGCCACTGCCGGATCGCCCGCATCTGCGCTTTCACGTCCTCGACCGAGCGCGGGCGGCTGCGATTCGCGTCGGCGCCGAGGTAGCAGCCGCGGCAGGTGAAGTCGCAGCGCGGCATGACGCCGATGGTCGCGGCGCAGCCGGCGTAATGCCGGCCGAGGAACTGGGTCGGCGTGCGTAGCGCGTCGGGCAGGCCGGCCCACGCCTGCGCGAGCACCATCCGCGTCTCGGCCGCCGCCTCCGTGAGGCGCACGGGTCACTTCCGGTGTCGCTGCTCGCAGTCGACGCGCGCCTGGCCGCTCAGCCCGGCGCACTCGGCGATCTCGGCGTCCTGCGCGGGCTGGCGCTTCGTCGCGAAGAGCCCGAAGCACGCCGTGCCGGCGAGAAACACCCCCGCGAGCGCGAGCAACATGGTCGTTCTCTTGATCATGATGACCTCCTGCAGAGCAGCGTCGTGTCGGTTGCGCCTGGCCGGGGTCTCATCGTGCCTCGCCCTGCGGCGCCTGGTCGTTCAGGGACCAGTCGTAGTCGAGGAACTCGATGCGTACGTCGGGAGCGGTCGCTCGGGGATCGCTCAGGTAGCGTCCGACGTACCCGGGCAACGACCCGGCGGCGGCCTCGAAGTCGGCGCGGAACCACTTGAAGATCGAGGAGAGGTGGAGCGTGTTCGTCGCAGAATCGAAGCGGTTCTTCGTGGAGTCCGCGAGGAAGGTGCGCGCCTGGTCGTCGAGCTGCCGATCGAGGTCGCCCGCGCGGTACGCCTCGCTCCGGAGCATGGGGCAGCTCCGCGAGGCGCACACGAGCGCAAAGTGGATCCGGGGCTCGCGGAAGTCGGCCCGGAGCGTGCCGTTCTCGATGTCGTCGAGCGACACGATGCCACCCTTCAGCCCCGGCATCGGGACGAAACGCTCCCGGAACGCGGCGCCCGGCAGCCATCCGATCTTGCGGATGGAGGCGATCGGGTAGTGATCGAGCACGAGCCTCACCGTGAAGGCGTTGTAGGCGTTGATCCAGAAGGCGAGTCGCTCGGCCCGGCCCCAGCGCGCGTAGTCGTCCGCGCAGGCGCTCGAGAGGCCGTCCAGATAGGAGGCGAGCATGGGGGCGCCTTCGCGCGCGAGCCGCCCGTAGGCGACCTCGCCGCCGCGGACGAAGCGGCCGAGGATCGCCGTCCACGCCGCATGATCGTGATCGACGGGTGTGCAGGCGGCACTGGCCAGACGGGCGGAGAGAAGGATCGGCGCCAGGCGCGCGAGACCCCGCTTGGTTCGCACGACGCCGAGGCTCACTGGAGGGCTCCCCCGCAGCTCGACCCTGCGCCCGCAGTGCAGCCGAAGCAGTGGCGGCCGGTGGCGATCGGACTCCCGGCGAGGCGGTCGAGTGAGCTCAGGTCCCACACCGTGCGCGGCCCGCCGCCTCGTCCGGCACCGAGCGGCAGCTCGAGCATCTGGTTGAAGTCGCAGTCGTAGAGCCGACCGTCGAAGCCGACGCTCACCAGCGAGCGACACATGAGCGCCGCCACCGTCGCGGGATTGAAGTGGTTCACGAGGAGGCTCATGTACGCCGCGTGCCGGCCCTCGCGCGCGAGGGCCGCGGCGAACCGGTTGATCGGCATGTTGGTGAGGGTGAGGAGACGGTGGAACTCGAGGCCGAACCGGCCGCGCAGCTCTTCGCGGTAGCGTGTCTCGAGCTCCGCCTGCGGCGGCGGCAGGAAGGCGCCGACCGGGTTGTAGACGAGGTCGAGCCGCTGCTCTGTCCCGTAGCCGAGCGCGTTCAGGCGCCGGAGCGCCGCGATGCTCTTATCGAACGCCCCGTGCCCGCGCTGGCGGTCCACGTTCTCCGGGCCGTAGCACGGCAGGCTCGCGACCACCTCGACCCGGTGTTCGGCGAGGAACTCGGGCAGATCCTCCATCCCGGGCTCGAGCAGGACGGTCAGGTTGCAGCGGTCGATGACCCGCCGGCCGAGCCGCCGTGCCTCCCGGATCAACCAGCGGAAGTTCGGGTTCAGCTCGGGCGCGCCGCCGGTCAGGTCGAGCAGCTCGACGCCGGGGCTCGAGGCGAGAAGGGTCAGGACGCGTTTCGCGACCTCGTCGGTCATCATCTCGCGCCGCTGCGGCCCCGCCTCGACGTGGCAGTGATGGCACGCCTGGTTGCAGCGCTTGCCGACGTTCACCTGGAGCGTCGTCGCGGGGCCTCGCACCAGCGGACCGACCTCGTGTGCGGCGAGCGTGCGCTCGAAGTTCGCGGTCGCGTCCATCTCAGCAGCAGCCGCCGCGCTTGCCGTCACCGGGCACGCAGCCGTTCCCTGAGGCGGCGCTCGTCAGCGCGTAGCCCTCCCCCTTGGTCTCGCGCGGGTGACGCACGAGCGGCGCGTCGCTGCACGGGAACGGCGGCGCCTCGGCGAGCGGCACCAGCACCCGCGGCGGCACGAGATCGAAGTGCGCGCGGTAGGGCTCGGCCGCGTAGATCTGGAACGTCTTCTCGCATACCGCCGTGCGCACGCCCCGCCGGAGCACATGCCCGTCGTCGTCCTCCACCTGGCGAAACGGGCCGCGGTAGACGACCGCGTGCTTCTGGTCCCAGCAGGGCCCCTCCTTCCCCTTGTGCGCGACGACCGTCAGGCTCCGGAACTCGATCCCCTCGACCGTGCGCCAGGGTGCTTCGGCGCGCTCGAGCACCGTCATGCCGTAGAAGCCCGCCGCCTCGAAGGCGGCGAGGAAGAGGTCCTCGCGGATGGCCCCCGCGACGCAGCCGCTCCACAGCTCGCCGTCCCGCTGCAGGTGCACGGGGACGTCCTCGTCGCTCACGATGTCGGAGATGACCGCGCGCCCGCCCCGCCGGAGCACCCGGTGGATCTCGGCCCAGAGCTCCGACCGGTCCTCGGGGTGCACGAGGTTGAGGACACAGTTCGAGACCACGACGTCCACTTCGCCGTCGGGGATGAGAGGGCGCTGGGCCCGCTGCTCGGTGATCAGACCCTCCAGGCGGACGAGATCGGCGTCGGAGCGGACGGGCCGCGCGCGCAGCTCCGCGTCGAGCCAGTCGCGGTCGAGGCGGAGGTCCTGGATCTTGGCCTTGCGGAAGGTCACGTTGGCGAACCCGATGCGACGCGCGACCTCGGGGGCGTGGCGCCGGGCGAGGGCGAGCATCTCGTCGTTCATGTCGACCCCGATTACGCGTCCCTCCCGGCCGACCACCTGGGCAGCGAGGAAGCACGCCTTGCCGCTGCCGGAACCAAGGTCGAGGACGGTCTCGCCCGGCCGCAGGTGCCGGGTCGGGTCACCGCAGCCGTAGTCGCGGGCGAGCACCTCCTCAGGAATCGCCGCGAGCAAGGCGGGATCGTACGAGGTCGGACAGCAGAGCGCGGGTTCCGGGGTCCGGGCTCCCGCGCTGTAGCGACGACGCACAGCCTTCTCGACGTCGGCGTGCTGGTCCATGGGATCCTCCTCCCCACGAGCGTTGGATGCCGGCCCCCGCGCCTTCGTTTCGAGGACGTTCGCACCGTTCGAAGAGGCGGCGCACGGTCGGCGTGAGTCGGGTGCGGTTGTACGCGTCGCCCGCTCGCTTCACCACCTCGGCCTGCGTCGGATAGGGGTGGATGGTCGCGGCGATCTTCCCGAGGCCGAGTCCGCCCACCATGGCGAGCGTAAGCTCGGAGATCATCTCCCCCGCATGGGCGGCGACCAGCGTGGCGCCGAGGGTGCGGTCGCTCCCGCGCCGAAGGTGGAAGTCTTCCTGCCGGTTGCCGAGTGGGAGACGGTCCCTGCGATCGTAGAGGTAGGGTGCCTTGAAGAGGAACTGCGTCGAGAAGACAACGCCGCGGTTCCACAGGCGGTAGCGGAGCCCGAGATTCACGTCGCCAAAGCCGAAAGTCTCGACCTCATTCCGGCCCTTGGTCCGGTGCGTCAGGCGCTCGGCAGGGAGCGAGCCGAAGAAGGCGAGACGGTCCCGGATGCCGTCCTCCAGGTAGTACGTGAGGTTCGTGTTGGTGAACTCCTTGAATCCCTCGCGGCGATCGCGGCCCGCGCTGAACGACGCGTCGTTGCGGAAGAAGTTGAAGGCCAGCCTCTGATACGCGGAGCCGGCGTCCGGCGTCCACACACCCGCGCGGGCGCCCGTGGCGGTGACCCCCATACAAAGTAGGCCGATCCCTCGGGCATGCGCTCTCACGGTCCCCGTCACTTCGGGCAGCAGCGACGGAGGTTACCGCTAGGGTCTCGGTCGCCGCGCACCAGACTCAGCCGAACAACGCTTCCCGCCGCACGCGCTGACCGAGAAGGGGGCGCTGTCACCCTTCTCGAATTGATGGATTGGTCTTGTTGTTGTGCCGTAACCCGTGAGCGACAGCACCCGACCCGTACTACCCGACGGCGTCGGCCGAGTTACACTGGCAGCATGCAGCTCGCGGTGTAACCGGGCGCGGGCTGTGATCGCGTCCCAAGACTGACGAAGCTATCGCGTCGCGCGCACCCGCCAGCGGCGCAACCAGACGAAACCGATCACCGCCGAGAGCCCCGCCCCGCCGGCCACCGGGAGGGCGTGCCACACGAGCAGGTGGAGGCGCTCATCCAACGGGCAATCGATCCGCATCAGCAGTGCGGCGGTGAGGAACGCAGCCCCGCCCGCGAGCGCGCCCGCCCTCGCGGGTGCGAGCGGTGCGCCGCGACGGACCGCGATCAGTAACGCGCATAAGGGAAGCGCGGCGAGCACCACCGTCCTCGACGCACAGCCAATCCCAGTCCCGATGAACTGGGTCACGGCCAGCTCCCCATGCCGCGGTTGCAGGAACCAGAGCAGAGCGGCCAGCAGCCCGAAGCCGAGGGCAACTCTCCGGATCGGCCAGCGCGCCTGGTAGCCGGGGACCGCCTCCTGGAAGGCACCCGCCGCCATGAGCATGCCGGCCACAGTGAGGGCGGTGATCTCGAGCAGGTAGACCGGGTCACGCAGCTTCACCCTCAGGTCGGATCGAACACCCATCAAGCCCAGGCCTATCACCGCTCCGGCGATCGTCGCCACGACGATCAGCCAGAGCCCCAGGCGGGCCACGGGTGTCCGGAGGCGGCGCACCGGAGCGGCCTCGTCCAGCAGCCGCGCGAGCAGGGCCCGCGTGCTGGCCGTCTCGAGGGGGCTCGGCGTGTCAGCCACCGAGAAAGGTCCTCAATGCCTTGTACGCCCGGTGGGCGCGCACCTTGAGCGCGCCGGTCGTGATCCCGGCGCGCGCTGCCGCGGTCGCCACGGACATCCCTTCGAGCTGCAGCATCTCGAAGGCTTCCCGCTGTGCCGGCGGCAGTCGATCGAGGGCCTCCGCGAGGCACGGATTCCTCGGATCGGCATCCGTGCCACGCTCCGGCAGCACCTCGACGAGGACCTCACGCGACGTAAGCGCCACGCGATGCCGGAAGTGATCGACGGCGACGTGGCGCGCGATCGCGAACAACCACGGCTCGAACGGCCGAGATGGATCGTACGTGTGTCGCGCGCGGTGCACGGCCATCAGCGTGTCCTGGAAGACGTCCTCGAGTTCGTGCGCGTCCGCGATCCGACGGCGCAGGAAGCGCAAGAGCGGGGGGGCCATGTCCGTCAAGAGCTCATCATATGCCTCACGGTCCCCGCGCTGCACACGTTCCATCCACCGCGCGCGTTGCACGCTCCTGGCCCTGAGGGTCTCTTCGTCCATTTCGTGTCGCGCCGTCGGAGGTTACCGGGCCTGAGCGGGTTGGCCCCTCTGTGGCGGGGAGGATGCTGTCTGCCGCACGCGAACGCAATCGGGGCCCCGGAGGCATTGTGACCCATCGCGCCCCGGGACGAATCCCTCTTCGAGTCTGGCGGCAGAGATCCGACCGCGCGATCGAAAGGAGCGCGAACGTTACCGGGGCCGCGTCAGTCCCCCCCGGCCGCTGTAGGCCCCTGCCCCTCGGGATCCAGTCAATCAGACACGCCCGGGCGGCCCGCTGTAACCGAAGGCGCTCCTGAACGAATCCGCATCCAAGTCAGGAGGAGGGGACATGGCCGGCCAACCGAAAGCAGGACTGATGCTGCTCGCCGCGCTCGTGGCAATGAATCGCGCAGCGGCCGCGACGCAGTTTGCCGTCGACCCCGAGGTGGGGAACAACGCCTTCACCGCCGTGTTCGACTCGCAGATCGGCGAGCGCATCACCGCCGTGAGCTCGGCTGTCGGCTGCACGTTGACGGTTGACGAGGCGAAGCGAGAGGGCCGCGCGAGTTGCTCGGTGCCGCTCGGCAGTGTCCGGGTCGACAACGACGACACGAAGACCGAGCACTTCGGGCAATGGGCCACGAACAAGAAGACGGACCCGAAGCAGTGCACCTTCCAGGTGGAGGTCCCGGTGGTGACGCTCCCGTCCCCCGTCGAGCCGAAGACCCCCGTCGCCTTCACCACCGAGGGGCGCTTCACGATCTGCGGACGGCCCCGTGACGACGGCCAGGCGGAGCACATCCAGGGCACGGTGATCTATCTGCCGGCGGGCACGTACGGCGCAAAGCGGACGCTTCGCATCCGGGCGAAGGTCGAGCACTTCGACCGGGAGAAGTACGGTGTCAGCCCGAAGAACACGGCCGGCTGGCTCGCCCGGGTGCAGCAACTCGCGCCGGTCGTGGGCACCGAAGGGACGATCGAGGTCAATCTGTTTGCCACCGCCGCGGACGCAGCCGGCGCGGGCGGGCAGCCGCAAGCCGAGTAGAAGAAGTCGGGCGCCGCGAAGCGGACGCTCGATGGCCGTGAAGTGACACCCACAACCAGACAGAGGGAGGAAACGGGAATGAACGGCAGAACGAACGCGGTCCGGAGAGGGATGCTCATCGCGAGCGCAGCAGCGGCTCTCGTGCTCGCCGGCAATGTCGTGGCGCGTGCCGCGGACAAGACCGGCGGAGGGGTCGAGTGCGCGGGCGTCAATGCCTGCAAGGGCAAGGGAAGCTGCAAGGGAGCGGAGAACGCCTGCAAGGGCAAGAACGAGTGCAAGGGCAAGGGGTTCGTCGACATGAGCAGCGCCGACGAGTGTAAGAAGGCGGGCGGGACTGGTTCGAGGCGGTCTCGGAGAACTTCATGATCGACGGCGGCCGGCCGCTGGCCGTGCTCGAGCGAGCGCGCGCGAGCTGTCCGGTGGTCCTGCACGGGGTGTCCCTGTCGCTCGGCTCGACCGATCCGCTGAGCGAGCGCTACCTCCGCGCGCTGCGCGCGCTCGTCGATCGGATCGCACCCTCGTGGGTGTCTGATCATCTCTGCTGGGGCAGCGTCGGCGGCCGCTACGCGCACGACCTGCTCCCGCTGCCCTACACCGAGGAGGCGCTCGAGCACGTCGTCGACCGGGTGGAGACGGTGCAGAACCGACTCGGCCGGCAGATCCTGATCGAGAACGTCTCGAGCTACCTCACCTTCGCGCACTCGGCGATGCCCGAGTGGGAGTTTCTCGCGGCGATCGCCGAACGGGCCGACTGCGGGATCCTCCTCGACGTGAACAACGTGTACGTGAGCGCGGTCAATCACGGCTTCGACCCCGAGCGATACGTCATGGCGATGCCCCCGGATCGCGTCGGCCAGATTCACCTCGCCGGCCACAGCGACAAGGGGACGCATCTCCTCGACACGCACGACGGCCATGTGGTCCCCGCCGTGTGGGACCTCTACCGCGTGGCTGTGCAGCGGTGCGGTCCGATTTCGACGCTGATCGAGTGGGACGACCGCGTCCCCGAGTGGGGGGTGCTGTGCGCCGAAGCTGAGCGAGCGCGCATGGTCGAGGCCCAGATGCTCGAGGAGGCGCATGCTGCCACTGCGTGAGTTGCAGGCGCGCTTCCTGCGCTCGATCGCGACGACGCCCGAGCGCTCGGACGGTCACGGATTCGATCCCGCGCTCCTGGAGCTCGTGGAAGGACGCGGCCGCCTCGGCTCCACGGACCGTCTCGGCGTCTACACGGAGATGTACTGGGCGCGGCTCCTCGACGTCCTGCGCGACGACTTCCCGCGTGTCGCCGCCGTCCTCGGTGCAGATCGGTTTACGGCCCTCGCCGGCGCGTACCTCGAGCGCCACCCGTCGACAGACCCGTCGGTACGCTGGGTAGGCGCCAATTTCGCGGACTTCCTCGCCGAGTGGGGCCCGGTGGACGACCTGCCGTTTCTCGCCGACCTGGCGCGCCTCGAATGGACCCGTCTGGCCGTGTTCGACGCTGCCGACGCCGCGCCCTTGCGCCTCGAGACGTTGCGAGCCATTCCGCCGTCCGAGTGGCCCCGCCTCAGCTTCCACCCGGTGTCGGCGTTGCGCGTGGTGCGCTGCGCATGGCCGGTGCACGAGCTCTGGGTCGCGGACGATCCGAAGGCGGCGGCGACCACGGTGCGCCCGGCGGCGACGGTGCTGCGAGTGTGGCGGGAGGCCTTCGCCGTGTACCAGACACCCGTGGATGCGGTGGAGCACGTGGCGCTCCGGCAGCTGCTGGCCGGTGCGCCCTTCGGCGTGATGTGCGACCGCCTCGAGGCGGTGCTTCCCCCACCCGCGGTCGCGCGAGAGGCCGGCGCACTAATTCTCCGCTGGGTCGAGGACCAGATTCTCGCCTTACCTCTGGCGCCGAGTCGACGAGGGCGAGCGCGGTGAACCGACGCGCGAGAAGGGAAACAGTTCCGGGCGCGCTTCGCAGGAGCTCCCTCTGGCTCGCCGTCGCCTTGCTGGCGACCTCTGGGCTGACTCGCGCAACGTCGGCACGCGGCGCGACCGACCTGCGTCTCGCGCCGGGGCTCAGCTTCACGGACGACTCGAGCGACGACTTCCCCATTCGAGGTCAGGATCTGGAAGACGCGGAGTCACGCCCGGGACGGGCGACCGTGATGTTCTTCGGCGCCTCGCACTGCTGGAACACGAACCGCGAGGCCGAGCGGCTGGTGGCGGTCTACCCGAAGTACCGGGATCGCGTGCACTTCATCATCGTCGACGTCAAGCGTCCGTCGACGGCGCAACGACCTTTGATGAAGAGCTACTACCGGGGCTCGATCCCGACGCTGGTCGTTCTCGCGCCCGGCGGCGGACCCGTCTACGCACGGGCGGGGGAGACGGCGAGGACGCGCGGCGACACCCGGGGTCTGGATTCCCTGATCACCAGAGCCCTCGGCGAATGACCGGTGCAGGACCGCCGCGTGGACGGTGGCGGTGGTCGTCCGCTCGGTCGATCACTACGAGGCCGAGCGCGCGCGGGGGTCACACCGCGGTAACCTTCCCATCGTCCGCAGCGTACTGAAACTGCGGAGGCGATGACGATGCACGCATGGCCTGCACGGAGACACGGTCGCGCCTCGGCGGCGGTGATCTTGCTGGGGACGCTCATGGCGTCCAGCGCGCGCGCCGCCAGTCTCGCGGTACCCCCGCAAGGGAAGCGCGCGCTGCTTGCCTGGCTCAAGGCTGGCACCTATCAGACCACCTTCACTCCAGAGCCAGAGCCACACGCCTCCATGAGCGCGCACGGTCCCTACGTTCGCACCTGGTACAGCCCCATGTTGACCGAGGATCTCCGTGCCGGACGAATCCCGTTCCGCAAGGGCGCGGCGATGGTGAAGGAGCTGTATCTCCGTGGTCCGGATGAGCCACCCGTGGGGTACTCGGTGATGCGGAAGCTGCGCTCGCGCAGTCGACTGACGGGCCGTGGCTGGCTCTTCTACGAGACCTTCGACGGGACGAACGACGCCGTCTCGTTCGGACGCGGCCTTGCCGTCTGCACAGGCTGCCATCGGACCGGCGTCGACTACTTGCGCTCCGCGTTTCGGCCGTAGGGCTGCCGTGATGCGCACGAGCAATCGAGCGGCCGGGTGAGGTCCGTTCGGATTGGCGCGGGACTCCTGTCCGTCGCGATGAGCCTGAAAACCGTCGGGCTCGTTGCCGGACTGTTCGTGGTGGCCCCGTCGGCAGGCAGCGCAGTGGCGCTGCTGCGCGAGGCGACGCTCGTGTCGGCGATGTTGGCCGGAGCGGCGGCGCTCCTCATGGCGATCGGCGTCGGGCTCCTGGCCGGCACCCGCGGCAGCCGCCTCGTCGCGATGGGCGTCGGTGTCGCGGATGCGCTCATCATCCAGGCGAGCCACGTGGCGCGTCTGCTGCACCGCGGGCCAGCGGACCTTCGCGTGCCTCTCTCACTCGTCGAGATCGGCCTCGAGGTCGTCCTGGCGACGTGTATCGGGGTCCTGTAGGTGGCCGAGCGCCGCATCGGGATCTCGGGGGCCTGCCGCTGATACTGAGAGCGGCGAACGACTAAGAGCCCGTCCCACAAGGTGCGCAACCCTCGATCCAGCCGCGATTTCGTAGTACACGCCCCGCGTGGCCCGCAGGGTGCGGGGTGGTGGAGGGGTGGACGTGGCGAGACGAGGACGACTGCGACGCAGCTTGCCGGTGCTGTGGCGGATCCCCGATGATCTGTGGGAGTTGATTCGCGTGACGTTGCCGGCCGTGGAGTTGCGGCCGCGCCAGCCGGGGAGTAGGGGGCTCGGGTAACGTCTACGTCTGAGATTCAAGCGTTGAACGTCACCCGTTCCCACGCTTATCGCGACTACGGTCCCCGGAAAGTTGACAGAGCCCCCCATTATCGGACGAGCGCTCCAAGCCCCCGCGGCTGGCGCGGTTCGCAGGCCCGGAGGGCGTACGGCTGTGGGCTGACCCGCGCCACCGCCGGAACAGCTCAACGGGATGTCGGCGAGCTCCACAGCGCGGCACGGATGCGCTCCCGTGGGTGCCGCTGTCGGCGACGTCGACTAGATCCCAGATCTACGTGTCGCTCCCTGCTCTGGCGACGGTGACGTCAGATGGTGACGACGACCTTGCCGTGCACGTGACGGCTCGCCTGCAGGGTCACGGCGTCGCGGATCTGCTCGAGCGGGAACCTCGCAGCGATCGGCACGGAGATCGCTCCGGCGACGATCGCATCGGTGATCCGCCGCAACTCCTCGGGGCGGGCATCGAAGCCTCCGGTTGCGCGCACACCTCCGGGCGGGTTCGGGCCGGCAGCGATCGTCGAGACTCGTTCGGGACGCACACCGAGGGCCAGGGCGGCTTCCACCACCTCGGTGTCGAATAGGTCCGTCGCGGCTGTCACCTCGCCTGGGGCCAGCGCGCCGACGCGATCGACGAGGCCAGCACCGTATGCGACGGGTTCGGCACCCAGACTGCGGAGGAAGTCGAAGGTGCCTTCCGACGCGGTCCCGATCACCCTGGCGCCGATCAGTCGCGCGAGTTGGACGGCGAACACGCCGACACCGCCCGCAGCGCCCCCGATGAGGACGGTGTCGCCGGCATGTAGTCCGATCGCGTCGAGCGCGGCCACTGCGGTCAGGCCGGCCACGGGAACCGTGCTCGCCACCTCGTCGCTGATCCCATCGGGCGTGTGGAGCAGCACGTCGTGCGGCATGGCAAGCACGATGTACTCGGCCGCGGCCTTCGCGATCGCGCCGCCGAACACGCGCTCCCCCACGGACACACCGCTGACGCCGCCACCGACTTCGTCGACGATGCCGGCGAAGTCACAACCGAACCCGGCTGGCAAAGTGATCCCGAACCGTGCAGCGATCTCGGGGAACAGGGCGATGCCTCCGTCCATCGGGTTCAACCCCACTGCGGCCACGCGGATGCGGACCTCGCCGGGACCGGCGTGCGGCTCGGGGACCTCGCGCACCTCCAACACGTCGGGGCCGCCGAACGTCTCATGGATCACAGCACGACTCATCGACGACCTCCAGGTGTGATGGGACTTTGTGCCGTCACTATACCCCATCATGACGGGACTTGGTGCCGTAAGCTGTTGACGTGTCCCGCTGGCAGCCGCATGCGTCACAACGGCTCGTGGTCGCCGCCCTCGACCTGTTCGCGGCGCAGGGCTACGAGAACACGACCGTGATCGAGATCGCCAAACGTGCCGGGGTGACGAAGAGCACGTTCTTCCGCCACTTCTCGGACAAGCGGCAGGTGCTGTTCGGTCAAGACGTGGTGGCGGGGCCGCTCGCTCGCGGGATAGCCGCCGCCCCGCCCGCGTCGACGGCGCTCGAGGCCTGGGCGGGTCGCCCCGGGTAGTCGCCCACCCGGGGCTCCCACGGATCCGGACGTGCGCGATTGACGCATCCGGCTCCTCAGATCAGGGATTTGCTGCCCGACGGTAGCTGGAGTGGACGGCGATGGCTGCGGGGAGCGAATAGCGTTCCTCGAGCCGATGAAAGTGAGCCCACGACATGGGCGACCGTCCGCCTCGGCGATCCAACCACTTCCGCCACCGACTGCGCACTTCGTAGCGGAACCGTGTGATCGCCACCGAGTTCCCGGTGATCCCATAGTAGCTGTAGTGGCCGCGGAGTTTCCGGGAGAGCACCGCGTGCTGCCAGGAGACCGGCGCGTGTCGATGCTGCTGACACCACTGGGCAATAGCCCGGAGGGCTCGGCCGAGCCGGGCACGCGCCGTCTTGCGCTTGATGACCCAAGAGCCCCGCAGTGAGCGAGTCCAGAAGTGCGTGAAACCAAGCAGGTCGAAGCTCGTGGGCCTCGCGGCCGCATCCCGGTCGGTTCCCGAGGGACGCCGGAATGCGATCAGGCGAGTCTTCTCTGGATGGCAGTACGGCCCACACCCGACGCGCATCCTCCTCCAACGAGAACACCGCCGTCACGTCGTCCGCGTAGCGAACCAGGAAGGCCCGGCCTCTGAGCCGGGGCTTCACCTCGTTTTCGAACCACGTGTCCAGCACCTCGTGGAGGAAGACGTTCGCCAGCAGCGGCGAGATCACCCCGCCCTGCGGCGTGCCGGAATCTGGGTATGTGACGTCCCCGTCCTCCATCACGCCCGCGTGCAGCCACTTGCCGATCAGGCGCAGCAGCACTCCATCTTGCACCCGTTTGCGAAGGATCGTCCGCAGCTGTCCGTGGTCCAGCGTGTCGAAGAAGCTCCGGATGTCCACTTCGAGCACCCAGCCCCCTCCCATCGTCATCAGTCCCTCGCGGAGGACCTCCAGCGCTTGGTGGGCCGACCGCCCTGGTCGAAACCCGTACGAGCAGTCAAGAAAGTCCTGCTCGTAGACGGCCTCCAACATCATGGTGACCGCCCGCTGGAGAATCTTGTCCTCGAAGGTCGGGATCCCGATCGGGCGCACCTCTGCTCCGTCGCCCTTGGGGATGTGCACCCGCCGCACCGGAGGAGCCGAGTACATCCCCGACTTCGCCCGATCCAGCAGAGACTGGAGATTCCGCTCCAGATCCTCGGCGTACTGCTCGGCCGTCTGCTGATCCACGCCGACTGCCCCGTCCTTGCGGGTGCGTCGATACGCCTCCCGCAGGCATTCCATGTCGATGTGCTGCGCGAGGGTCCTGAGCGCCACTCCGGGCATCTCCCTCGCAAGCATCGCTATCCGGTGGAGTCGCGTTGAGATGGTGTCGGGGCTCGGTGTCCCCGTCATCTTTCCCTCCTCCGGTTCCCTGACCCGGCACTCCCTTCCCTCCACGGGGTCCGCTGGGGCGTGTTCCCCCGCTTCACCGGTACAACGGAGTGCTCCGACTCCTGACCGTCCCTCCCGCCGCGCTTCGTTTCCTTCGCGCAATGGTACCGTGCGTGCGCTCGATGTTCGCTCCTGGGGACGGCGAGCGCGCCACCCCCGGGCCTGGGCTGTTCGACCGGGCGCCCATCCCGGCTCTCTCGCACGGAGACGATCAGGTCTCCCAGGTTCCTGGGGAGCCCCCATGTGTGCATGCCCCGCTCTTCGACCCCGGCGAGCTCTTCACGCCCGGCCTCCTGCGGCGTGTCGATACGGCCTTCCGTCTTCCTAACGACGTCGGCGCTCGCGGGTATTATCTCTCGAGGCTCAATCACGCGGCCTGCACACTCCCTGTGTACGCTTCGCAGCGCGGATCACTCCGCCACCACGCAACACTCGGTACCGGCTGGTGGCCAACCTTTGCCGGGCGGGACTGGTTACCCGCTGGGCTCCATCGAAAGGTTTCCGAGATCGCGCTTACATCTCTTCCCCCTTTCCCAGGCTTTGCCTGGCGCACGTCGGGTGGCCCTGGGCAGTTGCCTGCCCAGGGCTCCCACGGATCCGGACGTGCACAACTCGCGCATCCGGCTCCTCAGGTCATG
>WNFT01005044.1_pt1 | contig 17053 bp, 13 predicted proteins | sample 5400191 | NCBI WGS metagenome assembly WNFT01 (sample SAMN13153359, study PRJNA577476) | soil metagenome | isolation source: 80 cm saprolite under Madrone tree | place: USA:California | collected 2016-06-14 | reverse complement strand
TGGCTTGCGTTGGACAGACGACGACGCAGGCAGGCTCCAAACCAACATCGATGCGATGCGCGCAGAAGTTGCATTTCTCGGCAGAATGATCTTCGGGATTGATGAAGATCGCGTCGTAAGGACAGGCGGCCATGCAGGCCTTGCAGCCGATGCAGATCGATTTGTCGAAGTCAACTATGCCATCAGCGCGCTTGAACATCGCCGTTGTCGGGCAGGCGGTCACACACGGGGCATGAGCGCATTGATTGCAGCGCGTCACCTGATGCGCGCGCCGCACTTGCGGAAACACGCCAACATCGACGTGCTTAACGTATGTGCGCGTGACGCCGATCGGAACTACGTTTTCCGATTTGCATGCGGTCGTGCACGCGTGGCACCCGATGCAGCGGGTATGATCGATCACCTTCGCCCACTGCACGCGGTCCTTACGAGCTGTTTGCTGCTCGATCATGTTCCTGGGAATCGGTGGCGCCAAAATATATCACTTTCCAAGGAATGTTGACGACCCTTCGCTCAACCGCTATTATGATCCTGGTCCCGGCGCTGGCGCCCAATCGCTTTGACCCTTCCGTTTCTTGCCCTTAAACCTCGTAATTTTTTTCAAGGAACCCTAACTTAATTCGCGCTTGTATTACTATGCCTATCAAAATCGATGACCTTCTGGTAACGGCGACGGCCCATTTCGCCTCGGACTTACACTTGAAAGTTGCCTCGTTTCCGGTGATGCGGATCGGCGGCGAGTTGTACCCGGTTGCGGATGCGCCGCGACTCTTGCCCGAAGACACGCTAGACATGGCTTTCTCGATGATGTCGAATCGGCAAAAGCAGAAATTGAAAGACAACTCGGAAGTCGACATTGCTTACAGCGTCAAAGGCCTGGGCCGATTTCGCGCTAACATTTTTCAGCAGCGCGGCAGCGTCAGCATCGTGTTGCGGGTCATTCCCGATCAGAGCAAGAACAGCATGCAGCTTAGCCTGCCGCCGGTAATCGACCGCGTCGCCGACGAGCGCCGCGGGTTGATTCTGGTGACCGGCGCCACCGGATCGGGAAAGTCCACGACGCTCGCAGCGATGATCGATCGAATCAACTCGACGCGTTCGGGACACATCGTCACCATCGAGGACCCGATCGAGTTTCTGCATCGCGACAAGAAGGCCTTCGTTACGCAGCGCGAAGTCGACGTCGATACACGGTCATTTGCAGAAGCGTTGCGCGGCGCCCTGCGACAGGATCCGGACGTAATTCTGGTAGGTGAAATGCGCGATCTCGAAACGATCCAAACGGCACTGACCGCCGCTGAGACGGGCCATCTCGTGCTCTCGACGCTGCACACGCTGGATGCAACCGAAACGATTACGCGCATCGTTTCCTCATTCCCATCGCATCAACAGAAATCGGTGCGCATTCAGTTGTCTGGGATTTTGAAAGCGGTGATCTCGATGCGTCTGATGCGCGCGGCGAAAGGATCGGGCCGTGTGCCAGCGGTTGAGATAATGGTGTCAACCGCTCTGATCCGCGACTACATCATCAATGAAGAAAAGACTTCGTTGATTCGCGAAGCCATCGCGAATGGCGCGTCGCAATACTCGATGCAGACATTCGATCAGTCACTCTTCCACCTATTGCAGTCGCGGCAGATCACTTTGGAAGAAGCGATTCGCAATGCTACCAACCCGGATGAATTCAAGATGCGCGTTTCCGGCATTCTCTCAACGGAACAGGCGATCGGAATCGAAAGCGTTGGCCAAAATGAGGCCGCCGGCTCGTATCAGGAATTCGAGTCGACGATCGTCAAGCTGTGAAGAAAAGACAGCCAAGAAAAGGCGCAAAAGGCACAAAAAGAGGTAGGCATTAGATTAATATGCAGCAGAAGATGCCAGTTGTCCGCCAACTGCATTGGATCTCGTTGATTCCGCAGCTAGTCGCCATCGCTGCACTAACGCTCCCAATCTATGCAGTCATTCCACCACTTGGACTTTTCCGCGCCAGCGCGATCGCAGCACTGGTATACCTCATTTTCTGTCGACTTATGCGTTCCTGGTTGACGCGCGATCACATCCTCGGAATGAAGGCTTATCACGCTCTCCACTTCGATGAAGCTATTTTGCATTTTGACAATAGCTATCGGTTCTTTTCCGCGCACCGTAAGGTGGACGCGTGGCGATCAATGCTCTTCGGCGTTGCTAGTCCGAACGCTTATCGCACAATTGCGCTGCTTAATAAAGCATATTGTTATGGGCAAACACGGCGAGGCACGGAGGCCATTGAGTTGTACGAGCGAGTACTCAACGAGGATCCTGAATGCAGATTGGCTCAGGCATCGCTGAGTATGTTGCGCTCGGGAATCGGAGCCGGGTAAAACATCCGTGCATGCAAGGGCGACAGAAGGTTGGAGACCAGATCACTTCATCCCCCTTTTGTGCTTTTTTCGCCTTTTTGTGGCTTCAATTCTGCTTCTTAGCTTCCTGCCAAAGACCTTCCAACTCATCAAGCGTCGTCTCATCGAACTTGCGGTTCTGGTCTCGCAACTTCTCCTCGATGTAGCGGAAACGCCGCCGAAACTTCCGGTTACTCAGCTTCAGCGCTGCTTCAGGTTCGACATTTAATTGCCGCGCGATGTTTGTGATTACGAACAGTAAGTCTCCAATCTCTTCGCGGACGCGCATGTGATTTGCTTCGTCGTCTGACTGCCGCTGATGCTCGATCGCTTCGCGTAATTCCTGGACCTCTTCTTCCAGCTTTTCGAAAATGTCTTCGAGTTGTTTCCAGTCAAAACCAACGCGGGCGACTTTGGTTGAGATTTGATGAGCCTCCATCAACGAGGGCGCCTTTGTCGAAACGCCATCGAGTATCGAAGCGCCTTCACCTTCTCCCACGCCTTTGCCGGCGGCGCGTTTCTCTTCGGCCTTGATTGCTTCCCAGTTGCGCAGCACCTCGGCGGAGTCGCTAGCTTGCGCCTCGCCGAACACATGCGGATGTCGTCGTACCATCTTTGCGTGCACTTCATCGATTACGTCGTCGATATTGAACTCGCCGCGTTCTTTCGCGACGCGCGCAAAAAAGGTGATCTGAAAGAGTAGATCGCCCAGTTCCTCGCGCAGCGCCGCTGGCCGACCCTCGCGTGCTTCTTCCAGGGCATCGAATGCTTCGTAAGCTTCTTCGAGCAGCATGGGCGCCAGCGTAGCGTAGGTTTGCTCGCGGTCCCACGGACAGCCGTCTGGCGAACGCAGACGATCCATCAATTCGACGAGGTCATTGAATGTTGCTGACATGATGCCATAGAGGATAAAGGTAATCGTGATTTCCTTTCAATTTGAAGCTAAGCAATCGCAGTGCTAACATCGCAAGCAATAAGTTTTCAGAATTTCAAAAGGGCAGTAATTAAGTGAGGGCGGATCCCGCCTTTTCACTAAGTGAACTCAAATGGACGATCAGCAATCCACCTTCAAAGTAGTTGACCGGCGCCCCTTCAATCCGGATGGGACGCCCCGCGAACTTTCGCCCGAGGAGAAACAAGAAACTGAGCGCGTGGCCGAGTCGCTAAAGGTTCCGCCGGCGGAGACCACTCAGCGTCAGGGGCCCACGCGATCCGCGCCGGCTCCAGAGACAACGACCCGCGGCGAGGTCTCAGCTCCTCCTCCGCGCGCCGAAACGCGTCCGCGCGCCGGCGGCGATCCTTTGGACGATCCGGCGAGCTTTCTCAGCTTGATCATGTCGCTGGCTTCGAATGCCGCCGCGAGTTTGGGAATGATGCCTCATCCAGTGACTGGCGAGACGGGTGTCGATCTAAGGACGGCGAAACACTGGATCGATGTGCTGGGGATGCTGGAGGAAAAAACGCACGGCAACCTTGATCAGCAGGAGGCACAAGCATTGGAAGGTCTGCTCGCGGACTTGCGAATGCAATACGTCTCGTTTACGAACTCGCCAACGCCGCCGAAGTTTAGCGCGACTGATATCACCGGAGGGAAATAACACGGTGAATGTTAAATTGTTAATGGTGAATGGATGAGCGGTTTCACCATTTACCATTCACTATTCACTATTCATCAATGAAGCTAACCTTCCTTGGCACCGGCACATCGACTGGAGTCCCCTCGATCGCCTGCGATTGCGAGACTTGCACCTCCGAGGACCCGCGGGATAAGCGCCTGCGCGTGTCCGTACTGATCGAACATGCCGGGCAAACCGTGATCGTCGATACCTCTACTGACTTTCGCCAACAGGCGTTGCGTTATGGGTTGAAGCATCTCGATGCCGTGCTGGTCACGCACTGTCATGCCGATCACATCTTTGGCCTTGACGACATTCGTCCGCTCAATTTTCGTCATGGCGCGCTGGGACTCTACGCGAATGAACGCGCCTGGATCGATATTCGCCGCATCTTCAGTTACGTCTTTGAGCCCACGCATTTTGGCGGTGGGCTGCCACAGATTGTTCCCCATACGGTCGTTGCGGGCGCGCCGTTTTGCCTCAACCGCCATTTGCAAATCACACCCCTCGAGGTAATTCATGGACGTTTGCCGGTGATCGCTTATCGGTTCAACGATTTTGCTTACGCCACGGATCTAAGTGAAATTCCGCCCGCTACGATCGAAGGCTTACGTGGTTTGAAAGTGCTGGTGCTCGATTGTTTGCGCATTCGTCCACATGCGACGCATCTGTGGCTGGAACGCGCGCTTGAATACGTCGAAGAATTGAAACCCAAACGAACCTACTTCACGCACATCACGCATGAGGTGAAGCACGAGCGCGATTCGAAACTGCTGCCCGATGGGGTTGAGTGGGCGTACGATGGACTAGTTGTAACTGACGTGTCTTAATCTTTTTCGATTGCCGCAACGGGGCCGCCCGGAAGTATTAATGAAGATCGTCAAATTCCTGTGAAGTACCAGTTCATCGATAAGCTGGAGCGGAAGCATGCTGTTGCCACGAACGAGGTTGAAGAGGTATTCCGTAATGCGCCGCGCTTCGACTTTGTTGCGAAAGGTCATGTAGTTGGAGAGAATGTGTACTGGGCGCTGGGTCAGACTAACGCGGGACGATATTTGACGGTATTCTTCATTTACAAGACTGGCGGGACGGCAATGCCCATCTCGGCCCGCGATATGAGTCGCAAAGAACGGAAACGCTATGAGAAGAAATAAGAAGCAACAACGAGATTCCTTGCCCGAAGAGTTCAGCAGCGCAGAAGAGGCGGAATCAAAAAGGCGTAGCAACCGAGACGTTGGTTAACCTCTGGTTACAGGAAAAGATTGCCGCAGCATCCAGCCACTCATCCTAAGAATTTGAGACTTTTCCACGGTACCGACAACGCTGAAATTGCTCGCCCAACTGTACTAACACTCGGCGTGTTCGACGGCCTTCATCTGGGCCATCAACTCATTATGCAAACGGTCGTCGAGCGTGCGCACGCGATCGGCGCTGTGCCAACCGTGATTACATTCGAGCCGCATCCGCGCGCCGTCTTGCATCCAGAATCAGCGCCGCCACTCCTGCAAACCTTCGATCAGAAAATCGAAGCCCTGGGCGTGCTCGGCATCGAACAAACGATCGTCATTCACTTCGATAAAGCTTTCGCCCAGATTCGCGCCGAAGATTTTCTGCGCGACGTAATCGTCGATCGTCTGCATGCGAAGGAAGTCTATCTCGGCCGCGGCTTTGCTTTCGGTCATAACCGTGAAGGCCACATCGAACTCTTGCGAAGCGTCAGCAAGCAGCTCGGATTTTTTGCCGACGAAGTTCCTGAAGTGCGTCTTCGCGAGAGACGCGTCAGTTCTACTCGCATCCGCGAGCTGCTGAATCAAGGTCGAGTGAATCTCGCGCGACGTATGATGGGTCGGCCTTACGGGGTTGAGGGTAGAGTCGTTCGCGGCGCTGAGCGTGGCGTAACATTGGGCTTTCCAACCGCGAATCTTCATCCGCGGAATCGTGTGATTCCGCTCAACGGCGTGTACGTCACCGCAACTTTGCTTGAAGGAAAGTGGCGGCGCAGTGTTACTAACATTGGCACGCGGCCCACTTTTGAAGCCGAAGCGGAAACCTCCGTCGAAACCTTCGTGTTGAATTGGTCCGGCGATCTTTATGGCGATGTAGTACGCGTACGGTTCTTGCATCGCTTGCGCGACGAAACAAAATTCAGCTCAATGGAAGAGTTGAGATCTCAGATTGAACGTGATGTGATTCGCGCGCAGAAATACTTCCAACACGCGGGCGTAAGAAAGGAGTTGTCGGTAATCTGAGCCAATGCTCGTCGATAGGAGTGTAGCTCTCCGAGCGGAAGAGTTTCACCCACAAAACGAATCTCTGACTTTTGTTGCTTTTCATTTTGGCGCCTTTGCGTAAAAATCTTTGTTCTTATGCTATGAAGAATCGCGAAGAGTGAAATGAAGCCTGAACGAATTCGGTGGCGGTGGGCGATTATCGTACCGACCGTCATGATGCTTATCGCGCTTTTCCCGCAAATGTACTTCGCGCTCTATCGCGGTCATCAATGGCACGGAGCTAATGCTATTAGCCACGCGGACGAAGTCGCTTACTCGGCTTACCTTGCTTCGCTGATCCGCGGAAATCCGCGCCGGTACGATCCCTTCACGCATCGCGGAGCGCAGAACGAAGCATCAGCGCCGGAATCACTCTTTTCCATTCAGTTCGTTCCTGCTTATGCGATAGCTTTGCCGGCATATTGGTTGCGGCTGAGCGCTTCGACCGTATTCATTATTCTTCCGGCGCTTGGCGCCCTCGCGTCGTCGTTCGCGATCTTCTGGTTTCTCTGGCTGCTTACGCACGATGATCGATTCAGCGCTGCTTCTGTGACGATCATTCTGGGCTTGGGCACATTAACAGCGGGACAAGGAATCGTCCGGCACCTGCTGAATCTGCCGTACTTAATTCCACTCTGGATTTCGGATGCTGTCGCGCCGGCTTCCGTGTACCATTTGCCATTTCTTCGCCTCTATCAACCCGCGGTTGCGTTCCCGCTGTTCTTCGCGCTTTGTGCTCTGGTCTGGATTGCCCTGACCCGAGCGACACCACCACAAAGCGTGGCCGCTGCGGCGTGCGCCGGAATTGCATTAGTCTTGCTGATCTTTTCTTATTTCTTTTTGTGGACTGCGGCGGTGGCGTGGTTGGCAAGCCTTTGCGGAATATGGCTGATTTTTCGAAGCGCTGAGCGAAAGCGAACGTTCATTGTATTCGGTACCGTTTTGATTTTCGCGGTTGTGGCCTTGGTTCCGTATTTTCGAATGCTTTCGCATCGCGCTGCTACAGCTGACGCTGCGCAAGCTCTGGTGTTGACTCATCGTTTGGACGTATTTCGATTTCCCGAGATCATCGCGCTACTTGTGTTAGCGTTACTTAGTCTCGGAATCGTGCAACGAAGGTTTAATCCCCGCGAGCCGATCTGGCTGGGCGCTGCCGCCTTTGCTCTGACCGTGTTGGTCGTTTTCAATCAACAGGTTCTGACCGGCAGGTCTCTTCAACCGATACATTACGAGTGGTTCATAGGAAACTATTGCGCCCTGATGGGAGCGGTCCTGGCGGTGAGACACTGGTGTTGTGGGGGAGGTCGCTTGCGTTTGACAAACAAGAAGCTCGCAGCGGTTGCTGTTATCACTATCGTATGGGCTTTCGCCGAAGTTTGGCTGGCAGCAAGCGTGAGTTTCGATTACAACCGCGCGATCGATGAAGGGAAGCCGGTTGCGGATCGGCTGGCCCAATTAGAGGCCAGCGAACTTACCCGTCCTTCGACGTCGACCGTTTTGGTCTCTGACCCCAAACTGGCGGATCGCTTTCCAACCGATGCGCCGGAACCGGTTTTATGGTCGCCACACATGCTGATTTTTCCGGGAGTCAGCCAGATTGAAAATCGCGAGCGCTTTTGGCGACAGCTTTATTATCTTGGCTATGACGAAAAGAAATTTTGGGCAGAACTGGATCATGCGGACTGGTATTTTCTCACCGGCCTGTTTCCTTACAATCGCTTGAGTCCGGCGCTTACCGGCAGCCAATCGCCAATCACGCCTGAAGAATTTCGTGCGCAGCTTGCTGCCTATCTCGATTATGTCAAGACGTTCAATCGCGATCGCGCCGCTTCACCGTCACTATCGTATGTAGTCGTTCACGCGGATCGCGAACCTAATTACGCGAATCTTGATCGCTGGTATCAACGAGACAACGGAGAAAGGATCGCAGGCTTTATTTTGTATCGCGTCAGATTGCGAGACTAAATACTGGGAGCGCGGGCGTCCCGCCCGCATTTCCTTTCCTGCTAAGAGTGTTGGAACCGCAGAAATGCGGGCGCGACGCCCGCGCTCCCAGTAATTATTTCTCGCCATTAGCTGAGGGCAGTTTCATCTGATCGCGAAACAGGTTCAGCAACAGCAGAGTGCCGATGCCGCCGCCGTCGCCCGCACCGCCTCCCGACGCGAGCACATCCGGAGTGATACGCACGCCTTTCTCGCCGATGACCTTAAGCGTTTCGATCACCGCGACGCCTTGCGCCCCGAGCGCGTTTACTTGTTCGTGATAAGCAACGCCTTGCGCTTCGCCCATCAGACGAACTTTCTCAGCCTCGGCCTTACCGGTTTGCAGAATGTAATGAGCTTCGCCCTCGCCTTCAGCCTTGCGTTGTTCGGCGCGCTTGCCGGCGATCTCGACGCCCACGGTTGCCCCCATTAGGTCCTTCTGATTGTCAGCTTGTGACTTCGTCCGCTCGAGTTGAATGCGTTTCTCTTCGGCCTCGCGCTGGGCGTTATACATGTTCTGCCGCTGCTCGGCGAGAATCTTTTCGGTCTGCGTCTTCATCAACTCTTCGGGAAGATGAATGTGGCAAATCAAAACATTGACCACGTCGACGTGATACTTAAGCAGGTGCGCGCGCACGCGAGCTTCGGCGCGTTCCTGCTCTTCGTGCCGATTTTGCAAATAAGCCATGGCCGAGGATTCTGAAGCCTGGTTGCGGAAAATTGAATCGATCAGCGGATGCATCACGTTCTGAATCAGACGATCGATGCCGCCGATCTTTGCGACCATGAACGGCGCGTCTTCGGGCTTCACGCGAAAGACCACACGCACTTCCAACTGCATCGTGAAACCATCTTTCGAGATCACTTCAAAGGGATTGAAGGTGTTGACGACTTCGCCCGACGTCCACTCAACTGTCTGGTTGGTTGTGGGAATAACAATCGGCGTAATCGCCAGCGTGTTGACATAGTAACGTCCCGGGCCAACCACGGTTTCCTGGATCCCGCGATACCCTTCGGGCACCACATAGGCTTCATGGGCGCCCTCGTCGAGCCTTCGATCTGCCGGGTCGCCGCTCATCAATTCAGTTTTGATTTCTTCCGCATCGGCCTGGTCCAGGTGCTTTGCCGATTGCGCCTGCTGTTCTTTTTCTTCACGCTCCATGCGCTCGCGTACTTTGGCGGCCATCTGGCGGCGAATGTCATCCGAAGGATCTTTGCCGGTGTTCGAGACAATCACCGCGACTTCTCCCGGCTTAATCTCTTTGGCTGTTTCGAGAATTACTTTGAAAAGCAGAGGATTGATGTAGTAGGTGCCGGGCAACAGAATGTCTTTCTGCGGACCGCGCTGTCCCTTACCATCGATGAACTCATGACCGTCCTGAAAGTTGTCGTGGCCCGCCACGGACTCAGCGACGTAATCCCCGGGATTCAGCGGCGCACCATCCAGAGCTTCGACCAGGCCGATCTGGTTTTCGCTGATCACCGTGGCATCGTAGAGTCTGACCGTGAACAAACCTGGTTTCGCGTCCGTGCCGCCTTCGAGCGGTACTGATTGTGACAAGATGCGATAGGTTCCGGGCGTGAGGATGTCGACCTGAGGACCACGCTGACCGCCCGATGAAACAAACAGCTCGGCGTTCTGAAAACTCAGATGGCCTTCTATGGCTTTCGCGAGCAGACGACCTGCGTCAAGCGGCGCGCCGTCGGCCGCTGTGACGATGCCAACCTTGCCCTGCGGAATGACCGTCGTCTTCCCAACCGAAACGCGAAAGAGATACGGGTGTATGGGCCACAGACCCGGCGGCAGAGTGCGGAGTTGAATGCCTTTGACCCCACCCTGTTTGATGAAGGCGATTGGATCTTGAAAGTTGTTGTGCGCGTTCTGTGCGCGATCGGGAGCGAAGATTCGGCCCGGCGGCATTGGCTCGCCATCGACTGCTTCAACTATTCCCAATTCGTCAGCGCCGATTTCGATCAGCGGCACTTTGCGGACGATACGCTCGAACGGGTACTTGATTAAGTGCAGACCCGGCTTCAGCACCTCTGCCTGAATACCGACCTCACCTTCGGTGGCCACCACCCGGCCCGGCGGCATGCGTCGTCCCATGTAGCGCCGTTCCTTGATCGCAATTTCGCGCGCGCCGACGTTGACAAAGATGCGCCGCAGAATCAGCAGCAGCACAATCAGCAGGACGAAACCAACAATCAGCGCGGGAAGGATTGAAAAGATATCAAAGTTATTCATGACAGACCTCCATGTCATCAACTATCGTTTTCGAGTAGGTTGGCAGAGAATTGATTCATTGCTTTGCGCTCGCCGCTGCCAGTTCACGGCGCGCGCTTTCGAGTGTTCGCTTCAAAACAAAACCTGCGCCTGAGCTTCTTGCACGCGCAGAGAGTATCCAAAACTCGCCGTCAAATAAAGCCCGCAGCTCAACTGGCTTAACGTCGGCTAATTTTTCTTCGCGCCACAATTCCAGCGCATTCTCGACGGCCTCGCGATAGAGACCTGCATCATCAGTCAGGGCGGCAAAGTGGAGCGCCACCGAAGTCAGACTACGTCCAGGAGCTCGCGACAGCGATGCGATTACAGCTTTCGCCAGATCGGTGTTGACCGCCAAATCATTTTTACCGACCTGCGATATTAACAAAAGGAGCTTAGCATCCGTGTCGGACCACCGTACCAGTTCGGTTAGCACCTGATCGTACAAAGCTCGATCGCCGGTCCCTTGGGCCAGGTTCAGGGTGGAGCGCTCACCGCTGCGTGCGCGGCCCAACAGCGCCTCCGCCAATTGGCTTGCAACCATCGCAGATTGTTCGTTTTCTTCTTCCCCAGTCGAGGCGTTCTCAGCGAAGAGGCCTCGAGCATCGGGTCGCGGTGGCAGTACGTTTCCAGAATAGTCCGACGAAGGCTTCTGCCAAAAATAAATGCCGATTCCAATCAGGGCGAGAATTGCAAACGCGGTAATAAGAAGCGTGACCATTTCGGTCCCCGACAGTAACTGTGTGTCAGCTTTCCGTCCGTGGGAGCGCGGGCGTCCCGCCCGCCTTCGCCTGATGCTAACTCCAACCTTGACTGTTTTTCTCACTCGTTGTTGTGATTCGCGCTCTTGCGGGCGGGACGCCCGCGCTCCCAGTGTATGCGCACTCATTTACCAGAAATCGCATTGAAGAACAGCGGATAGGTTGCTAGCGACTGGCCGCGATACTGCGGACGAAAGCCGAAGAGAATGATGCGGCCTTTGCCGATGCCGACTACCACCAGCGCGGCCTTACCCTTTATGCGATCGCCGCCGAGCAGCCAACCGGAGAGCAAAGGATCTTTGTCGTTCGGATACCAGGCGATGACTTTCACTGAGGCCGCGTTTACTGGGAGCGCGGACGTCCCGTCCGCCGTTCGTTGCTTTTCGCGCTGCGCGCTCATTGCAGGCGGGACGCCCGCGCTCCCAGTATTTAGCACTTCAAATACTGGTGAGTTCTCAGCCCAGGCGATTGATTCTTTCGCCATTCCGGCGGTAATTGGGTTCGAACTATCGAGTTCAATTCGCAAAATCGATCCCGGCACGTAGAAGTCTGTGCGCGGCAAGCCGTCAACTACATCGCGCACTGGTAACTTGAATTGCTCAATCGCGAAATCCGACGCGCGATTGAGACAGACGAGCGTGCCGCCCTGTTCGACAAATTCGCGCAAAGCTTTTACGCCTTTCTCGCCCAAACCGCCTGTGTACTCCTCCGGCATTGTGCCTTTGCGGTGCCCGTTGAGAATTGCGTTGCGTGGTTGATCGGGAATAATGATCGCATCATATTTTGTCGCAAGCCCTGACTCGCGTATTTCGGAATCCTCAATTTCAGCGTAGCGAAGCTTAAGAAAATACGGATGTCCATGTTCGATGATCCAATGTGTCCAACCTTCATCGATGGCGGGCACATGAGATTTGTAGAGTCCAACTCTCCTTTCTACTGGTCCGCCTCCGGTACAACCGCCGTAGCCGCCGCCTCGCGGCACTTTGTACTGGAAGGGTTTATAAACAAATACCGGCTCGAGGCCCATTAACAACGACAACGTGTGCGCTGTAACGTCGTAGGGCGGAATCGGCCGTCCGGTAGCATCCCTCAAATCCGGGTAGCGCTGAACTTCAAGCAGGGATTTCGCAAAGCTTGCATAAGGCTGATTCATTCTAATCACGGCTGTGCCGTCAGGATATCTAAGCCCATCGGCCGTAAATGGAAGCGGATCGTCGACGTCAACGCCCGCGCGATGGAGGATCGATAGAGCGTCGGCTCGATGTGTTGCTTTGGGAATAATAATCGCGAACAACTCACCACTCTTCCTCGGCCGCACAGCATTCTTTTCAATCTCATAAAATCTCTGCAACCAATGCTCGCGATTTTGCGCTGCGTGCTTCAACAGAAGGAACGCTACCGTAGTCATGTGATTGGTGATGTCGCGGATATGCCACTCACCGCCTTGCCACACGGGACCAAAGTTCGCAGCCTCTTTGCGCGGATCGTAGCCTTCGCCCGGACGCAATTGATCAAACTTGACCGTGATTGGTGTGGCGAGCCGGCACGATGCGGTCTCCTGCAAGATGCGCACCCCGCCGTGATAATGCGAATACGCGCGCGAAGGTGACCAGGCGTCATAGGTCGAATCGGTGGTGATGCCTTTGAAGCCTGCGGCTCGCATTTCTTTCGCTATGTAATTTCCGAGTTCGGTGTAGCCTTCGACGATCTGTTTCGGCACGTTGGGCTCAACCGGCTGCATGTATGGCGGCAGAAACAGGCGCGAACCAAACGCGCCCTGCTGATGAATGTCGTGGACTATCTGCGGATGCCAGACGTTGAGAATCTTATCGACGACGAGTTGCGTCTCGACTTGCGTGAATGCGTACCAGTCGCGATTGTCGTCGTGTCCGGTGTACTTGTGATAAAGCTCCGGCGGATCAGTCCCTTCGTAAGGCGTGCCCAGAGTCTTTTGATACCAGTTGTTGACGATGTCGACACCGTCAGGATTCGTCGAAGGTACGAGCAGAATGATCGTGTTACGCAGAATCTCCTGAATTTCCGGCTCATTCGAGGTGGCGAGACGGTAAGCGATCAGCATGCTCGAGAGATACGACCCGACTTCGGTTGAATGAATGCCACAGGTGATGGCAACGATAGTCTTGCCGCGCGCAATCAGCGCTCGTACTCGACGACTTTGGCCCAACTTGCGAGTTTGCGATCGTCGCCCGGACGAAAGCCGAGCACGTCTTCGGGCGCGGGAATAGATTTGGTTTGCGCAGTTGCGGCGGTGGAAGAAAGGAGGGCGCCGGACTGAATCGATAGAACGACGAAGAGAACGGAGAAGAGTATTAGCAGCAGACGTTTATGCATGGCTTTTTCCTCTGATAGTTTGTGTATCCTAACCGGGCAAGTCTTTGGGATAATCCGCCCGCTTCCGCAGGCGATTCAGACCTGATGATAGAGTCACACCGCCGAATATCGTCAGCAATGCCTGCATCGGAAGACCATAGCGAATGTGCGTGTGCAACAGCGAGCCAACCACCAGATAGTAGAACACTGTAACCATCATCAGCGCTGTTGCGCGTCGATCAAAACGGAAGGCCAGAAACACTCCGACGATCATGAGCGGCAACAGCACATATCGCAAGACGCTCTGAAACATTCCGAGGACGTTGACAAAGAATGCGAGCGTCCCGCCTTGCCATTGCGGCGGCAGACACTTCTTGCTGGTGATGTTGATGCCCGCACTGCCATAAATGCCGTTTGGCTCGCCCGCATATTTTAGGACCGCAGCCATGCGGCGAACCACTGAGTCGGCATACCAGAAAGGATGATGAGCGATTATTGTAAGCGCTCGTCGCGTTCGCGCGCGATCGCGCTGAATGCCGTCCGGATAATAGAGATCAAATGGCGCGTCGGTAGGCACTTTCAAAGCCGTGCGCTCCTGCTCGATCAGATCGCGGTCGTTGGCCGTAATGCCGAACTCTCTCGCTCCACGCTCAGTTTCGCCGATGCCTGCTAAAAGGTTGGTTCCGGTGCCGAGTCCAGTCGGCACGAAGGCGTGAAAGACGAACGCATTCCGTACCACGACGGGTGCGATGACGAGCACTGCGCCGACGACCACTGTTGCAGCTAACAACATTCGCCGGCGCCAACTTGCGCGCGCCGATATGACAATCGCCACGGCCCAGAAGAAGGCTAGCAACATCGCGTTGGCGCGCAGCCAGCACGAAACGCCAATCAGCGCGCCCGCGCCCAATGCCCAAGCAAGACACTTTCGCTTGACTGCCAATAGCAGCATCCACGCAGCGCCGAGAATGATCCAGCTTGTCGGCGCATCAGCCAAAGGGACCGCGCCGTACGTTGCCAGCAAAGGCCAAAGCGCCGCAATTCCTCCTGCCCATAATCCAACGCGCCAACCAAATGCAGTCAGACCGACACCCACGACGAGCAGCACAGCAAAAGAGTCGAGTACCCACTGAATATTTTGTATTGTGGCGGGAGATCGTGAACCACTTAGTTTGTAGATAAGCGCCAGCCACAACGGGTACCCTGGCGCATATGTCGCCTTGTCAGTGCGAGATGAATCGTCGATCCAGAAAATCGCTGCGCGGCCATCGAGCCAATCCTGCGCCTGGCGATCGAACGCTCCGTAGATGCCGGAAGGAAACCAGCCCGGGTCGTCGAGGTGAGCGCGCAGAAAATTTGCCGTCAGAAAACGAACGGAAAGCGCGAGTGCGACGATGAAGAGAAGCGTTAGGACCAGCCTGGAGAATGGACGATAAGACGAAGTGCTCAAGATCTATTTTCCTTCGTACGTCCTCCGCGACCTCTTGCGAAACCCTTTGCGTCCTCTGCGTTAAAATCTCGCTCGTCCTCAGTCTTCCGAATTGCAAACAGAGCCGTTAATCGCAGAGGGCGCGGAGGAATTCACGCGGAGGTGCGCAGAGAGGTCTCACTTCTCTCTCATTTTTTGGCAGAGACGATCACGTTCCAGCCCACGCTCCGCCGCAAACATCGAAACATTCTTTCCGGAATAAAACGTCCGATGATGTAAAGCTCCGGCCGCGTAAGCTGCTCAACCTGCACCTTCACTTCGCGGAACATTGCAAATAGATCGCGCGCCTGCCTGCGGCTGTAAACTTTCACCAGCGGACGTCCGCCGCTCTCATTAAACTCGACATACTTGCTCATGATGTCCGCGGTAGAATTCCCGCGCAGAAACTCTCCCTTCAAAATGCCATGACGCAGGATCACCTCGCCCCAATATGCGAACGACCTTCGATGATACAACATGACGCGCGCGTGACCGCCGGGGCGCAACACCCGATGTATCTCACCCACCGCGCCTGCGGTGTCGGGCGTGTGATGCAGCACGCCGTTGGAATAAGCAACATCGAAACTGTCGTCGGCGAACGGCAAAGTCTCACAGTCGGCAATCGCAAAATTACCGGACTCTCCATAGAGAGCCAGATGTTGGCGCGAAATTTCGATCGAGCGGGGCGTAAGATCGGTACCGGTGACTTTCGCGCCGGCCCGAGCAAACTGCAAAAGATCAGTACCCATGCCACAACCAATCTCAAGCAGCTGCGCGCCGGCGAATTCATCAAAGCCCATCACCTCGGGCATCCACGGAGCGTACTCCTGATAACGATGATGCTCGACCGCGTCAAAGAATTCGCGCGTGTCGAGTTCATGTTTCCGCCCGTGGATCGCGCCGCAAGGATCTTTACCCCATTGTTCGCGCGCGCGTAACTTCTCGGTGTTCATATTTTCTTTCAGCCGAATCCCCGCTCCCCTTGGGAGAGCGAGACATATTCATTAATCACACGCTGCGCGTTTTGCTTCCACGTATGTCGTTCGATCGCAGCTCTGCGCGCGGCCGCGCCCAGACGTTCTCGCAATTCGCGTGACTTCATCAATCGCAAAATCGCATCAGCCAACTGTTGCGCACTTCCCGGCTCGATCAGCAACGCATTCTGTTCATCAGCCAGGACGTCTGCAATCTGACCAAGGCGACTGGCCACGATTCCTTTGCCCATCGCCATGTACTCAAAGAGTTTGGTTGGCGAGCCGAAGAATTCGCTGCCGTCTTCCAACGGGACGTGTGGCGACAGCAGAATGTCGCACGCATCGAGCAGGGCCGGCACTCTCTCATGTTGGACGGGTCCCGCGAAAATGGTTTGTTGCTCTCGCCCGCCTTGACGAATGATGTGTTCCACTTGCTCGCGAAATCTACCCGCGCCAACCAGCAGGAATCGAACGCGACAATCTGCCGGCAGCAAACAGATCGCTTCCGCCAGAGTTAGGACGCCATGCCAGGGGCCGAACGTGCCCACGAAGCCCGCAAGAATTTCATCTGGGCCTATGCCGAGTTCGCCACGCGCTGCAGCGCCACCAACATCGGGATGGAATGTCTGAGTATCGACTCCATTTGGGTTGACGATAATCTTTTCATTCGGCACGCCTGCGCGCAACACATTGCGCCGCTCAACTTCTGAAACGACGAAGATACGCCTTGAGGCTAAGAGATTCAGACGCTCGAATCGCTCGAGCAACGAGATCATTCCCGACGTATCCCAATGTTTTCCGATCCAAACTTCCGAGCCGTTGTATTCAAGAAACAGCGGCACACGCGCGCGCAAGCTCGCCTCAACGCCGGCCCATGTGAAGCGTCCATAGCGTTGGTAAATTAGATCGACCGGCCGGCGTTCAATCTCTCGCAGCACCCCCGCGGAAAAAATGAGGTTGTTGCGCAAATCAAAAGCTGCGCGCGTAATTCCTATCGGCTGAGGATCGA
>WNFT01003851.1_pt1 | contig 17056 bp, 14 predicted proteins | sample 5400191 | NCBI WGS metagenome assembly WNFT01 (sample SAMN13153359, study PRJNA577476) | soil metagenome | isolation source: 80 cm saprolite under Madrone tree | place: USA:California | collected 2016-06-14 | reverse complement strand
CGAAACTGTCAAGCCACATTTTCGTTTATAAGCTGATGCCGACAGAGAAGGTGTCAGCCGGCCGACGCGGAGGTATGCGCGCGAGGGAATTCCGTCTCTGCCGCGGTAGTGGCAGCGCGATAGCGAACCAACAGCAGGGTCAAGTCGTCCGCCTGGCTAGCGCCGCGCGCGAAATTCTCCACTGCCTCGAGCACCAGTTTCTGAAGGTCATCGAGCGGGGTTTCGTTGTGCCCAGTCAGCAACTTCACCAGCCGCGGCATCCCGAACAAATCTTCCTGCGGGTCCATCGCCTCGGTCACGCCATCGCTGAAGAGCACGAGCGTGTCGCCGGGCTCGAGCTTCACGCGAGCGGTGCTGTATTCGGCCTCCGGCACCAGCCCCACTGGAAACGATCCTTCGGTGAACGCTTCGTCGGCGTTGCCGCTGCTCCGGATCAAAATCGGCGACGGGTGCCCCGCATTGATGTAGTCGAGATCGCCCTGCTCGTCGAGAATCCCGAAGAACATCGTGGCATAGCGCCCGACTTCGGCGTGATTGCACAAAAAGCGGTTCAGGTGATTGAACAATCGCGCGGGATCGGTGCCCAGCGTCATTCCGGAGAGCACGCCCTGGAGCATGCTGGTGAGCAGGGCCGCACCTAGTCCTTTTCCGGATACGTCTGCAATCAGGAACGCGGTGCGGTTTTCGCCGAGCGGGAACACGTCGAAGTAGTCGCCTCCAACGGAGAAGCAGGGGAAATTGCAACCGACGACCGAGAGATACGGATAATCGCGGAAGTTGCGCGGGAGGAGGTTCTGCTGGATGTCGCGCGCGATACTGATCTCCTGCTCCAGCCTTTGGCGTTCGCGTTCGCGGACCACCAGCCGTGCGTTGTCTAGAATGCTGGCGGCTTGATCGGTGAACGCGTCCAGCAGTTGGCGGTCCAGCTTGGAAAATGCCGCCGGGCGCCGCGAATCCAGATATAGGACGCCGATGAATTCCCCGCGCTTCATGTTGACGATGGACTCTTCCGTCTTGGCGTGGGAAGACGCGTACAGAGGAATCACGACCACCGCGCGGAGGCGCTGCGCGACGATACTCTGCGCCGCCTGCAAGTCCATTTCCGCCTGGGCCAGGTCCTCGGTAATCACCGCCTCCTGTTTTCGCAGGGCCAATTGAATCGCGGTTTGGCTGGGCGCCAAACTTTCCGGAGGCAGGCGCAGTCCGCCGCTGCGCCGCGCGAGGCGTACGTGCAGCGCGCCTTTGTCATCGGCTTCGAGGAGCACGCCGCGGTCCGCGTCCATCACGGAGATGGCGTGATTCAACATCATGCCTAGCACTTCGTCGAGAGGGAGTTGCGAGTGCAGCAGCGCGGTTGCCGCCAGCAATTGGTCGAGCCTGCCCAGGCGCGCGCCTTCGCTGCCCACCGCGTCGGAGCCGGTCAGGTGCTCCATACGCGTGAGCAAGTGGGGAATGGAGTCTTCGCCGGCAGGAGCAGCCGAGCGGTAGATAATTTCGTAGGAGTCGTCCACGCCGAAGGTGATGATGTCGCCGTCCTGCAACTCGCGGCTTTCCACCTTCTCGCCATTCACGAAGAGCCCGCGGCGCTGGCCGCGATCTTCGATGTATTGCTTGTTGGCCTCGACGACCATGGCCGCGCAATTGCGCGAAATCCGCCGGTCGGAAAGCTGCAGGTGATTCCCGGTTTCGGCGCCGCGGCCGATGAGAAACGGCGACTGCGTCACGCGCACGAAACGGTGAGACCCGTCCGGAGAAACCACCTCCAGCACCGTCTCCGCCACAATGGGTACAGTATCGGTCATGCGACCTAAGTATCCGCGATTGTAGCATTCTTTAGCAGACCTGGGGCTTCGCGAGCGTTGTAAATGGCTCTTTCCGGCGGGCGTTACCCTTAACGGATGGAGTGGCACGGTGACTGAGTTGTTGTCGATGTTTCGTAAGCAGTTAGGGCATTACTAGTGGTACTGGTTGAGCCGCTGGTGGCGACACTTGATCCGACGCGGCGAGAACTTGGCACTCAGGCGCAGCTGCGGTGCTTCTGCTGCGGCATTGAGTAACTGGCAGGGCACGCAGGGGCTCAATTTTCCCGCTGGTCAACGTTGTCTGCGAGGAAGATTAAGGGAAAGGCGATAGCTGCCCAGACGCGCCGGAGAACCAGGAGATTGCCGGCAAGGCGCCGAAGCGATGCGCTGGCCTATAGCTTGGGAGAGCGTCAAAGATGGAACAAGATCGAAGGCGCATGCCGCGTGTGCCGTTTGTGGCGTCGGCGGAATTGCTGGAGGTCGACACCGGGACGCGCATGAACGCGCAGGTGACTGAGCTGAGCCTACACGGCTGCTACGTCGACACGCTGAATCCGCTGTCCAAAGGCACCAGCGTGTATGTGAAGATTTTTACCGAGGAATATCTCTTCGAGAGCCCCGCCATTGTGGTTTATTGCCACGCGCATCTAGGCATGGGCCTGGCATTTCATGATGTGAAGCCGCATTTTGTCGGCGTGCTGCAGAATTGGGTGATGGCCGCCGCCGGGAAAAAAAGCCTCGCGGATTGACCGCCACGGTTGCTTCAGGAAGGCTCTTGCGCAAGGGCCGCGAGCTCCGCGAGCACGCGCTCTTTGTTCTCCGCAGAGAGAGTCTTGTAGAGTTCGAGAATCTTTTTCATCCCGTCTTCCCCGGCAGACGAACCCGCCAGTTTGTGCTTGGGGTGCGCCAAGCGCTTGTGTGAGTTCAAGTGACGCGAACTGAAGAGCTTACCGCAGACATCGCATCGAACAGGCTCCGGCATCAACACCACCTCGCTGGCGAATGTCCCCCAATACTGATTACGACGCCGCTGCACCGCATCCGGTTACAAGGAAGTTTCGGCTTGCGCCAAAGATAAAACTAGAAGGAGACACGAGCGCTTAGCTGAATCTCGCGTCCGGGCGTGGCGGCTTCGGTGATGGTGCCGAATTGCGGCGTATTCACGAAGCGGTCGGGTGTGCCGAGATTGATATGGTTGAGGGCGTTGAAAAATTCGGCGCGGAATTGGAATTTGGCGCGCTCAGTTATGTCGAAGGAGCGCGCAAGCGCGAGATCCAGGGTTTGCATGCCGGGGCCGTAGACGGTGTTGCGGCCCACATTGCCGAAAGTGAAGGCGGCAGGAGTCGCGAAGGCAGCTGGGTTAAACCATTGCGCGGCGGTGTGCGTGCCGGAGGGAAAAATCGGTTGACCGGTGCGATTGGCGCGAATGGGATTTTCGCCGAGGACGGTGCCGGAGTTGGCGGTGTCACCGAAAACGGAAACGGTGAGTGGGAATCCGCTTTGGATTTGGTAAACGGTGGAGAGATTCCAATTGCGGGTGACCGCTTGCAGCAGGCGCTCGCCCGTCATGGAAGGAATATCGTAGACGAGGCTAGTGGCGAGGCGATGACGGACATCGCAGGCGAGGCCTTTTTCGGCGGCGAGATTCGAATCGTTTTGCGGGATCGAGGATTCGAACATGGGGGAGCGGAAATCGGGAGCGTTGCTGAGACTTTTTGAATAGGTGTAGTTGGCGAGAAGGCTGAGACCATGTGCGTAGCGGCGGCGAACATTAACATAGCCTGCGTCGTACCAGGATTGCGCGGAGTTGGCGAGCAGGTTGATAGTGCTTACGGGAGTGCAAAGAGCGCCTGCGGGGCAGCCAGCGAGAGCTGTTGGCGAAACGCCGACGCTTGCGGGCAGGCTAGAGTTTGCGACGAATTCCAGGAACTTGAGCGGGCGGCGAGGCCCGATGGCGCCGGGACCCGGGGGCGCGTTGTTGATGAGGTCGGCGCGCTGGAGATGAATTCCGCGCGCGCCAAGATAGCCGACTTCGAGCGTGGTCTCGTGGCCGAGACTTTTTTCGATCGAGGTGCTCCACTGCTGGACGTACTCGGCGGGCGCGTGGGGATCGAAGGCGGTGAAGCTGATGGTGGTTTTGCCGAGGACGGCGGCAGCGAAATTCAAAGAGGACTGCGACTGCGCCGACGAAAGCAAAGTTGCCGGTGGCGTGAAATTGTCGAACTGTTGCGTCTCGGGGAAAACATAGGGGACGTTGTGGCGTTGGTTGCACCAGGTGTTGAGGTCCACGGGAGTGAAGAAGATGCCGTAGGCGCCGTGGAAAACCAGGCCGAGGCTGGGAAGATTTTGCGACATGCCGAGGCGGGGAGCGACGTCGTGCTTGTTCGAATACATCAAGCCTCCGGGATATCCGTTCTGGCCGCCGATGAAAACCTGCGGCGTCGCGCCGGAGAAGATGAGATTCGAATTGGTGTAGCGAATGTCCACGAGCGGGCTCATGTATTCGTAGCGCAGGCCCATCTGCATGGTGGTGTTGCGCGTGAGTTGGAAATCATCCTGCACGAAACCATCGGCGGACCAATTGCGAAGCTGCATCTGTGGGATGCCTGCCTGGCGCTGCTTCACGGCGGGAAGGCCGAGGAGAAAACTGGCGAGGCCGGAGCCGGTGCCGTCGTTGGTGGCGGTTTGCGTGGTGTAGCCGTTGGTGAACTGGTAGTAGCCGCGATTCTGGAAAAATCCCCACATAGGCCAAATGTAGCGGCGATAGCTGCCGCCGAATTTTAGGCTGTGACGGCCGCGCTGCCAGCTTAGGAGATCGCGGCCCTCGATGGTGGTATCCCAGGCGCGCATGGGTGTGGCGGCGTAGGTGTCGCCCATGCCGGAGTAGCCCTGCACGTTGAACCACGGAGCGCCAAAGGCGCCAGGTCCGCCGAAACCGACTCCCACGATGCCGAGCTGCGAGACGATGTCGTTGACGTTGGCGCTTTGCGTGGTGTGGCTCATGGAGAGGCGCGAGACGCTGACGGAGGCGACGTTTACCATGCGCGGGCTGATGATGCGATTCCAAGAGACGTTGGAGTTTTGCGAGAAGTCGTCATGAAAGGTGCCGAACCCGGGGAGATTGATGGGCATGAAACCGTTTTCAGAGCTGAGGGAATAGCGTGCGGAGAGGGTATCGCCGCGGTCGAAGACGTGGTCGACACGCACCGTGCCCTGGTCGTTGACGTGATGCTCGTCGCGGGAATCGAGGTAGTTGTTGCAGTCTTGGCCGGCGCCCACCACTTGTGGCGCACCCATCATGGTCATGCCGCAGCCGTTCATGCCCATGGGCATGTTGGGAGCGGGAAGATAGTTCAGCAAAAAGGTTTGTGCGGCGGAGCTAAGCGTGCCGGAGGGAATTTTGTTGTTCGGAAAGAGATCGCGGACGATTTGCGGGTTGGCGGCGCTGATGGGCTTGGTGGGATCAAAATTCGGATTAGCGCGAGCGCTGAAGGGATTGTAAATGGTCGTGCCGCTTTGGCTGAAATCACCGGAGATTTCAGCAGGGGTGGGAACCGTGTCCATCATGGCATCGGCCTTTGAATGGCGGAGACCTTCATAATTGACAAAGAAGAAAGTTTTGGTGTGTGCGATGGGACCGCCGAGGGACGCGCCAAAATTATTTTGCACGAGAAATTTGGAGCCGCCCATATCGCCGAAGGTGTGAGCGTCCATGGCGCCGTTGCGCAGGAATTCGTAAGCGGTACCGTGCAATTGATCGGTGCCGCCGCGGGTGACGATATTGATTTGGCCGCCGCCGGCCCCGCCCATTTCAGCGGAGTAGCTGCCGGTTTGCACCTTGAATTCCTGTACGGCATCGGGAGAGGGGCTGAGATTGAGGGTATTGAAGGTGGGGTCGGTGTCGCTGGTGCCGTCGAGGAGGAAATAGTTGGCGTTGGGGCGGTTGCCGCCGATGCTGACGGCAGAGCGCTGGCCGGGGCGCCAGTAGAGAGGATTCATATCGCCGGTTTGCGCGCCGTGGCTGACGTGCGCGCCAGGCACGGTGAGCACGAGATCGATGAGCATGCGGCCATTGAGAGGAAGTGCTTCCACGGCAGCGGGCTCGATCACTTCGCCAACGCTGGCGTCGGTGGTGTGCAGAACGTCGAGCATGGAGGCCACGACTTGCAGCGTGCTGCTGGCGGAAGCGAGCTTGAGGTTGAGATCGCGGGCAAGCTGTTGGTTGACCTCGAGACGAAGAGTTTGCTTGAGAGAGGCGAAGCCTGTCGATTGAACGGCGAGTTCGTATTCACCTGGCCATAGCGCCGTGATTTCGAAGATGCCTTGTTCGTTGCTGACGGCGCGGCGTACAGCATGCGTGGCAGTTGCCGTGAGCTGGACCTCGGAGCCCGCCACGGGATTGTGCTGCGGGTCGACGACGGTGCCACGCACAACGGCGAAATTGCTCTGGCCAAAGGCGTAGGGAGCAGCAAACAAGGACGCCAGCAGAAGAAATCGCCGCATCGGTTCACCCCAGTCCTAGATCAGCGAAATACCTCGACCGCACCGCCTAAGAGAAATGGCTCCGGAAACGGAGCGCGTGTGACGGACATCACGAAAGTTGCGGAAGATTACAGCGGAGACGCTGAGCAGCCGCAATAACGCAAAAGCATTACTCGTCCTAGCCGAGAGCACGGAGAGAAACATGGATGGGGCTTGTCTTGACGATGCGGGCTTAATCACTTAGTGTCTTTTATTTGTTATGAGACGACCAATCAAATCATCGGTGTGTGCGCTGAGCTTGGCCGTGGGCGCATTTTTCCTGACCGGGCGAATTTCCTGCGGGCAGACAGCGGCGGAATATCGGACGCGTACGGAGGCGGCGAAGCAATGGCCGCGGGAGGCGGTGCGCGGGGCGAAGGCGATGGTTGCTACCGATGAGGAGTTGGGGTCGAAAGCGGGCGTGGAGATTTTGAAGCGCGGCGGGAACGCGGTGGACGCGGCGGTGGCGGTGGCCTTTGCGCTGGCGGTGGTGGAGCCGGCGGCGGGGAACATCGGCGGCGGCGGTTTCATGTTGGTGCGGCTGGCGGATGGGCGGACGACTTTTCTGGACTACCGTGAAGTGGCGCCGGGCAAGGCGGCGCGGAACCTGTACATCAAGCCGGATGGAAACCTGGATGAAAGGGCTTCGGTAATTGGCTACAAGTCGGTGGCGGTGCCGGGAACGGTTGCGGGGCTGGAATTGGCGCTGAAAACGTTTGGGACGATGAAGCTGGCAGAGGCGATGGGGCCGGCGCTTCGCCTGGCGGAAAACGGGTTTGCGGTGAGCGAAAAGCTCGCGCGGCAGTTGCAAGAAGAGAAGGCGGGATTGGAGCAATTTCCCGTGAGCCGGCGGATTTTTTTGAACGATGGGAAAATGTGGAAAGCGGGAGACACCCTGAAGCAGCCGGAACTGGCGGCGACGTTGAAACGGATTGCCAAAAATGGCGCAGAGGAGTTTTACGGTGGCGAGACGGCGCGGATGATCGCGGCGGATATGGCGAAGTCGGGCGGGTTGATTACCCAGGAGGACTTGGCGGCGTACAAACCGAGAGTGCGGGAAGTGCTGCGCGCGAAGTACGAAAGCGGCGGGCACGAATGGGAAGTGCTGACGTCGCCGCCGCCGAGTTCGGGTGGCGTGGCGATCATTGAGGCGCTGAATATGTTGAAGGACGTGCCGCTGAAGGGTTGGGACGACGTTGAAAGCGTGCACATGGTGGCGGAAACGATGCGGCGGGTATTCGCGGACCGCGCGGCGTATCTTGCTGATCCCGATTTTGCGAACGTGCCGGTGGCGGGACTGACCGATCCTTGCTATGCAAAGGAGTTGGCCGGGACGATTGATGCGCAGCGAGCTTCTTCGAGCAGAGAGGTGCACGCCGGCAAGCCGCATGCGTGCGGTGTGGCTGCGACGGGCGCCACGCCGTCGACGCTCGTGAGTTTGGGCGAGGGTCCGCACACGACGCATTTTTCGGTGGTGGATGCGGCGGGGAACGCCGTGGCGAGCACGTATACGCTGAACAATTGGTACGGGTCGCACGTGACGAGCACGGCGGGATTCTTGCTGAACGACGAGATGGATGATTTCACGACGCAGCCGGGCGTGCCGAATGCGCTGTTCGGATTGATTCAATCGGACGCGAATGCGATCGCGCCGGGGCACCGTCCGCTGAGTTCGATGACGCCGACCATTTTGTTGCGCGACGGGAAGCTGAGCTTTGTCACGGGATCGCCGGGCGGGCCGACGATTATTTCTGCGACGCTGCTGAGCGTGATTAACTGGATGCGGCTGGGTATGGATGCGCAGGGGGCGGTCAATGCGCCGAGGTTTCATCACCAGTGGCTGCCGGACCGGATTTTGATGGAAGAAGATTTTCCCGAAAGCACACAGAAGGCGCTGGAGGCGAGGGGGTTTGCGGTGAAACTGCGGGGGCGTATTGGACTGGTGAATGCGATTGGGATTGACCCGAAGAGCGGCGACAGATTGGGAGCGGCGGACCCGCGGGACAAAGGTTCTGCAGTAGGCTACTGAAGAAAGAAATTCACCACAGAGATCGCTGAGGGCGCAAAGACAGTGCAGAGACTGCTATCGACGTACCTTTTTGTTTCGCGGAAACTGACTCGCGAGCTGCTCGGGCAAATTGCCGGGGCAGGCTTTTCGGGCGTGGAGATTTTTTGCTCGCGAGCGCATTTTGATTACACCTCGAAGGCGGAAGCGCGGGAAATCAGAACGAGTCTAGCTGATCTGGGGCTGACGCTGAGTTCGGTCCACGCGCCGACCAGCCGCGATTTGAGCGCAACTCGGGAGAGCGGGCAGCCGCTTTCAATTTGCGAAGTGGAGCGGGTGCGGCGCATTGAAGCGATGGATGAATTGAAGCGGGCAATAGATGTAGCGGAGGATTTGCCTTTTCCACGCATGATTTTTCACATGGGCGGGACGCGCGAGACGGCGGACCCGCGCAAGCGCGACGCGGCATTCAGTTCGCTGGAGCATTTGATTTTGCACGCGAAGCATCTGGGCGTGACGATTTGCGTGGAGAATACGACGAGCGAGATGGGCGATCCGGCGTATTTGCGCGCGTTTTATGACGAGACGCGGCTGACAGGGCTGCGATTTAATTTTGATATCGGCCACGCGCATCTGGCGGATGGACCGGAGGAAGAGCGCGTGGAGAAGGGATTTGCTCCTTTGCGGGAGTTGGTGGTGGGCGCGCACATTCACGATAACCACGGCGAGAAGGATGAGCATTTGCCGCCGTACGATGGAACGATTGATTGGGAGAAGGCGATCAAGATTTTGAAGACGGCGCCGGAGGCAAATTTGCCGCTGCTGCTGGAGTTGAAGGAAAAAACGGGGCCGGAGGCGGCGTCGGCGCAGGAGCAGCTTGCGGCGGCGCGGAAGGCCTGGAATCGGTTTGAGGAGGAGTGCGGAACTTAGTGGTTGACCACTATTATGACCATGGTCCATAATTATGACCATAGGTGGCTTCTTCATGGAAGAAATTGCTATTTCCGAATTCAAAGCGAAATGTCTAGCCGTGCTCGAACGCGTTCGTAAAACTAAAAAGCCAATTTGCATCACCCGCCACGGAACGCCCGTCGCCGAGGTGATTCCCCCGTCATCGGTTCAGGAGCGGTCCGCTTGGATAGGATCGATGAAGGACTCTGTTGAAATTTTGGGCGACATTATTTCCCCGGCGAATGAAGAGGGTGAATGGGAGGTCCTGCGAGATTGAGGCTTCTGTTGGACACTCATATCTGGCTTTGGCTGCTATCAGATCCCCGTAAACTGGGGCGACGGACTCTCCAAGAGCTGAAAAACGAGAACAACGAGCTCTGGGTCTCCCCGATCAGCACGTGGGAAGTGCTGACCTTGAATTTCAGGGGAAGGATTCGCCTCGTTGGAGATCTTAGGGAGTGGTTGTCGCGAGCAACGGCTGGCACGCGCGAAGCTCCTCTGACACATGAAATCGCGCTGGTAGCTCGGGAGATTCCGTTGCACCAGGATCCAGCGGACCGGATTCTGGCGGCCACCGCGCAAGTGCTGGACCTGACTCTAGTCACCGCAGACGCACGGCTGTTGGGGCTACCGAGCATCCGGTGCCTTGCAAGCCGGTAGTGACGTTGCCCGAATTCGCGTGTGGAAAGGCGAAGAATTCACCGCAGAGGAACCGCAGACAAGAATGACGGTAATTACGATTGAGCAGGCTGGAAAATACGAAGGGCAGGAAGTGACGATTCGCGGGTGGCTTTACAACTTGCGCGAATCGGGCAAGCTCGTGTTTCCGATTTTTCGCGATGGTACCGGGATTATTCAAGGGGTGTGCGCGCTAAAGGAGAATCCGGAGGCGTTCGCAGCGTTGAGAGGATTGACCCAGGAGTCGAGCGTCATTGTGACGGGAAAGATTCGCGCGGAGCAGCGGGCGCCGGGCGGATACGAGATGGGGGTCAGCAAGCTTCACGTGGTGCAGAGAGTTCCGGAGAGCACGCCTTTTCCCATACAGCTGAAAGAGCATGGCGTGGATTTTTTGCTGGACCACCGCCATTTGTGGATGCGCACGCCGCGGCAGGCGGCAATTTTGCGGATTCGCGCGGAGGCGGAACGTGCGGCGCGCGAGTTCATGGACAGCCAGGGCTACACGCTGACGGATGCGCCGATCTTCACGCCGGCGGCTTGCGAAGGGACTTCGACGCTCTTCGAAGTGAATTACATCGATGACGAGAAGGCGTACCTGACGCAGAGCGGGCAACTGTACATCGAAGCCACGGCGATGGCGCTGGGGAAGGTGTACACATTTGGGCCGACGTTTCGCGCGGAGAAATCGAAGACGCGGAGGCACCTGACCGAATTCTGGATGCTGGAGCCGGAAGCGGCGTACGTCGAGCTGGATGAGGCCATGACCCTCGGCGAGGGACTGGTGAGCGCGATTGTGCAGTCAGTGCTGAAGAATAAAGCGCGCGAGCTGGAGACTCTGAAGCGGGATACGACGAAGCTGCAAAATGTGAAGCCGCCATTTCCGCGGATCAGCTACGAGGATGCAATTAAGGTATTGCAGAAGCATGGGAATCCGGCGAAGTTTGGCGATGACATCGGCGGAGATGAAGAGACGATCGTTTCAAATGAGTTTGACCGGCCGGTGCTGATACATCGCTATCCGGCAGCGATCAAGGCGTTTTACATGCAGCCGGATGCGGAGCGGCCGGACTTGGCGCTGGCGTTCGACATGCTGGCACCGGAAGGTTACGGAGAGATTATTGGCGGAAGCCAGCGCATTCATGACTACGATTTGCTGGTGAAACGGCTTCGTGAGCACAACCTGCCGGAGGAAGCGTTTCGGTGGTATCTGGATTTGCGGCGCTACGGCAGTGTGCCGCATTCGGGATTTGGCATGGGGCTGGAACGCACGGTGGCGTGGATTTGCGGGGCGGAGCACATTCGCGAAGTGATTCCGTTCCCGCGCATGCTGTACCGGGTATATCCTTAGACTTCATCTGCAGTGAATCAGCAGTTTTTTACTCGTAACATCGTAAAGCCTCAGGCCTAAAAGGTGGGCCTGAGCTGCAGGGCTAGGAAATCAAGAATGGCGCAGAAAATACGAATCATTGGTGTGCCCATGGACCTGGGGGCGAGCCGGCGCGGCGTGGATATGGGGCCCTCGGCGCTGCGCGTGGCGGGATTGCAGGCACGCATCAAGCAACTGGGACTCCAGGTGGAGGACATCGGGAATATTTCCGTGAAGCAGCCGGAAGAGATGTCTTACGGGGAAAAACGCGCCAAATATCTCGCGGAAATCGCGGACGCTTGCAAGGACCTGGCGGCGATCGTGGAGAAGACGCTGGATGAAAATATGACGCCCGTGGTGCTGGGCGGAGATCATTCGATTGCGGCGGGTTCGTTGTCGGGAGTGGCGGGCTACTTTAGGAAGAAGGAAAAGAAAATTGGTTTGATCTGGCTGGACGCGCACGGAGACATCAATACGCCGGAATCGTCGCCTTCGGGGAACGTGCACGGCATGCCGCTGGCTGCGGCCATGGGCTACGGGGCTACGGAACTGGTGGAGTTGCAAGGATTCAAGCCGAAAGTGGAGCCGCAGAATATTTCGCTGGTGGGGATTCGCGACTTAGACTCGCAGGAGAAGAAGCTGGCGAAGAAATCGGGCGTGCACGTTTTTACCATGCGAGACATTGATGAACGCGGAATGCGCGAGGTGATGAGCGACGCTCTGAAGTATGCGATGGACGACACGGACGGAATTTCCGTGAGCCTGGACATGGATTTTGTCGATCCTTCGGATGCGCCCGGCGTGGGCACGCCAGTGCGCGGCGGAGTGACGTATCGCGAGGCGCATCTGGCCATGGAGATGCTTGCAGATACGGAGGCGATGGTGTCTTTGGAGGTTGTGGAGATTAATCCAGTGATTGACGAGCACAACCGCACGGCTTTGCTGGGAGTGGAGTTGGTGCTTTCAGGGTTAGGTAAAAAGATTCTTTGAAAGAAGGTGGACGGCGAGTAATGCTAGTGGCTAGTCGAGAGCAACGGTTCTTCAGTTCAGCCGCGGACCTTTCTGATTCTGGAAACCTGATGTGGGTCTGCCCTTCAGGGTTGCGGGTTTTTCTGGAAAAATAATCGACGTGAATACCGACAAAAAGCGGTTGAGGGTTGGCGTGCTGTTTGGCGGGCGATCCGGCGAGCATGAGGTTTCGCTGGCGTCGGCGGCCGCGGTGATTCGCGGGCTGGACGCGGACAAGTACGAGGCGGTGCCGATTGGGATCACGAAGGAAGGGCACTGGCTGGTCGGGGCGGGGGCGCAGAAAATGCTGCCGGAGGTGTTGAAGGGCGGGCAGCGCGTGATGATGACGGCGGACCCTACGGATGCGGCGCTGGTGCGGTTGGACGGTAGCGGCGGCGGGCAGCGGCTGGATGTGGTCTTCCCGGTGATGCATGGAACGTACGGGGAAGACGGCACGATTCAAGGATTGCTGGATTTGGCAGGGTTGCCGTTTGTCGGCGCGGGCGTGTTGGGGTCGGCGATTGCAATGGATAAAGACGTCGCCAAGCGCTTGCTGCAGATGGCGAAGATTCCAGTGGTGCCGTGGATCGCGGTGCAGCGCGCGGATTGGGAAAGGGAGCCGAAAGACGTTCAGCGCAGCATCGAGAGAAAGTTCAAGATCCGGTGTTCGTCAAGCCGGCCACGCTGGGATCTTCGGTGGGCATGACGAAGGTGCATTCGCGGGAAGAGCTTGCTCCCGCGCTGAATCTTGCGGCGGAATTCGCGATGAAGATTTTGGTGGAGCGGGCGATGGTGGCACGCGAGATTGAAGTGGCGGTGCTGGGAAACAGCGAGCCCGCGGCATCGATTCCTGGCGAAATCGTGCCGCACCGCGAGTTTTACGATTACCAAGCCAAATATCTGGAAGAGGGAACAAAGCTTCTGATTCCGGCGAAGCTGAAGCCGGGACAAGTGAAGAAAATCCAAGCGCTCGCATTGGCGGCTTTTCGAGCGCTGGAATTGAGCGGCATGGCGCGCGTGGATTTTTTCCTGGAGAAGAAGGGCGGGAAGATTTTCCTGAATGAAGCGAATACCATTCCCGGGTTCACGTCCATCAGCATGTATCCCAAAATGTGGGAGGCAAGCGGCATTCCATTCCGCGAGCTGATTGACAAACTGATAGCGCTGGCGCTGGAACAGCATGCGCAGAAGGTGCGGACGAAATATCAAATCGAATTGCCGGAAGGCACCGGCGGGGCGCTAGAGGCCTAGCTCGATCTCGCTCGGATCAAGTCCAGACGTCAGGAACTTGCGAGAAATGTCGGTGTCTAATCCCATAGATTCGGGAGCTCTGCACATTCGGTGAGTGGGAACTGATCCTTGCCGCCAAGATCAAAGCTGCTGCAAAGGCTCTGCGACTGGCTGGTAATCTCCTTCGGTGCCTTAGCGGGCATTTTTGTATTGATCCGGGTAGGTGTCAGTTTTGAGTTTGGTAACGTCTCACCGGTGATCTTCAGTGTAACTTTCGTCGGTTTTGCTCTTCTATTCGCTTCTCTGACGGCCATTGGAAGCCGAAAACTAGCGGCAGTTCTCTTCCTGGCGGCTAGCCCGGTGGCGGCGTTGTTTGCATGGTGGCCCGATTCCGCGCCGTGGGGTGAATCTCTTATCGTGGCATTAGTATTGTTGGTGGTTTTTGTCGGACCGGGAATCTTTTGGCTTGCGACCCACCGAATCGGTTGGCCGCCCGTTTGGAATACCGTTGGGGTATCGTTGCCACGAAGAATTGCGGCGGTGGTATGTACAGTCTTTTTCCTCTACTTAGTTGTTTCAGTCGGAGTGATTTCGATGCTGGTTCGCCTTCAAGCGATCGGCGATTGCTCCGGCTACGACCCGCCATTTGTAAAGCAACGTTTTCCAAGCCAAGCGGTATTCGTTGCCAAGGCTATCCACCTTGGGTATCCACGCGGATATGTGGGCGGCCGCAAGGTCAGCGGCTGGGCGGTGGCGAGGGTTCAACACGGATTCTGGGGGCTACCTTGGTGGAATTCTAGTTTCGTTCTCTTGACGCAATACCTCTTTGAAGGTGGAGAACGAGACTTTGTTGATGGCCAGTGGCGGGGTGGTTTATTAACCCTGGGACTGCCAATAGTTGAGTTTGGGACCTGTAGCCGATCAGGACGCCTTAGCAATGCTGAAGTCGAGCTTCGTGTTCTCCAAGATGGTCCACCTAAGATTGGGGTCCGCATCATCGGCCGTGCAATGCGCCGCACGCATGCTCCGGATTATCGAGAAGAGCCGGCTCCGGGCGTCAACGTGATCATTGCCGGGCCGGCGGGGAGCGTTACTACCACCACCGACCTACATGGAATTTACGACGTAACGGGCTTGCCCTCGGGTCGCTATTCGATACGCACGGACAGCTACAACGAGAAGTGGCATGCATACCCATCCTGTGGCTTGCAGGAAAATCCTACCCTTAGTTCCGGGGATGTCTGGGGATGTACAATCCGAATTGATTAGTTTTGAAGGGTTGCTACCCAAAGTAAACAACAGCGCGTACGCTGTGCTACGCTCGCATTTGCGGAGACTTGCGATGACCCTTCTCGAACCGCAGGTTGAAGCAGCGAGCGGCCCAACGTTTCTTTGATGCGCTCGTCGCTGCAGACACAAATAACGCGTATCAACTCTGGAAGGCCAAGCCCAGCTACCGCTTGCAGGACTTTTTGACGGATTGGGGACCGCACGGGTACTACGGGCCGGTCAAAAGTTACAAGATCATGAAGATAAGCCGGCCAGAGGGCTCGATCAACAGCATTGTGGTGGAAGTTGCGGTCAGTCCGTTCTCGCCGATGCCGGACCCCACGGATGGGGAGAAGAGCCGTAGGACGCGCGTAGTGACCGTATGGATGAATACCGAGGAAAAGTCTTTTAGTTTCCCTCCATAATGAGCTCTCTGCCTGTTACTCGCGAATTTCGTCGAGGGCGCGGGTTAGTTCTTCGGGCGCGACCGTGGCTGTGCCGAGTTTGCTGACGGCTACGCCCGCGGCTGCGTTGGCGAGGATGGCGGCGTCCGGAAGCGGAGCGCCTGCTGCGGCTGCTAGCGCGAGGACGCTCAGCACGGTGTCGCCAGCTCCGGTGACATCGAAGACTTGCCGGCCGCTGGCGGTGCGGTCTATGCCGGGCTGGCCGACGCGGGCGTAGGTGACTTCAAATCCGGTCGCGGGAATGTGCAAAGCTCGCGGCGAGCTTTCTTCGATCAGGCTCATGCCTTTTTCACCGCGAGTGATGAGCACCGCCGCGCAGCCAAAATGTGCGAGCAGGGCGCGTCCGGCTTCTTCCACGGATTTTTCGTCTCCCAGCGAGCGAGTCACGAAGAATCCCGCTTCCTTGGCATTGCAGACGATGGCGCGCGCGCCGCGATAGGCATAGAGGCGTGAAGTTTTGGGCTTGACGAAAACGGCCACGCGCAATCGATGGCACGCGCTGAGAACGCGTTCGGCGAAATTGTCGGTGACAAGTCCTTTGTCGTAGTCGGAGAGAACCAGGGCGTCGAGGTGTTTGAGCGCGGCGAACAGGGCGCGCAGGATGCGCTCTTCGATTTCCGGCCGAAGCGGCTCGCGGTGCTCACGGTCGACGCGCACGACTTGCTGATGGCGCGCGATAATGCGCGTTTTCACTGTGGTAACACGCCGCGGGTCGGCGAGCACGCCTTTGTCGACGATACCGGCGTCGTGCAGGCATTTGCGCAGGGAAGCACCCGGCTCGTCGTTGCCAATAGCGCCGAACGCTTCCACGCGCGCGCCCAGCCCCGCCAGATTGGCCGCGACGTTGCCAGCCCCGCCGAGGCATTCGCTCTGCTCGACGAAATCCACGACGGGAACTGCGGCTTCCGGCGAAAGGCGCGAAGCGGTGCCCCACAGATAGCGGTCCAGCATGAGGTCGCCGAGGACGCCGATGCGTTTTCCACGCAGACGGGGGATCAGGCGCTTCAAACGGTCGGCACTAGTCTTAGTTTTGCCAGGCATGGAAGAAGTCGAATCGCGGTGTATTTCCCAGCGCTATTCAGGGGCGACAGTCGCCTCTTCCGGCAGCATCACGGGGATGTCGTCGCGAATGGGATAGACGCGCCGGCACGTTTGGCACTTCAGGCCGTTGCGATCCGGCGTGGGCTTAACAGGGGTCTTGCACACGGGGCAGACAAGAATCTGGAGCAGTTCTTGCGAGATGGCCACGGGCCTCCTCCTAAATCATTGCCGGGCGGTGCTGGCACTGTACCAAAGCCGCCGCAGGCGGGCAAACGTGACGTTTGCTTGTTGGTGGCTGGCCAAGCTTGTGCTACATAGAAGGCCGTTAGAAACGGAGGAATCGTGCACGCGCGTCGCGGAGCATTTCTAGCAATTGTTTTCGTCGTCTTTGTGACTGCCTGCTTGGGGCAAGCTCCCGCGCAGCAACCGCAGGACAAGACCATCCTTGTTTTCGGCCAGACGATTCATTATTGGGACGTAGGCTCGGGGCGGGTGCTCGTTCTGGTGCATGGCCTGGGGAGCAGCAAGGATGGAGATTGGGGCCGGGTGGTGGCGCCGCTCTCGAAAAAGTATCGCGTCATCGCCATGGACCAGATTGGCTTTGGGCGCTCGGACAAGCCGCTGATCGACTACAAGATCCAAACCTATGTGGATTTTCTGAACGAGTTTTTGCATGTGCTGAAGGTGGAGAAGGCGAGCTTCATGGGCGAATCGCTGGGCG
>WNFT01002187.1_pt1 | contig 17059 bp, 14 predicted proteins | sample 5400191 | NCBI WGS metagenome assembly WNFT01 (sample SAMN13153359, study PRJNA577476) | soil metagenome | isolation source: 80 cm saprolite under Madrone tree | place: USA:California | collected 2016-06-14 | reverse complement strand
TGGATGTGGAAGAGTTAATTGACGGGCCGGCGGGATACATCCTGGAGATTAGTTCTCCGGGGCTGGACCGGGCGCTGAGGAAGCCGGGAGATTTTGAGCGGTTCGTGGGAAGGCTGGCGAAGATTTCGACGAGCGAGCCAATTGGGGATGCGAAGTTTTTTGAGGGAAGGCTGGCGGGATTCGCGGAGGGGAAAGTGCGGATGGAGTTGAAGGGGAAAGAGCCGCGGGTGGTGGAGATACCCTTGAAGGGGATTCGGAAGGCGAATTTGGTCGTGGAGTTTTAGAAACGGAAAAAAGATTTAACACAGAGGGCGCAGAGTTAAGAGCACAGAGGATCGAGCCGGAAATCGTGGTGTCTGCGATTGAAGACGCGATGGTGGTGGCGGCGCGGAAATATTACAAGACGGAAGAGAACCTGCGCGGGAAATTCAACGCGGAATCGGGCCAGGTGGACGTGTTTTCGGTACTGACCGTGGTAGAAGAAGTTACCGACCCGAAGGCCGAGATCAGCTTGGCGGAAGCTCAGAAGAAGAATCCGACGGCGGAAGTTGGCACGGAAATTTTGACGCTGAAGCCGACGGATGTGCTGGGGCGGATTGCGGCGCAGACGGCGAAGCAGGTGATCCTGCAAAAGGTGCGCGAGGCCGAGCGCGACACGATTTACAACGAGTATCACACGCGCGTGGGCGAATTGGTGACGGTGATTGTGAAGCGCGCGGAAGGGCCGGATCTGATTGTCGATATGGGGCGGACGGAAGCGCGGCTGCCGAAGCGCGAGCAATCGAAACTGGAGACGTACAACATCGGCGAGCGGCTGCGCGTGGTGATCAAGATGGTGGACCGCGCGGCGAAAGGCCCGCAGGTGATCGTTTCGCGCGGAGATGCGGGCCTGGTGCAGCGGCTGTTCGAGATGGAAGTGCCGGAGATTTACGACGGCACGGTGCAGATCCGGTTTGCGGCGCGGGAAGCGGGCGAGCGGACGAAGGTAGCGGTGATGAGCCGCGACAAAGATGTGGATCCCGTGGGCGCGTGCGTGGGCATGAAGGGCATGCGCGTGCAGTCCATCATTCGCGAGCTGCGCGGGGAAAAGATCGACATCATTCCGTACAGCGAGGAGACGGTGGCGTTCGCGCAGAAGGCGCTGAGCCCGGCGAAAGTCACGCGCGTACAGATCGTTGATCCGGAAACGAAGAAGCTGGAAGTGATCGTGGAAGATTCGCAGCTTTCATTGGCGATTGGCAAAAAGGGGCAGAACGTCCGGCTGGCAAGTAAACTGATCGGCTGGGACATTGACATCAAGAGCGAAGAAGAGAAGCGGCGCGAGATTGAAGAGCAGATGACCGCGCTGACTGCGCCGACGACGCCGTTGACCGCGCTGGCCGGCGTGGGACCGAAGACGATCGAAAAGATCGAGGCGGCGGGGATCACGAATGTGGAGAAACTCGCGGGGATGACGCCGGAGCAATTGATGGAGATTCCGGGCATCGGCGAGAAGATGGTGGACAAGATTTATCAGGCGGTGAATCGCTTCTACGAAGGTGGCGGCGAAACAGCCGCGACGGCTGGCGAAGCGGTAGAAAATACCGATACGCTTGCGGAAGAGGCCGGGACAGAGACAAGCGCGTCCGGAGAAGCTGCTACGGCGGAAGAAGCGAGCGCCGCGGCTTCGGAAGCAGGCGTGGTGGAAGCGCCGGAGGATGCGGGTGAAGGGGTTCGCGGCGACGAGCAAGTCCCACAAGGTGAGCAGGCTCCGGAGGCTGAGCAGGAATCCGAAGCGAAAAACGAAAATGCAGAAGAGACTGAGTCCGCAGAAGGCAAGAACGAGGCAGAGCGGCCGGAAGAGGCAAAGTCTTAATAAGCATGTCAGACGTAAACCAAGTCCGAATTAACGAGCTGGCTCGCGAGCTGGAGGTCAAGGCGAAAGCCATTATCGACCTGCTGGCCGGATACGGCGTCACGGAAAAGAAGACGCACTCGAGCTCGATACCCGCGGATGTTGCGGAGAAAGTGCGCAAACATCTTCAGGGAGTAGCGGACGCGGAAGCAGCGGCGGAAGCGAAGGCCAAAGCGGACAAAGAGGCGAGGGACGCGGCGGCGAAAGCGGCGCGGATGCGTCCAGCGGCTGCACCTGTGGAGCCTGTGGTTGCAACGCCGAAGCCCGTGGCTTCTGCAACGTCCGCGTCTGGAACGGCAGCGCCCGCGGCAGCGAAACCGGCGGCGCCGGCTGCTCCGCCCCCTGCGGCGCCTGCGGTTGCGGCTCCTCCTGCAAGCACGACGACTCCCGCGGCAAAACCTGCTCCGAGCGTGCCTCCTGTAACAACTCCGATTCGCCCTGCCGCTCCGACTGCGCGACCTGCGGGTCCAGCAGCTTCGACTCACACTGGGGTTCCGGCGCAGCGACCGGCCGCGGGAACTCCTGCGCCGCGTCCAGGAGGCACGGGCACACAGCCATCAGCAGTGCGTCCGGCTGCGGCAGCTCCTGGCAGCGCAGCACGGCCTGCGGCCTCGGCGCGCCCGCCGATGCCGACTGGCGGGAACCGCGGACCACTTCCGAGCACTGGGTCGGGAGGTCAACGGCAAGGCGGGCCACGTCCGGGTCAACCGATGCGTCCGATATCGTCGGGGCAAGGTGGACGATCCTATCCTTCACGGTCAGGTGGATCAGGTGGGCCGAGTGGCGGACCTGCGGGCCAACCAAGACCATTTGAGCAGCGGCGCGGCGCAGCGCCTGCGGGCGCGCGTCCAGGGCCGCGCACCCCAGGGCGTCCCGGGATGTTGCCGCCGCTGCCGCTGGATAAAGTGCCTCCGAAGGCTGAGCCAGGCAAGCCGCTCTATACGCGGAGGCCGACGCAGCGGCAGCGTCCGGTGCTGGACAAGCGAGAGATTGAAGGCGAGCGCAAGCTGCATCCGACGCGGCAACGTCCAGGAGCGGGGCGAGCAGCAGCGGCGGCGGTGATTGCGCCGCCGGAACCGCGTGCGCCGCGCGATGTAACGATTACGGAAGGCATCACCATTCGCGAGCTGGCGGAGAAGCTGGATGTGCGCGCCAAGGAGTTGCTGAAGACGCTGCTGGATCGCGGCGTATTCGCCAGCATCAACCAGGCGCTAGATGTGCCAACGGCGACGACGCTGGCGGAAGCGTTCAGCGGCGTGGTCAACGTGGTCTCCCTTGAAGAGGAGATGGTGCTGGAGGTTGCGAAGGAAGAGACCAAAGAGAGTCTGAAGCCGCGTCCGCCGGTGGTGACGGTGATGGGACACGTGGACCACGGCAAGACGAGCTTGCTGGACGCGATTCGCAGCGAAGACGTGGCGGCGGGCGAGGCGGGCGGCATCACGCAGCACATCGGCGCGTACAAAGTGCAGGTGAACAATCGTAGCGTGGTGTTCATCGATACGCCGGGCCACGAAGCGTTCACGCGCATGCGCGCCCGCGGCGCGAAGGTCACGGACATTGTGGTGTTGGTGGTGGCTGCCGACGACGGAGTCATGCCGCAGACGAAAGAAGCGATCGATCATGCTAAAGCGGCGAATGTGTCGATCGTGGTGGCGATCAACAAGATTGATAAGCCGGAAGCGCAGCCGGAGCGCGTGAAGCGGCAGCTTGCGGATAACGGGTTGCTGCCGGCGGAGTGGGGCGGGGACACGGAATTTGTCGAGGTTTCAGCGAAACAGAAAACCGGAATCGAAAAGTTGCTGGAGACTTTGCTGCTGGTAGCCGACTTGCGCGAGCTGAAAGCGAATCCGGATGCGCCGGCGACCGGCACAGTGCTGGAATCGCGGGTCGACAAAGGCCGCGGCCCAGTGGCGACGATTCTCGTGCAGAACGGAACTTTGCGGCCGAGCGATTTCTTCATTTGCGGAGCGGTGTTCGGCAAAGTGCGCGCGCTGTTTGACGATCACGGGCGCACGGTGAAAGACGCGCCGCCCTCCACGCCGGTAGAAGTGCTGGGTTTGCAGGGGGTGCCGGAGGCGGGAGACAACTTCCAGGTTACCGACGAAGCAAAGGCGCGGCACATCGTCGAATACCGGCAAGGCAAGCAGCGCGACGCGGCGTTGGCACGCACTTCCGGCGCGCGCATCACGCTCGATCAATTACACGAGCAGTTGAAATCGGGCGACGTGAAGGAATTGGGAATTGTGATCAAGGCCGACGTGCAGGGCTCGGTGGAAGTGCTCAGCGAAATGCTGCCGAAGCTTTCGACAGAGCAGGTGAAACTGAAGATTATCGGGTCGGGCGTGGGCGCAGTGACGGAAAACGATATTCTGCTGGCGTCGGCGTCGGGAGCGATCGTGATCGCGTTTGGCGTGCGGCCGGACCGCAAGGCGATGGACCTGGCGCAGCAAGAGCACGTGGACATTCGCACGCACACCATCATCTACGAAGTCTCCGACGAGATTAAGAAAGCGATGGAAGGCCTGCTGGAGCCGGTGATCCAGGAGACCTACATTGGCCGCGCGGAAGTGCGCAACACGTTCCGCGTCAAGGGCGCGGGAACGGTGGCGGGCTGCTACGTCGTGGACGGCGTGCTCAAGCGCGACGCGCAGGTGCGCGTGGTGCGCGACGGAGCGATCATCTACACCTCGAAGCTGAGCTCGCTGAAACGCTTCAAGGACGACGCCAGCGAGGTGCGCACGGGGTTCGAGTGTGGCGCTGGAATCGCGAATTTCAACGACGTGAAGGTCGGCGATATACTGGAGTGCTTCCAGGTGACGAAGCTGAGCGCCGCGGAAGCCGCAGCGCAGAGCAACGTACCCGCGTCGCGAAAATAACTGCAAACCCGTCCCGCGGAGCCGCGCATGCCGGTCGGTCTACTTACCCTCGAGCTGCATATTCCGGACGCACATTCGCTGAAGGACAAGCGGCGGATTGTGCGCAGCTTGAAAGACCGGCTGCGGCGGCATTTCAACGTCGCGGTGGCGGAGATGGAATATCAGGAGGTGTGGCAGCGCTCGATCATCGGCGTGGTGACATTGTCAACCGCCGAACAGCACGTAGAAGAGTCGCTGCAGTTGGTGCTAAGGGAAGCGGACCGCCTGCTGGGTCCGGTGCTGGTGAATCACGTCGTGGAAATGATTTAAAGGTTTGCGATGAGCCCGACAAATCACCGTCATGAACGCGTGGGCGAAGAAATCGCCCACGAAATCAATGCCATGCTGGCCGGGGAGCTGAAGGACCCGCGGCTGGAAGGCACGGTGGTGGTCAGCGAAGTGCGTGTACAGCCGGACATGAAGCACGCGCGCGTGTTTGTGAGTATGTTGGGAAGCGGCAAAGAGCAGGCGGACGCCATCAAGGCGCTGGAGCACGCATCGGGTTTCATCCGAAGCGAGCTCATCGAGCGTTTGCAGTTGCGGCGCTTGCCGGAGCTGCATTTCACGCTGGACCTTTCGCAGGAACACGTCGAACGCATTGAGCAACTTCTGAGAGAGATGAAGAAGGACAAGCCTTCTTCTAATCTCTGAACTGTGATTCCTAATTTCGGATTTCATGCCAAAACAGCCGCAACCGGCGCCCTTCGAGGGCGCCCTGGTAATCGACAAGCCAAAGGGAAAGACATCGCACGACATAGTGGACGCGGTGCGGCACCTGGCCGGCTTTCGGCAGATCGGGCATCTTGGCACGCTTGATCCGCTGGCCACCGGTGTTCTTGTGCTGCTGCTGGGGCGCGCCACGCGGCTGGTGCAGTTCTACGCAGGGCGCCGCAAGCGATACAGCGCCGGATTTCGCTTTGGTTTTGCAACGGACACGTACGACTCCGACGGTGAGGCGCAAGGACCGCACGTTGCGCCGGTTCTCGATAAGTCCGCGCTGGAGAGACTAGCCAGCGAACGCATCGGCCGCTTTCAGCAAACGCCACCAGCGTTTTCAGCTAAGAAAGTGAAGGGACGTCCGGCGTACGAGCTGGCGCGCAAGAAACAACCGGTCGAGCTAAAATCGGTAGATGTCGAGTTGTTTGAGTTCAAATTGAAAGAGATTGAGGGCAGCGTGGCGCGTTTCGTCATTGAGTGCTCGTCCGGGACGTATATCCGCTCGCTGGCGCATGAAATGGGAGAGGAGCTCGGATGCGGAGCGCATCTTGCGGAAATTGAACGGACCGCGGTCGGGGAATTTTCGCTCGACCAGGCTGTGAAGCTCGAGGAGTTGGCGGAAGCGGCGCGTACGGGCAAGTTCGGGGACTATCTGATCCGACTGGAGAACTTGCTTGCGAATTTTCCGCGGGTGAATGTGCTGCCGATTATCGAGCGGCGGGTACGGCACGGAACGAAATTCAATGTGATGCTGGCGCAAGTGCAGCCAGGGCGTGTCGAGCCTCCGCCCGGCGCCACGACGCAGCTCGATGGGGGTGAGCCACGGCCGCCGCGCCTGCGCGTTTTCAGCCAGCAAAACAGCTTGATTGCCATTGCGGAAGCCGTGGTGCCTCGCACCTATCAGCCAATTGTGGTGTTTGAGCCGCTGCCCTAGCGCGCGTTAAGGCTGCGGCCGCCGCGGGGGCGGCTGTGGCAACTGTTGGGGCGCATTGCCGCCTGGGATACCGCGGCCGCCGGCAGTGTCCCCACGTCCGGCGAAAATGCTGCGGGCGTTTCGGACCGGATCGCGCAGCCTGCGCGGCGTGACGAGAATCAGCAACTCCGTATTCCGCAACGAATTGTTTTTCGTTCCGAAAGCGTAGCCAAGCCCGGGAAGATTGGCGAAGCCCGGAAGGCCAACCAGCGAGCGCGTTTCTTCGTTGTCCAATAATCCGCTAATGAGGGTGGTCTCGTCGTCCTTGACGCGGACGGTTTGTGTCAGCGTGCGGTTGGAAATAACGGGGATGCCGTTGACATTGGCACCAGACAGCGCGCGAATTTCAAATTCGAGCTGCAGGGTGACCTCGTGGTGCGCGTGCAGCGTTGGCGTAGCTTTGATTTTCACGCCGAGGTCCATGTACTCCGACCCCGGATAAGGAGTTTGCGTGGTGTTCGTACCGGTGGCGAAGGATGCCGAATCCTGGATCACGGTGACCACTCCCTGATTCGGCGTCGTGCCCAGCGCCGTGAGCGCGACATCCGGCAGCGAGGTCGAAGTCAGGATGGCGCTGACGATGGCGCCGGGACTGGCGGGCGTGGCAATCTCAATGCGATTGGAAAATGTGCCCGCGCCAAGGCCTAAATAGATTCCCAGCGTGCCCTGGTCCTTGTTGGTGACCGCGAGGGAAGGAAAGTTGCCGCCGGTGAAGTTGGCAATGACGATGCCTGCCGGCGCTGCGGCAGTGGGCAGCGGAGATCCAGAAGCGGCGGTGAAGGTGGCATCGAGGTTACTGCTGCCGAGCAGGACGGAAACGGAATTGTCGGCCTGATTGACGACAGCGAGGTCGGGAACCGCGTCGCCGTTCAGGTCGCTGGTGGCGATGGCCACCGGGGATTTGCCTACGGTGATGGGGGAGTTGGTGGCCTCGGTGAACGTAACGTTGGAGTTGACGTCCACCGAGCTGAGCAAGATCGCGACATTGTTGGAGGATTGATTTACCACCGCGAGGTCGATTTCGGGGCTGTTGTTCGTCGAATTGGTCGCACTCCGGAAATTGCCGCTTACCATTGCCACTGGCCCCTTCTCGGAAACCGTCGAGGTGTTGGTCAGACGGAAAGGCGAGCCGGGAAACTCCGTAAATCCGCCTTTGCCGTTGCCTTTGAAGACGGAAATGGTGTCATCGCCCTGATTGGCCACTGCAAAATCAAGATTGCCGTCGCCGTTGAAGTCCGCCACGACCACGGAGCTGGGATTCTTGCCAACGGGGTACGGAGAGCCGTCAGCTTCAAGAAAGGTGCCGTCGCCGTTTCCGAGCAGGACAGTTACGTTATTGGAGGTGGAATTGGCGACGACCAGATCGGTAGTGGGTGTCTGAACACCGGAGGCGCTGGTGATGGTGTTCCCAAAAATGCCGGCGGCGATAGCGGAAGGCGCGGTCTCGTTTTTAGCCAGGGAAAACGGGGAATTGTTGGCTGCTGTGAAGTTTCCATTGTTCTGATTCAGCAAAATGCTGATGGTGTTGTCGTTCTGATTGGCCACTGCCAGGTCGGGCAGACCATCAAAGTTGAAGTCCCTCGCTGCCAGCGCAACCGGATTGTTGCCGACTGCGAATGAGGTTTCCGGAAAGGTTGTCGAACTGGGCACGCCCAGGAACGAGGTGCTGTTAGTCGCGGCGCGGGTGGGGTTGCCCAGGCTGCCTGACAAAAGAGAAAGTGTGACGGGGAAGTGATCGCCGACAAAGAAGGTCGCGGGTTTGCCGTCTTGCGCGCGCAGCAAGACCTGGCGACCGCTTTGTACCAGGCTGAGCGCATCGGAGAAATTGGCGGCGACGCCCGGAAGCGTAAGCAAAAAGGTGGTGTAACCGCCGCCGAGCAAAGTGAACCCCGGAATGCTGGATAGTCCCTTGGCGGTGAGAAGCTGGCCCAGAATGGTGAGGGCATTGTTAAGGTCGGAAGCTTTCTGCAGCGAACGGATGTCGCTGGGACTGATTAAGAACGCCTGCGCGGAGGAGGGCGGCGTGATGCCGAGCTGCTGGGCCTTGTTGCGGTCCACCTCGAGCAGCTCGATTTCGAGCATCAGCTCGCCACGAGCGCGATCGACCTGGTGAATCAGCTCGGCGGCCAACGCCAACTGCTGGGGAGAGTCCCGCACGGTGATGGTGTGGCTGCTGGTGTCCAGGTCAATGCGCGCTGCGCCGGTGATCTCGCGGAGCATGCGCAACACTTCAGTCATTTCTTCGTGACTCGCCGAAGAGGACAGCAGAAAAGTTTGCTCCGCCTGCAAGCCGAACTGGCGGCGTTTTTCCAAGGTGTCCGGAGCCACAAACAGCAAGGTGGCGTTCACCGGCCTCCAGAAGGTCCCCGTCGTCGTACCCAGGATGGAGAGGGTGGTGTTGAAATCGACATTGTCGAGCTGCAAGCGCACTTGGCGGGAAACCACGTCAGGATCGAAGGTAGCCTCGACGCCAAAGGCGTGTGCGACCTGCTCGTAAGCACTGCGCGTATCGCCGCGAAGGTCCAAGCTGCGCCGCCCGCTTTGCGGCTTTAGGCGCGGCAGCCCTAGGATCTCCGTGGTGGCCAGCGGCGGCTCATCATCCCGCATGGATTCCATTTGCGCGTAGCGCTCGGCCACAACTTTGTTGGTGGGATCAATGCGCATCGCGATGTTGAGCTCTTCTTTGGCCTGCGGAAGCTTGCCGGCCAGCGCCAGTTGCTCAGCCCTATCCACGTGTTCGCGGATGAGCCTGGAGCGCAGAGCGGCGCCGCGCCCGAACAGAGCCAGGTTCTGTGGGGCGAGGTGAGCCGCTTCATCGTAGGCCAGCAGGGCCTCGTCAAAGCGGCCTTCGGCTTCAGCTTTCTCTCCGCGCTCAACCAGCTTTTGCGCGCGCTTGGGGTCCGGCCGGACAATGGCGTTGGGAGCGGCGGAAGAGAGCTGCGGCTGTTGCGCGGGAGTCGAGACACAAAGCAACAGGGACAATACAAGCGAAGCGGCTTGGCGGAGAGTTGCTAGGTTCATGTCTGACTGGCTCGGGACAGCATCATTCTACGCGAGGAAATAGGCGAGGAGTGCGGCTTGACGGTGGCAGTGAGGGGCGCGTAAACTGGAATTTGCAGTTGCAAATCATTTTCAACTGGAGATTCCTTGCTCGCTGCCTTTCTCATTGCTCTCCGTGAAGGTGTCGAGGCTGCCCTCGTTGTCGGCATCATCCTGGTTTATCTATCTCGTACAGGCCGCGCGTACCTGGCGCGCTTCGCCTGGTATGGCGTGGCGGCGGCCACTGCGTTGAGCCTGGGCATTGCTATTGCTTTGCAACAATGGCGCATCAGCGAAGACGGGTTTGAAGGTTTGATGTACCTGCTGGCCGCCTTCTTCGTGGTTACGATGATCGTTTGGATGAATCGCGTTGCGCGGCACCTGAAAAAAGATATCGAGCAAAAAGTGGAGTCGTATGCGGTGCGCGCCGGCCGGGCGGCGGGTTTGGGGATTTTTCTGTTTGTGTTTCTGATGGTGGTGCGGGAGGGCGTGGAGCTGGCGCTGATTTTGCGCGCCGTGGAGATGTCGACCGAAGGTTTGCAGACGTGGATCGGAACGATTCTGGGCATCGCGGCCGCGGTGGCGGTGGGGGTTTTCTTCTTCAAAGGCACGCTGCGGGTGCCGTTGCACCGGTTTTTCGCGGTGACCAGCGCGATCTTGATGCTCGTCGCATTTCAATTGTTGCTGACCGGCTTGCACGAACTCAGCGAGGCGCGGTGGTTGCCTTCGAGCAAGCAGGAGATGGCGCTGATCGGCCCCATCGTGCGCAATGAGCTGTTTTTCTTTGTGTTTGTTTTCGGCGCGGCGATGCTGCTGATCTTGCGGGAATGGCAATCGGCTTCGCACGAAAAATCAGCGAAGGCAGCTGCGGGGGATGCGGAACGGCGGCTGCTGGAGTCGCAGAACCGGAGGGCGCGGCGCTGGATGATGGCCTCGACGATCGCGTGCCTCACCGTTATTCTGGTGCTCACCGCGGATTTTATTTATACGCGGGCGAATTCGGCGCCGCCGGTTTCGCGGGCGATTGCCGCGGTTGGGAATGAGGTGCGCGTTCCGCTCAGTGAGATTCAGGATGCGAACCTGCATTTGTTCACCGTGGACGTCGGGGGACAAACGCTGCGCTTCATGATCATCAAGAAACCGAATGGGTACGGCACGGCGCTCGATGCCTGCCGGATTTGCGGGGCGGAAGGTTACCGGCAAGATGGACAAAACGTGGTGTGCCGTCACTGCGGGTCCGCGATTTATGTGCCGTCGATTGGCGAGCAGGGCGGATGTAATCCCGTTGGTGTGCCGGCGCGAGTGGATGGGGGCGAACTGGTGATGGATGTGAGTTCGCTCACACAGGCGGCTTCCGAGGTCCCCAAGTAGTGGAAGGTCCTCGTCGTTTGTCGCGCTAACTGCGTAAAGGATGATCTCGCTTGGCGCGCACGGCCGAAAATGGCTGTGCCACGATACCTGAGCTTCGCAAGAAATGTTTATACGACTCGTTGCCGATTCTTTCAGCCGCCGACCGCGACACAAGCTCCTCACCGGGGCGGCCCTTGCATTAGGGATGGCTGTTGCCACTGCCGCGTTGAGCGTTTCGCTCGATGTTGGCGATCGACTGGCCCGCGAATTCCGCAGCTTGGGCGCGAATTTACTCGTAACGCCGCAAGCCGATTCGTTGCCGCTGGAAATTGGCGGTGTCGATTATCGACCCGTTAACGCTGGCGCCTATTTGCCGGAGTCTGATCTCGGCAAGCTCAAGACAATTTTTTGGCGGAACAACATTGTCGGCTTCGCGCCTGCAGTGGAAGCTCCTGTCGATGCTTGGACCAAGTCTTCGCAAACGTACTCGACGCCGGCTATCGCGGCGCACACCACTTTGATTGGCACTTGGGCCAGCCATGTCGTGTCCGTTCCCAATGGCAGCACGTACATCACGGGCATAGAGAAGACGAATCCCTGGTGGCGAGTGGATGGACGGTGGTTCAAAGATGGCGCGCAAGAGTGCGTTGTCGGCAAATCGTTTGCAGCGCGCGCGGGTGTGAAGATCGGCAGCGCCCTGAACATAAACACTCCGCGGAAAAATCTGTCCCTGCCCGTCACCGGGATTCTGTCGGGTGGAGGTCCGGAGGACGATGCGATTGTGGCGCCGATCGGAATTGCCCAGGATATTGCCGGAAAGCCGGGAGAGTATCGGCGGCTGTACGTCAGTGCGCTGACGAAGCCGGAGGATGAGTTTGGGCGACGCGACCCGAATACGTTGGCGCCGGCGGATTACGAGCGGTGGTACTGCACGCCGTACATTTCGTCGATTGCGCTACAAGTCAAGCAAATGTTGCCCGGAGCGGACGTGCGCGTGATTCGACGCGTCGCGGATGGCGAGGGCGCGATTCTGACGCGCGTGCGCACTTTGTTGTGGCTGGTGACGTTCGCTTCGCTGCTTGCAGCGGCGCTGGCCGTCGGCGCTTCGTCGGCAGCTTCGGTGATTGAGCGGCGCACGGAGATTGGCTTGATGAAGGCGCTGGGCGCCGGTTCCGGCACCGTTGGCTTTTTGTTGGTGGCGGAGCAGCTTCTGCTGGCGCTGGTTGGCGGAGGGCTCGGCTACGCTCTGGGCATTGTGCTTGCTCGTTTGGTGGGGCAAAAGATCTTTGGCGTCGCGCCGGAGTTCTCCTTTCTCGTGCTTGGCGTGATTATTGGAGTCGCCGCGATCGTCACGCTGCTTGGCAGCGCCATTCCGTTGCGTCGCGCTTCGCGCTACGAGCCTGCGCCAATTTTGCGAGGCGAATAATGCCGGACCGCAAAATGTTCTGGCGCATCATGCACCGCCTGCTCTCCGCCAATCGTGGACGGCTCTTCGTGATTTTGCTCGCGCTAGGTGCTGGAGCGGCCATCACCGCCGCGCTGCTGAATCTTCAGGTCGATGCCAAGCGCCGCCTCACCACCGAATTCCGCGCCTTTGGCCCGAATGTAGTGATTGTTCCGCGCGGTGACGACGCCCCTGTCGCGCAACCTCGCACCATGCCTGAGTCGGTTATTCAAAAAGTTCCCCGGCTGAACGAAGGAAATCAAGTCGTAAGCATCGGTTGGCTCTACCTCATAGCAAACGCAACTCGGCAAGCGTCGAAGACGGGGGCATTAGGCGCCTCCGTTCCAGTGGTGTTGGCAGGGCACACGGGGAGCGTTCAGCAGGACATGCTGGATCCAGGCTCAAACGCAGCTCAGAGGCTTACCGATGGTTTGCCGTATTGCAATGTTGGAGTAAAGGTCGCTTCGGCATTGAATGTTCATGAAGGCGACAAGCTGACGTTGCGAAATGGATCAGTCGAGGAAGTTTGTTCCATCTGGCACGTACTTCAATATGGTGGCCAGCAAGACAACCAGATTTCCGTGCACATTGGGACCGCGCAGATTCTTGCGCAGCTCCCCGGGCAAATCGGTTTGATCGAGGTCGTCATTCCGGGCACCCCTCAGTCCATCGAGCGCTTTATCGCTGGTCTGCGGCAGCGGTTTGACGAAGCCGAGGTGCGCCCGATCCGGCAATTCACCGAGGGCGAGGCGAAAATCTACAATCGCATCAGCGGCATTCTCTCGGCGACCGTGGCTCTTGTGCTTGTGCTTACCGGGCTTTGCGTGATGGCGGCGATGACGAATGTCGCGATGGAGCGGCGGAACGACGTAGGGTTAATGAAAGCGATCGGAGGAGCGACGCGGCGCGTGCTGCGCCTCTTCCTGGCAGAGGCCGCGCTTCTGGGCCTGACCGGCGGTATTCTTGGCGCGGCCGTCGGCATTTTGCTTTCCATGTGGCTGGGCAAGGCAGTCTTCGGTGTTGCGGCGCGCCCGCGCTTGATTGTGTATCCTGTAGCTGTGGCACTGACCATCATCGTCGCGATTGCCGGCGCGTATCCGCTGCGGCGGCTGGCCAATATTCGTCCGGCAGCGGTCTTTCGGGGTGAAGCATGAGCCCCGCCGCGCAGGTCGTCATCGAATCGCTCAGCAAAAAATACGGGTCGCTGCGCGCCGTCGATGGCCTGAGTTTCAGCATTGCACCCGGCGAATGGGTCGCACTGATGGGCCCGTCCGGCTCCGGCAAAACCACGCTCATCAATATTCTCGGGGGCCTGGATACACTGACTTCGGGGAGTGTGATTGTCGATGGTGTTGACCTCGCGAAACTCAGCGAGGGCGAGTTGGTTCGCTACCGAGCGGAAAAGATCGGCTTCGTCTTCCAGCAGTTTCACCTCGTGCCCTACCTGACGGCGCTTGAAAACGTGATGCTTGCTCAGTATTTTCACAGCGTTACGCACGAGCAACAGGCCAGCGATGCGTTAAACCGTGTGGGTCTGGGCGACCGCCTGACGCATCTTCCCGCGCAGCTCTCCGGCGGCGAGCAACAGCGCGTGGCCATCGCGCGCGCTCTCATCAATCAGCCCAAGCTGATCCTCGCCGACGAGCCCACCGGCAACCTCGACGAAGTCAACGAAGCCATCGTCTTGCAAATTTTCGGCGAGCTGCACAACGCCGGCCACACGATCTTGATGGTTACGCACGATCCCGACATTGCCCGCCAGGCCGACCGACGCATCGAACTTGCGCACGGCCACCTGCAGTTTGACACGGCGCTGCACGGCCCGGGGCATCCGCTGGCCTGCCCACTCGTCAACACCGCCGACTGCTGCACCAGCAATGTTTCGACAGACGACGAGATTCGCTTCGATCATCTGCTCGAACAAATCTGGATTTGCGGCGAGGAAGGAAAGCCGGCACAGGTCGAAATTCTTCACGCCACCGGACCGGTCGGTCACCTCCCGATATTGCCGGATGAGCCCGCAGCGCGTGTGCTCGGCCGCATGTCGGAGCTGCAATTAGTGGAGATGCAAAATGGCGAAGTGCAGTTGACGCCGGGCGGGAGCCGCCGCGCGCGCGACGTCGTGCGTCGTCACCGGCTGGCCGAACGCTTATTTAAGGACACTTTCGCGATTGAAGACTCCGAGGCTCGCAACCAAGCTTGCAAGTTCGAGCACATCATCAGCCCGGAGCTCGACCAGCGCATCTGCAGCTTTCTCGGCCATCCGAAAACGTGTCCGCATGGCAACCCCATCCCGCCTGGCGATTGCTGCAATGGCAAGAGCAAGGCTTGACGGCTGCCAGAGGCGCGATGCCCATCCCTCTTGATTCCCGCAAAAAACCCGCCACGGTGAAAGTTCATGTGACCAGCGGCGCCGGCGTGGATATTACCTGGTCCGACGGTCATTCCAGTCACTACGATTTCGTTTATCTACGCGAGGAATGCCCCTGCGCCACCTGCAACGACGAACGGATCAGAAAGAGCACTTTTGCCGGGGGGGCCCCGTCCTCCGCAACAGCCCTGCCGATGTTTAAGCCCAAGGCGCGCGCGCAAGCGGCCACGAAGGTCGGCAATTACGCGATTCAAATCACGTTCAGCGACGGCCACGCTACGGGCATCTACAGTTACGAACATCTCCGCAGCATCTGCCCCTGCGCCGACTGCGCGAAAGCCTTCCGGGCCACCGCTTCCTGAGGGCGCGTCCCCAGTCGAGGGTATTGCTCAATGGAATTCGATGCGCCCGGCGAACCGTACGGGGCTACAACGAAATTGGTCGAGCAAACCGTCCCCTATTTGTCATAAAAACTATCTCGGAACGCAAATCAGGTCTTGACATTCTATTACCATCTGCTATACTCTTTGCGGGTATTCCCATCTAGATAAGATCGCGGGCGCTTAAGTCCTGTAGAATCCGCACTTCTGGGCAAATGTCGCGTTTTGCCTGTTTTTGGCCGAAATCGCCGGAGCGTAACCCCTTTGTTTTCCGCACTTACAAGAGGGACTGCCCACAAGTCCTTTGGAATGCGCACTTACGGAAAACCCGGGGGAGGGGGGTCCCCCGCGCAAATCGTCTTTTCCAGCGGCCGTCTACGCTGGACGCTGGTCGGAGAATGTCTCGCTGGCGGGATCCCAATACTGCTTTTTTCCGGACCAGTAGGACTCCGCAGCCATCATGTTTGCCACCGAATGCGCGAGCCCATCCTGCACGGTGCAATGTGGCTGCTGGCGCGAGCGCATGCACTCGAACCAGTTGGCCATATGCTCCAGCGAGCGGTCATCGATGCCCATTGGCGGCAACTGCGTCTCACCAGGAAGCAAGACATACTTGGAGGACCGCTTCTTGTCGATATCCGCGTTGTCCTCGTGATTGCCCTTCTCTTCGGTGAGTTGATAGCGCGGACTTCCTTCGCCGCCGATATTGGTGAGCGTCGCCTTCTTACCCATGTAGCGAGTGAAGCTGGGCGAGTCGTTGCCGAAGCTTGTGGAATAGCTAACCAGAAAACCCTTGGGGTATTCGAGTAAGGCGTGGAAGGTGTCGGCATTCTCGCGTCCATCAGGCCAGGCAAAAATCCCGCCATGCGCCATCACCGAGCGCGGAAAACTGTCGTTCAAGAACCAGTGCACCATGTCGATCCCGTGGCTCATCCACTGGTCGGGGATTCCGCTCGAGAATTCCTTGTACAAGCGAAATTCGCAATAGACTTGCGGATCGAACGGGCGATAGGGCTTGGTCAGCAGCCATTTGCGCCAATCTGTATCTTCTTCGCGAATCAGCTTCGTTTCCGCACGTCCTCGCCACCGCGGGCCATGGTAATTCCAAACCACTTCCACCTTGCTCACTTGGCCCAAAACTCCGGTCTGCACCACGTCGCGCGCAGCGTTGGGGTGAGGTTCGCTGCGATGCTGCGTGCCCACCTGCACGATCCGGTTGTGCTGGATCACCGCGTCTCTCGCCGCTTTGGCTTCCGCCAGCACGTTGCCCATGGGCTTTTCCACGTAGGCGTCCTTGCCGGCCTCCACGGCCAATTTCAGAATTGGCGAGTGCGAATGCTCCGGCGTGGAAATGATCACCGCGTCTACATCTTTAAGCGTAAGGACGTCCTCGAAATGCTGAAACGCGCGCGGCGGCCGGCCATAGTACTTCGCGTTCGTCGCCACGGCTTTCTCTCGATTCAATCGCCATAAATCGCAGACGGCGCTCATCTCCACGTTGCTCGTAGCAGTAAGTTTCGAGACGATCCAATCCAGGTCTTCTCCGCGGCTCCCGTTTCCGATGTGGCACAGAGAAATTCGATCGTTGGCGCCCGCGATTCTACCGTAGGAAAGAGCCGTGCTCGCGAAGGCTGCTCCTCCCGCAGTCAGCGCCGCCGACTTGCCCGGAAATGTTCTCCGATCCATCGTTCCTTCCGCTTTGCTCATAAGTCCTCCGGGAAAGTGAGGATGATTTCGGCCGACTGCGAAGTCAAGAGCCGGCATTCGGATTGCATTATAGCTTCCGGTCGTGGCCAGCTAGACTTCGGGCGGGAAAAGTGCGAGCATTTTAACCTGCTAGGTCACAAGTTCACCCAGACATGAGCAGCACTCCCATCAACCCCGCTGCTACGGGCGGCCGGGGCAACGGCATTCCGCGCGTCATCGTAGCTACCACCGCTCTCCTTACTTTCATTTCCTTTTGGCGCGCTGCCGCG
>WNFT01002273.1_pt1 | contig 17067 bp, 14 predicted proteins | sample 5400191 | NCBI WGS metagenome assembly WNFT01 (sample SAMN13153359, study PRJNA577476) | soil metagenome | isolation source: 80 cm saprolite under Madrone tree | place: USA:California | collected 2016-06-14 | reverse complement strand
AGCTGGTCGTAGACGCCGCCACGAGCCATTTTTTCGAGGGTGGTTTCGGACATGACAAGGAGATGCTTTTCTTTCGTTTGCTGGTAACGCTCGAGGATGAGATCGATGGCCGAGGAGTGCGGGAATTTTGGCGCGCGGCGAGGAGCTTCCCTTTTGATTTGGCGACGGTCAGGCGGACGGTGGTTTCGTCGAGGCCGAGCTGTTTCGCGATGTCCGTGGCGTCTCGGGCGATCCACAAAACATTTTTTGCAGGATTGTGGTGCATTTCACCGTGGGCTTCCACGTCGTAATACAGTTCCATGACGCGGGCTTCTTCAGGGAGGAGCGCGGCACCAAGTTCATCCAAACTCCAGGTAAAATAGTCGCCGTCGTCGTCTAAGGAGTAGTCCGCATCCTGACTGGCGTAAAAACCGCCGTTCACTTGGTCGGACAAGACTTTGTTGACCCAGCCGATGATGCCTTCCGCAGTCCCGCGCAGAAATGGGTTCTGCGTAACTTGCCAGCCGTGGAGATAATTTTTCAGGAGCTCGGAATTGTCGTAGGACATTTTTTCGAAGTGCGGGACGAGCCAGCGTTCGTCGACGGAATAGCGATGGAAGCCGCCGGCGAAGCTGGTCGTAGACGCCGCCACGAGCCATTTTTTCGAGGGTGGTTTCGGACATGACAAGGAGATGCTTTTCTTTCGTTTGCTGGTAACGCTCGAGGATGAGATCGATGGCCGAGGAGTGCGGGAATTTTGGCGCGCGGCCAAAGCCGCCATTTTTGCTGTCGAAGAGCTGAGTGATAGATTTGATCTGCGCGTCAACGACGCCGATGTCGAAATCGGCGCGCGCCCCGGTAAAAACTTCCGCTTGCGATACGGCATCGGCGAGGGAGTTGGCGGCGCGTTCCAACTCGGCGCGCTTATTGCGGTAAGAATCGGTGACGGCGAGAAGTAGGCGGCGGAACCCGGGGCGTCCCATCTGGTCTTCGGGCGGGAAATAGGTACCGCCGAAAAAGGGTTTGCCGTCGGCGAGCAGAAAGCCGGTGAGCGGCCAGCCACCCTGTCCGGAGATGGCGCTGATGGCCGATTGGTAGCGCGAATCGACGTCGGGGCGCTCGTCGCGGTCGACTTTAACCGCGACGAAATGTTCGTTAATGATCCTCGCGATTTCGGCGTTTTCATAACTTTCGCGGTCGATGACGTGGCACCAGTGGCACCAGACGGCCCCGATGTCGAGGAGGATGGGCTTGTCTTCGGATTTGGCGCGGGCGAAAGCGGCATCGCCCCATTCGTGCCAGTCGATGGGCTGATGCGCGGCGGAGCGCAGGTAGGGGCTGGCGGAATCTTTCAGGCGGTTTTCAGGATGACTGCTCAAGCGGTCCTTTCACTGACGCGGGCAGGGCAAGCCCGCTCCTACAAAAACATCCAACCGAGCGGGGCAACAAAAACCTACTGGATGGTGTCGCCGGGGCCGAGGTCGCGCGAGTCGAGCGGTTTGCGGTTCGCGAATCCTTCGTCCTGACGATGATAAAAGCGGATGCGGTCTTCACCCAGCTTCCAGCAGAGATAAACGTCCTGATGATTGATGACGGCGGGAAAGTCGAGGAGGCCGACGTCGAGATCTTTGACGAGGCACCCGGTTTCGAGAATGCGGTTGAGCGCGGATTTGAGCGTTTCGGCAAGCTGCTGGTGTTCCATGCGTACGGCCGCCAATTTTTCGTAAGGGACGATCACGCCACCCATCATCATGATGCGAGCCGAGACTGCTGTCAGTTCGTTCTCCAGCCCTGAGAGTTTTTTGCGGGAATCCATGGCCTCGACGAGAAAAGGCTCAAGTTCCTGGCGCGCGCGCTCCGCCTCGGTCAGGGTGAAAAGGCGCTGGGGCGGTTCCGGAGTCTCGTCCTGCTCCTGATCGTCGTCTTCGTCTGCCATCGTTTTTCCGTTCCGGGGACAAAGGGCTGCAAAGAGGACAGTCTGCTCATCGCAACACAAAGTAAGAAGCCCAACTTACTCGATGCTAACGCAAACTCAGCATGCGGTCGAGAGCAACTCGCGCATGGTGTCGAGTGCGTTCGTCGACGGAAATGCGGTTAACGACGTTCCCCTCGCCCAAGTTTTCGAGCGCCCAGAGGAGATGCTGTGGCGTGATGCGAAACATGGTGGTGCAGACGCAAACGCTGGGATCGAGGGAGATGACCTTGTGGTTTTTCAATTCCTTGCTAAGACGGTTGACGAGGTGGATTTCCGTGCCGACGGCCCACTCCGTGCCCGCCGGAGAAGCCTGGATGGCTTTAATGATGCCTTCAGTCGAACCTATCTGATCGGCGGCCTGGGCAACCTCGAAGCGGCACTCCGGGTGAACGATGACGCGAATGCCGGGATGCTGGCGGCGAACGCGCTCTACCTGTTGCGGGGTGAAGCGCTGGTGAACGGAGCAGTAGCCTTTCCAGAGAATGACGCGCGCGTGGCGAATCGCTTCCGGGGTGTTTCCACCAAAATCCTGGTAGGGATCCCAGACGATCATTTGGTCAAGCGGGATGCCCATGCGATAGCCGGTATTGCGGCCGAGGTGCTCGTCGGGGAGGAAGAGAACTTTCTCGCCGCCCTCGAAGGCCCAGTTCATGACGGCGGCGGCGTTGGAGCTGGTGCATATCGAGCCGCCATGCTCGCCGGTGAAGGCTTTGATGGCTGCGGTCGAGTTCATGTAGGTGACAGGGATGACCTTGCGTGTATCGACGAGAGAGGAAAGTTCGGTCCAGCAGGCCTCCACCTGGCCGATGTCGGCCATATCGGCCATGGAGCAGCCGGCATTGAGGTCGGGAAGAATGACGGTTTGGTGCTGGCGGCGGAGGATATCTGCGCTTTCGGCCATGAAGTGCACACCGCAGAACACGATGTAACGTCCCTCGGCCTGCGAAGCCTGGAAGGAGAGCTTGAGGGAGTCACCGCGGAAATCGGCGAACTTGACGACTTCGTCGCGCTGGTAGTGATGGCCCAGAATCACGACGTCCCGGTCCAGGCGAGCCTTCGCGGCGGCAATACGATCGTCGAGAGCATTGTCGGGCACTAGAAGGTAGGAATCGAAGTCACAGCCAACACCGGCTTCGATTTCCGGGGCGTGGAGGGTTGGCGGCTGGTGAGCGCCGATGAAGGCGCTGCTATCTGAAATGGATACTAGGTTGCCCATGGAGTGTGTCTTGTCTGCTAGAGGCTATTGCTAAGCGGTCCCTGATCCCGGCCTGGAAACCTCATTTTCTCATATTTCGGGTAATTTGCCACTATCCGCCGATGAAGACCATGGTGCGGGAAGGTGGTACAAAATCGGGCTCATTAATACGATGACCCTCCTCTTTTTCCATGACAATCGAGCTGATATAGGTGACCAAATCGTCGTCGGATGCTCCTTCGCGGAGCAGCGCACGCAGGTCGTGATCTTCCTTGCTGAAGAGGCAGGTGCGGAGCTTGCCGTCAGCAGTGAGCCGGATGCGAGAGCAATGGCCGCAGAAAGGCTGAGTCACCGGAGCAATAAGGCCGATTTCGCCAGGCGCGTCATCGGCAAAGCGGTACTTGCGAGCGGTTTCGCTGCGTTCGTGAGGAATCTGAACCAGCGGCCAGCGAGCGTGGATGCGCTGGTGGACCTCTGCGGCGGGCACGACTGAATCGCGGGTCCAGTGGCGATCGGCGTCGAGCGGCATGAATTCGATAAAACGCATAATGACGCCTGTTTCGCGGGCGAATAAGGCGAAAGCTTCGACTTCGTCGTCGTTGAGGCCGCGGACCAGGACGGCATTTACTTTGGCGGGCGCCAGGCGGGATTTCTGGGCGACATCGATGCTGTGCATCACGGTCGAGAAGGACTTGGTTCTGGTGATGCGCTCGAATTTCCCGGGATCAAGTGAATCGAGGCTGATATTGATGCGCCGGAGGCCAGCGGCCAACAGCCGGTCACAACGTTCGGCCAGCAGGTGGCCGTTGGTGGTCATGGAGAGGTCTTCTACACCGAGAGCATGGAGGCGCGCGATGTAGTCCTCGACACCTTCGCGGACGAGCGGCTCGCCGCCAGTAATGCGGATTTTGCTTATGCCTAGTTTAAGGAAGATCCTGGCGAGACGGTCGAGTTCCGGCCAGGCGAGAATTTCGTCGTGATCGCGGTAGTTCTCCGGATCTGCGGAGCGGCAGTAGACGCAGCGGAAGTTGCAACGGTCCGTGATAGAGATGCGGAGGTCGGTGATCTGGCGGCCGAATTTGTCGTGAAGGGTCATGGTCTGTCGCACTCTTGGATGCAACTGCTCGCTAGCTGGGCGCACTTCGTGCCTAAAACAAGACCGCCCGATCCAGTGTCTGGAATCGGGTGGTCACCGAAAAAGTCCTCATTTTCGGCGTGATCGCTCCTTTCCAAACATGGGAGGCCCGGGCGTTTCCGCCCAAACCCTCAGCCCCGATCATTTCTCGGGGCATCGCCCTGGCAGCCGTGGGCTGTCTCTCCCGTAGGCTTCAGGGTCGGAGTTACGGTCATAGTGTATGCCTGTGCCAAAAGAATCGCAATTCGGTAGAATCTGCGGGTGCCAACTGTCCTCGGTGCTGGTCGGTATCGCTTTTATTTCTACAGCCACGAGCCGAACGAACCCCGTCATATTCATGCGGATGGAGATGATTTGTCGGCAAAGTTCTGGCGGGAACCGGTCGGATTAGGGCTAAACTTTGGGTTTAGTGCCGTCGAGCTTCGTAAAGTACAATCCGTGGTGGAGTCGAATCAGGCCAGATTCATAGAGGCATCGAATGGGCATTTTGGCGTTGAAGGCTGATGAAAGGGTAGCAAGCGTGAGTTTCACGCCTGACTCTCTCAGCGTCGCGTTGAGGGATGGAAGAACCAGCAGTGTGCCTCTCACCTGGTATCCACGGCTCTTGCACGCTTGGCAAGAACAACTAGCCAATTGGAAGGTTTCTGGTGGTGGCTACGGGATTCCTTGGCCGGATTTGGATGAAGATTTGAGCACTGAGGGGCTTTTGCGAGGAGCCCCCGCCCCACGTTATCCTGCGAAAGCTTAATCGAGCGGCATTGCCCACACGTAGTCTGTGGTAGAGTTTTGGCCACGCCATGCGGATCTTCGTTCTAGGGGCCGGAGCGACCGGCTCCCTTCTCGCGCAATTGCTGGAGCGGCAAGGACATACGGTGTGGTGCGGAGACCGCGATCCGGAGCGCGCGCGGCGCTTTCTGGGCAAGAAAAGCACTATTGCGGTAACGGAAGTGAACGCGCGAAACCTGCGCGGTATCGTGAAGACCGCAAAGGGCTGCCAGCTCATCGTCAACGCTTCGGCTTCGGTTTTTAACGAGATTGTGTTGCGCGCTGCACTGCGGCTGCGCGCGCATTACGTTGATTTAAGCTCCCACCTGACACGCCATCCCTTCAAGGCCGAGCAGTTCCGCTATGAGAAGAAATTTGAAGAAAAAAACCGCGTGGCGCTGATTAATGCCGGGGTGGCGCCCGGTCTGACAAATCTGCTCGTGAAGCGCGCCGCGGAAATGGACGAAGTTCACGACGTGCACATCCGGCTGTACGAAAGCAGCGAGAGCGACGATCCCATCTCTCAGTGGTCGCCGGAAGTTTCGTTCGACGAGGCGGTCTCGCACCCGCGCGTCTATCGCAACGGAAAATTCCAGTTGGGCAAGCGTTTCTCGGAAATTGAAAAATTCCGGTTCCCTGACCCCATTGGGACCGTGCGCGTTGTCCTAGCCGCGCAAGACGAAGTGGCCACGCTTCCCCGTTTCATTCCCATGCGCGAGCTCGACGTAAAAATCGGCGGGAACGAGATCGACCGGCTGCGGCGCTGGCACAAGCAAGGAAAACTGTCCCGGTCACGTGGGATGGCCCGCCATCATTTTCCCCAGACATCCTCTCCGCGCATGATCGCCAAGCTGATTCGGCAGGGGATCTTACAGAATGCCCGGTTCGCCGCAGCTGTTCTTGTAAGAGGAGTGAAACACAACAAAAAGGACGATCAATACCTGCTGATCCGCAGCGATTGCATGTTTCCGACGCTCTATCAAATACGGCAGCAGGGACGATTAACGACGCCGGTGGCCTATGCCACGGCGCACGTCGTCGCACTTTTCATCAAGTTTTTTCCGCGGGAAGTTGCCGGCGTTTTCGCGCCGGAGATGCTGCCCGCCGAAACCCGGCGAGCCATTCTCGCGGGAATCCGCAACGGCGGGATCCGCATCACGCACAAGACGACGGTACTAAAACATATTAGTGAAGACGAGGAAGAATTCTAGCCGCGCAGCCGCGCTCTGCTGGCAAAGCGCGGCTGTCGGCGGCGATTCAGAATCGAGGATCAGTCCGCGGAGGCAGCTTTTGCATTGCCAGAAAAGTGGATGGTGATCAGGAACCCATTCGTCCCGTCGTAGGAAAACTTGTGGCCGTCTCCCTCGAAGGCTTCGTGCTTGCTCTTCCACATGCGGAAGCCGTTGTTGGACTGCGCGCCCCAATATTTCAAGTTACTGATAACGACTTCGTGGTTGGGGTCGCCGCCCGAGACTTTCTCCAGGATGACTTCACCTTTGCCGTCGTTCATTTTGGCGTGCGCCACGCCGGTTTTGGTGTCTACGCTCCAGGAAAACGCAGCGGTTTGCGCCGCTTTCTTCTGCCAGGGAATCGGATAGAGCTGGCCGAGGATGTCGGCAAGCGCAGCTTGCTGTTCCTTGGTGACGCTGGGATCGAAATTCACCACTAGCCAGGAATCCTTGCCGGTGCTCCAATCGCTTCCCAGATCGGTGGCTAGCCAGACCTTTGCGCCATCCAACTTTACGTCCTTGTACATGCCCTGGCTCACTTTGAGAACGAGGTTGGCACGGCAGAAATGCTCTTCCGCGTGGTGCTCGCCCATGGCCATGTGATTGGTGGAATGATCGTTGAAATAGCAGGGACAGAACATGTCGCAGCTGCAAGCTTCGATGTAGCTGGCGGTCATATCAAAATCGGGTTTGGAAGCTTTCTCCTGCGCGGGAGAAGTGAAGTAGATGAAGCTGGCGGCAAGCGCGAGGAGAGGAACTATAAGCATTCGAGACGGACGAAACATTTATCCCTCCTGTGGAAGTGTGATGTGACAGGCCCAACCGAAATTGCGATGAGTCTACTCCCAGGAACCACCGGCTACAAGCCTCAATTTTGGCCTAACCTCAGCAACAACGATTGGGCTTGGAATAGCGGCGGTTGAGCTGTTCCACGTAGAACTCGGCCGGAGAAAGTGTGCGGCACGAACCTGATTCCGTGCTTTTCGAGCGGAGGTAACTTTCATAGGCCGCATCGCCGCACCATTCGCGAAGGCCTCGCCAGAAACGGCGTAGGACACGCGACGCAGATTTTGCGGCGTGTCGCATCAGTCGTCTCCATGGGCGGCGCCGGAGAAATCCGCGGCCCAGCGCGTAGCGATGTATGGCGATTCGTGAAGCACCGATTCTTTGCGGCGGCTGAGAATCACATACCAATGAACAAGCGCCTCGACAATCAGAACGAGAATCATGGCCGCGAGAACCCCGGTGACTGCGGCGTCGAGGCGTTGGTTGAAAATCAGACGCTGCGTTTCTGCTATTTTCTCTGCAGGAATTTTTCCGGCCGCAATTTGCGCGGCCAGGGCTTTGGCGTAGGCGAGAAAGCCGATACGCGGATTGGCATCGAAGACTTTCTGGTAGCTCGCGGTCATCGTAATTGTGACGAGCCACGCCATCGGCAACAGCGTCACCCAGATCCACTTGAGGCGGCCCATTTTCATCAGGATGGTAGTGGCAACCACGAGCGCGACCGCGGCGAGTAATTGATTGGAGATGCCGAAGAGGGGCCAGAGAGAATTGATTCCGCCGAGCGGATCCACAACACCTTGGTAAAGAAAGTACCCCCACAAAGCGACGATGATGGCGCTGGACAGCAAGACGCCCGGCATCCAACCAGTGCGGCCAAAGGGCTTCCAGAAGCGGCCGCCGAGATCCTGAACCATAAAGCGTCCAACACGCGTTCCCGCATCGAGCACGGTAAGAATGAAGAGCGCTTCGAACATGATCGCAAAGTGATACCAGATGCTGAGGAGGCGCTCGCCGCCGATAGTAGTCGAAAAAATCTGCGCCATGCCTACGGCAAGTGAAGGTGCACCGCCGGCCCGATTCCAAAGCGTGATCTCGCCGACCTTGTGGGCGAGGTCGGTCATGGTTTGCGCTTGCAGCGGATAACCCCAGCCGCTGATGGTTGCGGCGGCGGCGTCTCCGGCGCCGCCAACGATGCTGGGCGGGCTGTTGATCGCGAAATACACGCCAGGCGGCATGGCGCACGCGGCGACCATGGCCATCACGCCGACAAACGACTCAAGCAGCATCGCGCCGTAGCCGATGAAGCGAGCATGGCTCTCGCGAAGAATCATTTTCGGCGTGGTGCCGGAAGAGATCAGCGAATGAAATCCGCTAATCGCACCGCAAGCAATGGTAATGAAGCAAAAAGGGAAAATCTTCCCGGCAAAAACCGGACCGGTGCCATCGATGAAGCGTGTCAGCGGGGGCATTAGAACTTGTGGCCGGACAAAGAGGATTCCGGCGGCCAGCGAAAAAATGGCGCCGGCCTTGATGAACGCGCTGAGATAGTCGCGCGGCGCAAGCAGCAGCCAAACCGGCAAAGCGGATGCGGCGAAGCCATATGCAATGATCAGGAAGGCGAGGGCGACACCGCTCAGCGTGAATACGCGGGCCCAGGAGGGAGAATCGGCCACCCATTGCCCGGCAACAACCACGAAAAGTACAAGCGCGACACCCATGACGGAAGCTTCGAGCACACGGCCGGGCCGCACGAAGCGAAGATAGAGTCCGAGAAGCAGCGCGATGGGAATAGTCATCGCCAAAGTGAAAGTCGCCCAGGGAGAGGATTTGAGAGCATTCACGACCACGAGGCCAATCACGGCGAGAAGAATCGTCATAATGGCGAGCACAGCCAATTGCGCGATGAAGCCGCCGCGCTCGCTGACTTCTTCACGGGCCATTTGGCCAATCGATTTTCCGTCGCGCCGAATCGAGCAAAAAAGAATGACAAAATCCTGCACACATCCAGCGAATGCAGCGCCGGCAATCAGCCAGAGCGTGCCAGGCAAATAGCCAAACTGCGCGGCCAGCGTCGGTCCAACGAGCGGACCAGGCCCCGCGATGGCGGCGAAATGGTGGCCGAAGAGAACCCATTTGTTGGTGGGCACAAAGTCACGGCCATCGTCGTGGCGCTCGGAGGGAGTGGCGCGCGTATCATCGAGCGAGAGAACTTTGGCGGCGACGTAGGCAGAATAAAGCCTGTAGGCCACCAGATAACAGCACACTGCAGCCACGACGAACCAGGTGGCGTTGAGCGGCTCCCCGCGATGCAGTGCGATGGAGCCTAGCGCGCCGGCGCCTAGAGCCGCAACAACAATCCAGCCAACAATGGTGAAGATGCGCTTCATTTTGCCGGATTCGCCGCCGTGCTGGATTTAATGAACTTCGCGATATCCGCCTTGAGCTTGGCGAGTGACGGGGGGTGGACATACATCATGTGGCCCGCCTCGTAGTAGGCGCCGCTGAGATGGCCGCGCAACGTCGGGTCGAGGCTGAGGTGATCGAAGGTATAGTCGGCGGCGAAAAACGGCGTGGCCAGATCGTAGTAACCTTTGGCCACAAAAACATCCAGGAACGGGTTTTGCGTCATGGCCGCGCGCAGCGTTTCCGCGACGTTGACGTAGCGATTCTCATACGGCGCGTAATTCCACGGGCGCACGCGGCTGGTCAAAACTTCGTAGGGCAGGTCGCTGTCAAACTTGAGGTCGTTGCGGACGTAGTCGTTCAACATGCCCGAATACGGACCGATGATCGCCGCGATGCTGGGGTCAAACTCCGGGCGTTCTCCCGCGGCGTCGCGATCGATGCCAGTGAAACGCGCGTCGATGCGGCCGATGGTGCGACGTTCGCTGCGCAAGAGTTCTTTCGTGAAGCGCTGGATTTCGATGCGCAGATTGGCGCGGTCGACGTAGTCCGGCGAAAGTCCCGTCAGGCGCGCAACCTTTTGCATGATTTCGGCGCGCCGGGCACTGGGGAGGACATCGCCCGTCATGAGCGCATCAGCGTATTCTCCAACCGCAAATTTGCGCGATTCTTCGATGGCCTTTTGAACTTCGCCGCTCTGCAAATCCGGCGGAAGTTTTTTGTGATACCACGCAATGGCAGTGTAGGTCGGCAAATAGAGGATATATGGGAGGTCGTTGCCGGTGTCGAACTCGGCCGTCTCGAAATTCAGGATCGATGAAATCAGGACGATGCCATTGAGGTACATGCCGTAACGCTGCTGGAGATAGCCGGAGAGGCCCGCGGCGCGTGTGGTGCCATAGCTTTCGCCGGCAAGAAATTTCGGGGAAGACCAGCGCTTGTTGCGCGTGGCGTAGAGCCGGATAAAATCGGCAACCGATTCGACGTCTTGCGTTATGCCGTGAAATTGCTGCGGCGCCTCGCCGGGAACGGCGCGGCTGTAGCCCGTGGAAACCGGATCGATGAAGACGAGATCGCTGATGTCGAGGAGTGACACGTCGTTGTCTACCAGCTTGTAAGGAGGCGGAAGGAGGTTCCCCGCATCGCCCATCTGCACCCGCCGCGGACCAAATAGGCCAAGATGCAGCCACACCGAAGCAGAGCCCGGGCCACCGTTAAAGCTGAAAGTAAGCGCTCGCTGACTTGCGTCGCTGACGTCATCCTTGATGTAGGCGACGTAGAAGATGCTGGCCTTGGGCGAGCCGTCCTCGAGCTTCAGAAGAATAGTGCCGGCCGTCGCGGTGTACTTAATTTCCTGCCCGCCGACCTTCAGCGAATGCTTGGTTTGAACGATTTTTTCTTCAGGGGTTGGCGGCTTCTTTTCTTCCTTCGGCTTTTCAGCGGCTTTGTCCTGCGCCGGCGGCTGCGGCTGCGCCAGGCGCGGATTCATTCCTAGGAACAGCAGAGTGGCGGCACCAAAATAGCGAATTAAAGGCTTCATGGCTGGCGGAGCTTCCTTTCAAACTTTCGCGAATCACAAAACCGTGACGTGCGGCATCGTATGCGAGAGTACGCGCAGCGTCAATCGTCTCGGACGATGCTTTTCCCCCTTAATCGATTTCTTTTCCATCGCGCGGATTCACAGATACAATGCGGCCCTCTGATAGAACGTGCGTCCAAGGAGCGCCGCATGCGCCGCGTTGAACTGCCCGCCACTATTACGTTGCTTGCCGTCGCGGTGATGTTGCTGATTCCCGCTCGAACCAGGGCGCAGCAGAAAACCGAGCTGCCGCATCCGAAGACGCTTCAAGAATTGCAACAGGCCATGAAGGAAGTGCTGGACAAAGAACACGTTCCCGGGGCGGGCGTGGCGCTCGTTGCGAATGGCGTGGTTCTGTGGTGCGGCGGCATCGGCGACGCGGACATCGCAACGAAACGCGCCGTCAGTTGCGACACGGAATTCCGCGTGGGCTCGATCAGCAAGACCTTCGTCGCGCTGGCTCTGCTGAAATTGCAGGAAGAAGGAAGGATCAATCTTTACGCCCGGTTGCGGGATGTCGCGCCGGAAATCCCGTTCAAGAACAGCTGGGAGGCGATGCATCCCGTTCGAATTGTGCATCTCCTCGAGCACACTGCCGGCTTCGACGACATGGAGCCGAGCGAAGTTTACGACTTGCGCGATCGCTACGACTTTCCACTGCTCGATGTTTTCAAGCGGTTTAGGAAACCGCAGACGGTGCGGTGGCCTCCCGGAACTCGAATGTCCTACTCGAATCCGGGAAATGCAATTGCGGGCTACCTGATCGAGAAAGTCACGAGAAAACCTTTCGATCAGTACATCCGTGAAACGTTTATGCGGCCGATGGGGATGGAGCATGCTGACTATCCGTTCACCGATGCAAACCGAGCCTTGCTTGCGACGGCCTACGAAGGAAATCCGCCGAAACCTTCTGGATACCCGTTCATCTACCTGCGGCCGGCTGGAGACCTGAAAGCTTCGCCTGGGGAACTGGCCCAACTCGTGCAATTTCTTCTGCGGCGCGGGAAGGCGGGTGATGCGCAACTGGTGAATTCCGAAGCGATCCTGCGCATGGAAGCGCCGGAAACCACGCTGGCTGCGAAAAACGGCCTCCGGCTTGGCTATGGCCTCTGCAATTACACAAGCGTGGAGGGCGGCGTGGTAACGCACGGCCACGATGGCGGAATTGACGGCTTCATTTCTTCCTACCGTTACATGCCGGAACAAAACTGGGGTTACGTCGTTCTGCTGAATAGCGATAATTCCCAGCAAGCGCTCGAAAGTTTGAATCACCTGGCCATCGATTTTCTTTCCAAAGATTTTGCGAAGCCACAGATGGCTGCGATCGATCTTCCGGTGAGCGAGTTGAAAAGATTTGAAGGTTTTTATGCGCCGCGAGCGCCGCGAAGCCAGCTGTTTGCGTTTTTGGATGACTTGGCAGGAGGGACGCGCATTCGCGTAATCAATGGCAAGCTGACTCGCTCCGGACTATTTGGCCGCCCCGAGCCGCTACTCTATGTCGGCAAGAACCTCTTCCGCGGGGAGAAGGAGCCGGAAGGAACGACGGTATTTTTCGTCACGCAAAGTGGTGATTGGGCAGTTGCAGGCAGCGGGCTGGAGGGTATTTCTTACAGTGAGCGGAGCAGCATCGCCCTGCCCTTTCTTCGCATCGCTCTGCTCTCTCTTTGCCTGTTTTTCATGCTGACTTCCTTGCCGTATGCGCTCGTTTGGCTTTTCTTGAAACTTATTGGCGCCATGAAAGACGTCCGCCACGTCTCAGTCCGCGCGCTGCCGCTGTCTGCGACGCTGATGCTGCTCATCGTGCCGCTTTGTTTGAAGAAACTCGGCGGAACACAATTTGGCTCGTTCAACTTCTGGACTATGGGGATCTTCCTCGGAACATTTTTCTTCCCGTTGCTCTCGATCGCCGGGCTGATCCTGGCTCTCCGCGTACCGAAAGAGGAAATCCACCGCGCGGTGAGGATTCATTCGCTCCTCGTTTCCTCGGCCTGCTGCGTGCTTACGGGTTTTCTCTGGTCGTGGCACATGCTCGCGTTGCGGTTGTGGGCGCCGTGACACGGGCTGCCGCAATTAAGACGAACGGCCAGCAAGATAGTTACGCGTGATCTTGTCCACTGAAACGGTTCCGGCCTGTCGCATGATGGTGCGCAATTCGCGGCGCAGGATTTCGAGGACGGCCTCGACACCCGGCTGACCGAAGGCGGCGAGTCCCCACCCATGAGGTCTGCCAATCCCAACGGCGGTAGCCCCCAGCGCGAGCGCCTTGAAAACGTCCGTGCCGCGCCGGATGCCGCCGTCCACAATGACTGGAACTTTTCCGGATACGCCTTCGATCACTTCGGGCAGGCTTTCGATCGTCGAACGAAGCGTCTCTTCGGCGCGCCCGCCGTGATTAGAGACCATCAAGCCGTCCACACCATGCTCGACCGCGAGCTGCGCGTCTTCGCGCGTGACGATACCTTTGATGAGCAGCTTGACGGTCACCGTATCGCGCAGCCGCTTCACGAAATCCCAACTCAGATTCGCGGGCGCTGCGGCAGTGACCTTTGAAAGATCGAGGCCGTTGAACATCGGCTTCCGGGCTGCGTAGCTGGCGAAGCCGCCGGAGCCTCCTCTGGCCCTTCCACGGGCGTCGCCAGTGTAGGCGCTTTGATGGCAGGCAGAGCACTCTCTTTTGTCCACGCGTTCCGCACGGAATAAAGTTTCGCGGTTGCTCCCTTCTTGTATATCCACGGTGAGCACAATCGCGGGGGCCCCCGCAGCTTCGGCGCGCTTCACGATCGCCCGGCCGACTTCCCAAACGTTTGTTGGATAGAGCTGCTGCCAGACGGGGCCGCCCCGCGCGGCAATTGCATCTCCAATCGACGAAGTGGCGACGGTGGACAACATCATCAGGTGGCCCTTGGCACGCGCCGCGCGAGCCACGGCCACTTCGCCTTCAGGATGGAAAGCCTTTTGGCCGCTTACGGGGGAGAGCACAATTGGCGTGTTCCACTTTGTGCCAAAGAGGCTCACGGACATGTCGATATTCTCTACATCAACAAGGCGGCGTGCGCGAATCTGAATCCGCGAATAGCCTTCGCGATTCGCCCGGACCGTTCCGTCGTCGTCCACGCCGGTTGCGAGGTACCCAAAATGCGCGGGTGGCAGCGCCTTGCGCGCGGCAGGCTCGAAATCCATGACATCCATGGCCTGGTCCGGAGAAGTAATTACCTCCTCGCTTTGCTGCAAGGAATCGAGCCAGCCTAGAAATTTCTTATCCGTGACTTCGCCCGCCGCCAAAAGGCTTGAGAATGAACCAGCAAGAAAGCCCGGGCTGGCCAGCAGCGGACTTCCCGAAAGCATCTTTAGGAATTTTCTCCGAGTCTTGATTTGATCGATGGCGCAATTCATGGTGCTTCTCCTCTTTCTACTCCGGTAATGAAGTGCAGCGCACTAGCGGGTAAAGATCGCGAAAGACCTTGGCAGCCTCGCGTGGAAAAGTAGCTCGCATGGCTACGGAAGGTGTGAACTTGCGCCGCACAATCCACGCCAATATCTTTTTCCAATCCTCCGGGGCCGTGGGCCAACCGTCGTGCTTGGTCCATTCCCCTTTCACCGTCGTATACCAATAGCTTTCGTAGCGGCGGCCGAGGCGCTTCTTTTGTCTTGCCACCCAGCGGGAATCCAGCATCGCGCGCGGCTCGGCAATGAGCGCAATCGTAGACTCCTTCCGCTTTCCGTCCGAGTAGATTCGGAAGCCCGCCGTCACCGTGTCCACGGTAAGGCCTACGTAGAGCTGCCCAGTTTCCCGTTTAACTGGCGGAGGAACGGAAAACTTCAAGTACATATGCGTCTTGTAAAGCGTTTTGTCCTTCGCGAAACGAATATCCCGGTTGATCCGCGAGAAATTCGCGCCGGTTCGGCCGCAGGTATCGAAACGCGAATCAAGCTCCAGCACCGTGGGTGCAAGTTCCTCCAGCAACCGCCGGAAGGGCTGAACAAGAGCAGCCTGGTAGCAGTCGCGGTTCGCTTCCATCCACTCCTTACGATTGTGGCGGCCGAGGTCCTTGAAGAACTGAAACGTTTCGCGTGTGAACACAGGCTTCTTGGTTGCCATGATGCCTCAGTCTCGAATGCCGGTGCGGCACAGTGTCCCACAGCGTACACGATTCTCAGAGGGGGTCAATTCGTTGGTTGATCCAGATTGGCACTTGCCGCGGCGCGCGGGCAACCGTTACTCTGCGGGAATGAGTAACTTTACTCCGAGCGAAAGAACAAGAGTCCGCCGCAAGCCCGAGCGCGGCAGCTACGACCGCGAACTGATTTACTCCATTCTCGATGAAGCCTTTGTCTGCCATCTCGCTTTCATCGCAGACGGCCAGCCCTTCCTCGTCCCGACAAATTACGTCCGTGTCGGCGACAAACTCTTCCTCCACGGCTCCACGGCCAGCCGCCTGATGAAAACGTTGGCGAGCGGTGCGCCATTTTGCTTGAGTGTGACGCTGCTTGACGGCATCGTTTGCGCGCCGTCCGCGACGGGCCATTCCGTCAACTACCGTTCGGTCGTGGTGATGGGCAAGGCCGAGCCGGTAGAAGGCGACGCCGCAAAGCTTGCCGCCATGCGCGACTTCGTCGAGTACGTGATCCGCGGTCGCTGGGCCACGGTGCGCCCTCCGACCGAGCAGGAGCTAAAGGGCACGATGGTGGTGTCCGTTCCACTCGTCGAAGCTTCGGCCAAAGTGCGCACTGGCTTCGCGGTGAACGATGATGAAGATTACGCGACGCACGCGTGGACCGGCGTGATTCCGATGAAATGGTCGTCGCAAGCGCCTGTGCCAGACCCGCGCGGCAACCCTGCTATTGCTCCGCCGCCAAACATTCAGCAGTACTCCCGGCCGCAGTAGGGGCCGATTTCTGCGACTTTTTTGAGTCGGGGAAAATAGTAAGCGATACTCTACTTTTTGCTGCCGGAAGCGGCGAACGCCGTGGCCACGCCAAGAGAAATCAGCATCCCGCCGGAGACGTATCGCTGCGTGCGCATCCAATGTGCGCTGCGGGTCAAGCGGCGCGCCACGGTTCCCGCGAATAACGCCCAAAGGCTGTCGCTCGTGATTCCCATTACTGCGAAAAGTGTCCCAAGGAAAAGAATCTGCAACGCTACCGATCCGCGCGAAGAATCCACGAATTGGGGAAGAAATGCGAAGAAAAAGAGTGCCGTCTTGGGATTTAGAATATTGACGATCACGCCTTGTCCAAAAACGCGGCTCAGGTTTGCCCGCGGAGCCTCCTCTGACAGATCGAGAGACTTTGTGCCACGCAGTTTTTGCACGCCCAGATAGATTAAATACGCCGCGCCGAGGTACTTCACGGCAGAGAATGCCACCGCTGACGACACCAGCAGCGCGGACAACCCCACTGCCGCGGCAGCAACATGAACGAGAGTGCCTACGCCAATGCCAAGTGCAGAAACTAGACCGGCGCTCCTGCCCTGTCCGATGCTGCGGCTCGTGACGTAGAGTACGGCAGGCCCAGGGATCGCCAGCAGGACCAGGGCTGCGCTCACAAAAAGTAGGAGAGACGAAGAGTTGGGGATCATACCTGTTAAGACGAGCGTCTCAGCCAGCCGTGAGCAGAACTGGTTCACCGCTCATGATCACGATGGTGTGCTCGTACGGTGCGGGGAGATTGCGCCCTAGGTCCGCGAAGATTCAGTTGCAGCCGCACCCGCCTCCGCAGCAACTGCCGCCTCCGCCGGAGAATCCGCCCGATGACTTGGCCGAAGGGCCATTGCTCGATCCATTCGCCGAACGGAACACCGAAAGCTGAATCGCGTTCCTCTTGCTCGCACATTTCGGGCAGGCAATTTCCTGCGTCTTGTTCAGCACAATCTTCTCAAAGTGCGTCTGACAATCCTCGCAAATGTATTCGTAAATGGGCATATTGGATTCCTGTCTATATCTTCGCCAATTATAACAGCCCTTGTGAACGAACGCGCCCCCAAAGCAATTGCCCTCCGGCTGGTCGGAGGGCAATTGCAAA
>WNFT01006101.1_pt1 | contig 17073 bp, 16 predicted proteins | sample 5400191 | NCBI WGS metagenome assembly WNFT01 (sample SAMN13153359, study PRJNA577476) | soil metagenome | isolation source: 80 cm saprolite under Madrone tree | place: USA:California | collected 2016-06-14 | reverse complement strand
GACACGCGCTGCACCGCGGTCCAGTACGGACCCATCTCCGCCGCCGGAAGCGCGTGGAAGTCGTCGTAGTGGGTGGTCGGCACCACCAGCACGTGGCCCTTGAACACGGGCCGGGAATCCAGGAAGGCGCACACGCCCTCTCCGCGCAGCACAAACGACGTCGGAATCTCGCCACGGATGATGCCGCAGAAGACGCAGGGCCGGGCCATTCCGGTACCATGGCACAGGCGAGCAACCGCCTTTCTGGCTGCATCGCAAGCTGTCGGGAGCAGGGCGCTTTTCCATGGCGTTTCCATCCGGCTGCCCCGGCCGTGTCTAGAGGGGAAGACAGAGCGGGCCATCGCCCGCCGAGGAGACGAAGGACATGCGCAATCTACTCGCCCTCCCTCTCGTGGCCGCGGTCGCCTGTGCCGGTGGCGCCTTCAAGGACCAGGCTCGCGACGCGATGCCGAGCAGCAGCACGATGTCGATGGGCTCCCCCACCAGCAGCGCCCAGGCGGCGTCCGCGAGCGGCACGGCGCTGGTCTCGCACGATTCAACCGCCGGGGACGCGTCGGCGTTCGCCCGGATGACGGCAACCGTGGCGGTCGTCTTCAACGTGCCCACCGCGGCGTTCCTCGACCTCCTCCGGCACGTGGTGGAGGACAACGACCCGACGAGCTGCGACGCCAACAGCTGCACCTGGGGCCCCGGTTCCGGCCCGCTGGATCTGGTGGCCTACAAGCTGGTCGTCTCGCGCCACTCGGACGGCGTCAGCTTCGACTGGGCCCTCTCCGGGGCGGTCAAGCCGGGCATTGACTTCGTGACGTTCGCGAGCGGCGTGGCCACGCCCGGCCCCCAGCGGCACCACGGGTCTGGTAGCTTCACGCTGGACTTCGACCAGGCCGGGCTGCTCGGGATCGCCGGCGACGCGACCGGCAAGATGGAGGTCACCTCGTACTCCAACGTGGGGCCGGCGCACCTGGACGTCACCTTCACCGGCGCCAAGGACGGCGACCCGACCCACGTGAACCAGAAGAACAACATCCTCTATAGCTACGCCAACGACACCACGGGCGGCGGCGACCTGGACTTCGCGGTGCACAACACGACCAGCGGCGACCGCTTCTCCGTCCACTCCCGCTGGAAGAACGACGGCCGCGGCCGAGCCGACGTGGCAGGCCTGGGGAGCGGCTACGACGTCTCGCTCTCGGAATGCTGGGGCGCCGCGCCCTTCAGCGTGGTGTACTTCAGCTCCAGCCTCAAAGTGGTGGTGACGCCCTGGGGCGGGCCGGACTCCGGCTCCGAGGCGCAGTGCGCGTACGCTCCGGCGGCCTTCTCCTCGAAGTCGGCCCCATGAGCGTGCTCGGACTCCGCGTAGTGGCGGGTGGCCGGGCCGGCGAAATTGCCGGGCCCGGCTCGCCCGCGCCTGCGGGGCTCCTCGCCGAGCTGTACGAGAAGCATGCGGCAGCGGTGTACGGCCGCTGCCGCTATCTCTTGAAGGACGACGCGGAAGCGAAGGACGCGCTGCAGGACGTGTTCGTGAAGGCGCTGCGCGCCTTGCCCGAGTTCCGGGCGACGGCGTCGCCCAGCACCTGGATCCTCCGGATCGCCACCCACCACTGCCTGAACCTGCTCCGCGCCCGCAAGGCCCTCTGGCGCGAGCAGCTCAGGACGGTGCAAGCGGAGCGGAGAGTGGACACGGAATCGCCGGACCGCCGCGAGCTGGTGCGGGTGGTGCTCGCCGCGGCGCCGGAGGAAGCGCAGGAGGCAGCAGTGCTGTACTTCGTGGACGAGCTGACGCAGGCGGAGATCGCGCAAGAGATGGGACGAAGCCTGCCCACCATTCGCAAGCGATTGCGCGAGTTCCTCGCCTGCGCACGCGAGGCGCTGGGCGTCCCGTTGCAAGTAGGAGGCGACCTGTGAACCTCGACCTTGGCGGACCCGGGCCCGGCTGCTCGGCCCTGCGCGTGCGCAGGCTGCTCGCCGGCGAGCTCTCGGGCATGGAGAAGGAGCGCACGGAGGCGCACGTGACGGGCTGCGAGCGGTGCGCGGCGGTGCGGCAGGAGATCGCCGCCGAGCGCGAAGCGCTGCGGCGCGACGTTCCCTTCCCGCAGTTCGCGGCGGGCGTCGCCGAGAAGCTGGCGCACCGGCCGCGGCGCGACTTCGTCTCCCGCTGGGCTCCTCTCGCCGCGGCGGCGGGGCTGGTGCTGGTGGCGGGGACCGCCCTGGTCTTGCGGCCCGCGGACACCGAACGGGAGCGCCGCAAAGGCAGCGCGTCGGCGCAGCTCTTCGTGCAGGACGCGACCGGGGTGCATGAGCTGGCCGCGGGCGATGCGGTGGCGGAAGGGGCCCGGCTGCTGCTCTCGCTGCAACCCGGAGAGCACAAGCGCGTGGCCGCGGTGCTGATCGAGTCCAGCGAGGCGAGCGTCATCTACCAGGGGCCGGCGGTGAAGGGGCCGCTGCCCCAGGCGTTCGAGTGGACGGGGAAGGGCGTGGCCACCCTGCTGCTGGTGCTGTCCGATTCTCCAGTGGACGCGAAGACCATCCGATCGAAGGACGACGTCCCGCGCGGCGCCGAAGTCCTCCACGTCACGCTCCGGCGGTGAGATGACCTTCGCCCGCGCCCTCTGCGCCGCGGCGCTGCTGGCTGCGCTCCCCGCCCTGGCGGAAGCGCGCCGCTTCGCGCTCGTGGTTGGCGACGCGAAGGGCGGCGCGGGAACGCGCCCGCTCCGGTACGCCGAGCGCGACGCGAGGCGCATGCACGCGATCCTCACCCGCCTGGGAGGGGTGCGCCCCGAGGACGCCCGGCTGCTCACGGCCGCATCCGCCGACGAAGTGCGCGCGGCCATCGCCGATCTGTCCGCGCGCGCGGAGCAGGCCAAGGCGCGTGGCGACGAGACCGTGCTGGTGGTCTACTACTCCGGCCACGCCAAGGACGGCGATCTGCGCCTCGGCGACACCCGCATGTCGCTGCTGGAGCTGCGGGATGCCCTGCGGAACGCTCCGGCCGACGTCCGCATCGGCCTGCTCGATTCCTGCCAGTCCGGCGCCATCACCCGCGCCAAAGGGGTCCGCGCCGCTCCCGCCTTCGACGTGCAGCAAGCGCAGGCCGCCTCGACCCGGCCGCGCGGGCTGGTGCTGATCGCCAGCTCCAGCGCGGACGAGGAATCGCAAGAGTCGGACGACATCGGCGCGTCGTTCTTCACCCACTATCTCGCCTCCGGACTGCTGGGCGACGCGGACTCGAGCGGCGACGGCAAGGTGACGCTGGCCGAGGCGTACACGTACGCCTACGCCCGCACGGTCGGCGAGACCGCGGAGACGCGCGCGGGCGCGCAGCATCCCGTCTACCTCTACGACCTGGGCGGCGCGGGAGACGTGGTGCTCACCGAGCTTGCTCCGTCGCGGGGCTCCCTGGTGTTCCCGGCGGGGGCCGAAGGCGTGTACGTGGTGCTCGACGGATCGCGCCGGGCGGTGGCGGAGGTGGCGAAGCCGCGCGGCGATCAGCGCCGCCTCGCGCTCGCGCCGGGCGACTACGTGGTGAAGAAGCGCGACGGCGAAACCCTGCTGGTCGGCAGCTTCAGCCTCGCCGACGCGCCGGTCGAGATCGCCGATGCGCGGCTCTCGCGGCGGCCGCTGAGCGAGGATCCGCAGAAGGGACCCTCCGGCCCCCGCTGGAGCCTGCTGGCCACCGGCGGCGGGCAGTTCTTCTTCGACTCGGCGGCGCGCAACGGCCTCTTTCCCCCGGCCGTGCTGGCGGGCGCTCGACTCGGCGGCGCGCAACGGCCTCTTTCCCCCGGCCGTGCTGGCGGGCGCGGAGATGGCCGTGCGCGACGATCTCGGGCACGACCTCGCCTGGGGACTGGATCTCTCCGTGGGCGGAGGGGCGGCGACGCTGACGCTACCCGGCGTGACTCCGATTCCGGAGCGCTTCCTGGAGCTGACCGGCGGCGCCTCGCTCTGGCGCGACTTCCCCGTCGGACAGTCGTTCACGGTCTCGTTGGGGGCGCGGGTCGCCTTCATCTATCTCGCGCGCACGTTCGAGAACCGGCCCGACCTGCCTTCGCAGAGCTTCTTCACCCTCACGCCGGGGCTGCAGACCGCCTTCGGCTGGCGCTTCTCGGAGCGGTGGTCCGCGGTGGCGCGCGGGCGGGTGAACTACCTCTTCTACAACGTCGACAAGGCGCAGAACCTCGGCTACGCCGAATTCGCCCTGGGGGTGGACTATGCGCTCGGATTCTAGCCCCGGCCTCGCTCGCGGGATCGCTGCCCTGATTCTCGCCTGCGCCTGCGGCAACCTCTCCAACGAGGACATCGCCTTCGTCGAGGCGATCCCGCAGAAGCAGCAGCTGCATGTGCAGGTCCCGCAGGGATCGGCGGCGCAGAACCTGTGCGCCATCGGTCCGGCCGACGTGTTCACCAGCGCCAAGACCACCGGCGCTTCCATCAACGCCGGGGTCGACGCCATCCTCGCGATGGTCGACGCCATCCGGGCCGTCACCCCCACCAGCCGCGAGGACGACTCGCGCACCTGGGGGCCGTTTGCGGACCAGGATCACCCGGACGTCCGGATCAAGGTGGTGATGGTCCGCGAGCTCGATGCGATGCTCACGCCCTGGCGCTGGATCTACACCATCTCGGGTGCGAAGGCGGCGGGTCCTTTCCTGCCCGTCCTCGAGGGCGAGTTCTTCGGCGCGCAGGCCCGGAACGGCAGCGGCCGCGTGACGCTGCACTTCGAGAACAGCACCAGCCTTGGCATCAACCAGCCGGGCGATCCCGCCTTCCCGGCGCGGATCCACTACGACCTGAGCGGCGACCCGCACACCATCTCGCTGGACCTCACCGCCGGTATGAACGCTTTCGGTCTCATCTCCTTCGACTATTCGTTCGCCGGCTACGCCGACGGCCACGGCCAGTTCGACTATGCCTTCCCCGACCCGAAGAACGGCTGCACCAACTTCGTGACCACCTTCTTCAACGCCAAGGGCGCGGGCCGGGACGTCTTCCGCGCCCGCTGCGGCTTGATCACGTACGCTGGCTTCAAGCAGTGCTGGGACCCGGGCGGCTGCCTGACGTTCGTGGACGATCCGTTCGCGCTGACCGCCGCCTGCCTCGGCATCATCCCCCCCTGCATCCTCGGAAGCTTGGCGCAGTGCCCGGCCGGCTTGTAGGTCGCGCTCCGCGCAGCTCCGTCAGTGCACCGCCGAGACGTCGGGCCGCGCAGCCGCCGCTCCCGACGAAGCATGGAGCAGCGACCGGAGCCGCTCCAGGTCGAGCGGTTTCGCCAGCACGCCCCTGACGTAGTCGAGGCGCGGATCGGACTCGCCGATCTCGTTCGCCCAGCCCGTCAGCATCCACACCGGCGTGCCCGGAGCGATCCGCTGGATCTCGCGCGCCACCTGCCAGCCGCTCATCTCCGGCATCCCGACGTCGCAGAGCACCAGATCGAACCGTTCCCCCCGCTTGAAGAGCGCGAGCGCCTCGGGCCCGCCACGGATTGCCTCGACTTCCTGGTTCTCCAGCTCCAGGACCTCGCGCAGCACGTCCAGGTTGTCCTGCTCGTCGTCGACGATCAAGATGCGGCGGGTGCGGCGCTCGGCCGCTGCAGCTCGCGGCGGCGCGCGGCGCGGGGGCGCGGCGAGCGGGAAGGTGAGCGTGAAGGTGGTCCCTTCGCCGCGCCGGCTCTGCGCCTGCAGCGATCCGCCCAGCCGCGACATCACCCCCCAGGCGATGGACAGCCCCAGCGCCGACTCTCCCGCGGCTCCGGAGAAGGGGTCGAACAGCCGCGCGAGGTCCTCCTCGTCCAGGCCCTCGCCGGCGTCGCGGATGGTGACCAGGACCCGTCCGCGGTCCTCGCGGGCGTTGACATGGATCTCACCGCCCCCCGGCATCTGCTCCTGCGCGTGCAGGAGCAGGCTGCCGAATACGTGGGCGAGCTCGGCCGCGGCCCCGCGGACCAGCGGGAGGGGCGGAACGTCGGCGTCGATCCGGATGCTCGCGGTGTCGGCCTCGGTGCGGGCCATCTCGACGGCGCCGGTGAGCACCGCCGCGAGGTCGAGCGGATCGCTGGGACGGTCGCGCCGCCTGCGGGCGAGATCCTGAAGCCGCGCCACGATCCGGGCCGCGTCGGCCACCACGCGGGCCAGCATGTCGAGCGCGCGGCGGGACCCGCCGAGCTGGGGGTCGGCGCGGAGGGTGGCCACCCGCAGGCAGATGAGGTTGAGCGCGTGATTCAGATCGTGCGCCACGCCGGAAGCGAGAACGCCCATGGCGTGCATCCGCTCCTCGTGCAGCAGGGCCTCGCGCTCGCGCTGGAGCTCCCGCTGCCGGCCCAGCTCGGCGCTCACGTCGTGCACGAGGGCGACGGCTTCCCCGCTCTCCAGCCGCTCCAGCCTCACCTCGATCACCTGGTTGCCCCGCTGGTAGCGGGCCAGGTAGGGCACCGGGGCGAGGGTCGCTGCCTCGCCGCGGAGCAGCTCGGACAGGGTCGCATACCGCACCCGGGCGTGCGGACCGTTCATCCAGCGCCAGGGGCCGCCCCCCGCCTCGAGGGCGGCGAACCTGGCGTTTCCCTCGCGTACGACTCCCGCTTCGACCACCGCCAGCGCGGCCGAGCGGGAGGAGTCTCTCCAGCGCATGAAGAGATCGCACATTTCATGCGGGGGCATTGAAGCAAATCTGCGTCGGCTGCGTAACTACCGGTAGCGTTGCTGGCCGAGGTCCCCCAGTACCCGCTCCGCCGAGTTGTGGCCCGCCGCCCCGATCACCGAGCCTGCGGGGTGGCACCCCGCGCTGCAGGAGTACACTCCCTCGATCGGCGTGGCATAGGGAAGGCGGTCGGCGAAGCCGAAGGCGTTGTCGACGTGGTGGATGTGCCCGCGCGTGATTCCGAAGTGTTTCTCGATCTTCGGCGGCGTGAGCGGGAAGGTGTCGGCGACGAGCGCGGACGTGCCCGGCGCGAACCGGTCGCAGATCCCCAGGAGATGGCGCACGTAGCGCTCTTCCTCGGCGTCCCAGCTCGTTCCCTTCAGCTCGTAGGGGACCCACTGCACGAAGAGCGCTGAATTGTGGTGCCCCTCCGCGTCGCGCAGCGAGGGATCCACGGTGGTGTGCACGTACCACTCGATGGTGGGGAGCTCCGGCAGCCGTCCCGCTTTGACCTCGGCGAAGGCATGGCGCATCGCCGGCATCACCTCGCGCTCGTCGGGCAAGAGGTGCATGGTGCTGCCGAACTGTCCGCGGTCCTCGGGAAGACAGGTGAAGCGGGGCAGCTCGCGCAGGGCGAGATTGAGCTTGAGGGTCGTTCCGTCGCGGCGATACCCGTCGACGCGCGCGTTCCACGCGGCGGGCAGCTTCTCCCGGCCGATCAGGGCGCCCAGGCGGAAGGGATCCGCGTTCACCACCACGGCGCGCGCGCGCACCTCGGTCCCGTCCCGGAGCTGCACGCGGAGAGGAGCCTGGGCGATGGCCTGCACCGCGCGGCCGGTCTCGATCCGCGCGCCCGCGTCGCGCGCGGCCGCGGCGAACCGTTGCGTGACCGTTCCCATGCCGCCCTTCACGATCATCCAGGTCCCGTCGCTCCCGGGCAGCCGGCACATGTTGTGGACGAGGAAGTTCATCCCCGTGCCCGGCGTCTCCCAGTCGCCGTTGAGGCCGGAGAAGCCGTCGGTCACCGCGTACATCGCCTTGAGGAGGTCGCTGCGGAACCCGAAGCGATCCAGGTACTCGCCCACCGGCCTGCGGCACAGATCGACGAACACCTGCCGCAGCGCCGGGCGCACGTACTTCGCCGCGGTGTCCTCGATCGAGAGCGGCTCCTCGAGCCAGGTGGGCGCCACGTCATCGCGGATCTGGCCGATCTCGGCCTGCAGCGCCTGGTTCGCGCGCCAGTCCTGGGCGCTGAAGAAGGCGAGGAACTGCTCCTTCATCGCCGCCGCGTCGGAGCCGAAGAGCAGGTACCGCTTTCCCCTGGTGGGCAGGAAGTAGTGCGGGTCTCGGCGCAGCACCGGCATCTCGACGCCGAGCTTGTGGAGCAGCTCGGGCGGCATCAGGCCGAGCAGGTAGGCGCCCGTGGATGCCGCAAGCCCCGGGACCCGCGTGAAGGGCCGTTCGGTGCGCGCGGCGCCGCCGACGACCTCCTTCTCCTCCAGCACCAGGACGTCGAGCCCGCGGCGAGCGAGCATCAGCGCGGCGACGAGGCCGTTATGGCCGGCGCCGACCACCACCACGTCTGCCTGGCTGCGCATTCGCGCCCTTCTAGCGGAGTGCGTAGGTTTGCGCCATGGCGGACACCGACGAGATCAAGGTCATCAAGAACGAGCATGGCATCGGGACCGGAGAGACGCGCAGCGGCGTGGAGCCCCGGCCGAACGCGGACGGCTCGCTGCCGCCCCTGGGGAACGCCCTGAATCCCGCGATCGTGACCGACCCCGCGGGCAAGACGCCCGGATCCGCCGAGTCCGGCGCGCAGGATCCGGCGCAGCGATCCGATCCAGGCAAGACGCCGGGCAAGGCGGAGGGGTAGGATCGCCGCCGCTTGGCGGCGATCGAGGCGCAGGGGCTCGGCAAATCGTTCGGCGGCCGTCCGGCGTGCCGCGAGGTCACCTTCTCCGTGGAGCGGGGCGAGGTCTTCGGCCTTCTCGGACCGAACGGCGCCGGAAAAACCACCACCCTGCGCATGCTCGCCGGGCTGCTGGCGCCGGACGCCGGCAGGGCGCGGGTAGCCGGCTACGAGATCCCGGCAGGCCGCGCCGGGGGGCCGGAGCTGCGCGCGAGGGTCGGGCTGCTCACGGAGGCGCCCGGCTTCTACGACCGCCTGACCGCGCGCGAGAACCTGGTCCATTTCGCAAGGCTGCAGAGGGCGCGCGAGCCGGAGCGGAAGTCCGACGCGCTGCTCGATCGATTCGGGCTGGCCGACCATGCGAATCGGCCGTTCGCCGAGCTGTCCCGCGGGATGAAGCAGAAGCTCGCCATCGCGCGGGCCCTGGTGCACGACCCGGAGGTGGTCCTCCTCGACGAGCCTACGGTCGGGCTCGACCCGGAAGCGACGCGGGAGGTGCGCAGCCTGGTCGCCGAGCTGGCGGCAGAGCACGCGACCATCGTGCTCTGCACGCACCATCTCGACGAAGTCGAGCGCCTCTGCTCCCGCGCGGCGTTCATCGCGGGGCGGCTGGTGGCGGTGCACGAGATCCGGCGCGAGACCCTGCTCCGGATCGAGTTGGCCGCGCCCTTCGCGGCGGACGGCTTGCGCGCGCTCTGCCACTCCCTGGAGATCAAGGGCCGCACGCTCTTGATCGAGCCGCGCGCCGCGGTTCCGGAGATCGTGGCGGCGCTGGTCCGATCCGGCGCGCGCATCGAAGCCGTGACGCCGCATCGGGACCCTCTGGAGGACGCCTGGTTGCAGCTCCTGGCCGAGGCGCGCGAGCCATGATCGCCGTCATCTTGAAGAAAGAGCTGCTCGAGCTGCGGCGCTCGCCGGTGCTCCTGCTCTCGATGGTCTCGCTGCCGGTGACGGTGGTGGCCGTGCCCGTCGCGCTGCTCGCCTGGCTCGTCCATGCCGCGCCGGAGCAGGCGCTCCTCTTCGTGCAGGACGTCTATGGGGACCGCGCGCCGGGCGGAGCGATGGCGGGAGTCGCCGCTTCGCTGGCCCGCAACTGGCTGCCGATGTTCCTGGTGCTCCCGATCTTCCTGCCCATCCTGCTCGCCGCGCAGTCCATCGGAGGCGAGCGGGAGCGCAGGACGCTGGAGCCGCTGCTGGCCACGCCGGTGGCCACCTCGAGCATCATCCTGGGCAAGAGCCTGGCTGCGCTGCTGCCCGCGCTCGCCCTCACCTGGGTTGCGGCCGCCCTGTTCTGCCTGGGCGTGGACGCCGTGGCCGGGCAGGTGCTGCTGCCGGATTCGGCATGGTTGTTCGGAACGCTGGTGCTCTGTCCGCTGCTCGCGCTCTTCGGCAACGCGACGGCGGTGGCGGTTTCCTCCCGGGTGCTGGATCCCAGGGCCGCGCAGAACCTCTCGGCGATGACGGTGCTGCCGCTCCTGGCCCTGCTCGTCTTCCAGCTCGCGGGGCGGATCGCGCTGGGCCCCCGCTTCTACTTCGCCCTCGCCGCCGGGGTCGCCCTCGCTGACGTGGCGCTGATCGCGCTCGCCGTGCGCCTCTTCGATCGGGAGCGCCTGCTCACCAGTTAGCCGCGGCCGCCGGAGGCGGCTTGGCGGCAATGCTTGGGCGAGGGTCGGTTGCTTTACTGCTGCCGGGACCCCGCCGGCGGACTATAACGTCGCGCGATGCAGGCCCTCGCGGACAAGCCCGGAAAGCTCGTGCTCCACCCTGGCTGGGTCGCGTTCGCGGCGCTGGCGCTCGCGCTCCCCATGGGCGCGCTCCTCTTCCGTCAGACTGCGGCGCCCGACCTCCCGATCCTCGGCGACCTGCCCTCCTTCTCGCTGGTGGCCGAGGACGGAAAGCCGTTCCGCAAGGACGACCTGCTCGGGCGGGTGTGGATTGCCGACTTCGTCTTCACCTCCTGCGCCGACGCGTGCCCGCGCCTGCAGGCCAAGATGAAGAAGCTCCAGGACCGCCTCATCCCCGCCGAGCAGGGGGGCAACATCGGCCTGCTCTCGATCAGCGTCGATCCGGAGCGGGACACGCCGGAGAAGCTCCGGCAGTACGCCGGGACCTTCGGCGCGCGCCCCAGCCTCTGGCGGTCGGTCACCGGCGACCAGCGGGAAGTGGAGCGGACGGTGGTCCGGGGCTTCCACACCGCGATGGCCAAGGTGCCGCGCGAGGATGCCGACCCCCGCATGGCGGCGTTCGACATCCTGCACGGCGAGCGGCTGGTCCTGGTGGACCGCATGGGTCGCATCCGCGGCTACTACGATGCGGACGATCGGGACCGCCTGCTCCGCGACGCGCGTTCGCTCACCGTAGGGGGCCGCGGATGACGCCCCTCTGCGCGTCCCCGATGTGGGCGGACGTGTGGGTCATCGGCGTGTCTTGGATGCTGTACCCATTGCCTGTATAGAGGACGGGCCATGGCCTTTCGCATCATCGAGACCTGCATCGGCTGCACGGCGTGCGTGAAGCGCTGTCCCACCGACGCGATCACGGGCGAGCGCAAGGGGCTGCACATCATCTGGCCGGACCTGTGCATCGACTGCGGCGCCTGCGGCCCGGTCTGCCCGGTGGACGCCATCCTCGACCAGTACGGCAACGTGCAGCACATGCTGAAGAAGAACGAGCGCCCGCTGGCCTTCGTCTACGAGCAGGCCTGCACGGGCTGCGAGAAGTGCGTCGAGCGCTGCCCGTTCGAGGCCCTGGAGATGGTGCACGTCAAGGACCCCAACAGCTTCCTCGGCGTGGTCAGCGTGATCGAGAAGAATTGCACCGGCTGCCGCGAATGCGAGAAGGCCTGCCCGTACGACGCCATCTTCATCTACCGCAAGGACCGCGTGCCGGACTGGCTGAAGAACTCGAGCGTCGAGAAGGCCGCTTGACTCCCGCTCAGGCGTAGCTCCTGAGCCGCCTTCGGCGGCCGGAGCTAATCTTCGTCGTCGTCGTCCGCTTCCTCCTCGGCCTCTTCGTCTTCCGTGGCGGGGACTTCGGCCTCCTCCGGCTCCTTGGCAGCCGCGGCCTTCGCTGCACGGGCCGAGGTGGGCTTGGCGACCGGGGCCTCGCGCTGGTCGGCGCCGCACTTCGGGCATGCCGGCACCGGCTTCTTCAGGTCGTAGAACTTGGTGCCGCACTTGTAGCAGACGTACTTGGTGCCGAGATCGCGTGCCATCGAGGAGGCCCCTCCCGGGACTGAAGCGCGCGCGGAATAGACCAGCCTCGAGGGGATGTCAATCACAAGTCGTTCGGATAGCCTCGTTGCCCCATGATCCTCGCCCTCTTCGCCGCCGCCGGGTTCGCCCACCCGAATCCCCAGCCCCCGCCCGATCTTCCTCCTTCCGTCTACCGCGAGCGCCGCGAACGGGTGATGAAGGAGCTGGGCGGATGCGCCACTGCCGTCGCCGCCCAGGGCGAGCCGGTGGGGATCGTGCAGGAGTACCGGCAGGACGGCGACTTCCTCTGGCTGACCGGCATCAGCGAGCCTTCGGCTTGGATCGTCTTGCTCCCCAAGGCGAAGTACAGCCGTCACGTCCTGTTCCTCAAGCCGCGCGACCCGGAAGCCGAGCGCTGGACCGGGCCGCGCGACCCGCTCAGCCCCGCGCTCAAGGAGAAGTACGGCGTCGACGAGGTCCGGAGGGGCGACGGCGGCAAACGGCTCCTCGCTGCCGCTCCGGCGCACGATTGCCTTGCCATCCTCGCCCCGGTCAGCGACCTGAAGGACGAGCGCAACGACGTGCTGGCGGTGAAGCAGGCGGCGGGCGCTCTCGGCGTCAAGCTCGTCCACAAGCGAGAGCTGCTGGCGCGCCTGCGCTCGGCGCACACGCCGGAGGAGATCGCCCTTTTGGAGCGGGCGGTGGCCATCACGCGGGCCGGGCACGAGGCGGCTGCCCGGGCCACGGTCCCGGGCGTCAGCGAACGCGACGTGCAGACGCAGCTCGAGTACGGGTTCTTCGCCGCCGGAGCCACGGGGCTGGCCTACGGCACCATCGTCGGCAGCGGCGAGAACGGCGCCGTGCTTCACTGGGGCGAGAACTCCCGCATGCTGCGCGCGGGCGACCTGGTGGTGATCGACGCGGGCGCAGAGTACGGCCGCTATGCCTCCGACGTGACCCGGACGTATCCGGTGAACGGGAAGTTCACCGAGGAGCAGGCGAAGGCGTATCGCGCCGTCTACCAGGCCCAGGAGGACATCTTCGCCGCCATCAAGCCCAGCGTCTCCATGAACGATCTGCAGAAGGCGGCCGAGGAATCGCTGCGGCGCAGCGGATACCTCGACAAGTTCATCCACGGCTTCGGCCACTTCGTCGGGCTCGACGTCCACGACGCGGGGCTGTACGAGGCTCCGTTGCCGCCCGGCGCCGTGTTCACGGTGGAGCCTGGCGTCTACCTCCCCGAGCGCGGGTTCGGCGTGCGCATCGAGGACCAGGTCCTGATGCTCGGCAACGGCAAGTGGCGCTTGCTCACCGCCGAGCTCCCCCGGAAGCTCGAGGACGTCGAGGCGTGGGTCGCCGCGGCGCGCCGCTGATCGGCCGCGCTCAGCTCGTCGGTTTGAGGTGGTCCGGCGGGCCGTTCATCACCACGTGGATGTCCTCCGAGCGAATGTCGACGAGATCGCCCTCGATCCCGTCCGACCCTGAAGCGGCAAGGGCCATCTCGGCCGCGAGCGCCTCATCGTTCATCGCCGGATCCCCGGTGACGATCCGCAGGACGCGCGCCGCGGCCATCGCGGCCGCCGCTGCTTCTTCCGGCCGAACCGGTGTCTCTTCGGACACGCCATTCGACGGGAGCTCAGGCTCGGAAGCATGCGGGGGCAAGAGCGCGAATGGCGGCGCGGAGCCAGCGGGCCGCGCTTCCGCGATCGCCGGCTCCGCTTGCGCCGCGGCGTCCAGGTTCCCGGAAGGCAATTCCGCATCGGGAGGAGGGGGCGGGGGTCTTGCCGTGGACTTCCGCTCCGGCCGGGCCGCGCCCGGGTCGACCTTCACCTGCGCCTCCACGATCGGCGACCCGTCCGCGCGCTTCAGTCCCGGAGAGACGAGCGCGACCACGGTGTCGCCCCCGGTGTCGACCGGCTGGTGGAAACCGGGCTGGACCGCATCGCCCGGGGCAGGCGTGATGAGCTGCCAGCCACAGAGTGCGGCGGCGCGCTGCAGCCAGACCGTTCGCGACTCGCCGTCGTTGCCCTTGGCGGCGCGCGCGATCGCCTGCGCCGCCGGCTCGAGCGAGGGGCCGGGATCGCGCGCGCTCGCATCTTCCAGTCGGGCGAGCAGCTGGGACGCCACGGGTAGATCCGGCCCGGAGTAGAACTCCATCTCTTCCGCCAGCCGCTCCAGCGACGTCTGCCGCGCCGCCACCTGCGCCGAGGCGTCGCGAAGCCGCTGCGAGGTGCCGTCCGGTTGCGCCCCAAGCAACTCCGCGTCCGCCGCCAGCGCCGCCGCCCGGTCGCACCGCTCCACCTCCGCGCGCGCCCGCTCCGCCGCGGCCGCCGCTTTCGCGCGCAGCTCGCTGCGGAGCCCTTCGGCATACGCGTCGATGGCCGTGACACGGCGTGGCGCCGGCGCGCTGCGGGCCACGGCCAGATCTCCGCCCGTCGCGAGGCGGGTCATCGCCGCTTCCAGATCCGCGACGCGCCGTTCCAGCATCGCCGTCCGGTCCGGCGGAGCGGGAGCGCGGGTCTTCTCGAACGGCTGCGGGGGCAAGGGCGGCGGCAGGGGACGGGCCGTTCCCATCGCCTCCACGACGTCGATCTTGCCCCGGCCGTTGCTGGAGACGAGGAGCGAGGCGCCGTCCTGCCGGCGGTCCCGGACGGCGCGGACGAACTTCATCACCGCGTCTTGCACCCGCAGCACGTCGCTGGAGGTGCCGCGCAGCGCGGTGCGAACGATGTCTCCCACCAGCCGATCCGCGCGATATGCCGTCGAGAGCTTGAGCGCGTCCTTCGCCGCCTTGATCTGCACGCGGCGCGGCAGCCCGCTCGAAGCGAGCAACGCCGCGCCCTCGAACTCGCGCGGTAGCTCCGCCTCGATCTCGAGGGGCACCTCCACCATCCGGGCATCCGGCCGGGCCGTCAGCTTCAGGCTGAACACGCCTCAATCCTACGATGCCTTCGACCGGGCAGGTACGCACACACGCAGGTGACCAAGACAACCACTCCATGCTACCCATGCGGCTCATGCCACTGCCCGCGCGGGAGAAGGCGCCCGAGTCAAAAGCTCAACACGTCGCGACGGCAGAACGGGTCCCGGTGTCGGATGAAACGGCGGAGCACAAGCCGTTCGTGCCCGCCGAGAAGGACATTCCCGAGCTGACGCCCGTCCCGCTGATCGTCGGCACGCTGCTCGGGATCCTCTTCGGCGCCTCCAGCATGTACCTGGTGCTGAAGGTGGGATTGACGGTGAGCGCGTCGATTCCGGTGGCGGTGCTCTCGATCACGATCTTCCGCGGCTTCACGCGGGTCTTCCGCACCCGGCGCGCCACCATCCTCGAGAACAACATCACGCAGACCGCCGGCAGCGCGGGGGAGAGCGTCGCCTTCGGCGTGGGCGTCACCATGCCTGCGCTCCTGATCCTCGGCTACAACCTCGAGATGACGCAGGTGATCCTGGTCAGCGTCCTGGGCGGATTGCTCGGCATCCTCCTGATGATCCCGCTGCGCCGCGCGCTGATCGTCAAGGAAGCGAAGACGCTGGTCTATCCCGAAGGCACGGCCTGCGCCGAGGTGCTCATCTCCGGCGAAACCGGCGGCACCACCGCCAAGACGGTGTTCGCCGGGCTCGGCTTCGGCGCCATCTTCGCGCTCGGGTACAAGGCGTTCGGCTTCTTCAAGGACACCCCGCAGAAGATCTTCGGCAAGGGATACGAGGGCGGCAACCTCGAATTGGAAGTCGGCCCGGAGCTGATGGGCGTCGGGTACATCATCGGCACGCGCATCGCGTTGGTCATGGGCGCCGGCGGCATCCTCTCCAGCCTGGTGCTGATGCCGGCGATCAAGTTGTTCGGGAGCGGAGCGACGTCGCCCATCTACCCCGCCACCAAGCTGATCAAGGACATGAGCACCACCGACGTCTGGCGCTCGTATATTCTGTATATTGGCGCGGGCGCGGTGGCCGCTGGGGGAATCATCTCTCTTTTCAAGTCCTTGCCCACCATCGTCGGCGGAGCAATGCGCGGGATGCGCTCGCTGAGAGGCAGCGGGGCGGCGTCCGGCCCGGCGCGCACGGACCGCGATCTGCCGCTCTGGGTGGTGGGCGTGGGATCGCTCTTCATCGTGGTGGTCTGCACGCTCGTGCCTTCGTTCAAGATCAACGTCCTCGGCGCGGTGCTCCTCCTGGTCCTGGGCTTCCTCTTCGTCACCGTCAGCTCGCGCCTGACCGGCGAGGTGGGCAGCTCGTCGAATCCCATCTCCGGCATGACCGTGGCGACGCTGCTCATCACCTCGCTCATCTTCTTCGCCCTCGGGTGGGTCTCGCCGCCCTACAAGGTCGCCGCGCTGAGCATCGCGGCCATCGCCTGCGTCGCCATCTCCAACGGCGGGACCACCTCGCAAGATCTCAAAACCGGATACCTGGTCGGCGCCACGCCGTCGCGGCAGCAGATCGCCATCCTGGTCGGCGCGCTCTCCTCGGCGCTGTGCGTCGGCTTCTTCATCCTGAAGCTGAACGACGCGGGGACGGTCTTCGCCGCCCGCAGCTACCCGGGCGTCAAGTTCGAAGCGTCCGAATACGCCGGCACGAAGGAACGCCTGCGCGGCCCCGACGCCGGCCGCGACGGCAACGCTTACAACGTGGTCTGGCTGTCCGAGCCTCGCGGCGAGGTGCCCGCGGGCAAGTACCTGGTCGATGACGCCGGCCACATCAAGTACCTCGAGGATCCGGGCATCAACGGCAAGATCGACACCCGCGACAACGGCGAGAAGGTGAAGTCGAAGTTCAGCGCGCCCAAGCCGGTGCTGATGGCCTTCATCATCGAAGGGATCATGACCCAGCGCCTTCCCTGGGGCCTGGTGCTGATCGGCGTGTTCATCTCCGTCGTGCTCGAGCTCAGCGGCATCTCCAGCCTCGCCTTCGCGGTGGGCGTGTACCTGCCGCTCTCCACCAGCGCTCCGATCCTGGTGGGCGGGCTGGTCCGCTACGTGGTGGACCGCACCTCGAAGAAGCGGGCGAGCGGGGTGGAGGCCGAGAGCGGGCCGGGAGTGCTGTTCGCGTCCGGTCTGATCGCCGGGGCAGCGGTGATCGGGACCGTGCTCGCGTTCCTGCAGCTCTCCGAGACCACGCGAAACTTCCTCAACTCCGTCAACGTCGGGGGAGCGTTCCCCGGGTTCTCCAACAGCGATCTGGTCTCGCTGCTCCTCTTCCTCTGCCTGGGAGGGCTGCTCTGGGCGGTGGCCACCGAACGGTTCCTCGCGCCCAGGAAGGCATGATCGACGTTCGCGTCGCGCAGGACCGCAAGGACGTCGAGCAATGCCTTCGACTGCGCTGGACGGTGTTCGTGAA
>WNFT01002080.1_pt1 | contig 17073 bp, 16 predicted proteins | sample 5400191 | NCBI WGS metagenome assembly WNFT01 (sample SAMN13153359, study PRJNA577476) | soil metagenome | isolation source: 80 cm saprolite under Madrone tree | place: USA:California | collected 2016-06-14 | reverse complement strand
TCGTTCTTGCCTCGACGTATGACTTCATGCAGCGCAATGTTTTACTGGCGATGTTATGAATAAAAAAATCGCCGATAATTTTGTCGGCGACTGGGGTCAACAAATTCACACGAAATGCCAAATCGTGTTTAATCTCGACCAGCACTCCGGTCGGCGCATCCTGAAATGTCCAAACTACGCGCATTCCTTTGGTGAAGGCTCTTAAATGATGAAAGTGAATTTCAAGGCGATCGGGATCGATGATTTGCTCGGAGATCCAGGAAATCGGAATACCGGAACGGGTTGCCGCCATCTTGACAATATTCCGGTTCGGGCTTCGCTCCAGATAACGAATGTAGCGATAGTGCGGCAGGATTTGCGACCACAACTCCAGGTTCGTGGCCGTTTCGAAGATTGTTCTCTTCGGCGCGTGCATGATAATGGAATTGATCTTGCGCATCCGAGTGATGCTAACAGTAAAATGCCAACCCGCACCGACTATCGATGTCGCGTAGCTTCAATGGAACAAAGGACAGTTCGTCGAAAACCATTTTAGTGAAAGGAGAAAAACATCGCGCGATGTATTAAAGACCGCATTCGCGCTGACGAAATGTTGCAGATCTGGTGATTGCACAGCCCCGCGGGGTAAGGGGGCAGGGGAACCTGCCACACCCGACCTCCGCGACGAGAAGGCCACCCTGCGTGAGGCCCACTCGTCAGATGCATCACCTGATTAGGACAAATTCTCCGCCATTCAGGCGGACCTTCTCGCGATATTGACGTTTAGCTTAGCGCCCGTGTCCGTGCCCAACCGACATTGCCGCGGTCCGTTGCGTCATTCTCGCGGATTGTTGCAAGGTTCTGTTGGTTTGTTGGAAGCACGCAACGTCGTACTGGGCCACGACGTGCGAATTGCCAGACGACACGCCACCCTGGGCAGGTGGGGGATTCGCGTAGACTGCTCCTGAAACCCCGTTCGGATTGAACGCCGAGCCGCGCGCCGTCGCCGAATGCCCCGGGGTTACCATTGTGACGTCGCACGACTGGTTTGGTTGGCCCTTAGTACCCGACGTGTGCGGATCCCCGGCGAACGCCGTGCTGCCAAGGGCACACGAAGAAGAGACTACCGTTAGTATGGTTATTAATCTTGTTCTCATACCCTGGGATCGGAAACGCCTCGGTCGAGGGCCGCACCGTAAAAGTAACAACGTTGTTACTTTTTAAGAATTCCAATCCCGGGGTCGACGGCGATCGCGGACAACGCAGTAGCGCGGTCATCCTGTAGAATTAAGGAGCCAGGTTCGACCCACGAAAGTGCGTCGCCTTCATGTCAGTTAACGCGAGTGAATCACAATATGAAACCGCAGAAACATCGTCCACCCACACCGCGGGCAACGCGCGCGTCCTTATATGAGCATTCGTGTATTTTTCCTTTTGCTAACTGCCGTGTTAGGCCGCATCGGCCTGAGAAGGCGGACTGGCCGGTCACAACATTTAGCAAACGCGGACGGCGGCGTCGGCATCGTTCGCCAGCCCTTGCATGTACGCAAAGAACGCCCCCGATTGACCTTTGAAGAGCCCCATGTCCGTAAGGAACGTGAGCGCACCATTAGCAACGCCTTCTGTCTTGGTTGGCCGAATGATCGAAACAATCGGAAGACTTCGACTGAGGAACGGGCATGGCTCTGGCATGATCAGATTGGTTTGGAAGAGCTCGCCGCCAAATGGAGGAGAGTTCAGATCCGGGAATGTCACCGATACACCGGTTACCGGATCGACCGCACTCACCGGCGGTGCGTTGCCTGCCTTGTCCGACCACGTTTGAAAGTGCATTGTTTCGGTGGGGCCGATGCTAATCAGAATCCGCAGTACCTCTACGCTCGAGGCCCGCTGTGCCAGCGAGGGATAAAGGCTGTTGCCACCTTGTTCAATGGTCGGAAAATGAAACCCCGCGGTATTAGCGATCGCTTGTAGGAAAGCTTTATGCTTTGTGTCGGCGTCGGTTCTGGGAATCGCCGTATGCTCCCCAATCGCCAAACTTGGGACCGCCTGCGGAAAGGTGAAGGCCGGATCCAAGTCAGGGTTATGGTTATCGTCGCGATAGCGTGTCCACCAGCTGGTATCAAGCGTGAGCTGGGTCAGGTTGGTAAGCCGTTTCCCGATCAGGGCGGTGTTAACGCCGGTGGCAGTGCTGCCCATCAGGGTGCGAAACGAATCGAGATTTGCTGGATCTGCTCCCTGGGAGACCAAGTACGCGTTCAGGAAATTGTGGTGAGTGATCTCATCATCGGTGTTGTCGTGGATGTACACGGCCATGTCCGAATCAAGGACTTGAATGGCCTTGGTGTAGAGTGCATTGCCGCTGCCGCCTCCGACTTCGCCGTCGTTGATTCCGCCGAGTTCGTTGTATTGGATCCAAAAGTCGGCCTCGAGTATTTCCAACGCCGCTGGGAAACGGAGCAAGGCCGCATCTCCCGTACTGAGACTCGCTCTTGCCGTCCGAGTGTTAATGAAAAATCCCGCGCCGATGGTTCCTGCTCCGACGGCCAGGGATTTCCCTAAAAACGAACGCCGACTAATGGAGCGTTTGGATGGTCTGACTTTCTCTTCTAGTTTTTCTGCCTGATCGTAGGATTGATTTTTATCAAAATCTTTTGCTGTGGGATTCCTTATTGTTTTCATGCCGGTAGAATCGCGATGGACTACGCGCGCACGCAACGGCTCAAAAGTTACGCCGTTGTTACCTTTCTGATGCGCAAGTGATGTGACTAATTGTCGGTCAGTCTTCCGCCACCTGCGGACACCAAACGCGATCGGCCAGAATTTTATGGCGACTCGCAAACTGTATAACCGACGTAGCGAATTGTGTGAATCAGCGGAGGATCACCGATCTTCTTTCGCAATCGTCCGATGAAAACTTCCACCAGCTTCGTGTCGTATTCGTGCTCGTGCTCCCAGACGCGTTCGCACAATTCGGTGCGGCTGAACGTGCGGCCCGGCTCCCGCATGAGCACTTTCAGCAACATCAGCTCGCGTGCGGACAACTCGATTCGCCGTGTGCCGCGATGCACCACATGATTCGCAAGATCGAACGTGAGATCGCCCACTCGCAGGTTAAGCGCTGGTTCTTCCGGATAACGTCGCCCGAGCGCGTTTACGCGAGCCACTAATTCCCGCCTGGCAAATGGCTTGGGCAAATAATCATCCGCGCCAAGTTGCAATCCAGCTATGCGATCTTTGACTTCGCCGCGAGCGGTAAGCATCAGAACACGGCTCGCAACGCGTTGCGAATGCAAATGGCGTAAAACCTCGAACCCATCCATCCGAGGCAGAATGATATCGAGCACAATTAAGTCGAACAACGTCGACGTCGCTTCGCGTAAAGCTGCTTCGCCATCATTGACGATGGTCGGGTCATGCCCGGCTTCGGTTAGTGCCGAAGCAATCTGCCGCGCCAGGCGCGCTTCATCTTCAACCACAAGGATGCGCATGAATTTTCAAGAGAAATTGATGCTCAGAACCGCACGGTCAATTGGGCTGCGATCAGGTGATTGTCGTCGTGCGGACCGGTGGTTTCCTGTTGAAAGCTGTATTGCAGCTTCAACTGGATATGGGATGTAAAACGGTAGCCTGCTGCCACGTCGATCCGCCAGAGATCCTGGCTCCAGCGAACCTGACCACCCGCGCTGTCGGGGATATCGCTGAAGAGCTGCTGATTCCAACGGAGCGCGCCGAAGAGTTGCGGCGTAAATTTGTATTTTGCCTCAAAGTAGTAAGCGAATGTATCCGCGTCGCCCACGCGCGGAACTTCGAAACGGGCTTCGTAAAATTCCGACCACAATTGCAAATGATGCAAGGCGAAGCCGGCGTCCTGCCCGAGAACAAATTCCCGGTAGTCCCCAATACTGCGTCCTGGCGGCAAGGTCTGTTCCGCTTCAGACCGAAAATATGGGCCGTCGCTTGCTGATAAGCCAAAGTTCCAGATCTGATTTGGCCGGAAACCGACGCGTCCACTGAAGGTCGGATGATCGAAACCGGTCTCTGTGAGGTTCCATGATTCTGGACGCGAAGAGAGGGATGCGTTTTTCATTTCGACTGCGTAATCAAATCGGCCAAGTCGCCCCGAGAGAGAAATGCCGCTGGCGTAATTTGGCCCCCAAATCACCGGATTAAATTCGTACTTACCTGCCGGTTCAAATCTGCGAACGAAATCCAGCGGCGACGCGGGTGCGATCTTGTCGCTAATGGGAGTGACGTTGTCGTATACCAGCGGGGCGTCGATGAAGGGATTTTCCCATGACAGATGCCGCGGGACCCAACCCCCGACAACGGTTGCAAACTTTCCCACCTGCAGATTGAAACGCCCGTCATCCCACGGCGTAAAGCGAAGCGCATATTCATCGAGGCGAACCTGAGCGCTGTGATCGCTTGGGTCGAACCCGCGATCCACCCGCGACTGAGCAAAGAAATAAATCTGTGACCCAAGTTGGGCATCGAGAAACAGCGTAAGACGCGGGTTGAAGAGATTGTCGATCTTGCTGTCGATGAGCCCGGGTGCTGGTTGCTGGAAATGATACGCTTCCAGGTCGACAGTACCGCTTAATCGCGCGCGAAGATTGTCCTCGAATGCAGCGATGGTGAGCGTGTTATCGAGTCGGTCGAAAAAATCATCGATCTCAAATGCGCGTACTGTGCAGACGAGCAGACAAAAGCTGAGCGCCCGCAGGAGCTTCATATGGTTTGGCTCGCGCCGTCCGGCGTTTGTTTCGCAATGAGAAAACGCGCCTCGAACTCGGTCCAATTGTCTTCTGAGCGCACCAGCCGCAAATCGCCGCCGTGCAAGCGGGCGAGTTTACGCGCCAAATTCAAACCGAGCCCATGACCGGAAACTTCTGACCTGGTGCCGGCATGATGGAATCGCTCGAAGATGTGTTCCTGTGTGTTGGGTGCGATCGACCGGCCGGTGTTGCCGATTGTCAGTACAACTTTGCCTTTCTCCTTGTGTGCGGTAACTCGAATGAGGCCCCCCGGTTGATTGTACTTCCGCGCATTCTCGAGAAGATTTTGCACGATGAGCGATGTATAAGGCTTTTCGCCGGCGATATATAAATCGGCTGGAAATTTTTTCTCGATCTTCACATCGGGTGAATCGGGTAGCGCGCCAAGATCATCGAGCCATTCATCGATCAGCTGACTGAGATTCACCGGTCCCGATTCGATCTCGAGATGACCTGCGTCCATACGCGCCAGGAGAAGCAAGTCATCGATCACGCCAGTCAACCGGTGAGTTTGGTGAAGGAGCGCGGATAGCTCCTCGTAAATTTCAGGCTTAAAATCTTCGCGGCCGAGCAATCCCTCGAGACCTGCGCGAAGAACGGTGACCGGACTTTTCAACTGATGAGAAGCATCCGCCGAATATCTTGTCGACCTTCTCAATTTCTTCCTGGTCGAGGCGAGCGCCGTTTGAGCGCGTTTTCGTTTGGCGCGATTTTTTTCCGAGTCCAACGCCAGCTTTTCAACTGGTATTGCAAACCGGGCCGCGACGAAGTGGCTGGCAACGAACCCGGCGAGCAAAAGCAACACGCCGGCGCCGCCAATTTGCCAGCGAAGCCGATGCAATTGCGCCATCGAATCGGCGAGAGGGTAAACGCAAATTTGGTACGCCGCCGGGAAGAGCGAATCTGGATTGAGTCGCTCGTAAAACAAAAGGTGCGGCGCAGCGTTTACTGTGACGGTAAAGTTGTTTTGCGCAGAAGCGGAATTCGGGAGTGCTTTTGCTATTTCCATGCCCAGAGCAGCTTGCGCGGATTTCGAAAGCAATGGCAAGTGCAAGTGGCCGTTTATCCAAATCCCATTCTTCATTCCCGCACCGGCGCCCTTCCCGGTTAGCTCGATCGGCCTGAATCCGACGACAAGAGCGGAAATCACATCGCCCGTCTCGGTGGAAAAAATCGGCACCGCCACTACTTGGTCGACAATCTCTTCCGCAGCATCAGAATTTTCCCTGATATAACCGATTTGCTGCGCCTCGGGTAATTTCTTGAAGCCCAGTTGCGCTTCCGTCCTCGGGTCTAGTTCTCCGACATCTTTCGAATTTGGCGGTGACAAAACAGCGCCGGTGCCATCCAGAAAGCGATAGAATTTTGCGTGAAGCGAGGGCGTTGGCTGCTCCGGTGATGCTTCGTCACCTTCCATCAAGTCGCGCAATTCATCTTTCGCACTCGGATATAGCAGATCGAGAGCGTTGTCTTCCAGCGCGGCATGGATTCGTGGCCTCGACGCGAGCGCGCCGCAACGTTCGGCGAGCGCTGCGTTGCGCAATTCCTGCAGTTTATCGAGTGAGGAAAGTTCGGCTTGAAAGTTCTGTTGCAAATCGCTTTGCGCTGCCGCCGTAACGTTGCGCTGAGCAAGGTAGAGCCCAAAAGCCATGATTGCAGAGACAACCAGCATTATCGCGGCCAGTAATTTGGTCCGGAAACGTGTCACCCTACGTTTGTGCGCCCGGTCTGCGGAGATCATGGGAAATCGATGTGCGAGATTTGGCCGTTCTTCAGCTCCACCGGTCCTTCGCGCGTCGTCTTGCTGTCGATCCACGCCTTCAGCGTGTAGTGACCCGAGGGAAGCCCGCTCAATCGAAATCGCCCGTCGGCATCCGTTACAACAAAATACGGCGTGTCGAGAACAAGAATGAGCCCGCGCATGTGCTCATGAATATCACAGCGGAGAGTCACCAGCCCTGAAGCGTTAAAAACCTCCGACGGGATAGGTCTCTCTTCCGGACGATAACGGCCGAGATCGAACCGCTTTGCCGGTGAGTACGAAAAAATACTGTGATAGGTATCGTCGAGGTTGGGGAATTCCACTCTTGTGCCGACTTGCACTGGCAGAAGCGGCGGAACGAAAGCCAAGTTTTTTTGTGCGATCTGCTTCGTCGAAGGCGACCTCATTCTTGGGAAAGAGCCAGCGAGATAAACCACCGCCAGCGGCGGTTGCGTTGAGAGAGCGCCGCCGCGCGTAACGATCTCGTAACGCTTGGCCACGACCGGCGCTGAATGCGATTTCGGCAGTCCAACGCGTCCCTCGACGGTGGCTTGCGCCAGAACTGAAATCGGAAGAAGCGCGACGACTATGTTAAACCCTGCAAGTCTGCGCATCGTGATGATGGGGATAAGATTGTAACCCACGCCGCTCAGCGATGTTTCGCGTGCTCTTCTCGAGATGCGATAGTTTCGAGAAATTCTTCAAAATAGAAAGGAGAAAGAAATGGCGTTAGAAATGAAGGGATCGTGTGAAAAATGCGGAATCACGCTTACGCCTAGTGGAACAGCATACATTTGCAGTTTCGAATGCACATATTGCGCAAATTGCGCGGAACAGATGAATGCTGTTTGTCCAAACTGCGGCGGTGAACTCGTGCGGCGGCCGCGCGGTCAAGACAGCTCTACTTCGAGCGCCGCCGCGGGCGCTTGATTCGATAGGTCAGGAAGCACTCTTTGCCGACAACTCGCATATCGGTCAAACTGCAATGCACGCTGGCCGGTAAAAATTCCTTGCTCAGGCCGGTCAACGTCGGCGCGTTAGCTCCACCGAACATGTAAGGGGCAATGGTGAGATTGAGTTGATCGACCAGACCGCGCTCCAGCAACGATCGAAATAAAGTTGGACCGCCTTCGCATGCGACCGTGCGAACTTTGTATTTATCGCGGAGCGTTCTTAACATGGCGCCAAGATCGACATCTTGTGCATTGCTTAGATGGAGCGTGGCCACTTTTTGCAACGCTTGCTGGTATTTCCGCGGCATCCGTTTGGTGGAAAAAATAACGATCGGAGAAATGTCCGACTGAAAAATCTTCAATCGATTGTCGATCTTTCCTTCGTTGGAAACGATCACGCGTACTGGGGATCGGCTTTGTCCACGCTTGATTCTGGCTTCCTGCAATTCAGCCGGCAGACCGAGCCGTACATTGTCGCGTCTTAAACTCGTGTGGCCGATCAGGACAGCATCGGCCCGCGCACGCTGACGAAACAAGTGCAGCTTGTCTTCACGCGATGTGAAATCAACTGGCGAGAAATTTCGGGTTGTCAGTTTTCCATCGACCGTCATTGCGAAAGTGGCTGCGACAAACGGACGCCGCAAAATTTTCGATCGATTTTTGCGCCCCGACGATCCGGACGCTCTGGTCCCTGCCAGATTTTTACTCTGTTTCGCTGATCTCATGACCTAGCGTCGCGACTTCTGTCTGCATCTCGCGCAATTTCACGTGCGCGACTACGCCGCTTGGTTTGTAAAAGAAATAGACGATGGCGCCGGGCAGGCAGCAGATGAGAACAAGGAGAAAACTGAGCGAGCCGATGAGAATCGCCGTCGCTTCCGGCACTCCGCACAGGCTGTGCAGCATGATCTGCAAAACTTTTTCGCGCCACCCGATACCGGCAAAACTGATCGGCATCGCAGAAATGGTGCGCTCAATTGGCATCACGGCAAAGAAATCCACGATCTTTACGTTCGCGCGCAACGAGTAAGCAACGCAGAGAAACGTTGCAAACGTTGCGAGATGCGCAACGATCGACGCGCCGAACGCGACAAGCGTCGCACGCCAGTGATGCGCGTAAAGATGATAGGCAGCGGAGATTTCAATCAGCTTCTCGCGACCGGGAAATCTTTGCGGCAGCGAATGAAATAGATTAAATCCGCTGATTACAAAAGTGGAGAGCAACCCCAGAATCGACGCGCCAAGGAGTACGAGCAAAAATCGAAGCAACCATCGTGTCTCTGTAGTTTTCGACAAGAAGTCATAGCGCAAGCTGATGAGCGCGCCGGTGATCGCTATCAACGCGACCAGACCGATGAAACGGTCGAATACCACCGCCAGCAGTGCACCCGCCTTCTTATCAGGCGTTTCCTTGAGCAAGAAATAGCTCTTGATGATGTCGCCGCCTGTTCCGCCGGGCAGAAACTGATTGTAAAACATGCCGATTAAAAACAGGCCCGACAGGCGCCAAAAACTTAGATGAATGCCTTGGACCTTCAGTAAAACATGCCAGCGAAACGCAGCAGCAATTTCTACAACCACGTATGCGAGGATGCCAAATGCAACCCAGGAAAAATGGGCATTGCGCAGCGCCTCAGCCATCTGCGCTCGTTTTGCGGGATCATGGTAAACCCAATAGAGCAGCGCGATCGTGACGGAGAGCTGAAAAAGCGTGGCCAGGATTTTTTTCATTCGCCGAAATGTTGCTTCCAAGTTTGGACCGATCGCCGAATTTCATCGGCCGTTTTATGCGGGCTCATCTCCCAGACAAATAAGCAGTTTGAGGGAAGAAGCGGAACAAGTTTCTCAAGATCGACATCTCCAACAAACGGCGGTTGATGATCTTGGGCAGGCCAGATGCAATCTTGCACGTGGCAACCAACCGTGCGTGAAGCAATCGCGCGCAACCACTCGGCATGATCGAGAAATGCCAGGTTTTCTTTAATTTGAGCGTGACCGAAGTCATGCCAGTAGCCAATCTGCGACGAGTCCATTTCGTCGAGTAGGGCTGGCAATTCGCGTTCGGTTGGAATTTCTTCATAACCGCGTCGGTTTTCAAGCCCCAGTCTGACGTTTTTCGAAGCGGCGTAATCGATCACGCGGCGAAGACAGTCCTTTACGCGCTGCAGGTAAGTGGCTGCAATTCCCTCACGTTTTTGCACGGCTCTTAACTTCAGGCGGACATATTTGCGTGACAGATATTTCCCGGCCTTCGCCAGTTCGATCAGTGGATCGGTGATGGGTTTCATATTCACTGCACCCAAATGCAACACGACAAAGGGCGCGCCTAGACGCACAGCAAAATCAATTGTCTGGAACGTTTGCTTAATCGCGCGCTCGCGTTCTTGCGGATAAACAGCGGAAAATTGATAGCAGTCGGGCGAAGCGGCCATGACTTCGACCGGCAACGGACAAAAGTTATGCAGACTGCTGAAGCGAACTTCGCCGGCATCGAACATCTTTTGGATTCCTGGCATGAGCGAGATGCGAATACCATGGCCCAGCTCAATCAACTCGAACCCGAGCTCGCCCTTGATCTCGCGCAGCATTGTGTCGCCAGCATTGTGGCGTCCGGAGTTCCAACAGGTGGAAAAGGCAATCATTAGCCTAAACAGCGGTCACGCCACTGACGTGAGTTCCGGTTCAGGCGCTGGCGCAATCGGGCGGTCGCAAACATGCCGACCAGCGAGGCTCAAAACAGCAAACGCGGCAATTCCATAAATTACCGATGCAACTGCGAGTGCAGTGCGCATTCCGACCAAATCGGAAAAGCCAGTGACGACGAGGCCGGCGATCGGCATTAAGCCAAAGAAACTCAGCCCGAAAACAGCAGAGACCCGGCCGCGCAATTCAGGAGGCGCGTGCTCTTGCACAATCGTGTTAGCCAGACCGAAGTTCATCGAGAGCGCAATCGCCAGTATTCCCATGGAGCAGGCAGTGAGAAGAAAACTATGCGAACGCGACATGAAAAACATACCCATCGCGATGCCGAGCACATTACCGCTCATGAACCTTAGCCGTTTGTCTCGCGCGATCGTAAGCAGGCCGAGCGAACCTGAAAATGCGCCGATACCCGAAACCGCCATCAACCAGCCGAGCTCACGCGGGCCGAGCTGTAAAATGTTGCGTACGTACAGCGGCAGCATCACAGAGATTGTTGGGAAAACAAAAATCGTTGTGCACGCGATGAGGGCGATCATCGACAAAATGGTTCGATCCGATCGGACGTAGCGAAAACCGTCCATGATACCGCTGCGGCGTTGCTCTTCTTCTTCCGCGGTCCCCTTTATCCGCGGCGGCAGCGAAATCAGCGCGATGATCAGCGCCAAAAAGGAAAATGCGTTCGCGAAGAAAGCCGAAGCCGCGCCCCACCAGCCGATGAACAAACCAGCGAGCGATGGTCCCACCAGGCGTGAGCCGTGAAAAACCGAGCGGTCCATCGCCACCGCCGCCGCAATTTCATCGCGACGGACAAGCTCAGGCACGAGCGCGGAAATTGCCGGCATCTCAAAAGCAATCGAAATCCCAAGCAGCGCGGCAAAACAAAGGATATGCCAGATCTGAATTCGGCCGGCGAGAACGAGCCAGCCTAGTCCGACGGCAAGCAAAATCTGCGCAATTTGCGTCGCGATCAGAATTTTTCGCTTATCAAATCGATCGGCCACAGAACCCCCGTACATGGTAAGTGCGAGAGTAGGAATCCCGGCCGCGAAATTGGCCATACCGAGAAGTATTGCCTTGTTGGTGAGTGCGCTCATGACCCATCCCTGCGCCATGACCTGCATCCATGTCCCCGTGTCAGAAATGACAGAGCCAACGATATAACGCCGGAAGGCGCCCGGTCGCAAAAGCGCCAGCGCTCTGTGTCCGATCCATTTTTCTTCCGCGCTCATCGCCAAGACTGATACTCGGGGAGCGTTGAAGCTGCAATGAGGTGGTGCAAGTTTGCTCGCACGATTCTTTGCCCAAAAGTGCGTTTGATGCCCGTGGAGCGATGGCTGATGGTGATTTATGCGTATCGACAAGTTCACGCAAAAGATGCAGGAGGCGCTGCAAACGGCGCAGGATCTTGCTTCTCAATCCAATCATCAGGAAATTACGAATGAACATTTTCTTTCCGCCCTTCTCGATCAGAGCGACGGACTAACCCAGCCGCTGCTCGAGAAAGTTGGAATCAACGCGAACCAGTTGCGTGATGGTTTGCGTTCTGAATTGGGGCGCCGTCCGAAAATCCACGGCGCGGCTGTCGATCTTCGACTGGCAAACGAGCTCCGCAGCGTGCTGGATGGCGCGGCAAAGGAAATGTCGAAATTGAAGGATGAATTCACGAGCGCGGAGCATTATCTGCTCGCGTTGACCGGCGCTAATGTTCCCGCAGCCAAATTGCTGAAAGAGCTCGGTGTCACCCGCGACAAACTGATGCAAGCACTCCAGCAGGTGCGCGGTTCGCAACGGGTGACCGATCAAAATCCCGAAGGCAAATATCAAACCCTCGAAAAGTATGGACGCGATCTGACCGAGCTGGCGCGGCGAGGCAAGATCGATCCGGTAATCGGACGCGATAACGAAATTCGGCGCATTATGCAGGTGCTGTCGCGCCGGACAAAAAATAATCCGGTGCTCATCGGCGATCCGGGTGTCGGCAAGACGGCAATCGTGGAAGGCCTTGCTCGACGCATCATCAGCGGCGACGTGCCGGATTCGTTGAAACAAAAGCGGATCATCGCGATGGATATCGGCGCGATGGTCGCCGGCGCAAAATTCCGCGGTGAATTCGAAGACCGGCTGAAAGCGTTTTTGAAAGAAGTGACCGATTCCCATGGGCAGGTCGTTTTGTTTATTGATGAACTGCACACCATTGTCGGTGCAGGTGCAGCGGAAGGTTCCGTTGATGCATCGAACATGCTCAAGCCGATGCTGGCACGCGGCGAGTTGCGCACGATCGGCGCGACTACGATCGACGAGTATCGGAAATACATCGAGAAAGACGCCGCGCTCGAACGGCGGTTCCAACCGGCGATGGTAAATGAACCGACTGTGGAAGATACGATTGCAATCCTGCGCGGATTGAAAGAGCGCTACGAAGTGCACCACGGCGTGCGTATCACCGACGCGGCGCTTGTGGCCGCGGCCGTTCTTTCGCATCGCTACATCAGCGATCGGTTCCTTCCGGATAAAGCGATCGATCTGGTTGATGAAGCGGCTTCGCGTTTGAAAATCGAGCTCGATTCGATGCCCACTGAGATCGACGTGATCGAGCGCGAGATCATGCAGCACGAAATGGAGAAGCAGGCGCTTAAGAAAGAAAAAGATCCAGCGAGCAAAGAACGCTTAAAAAAGCTTGAGAGAGAGTTGGCGGAGCTAAAGGAAAAGTCGTCGACACTCAAAGCGGAGTGGCAGAAAGAAAAAGCCGTTCTTGAAGAGCAACGCAAATGGAAGGCAGAACTCGATCAACTTCGGACTGAGCTCGAGCGCGCGCAGCGCCGGGGCGAACTGGCAAGAGCGAGCGAAATTCAATACGGACGCATTCCGGAACTGGAAAAAAAATTGGCTGCTGTTACGGCAAAGGCCGCCAAAGATCGAAAATCAATGTTGTTACGCGAAGAAGTAACCGAGGAAGACATCGCCGAAGTCGTTTCGAACTGGACGCATATTCCGGTCTCGCGATTACAGGAAGGTGAACGCGAAAAACTGATCAAACTGGAAGAGCATTTGCATTTGCGCGTGGTCGGGCAGGATGAGGCAATCAAAGCCGTTGCCAACGCGGTGCGCCGCGCCGGCGCCGGTTTGCAGGATCCGAATCGTCCGCTCGGCTCATTTCTGTTTCTCGGCCCGACTGGTGTTGGAAAAACGGAATTGTCGCGCGCGCTCGCTGAATTTCTGTTCGACGACGAGAACGCCATGATCCGAATCGACATGAGCGAGTACATGGAAAAACACACAGTCGCGCGGTTGATCGGCGCGCCGCCCGGATACGTCGGTTATGAAGAAGGAGGACAACTTTCCGAAGCCGTGCGACGCAAGCCGTACTCGGTCGTGCTCTTCGACGAAATCGAAAAAGCGCATCCAGACGTGTTCAACGTATTGCTGCAAGTGCTCGATGACGGCCGCATCACGGACGGGCAGGGGAGAACGGTCGATTTCAAGAACACGGTTATCATCATGACCTCGAACATTGGCTCGCAATACATCACCGAGGAAGAATCGAAAGAAGCGCGCTCGCGGCTTGTGACGGATGCGTTGCGCGCGCATTTCCGTCCAGAGTTTCTCAATCGTGTAGATGAAATCATCATCTTCGATCGGCTGACTGAGGCCGACCTCAAAAAGATTGTTGAAATTCAGCTTCGCCGCTTGTCGAAGCGTCTCGAACAACAAAAGATCACGCTCGATCTTTCCGATTCGGCTAAGGAACTGCTCGCCCGCGAGGGTTACGATCCGGTTTACGGCGCACGCCCGCTCCGGCGCACCATTCAAAAAGAGATTCTCGATCCGCTCAGCATCGACATTCTCGAAGGCAAAGTCCGCGAAGGCCAACGTATCCGAGTTGATGCAAAGGATAGCGCGCTTGAGTTTAAGGCACGTTAGACCCTTTCATCATGACTCTCCAAGCAGCAGTTGAGGCTAATACCGCGCCATGAGCGGCGAAGAACGATTGAAGATGGCATTCGATCTGCACGGGCTTTCCTGCCAAACCGCGCGCGACGGCATCCGCCACCAACATCCGGAGGCGAGCGCGGACGAAGGGGAGCGGACCGCGCTGGCGCAACCGGAGACCTGACCTTGTCCAAGCTTTATCGGAAACCGGTTCTGGGCGTCTTGTTAGGACTGATTTTTCTTTCGTTTTTCGGAACGCTTTGCGCAAGCGCACTGATGTTTCCGCAAAGTTACGATTGGCGTTATCGCGTTATTTCCAACCTGCTCTCGCCGCGCGACAACCCGGGCCATTATTGGCTACCCGGTTGCGGGATGGCACTCTCGGGACTGTTCATGCTTCCGTTCGCCGGATATCTGCAGCGCCATCTGAAAATGGCCTCGCCACGCGTTGCATCCGTGAGTTACGGCGCTTTTATTGCGGGAATTATCGCACTGGTTTGTACATGTCTTGTTGTGCCGCAGCACGCTCATGGTGTGTTCGGAGTTTGGCGGATGCACGAATTTCTCGCCCGCTCATCTGCAGCATTTCTCGCGGTGGGAATGTTGTGTGGCTGCTGGTGCGCGTTGAAAAACCGTCGGCAAAGTGTGTTTGCAGCGCGATTGTTTTGGACTTGGTCATTCGTGACGCTGTTGCCGCTGGTTGGAGTTTTATCTAGTGAATGCTTGTTGCTGCTTACGCGACCGAAACCGTCGTGGGCCTTGCCGATTCGCAATGCGCTGCGGCATTCCGTTTTCTGGCATTTAGGTTTTTGGGAATGGACAGGCGCGGCAGCGGTTTTCGTGTTTCTTTGCGCGGCGGTTTTTTTAACGCCACCGCTAGAAGTCCTCGAAGGCAAAGTCTGCGAACGCTAGACATCTGCGTCGATGCAAATGGTGGGTTCCAATTTTGTGAAAATAAAAATGCTATTTACCGATGGGACGAGCGTGAAAACAGAGAAACGTCCTTCGACGCTGCTGGACCCAGTCAGGCTACTACCTGGCGAAACGCCGACAGAAAAGCCTCCATCTCAGATTTCTTACCGATCGTGACGCGCATGTAGTTTTGGAGTGCCGGGAACAATCGGCCAACATGCACATTGCGCTGTTTCAAAGCCTGGATGAGCGGCACGACTGGGCGCTGACAGTCGAACATTATGAAGTTGGCCTGAGAAGGAATTGTTTTGTAGCCCATCTTTTCGAGCTCAGACGTCACGAATGCCTTTGCTTCGCTGTTTAGACGCTGACCGTTTGAGACTTGATCAATATCGTCCAGGCTGGCCGTTGCAGCGGCCAGGGCCATGACGTTTACGCTGTCCCACATTTGAAACGGATGCATCCGCTTAATTGTTTCAGGTTGGGCGACGCAATAACCGCAGCGCAATCCGGCCATGCCGTAGATTTTTGAGAACGTGCGTGCGACGATTAGGTTCGGATGATCCTTCACCAGCGGGATCACGCTCTCGTAATCGAGACTATCGGCGTAATGAAAGTAAGCCTCGTCCACGAGGATCATCATTTCCCGCGGAGTGTTTGCGATAAATTCGCGCAGCTCGTTCTTTGGCGTAATGCTGGCCGTCGGATTGTTCGGGTTGCAGATATAAATCAGCCCGTTCCTGGCCGCAGCCGACATTCTTGGCAGATCGTGCGCGAAGCTGCTCGTCAGCGGAACTTTGACGACCTCCGCGCCATTGGCCTTCGCATATTCAAGAATTGCTTCGAAAGTTGGATCGGCAGCGATGAGTTTGCCTTGGGTCGGTCCAGTGAAAGTCTCGGCGCCAAGTTTCAAAATCTCGCTCGAACCGTCACCAAGCACAATTTGATCGTGGCTAACGCCGTTGAGTTTCGCCAGCCCTTGGATTAACACGTCGTTTGCTTCATTGGGATAACGGCAGCACACATCGAACGAATTCTGCATTGCTTGATGCGCTTTCAGTGAAGGCCCGTACGGATTTTCGTTCGCGCTCAAGCGCACGATGCCGGCGGTTCCAGTCGCGTGCTCTGGTTGTCTTGCAAGTGAAATTGCCGGCCTAACGACAGCAGCTGCTGCGCCGGCAGCTAACAAATGACTAAACTTCCGTCGAGAAATGGAGATTGTGTTCATTGGATCTTTGAGACCTCCTCTGGTGTGAAAATTATAGTCGAACCGCAACAGAACACGAGACGAAAATCACGGACTCTGCTGCGGTGCGAGGTAGCGGATGGTGCTTAAGTGACACGTCGTGCGCCCGCATTTGTTCAGGCCAGGCGCGCATTTACATTTTCTAGTGATCTTTGCGTTACTGAAGCAGCGGCGACGGCGTCGTCTGCAAGCGCGGCCTTTTCCGAAGTGCTGGCTGGAAACTTTGGAGCGCAATGCTCCGTTCTTCCGCCGGCTTTCTACCAATGACCAAGCTGAGTTACTCGGTCATATCCAGGTTTTTCTCGTCGAAAAGCGTTTCGAAGGTTGCGATGGTTTGGAGATCACAGATGAGGTACGCATCACTATTGCAGCGCAGGCTTGCCTTCTCCTACTGCATCGCAAGACCGATTACTTCCCGCGTCTGCTGACCATCCTCGTTTACCCCTCGATATATGTCGCGGAGGAGAGACGGCACGTTCACGGTTATGTGTGGCAAGAGGGGAAAATAGCCCGCCTGGGTGAGACCGGTCGTTGGCTGGACGCCCTCGTCCTGGCATGGGACGCAGTCAGGTCTGGCGCAGCAGACCCCTCCGATGGCAAGAACGTTGTTCTGCATGAATTTGCTCATCAACTTGACTACGAGAATTACGCGGAGGACGGAGCGCCTGCACTGGAGACGCGCGATCAGCAGTTGTCATGGCAGGAAGTGATGCGAACCGAATTCGCGTCGTTGCGCGCTGCCGAGGAGACTGGAATTCCGACCCTTCTCGATACCTACGGCGCCACGAATCCCGCTGAGTTTTTCGCCGT
>WNFT01002079.1_pt1 | contig 17077 bp, 16 predicted proteins | sample 5400191 | NCBI WGS metagenome assembly WNFT01 (sample SAMN13153359, study PRJNA577476) | soil metagenome | isolation source: 80 cm saprolite under Madrone tree | place: USA:California | collected 2016-06-14 | reverse complement strand
CCCAGATCATGTCGCCAACCTTGGCGACGTCTTCGGTTCGTTTGACGCGGAAATCCGCCAGCTCGGAGATGTGCACGAGACCGTCCCTGCCAGGGAAAATTTCCACAAACGCGCCGAACTCCTTCACCGAGACCACGCGTCCCTGATAGGTTTGGCCGATCTCAATTTCGCGTGTCATGCCGCCGATAATTTCTTTCGCGCGTGCCATGCTCTCGCCGCTGGTGGCGTAGATGTGTACCGAGCCGTCGTCCTCGATGTTAATTTCGGCGCCAGTCTCCGCGACGATGCCCTTGATCGTTTTGCCGCCCGGCCCAATGAGCGCGCCGATTTTCTCCGGATTAATTTTGATTGTCTCGATGCGCGGCGCGTACTGCGATAATTCGGGCCGCGGCTTGTCGATCGTGGCACGCATGAGCTCGAGAATTTTGATGCGTGCTTCTTTGGCGCGGAAAATGGCTTCGGCCATGATTTTGTGGCTAATGCCCGGAAGTTTCAAATCGAGCTGATAACCAGTGACGCCCGCGTCCGTTCCACATAGCTTGAAATCCATGTCGCCGAAATGATCTTCGGAACCGATGATGTCGGTAAGCAATTCGTAACGTTTCAGTTGCCGATCTTCGCCGTGCTCGGTCACGAGACCGACAGAAATTCCCGCGACCGGTCGTTTCACCGGCACACCGGCATCCATCAATGCAAGCATGCCGCCGCAAACGCTGGCCATGGATGTCGATCCGTTTGATTCCATAATCTCGCTGGAGATGCGAATGGCGTAGCGAAAATCGTTCTCGCCCGGCACCACCGGCTCGAGCGAGCGCTCCGCCAGCGCGCCGTGGCCGATCTCTCGTCGGCTAGCGCCGCCGGTGCGCCCCGTTTCGCCGACGCTGAATGGCGGAAAATTGTAATGCAAAATGAACCGCTTTGATCGTTCGCCACCGCCGTAAGCATCGATCATCTGCGCCTCTTCAATCGGCGCGAGCGTGGCCAGGGCGAGTGCCTGCGTTTCACCGCGCTGGAAAATTGCCGAACCATGCGCGCGCGGCAGAACGCCGACCTCGCACGAAATTGGACGCAATTCTTGATAGTTGCGCCCATCAACGCGTCTCTGCTTATCCAGAACGCTGACGCGGAACGCTTTCTTCTGGACGTAGTCGAATGCTTGTGAAATCGAAAATTTGTCAGCCTCGGCATATTTTTCCAGGATCGATATCTTTACTTCTTCGCGCAGCGCATCGATTGCTTTTGTGCGCGCGACTTTGCCGCTGGTGTAAAGCGCGCCTTCAATCCGATCGCCTGCGACGCGATAAGCAATCTCCAGCAGGTCCTCATTTACCAGGAGCAACGGCATCGCGCGCTTCGGTTTGCCCACTTGCGACGCGAGGTCTTTTTGGATCCGAATCATCTCGCGCGCGTGTCCATGCGCAAACTCAAGCGCCTTCACGAAGTCAGCTTCGGGGAGTTCCTTGGCCGCGCCTTCGATCATGATGATGTCGTTTTCCGTGCCGACGTAGATCAGATCGAGATCGCTTTGTTCGCGTTCGGTGTGCGTTGGGTTCGCGACGAACTGACCGTTAACGCGACCGACCCGAACCGCGCCGATCGGTCCGGCAAACGGAATGTCGGAAACACAAAGCGCCGCCGAGGCGCCGTTAATGGCAAGAATGTCGGGATCGTTTTCGCCATCCGCGCTCAGCAGGATCGAGATGACCTGAGTATCGTAAAAATATCCCTGCGGAAAGAGGGGCCGGAGCGGCCGATCGATCATGCGTGAAGTGAGGGTTTCCTTTTCCGTCGGTCGTCCTTCCCGCTTGAAATAACCCCCCGGGAACTTCCCCGCCGCGGCCGCCTTTTCGCGATAATCGACCGTGAGCGGAAAATAATCCTGACCTTCCTTGATAATTGTGGCTGAGACCGCACTGGCCAGCACCATGGTGTCGCCGCATGAGACGACGACCGCGCCGTCCGCGAGCCTGGCGATTTTGCCGGTTTCGATTGAGATGTGAGTAGCCCCAATTTGGGCCGTGACCTTCTGTTGCATTTTACCTTCCTGGATGTGCGAGTTCCAGGCCGGTCACCCTGACTGTAGGTTTTAACTCCGAATGCTTTTCGGGGCTAAAACCTAAAATCCAAGGTGATTCGTTCGGCCTGGACCGCTAATTCTGTTGTGTTTCTAGTTATCTTCGACTTTAAGCAGGCAAACAGTTGGATGCGAGTTGCCCTAAAAGACCTGCTAGTTATTTGCGCAGGTTCAACTTGTCGATCAGCTTTTTGTAGCGATCGGCTTGCGACCTGTTCAAATAATCGAGCAAACTCCGGCGTTGCGCGACCATCTTGAGAAGGCCGCGACGCGAGGCGTGATCCTTGGCGTTGCTCTTCAGGTGTTCGGTCAAATGCTCGATCCGGCGAGTCAGAAGTGCGACTTGCATATCTGCGCTACCGGTATCTTTGTCATGCAGTTGGAACTCCTTGAGGTTCAACGTTACCGTGCTCTCTGCCATAAGCGAAGGGGCTATTGTAGACGAAGAACTCACTTTAGCAACTGTCGTCACAGAACGTTGGAGCGCCGTTTATCCCCGAGTCACTTCGAGTTCCGAAAGCTTTCGTATAGGGAAGCGAGATTTCGGCTCCGGGATGGGTTAATTGCGCTACTTATACGCTTCCCACTTAATTTTCCAAATTCGATCATAGTACCTATGTCAGTCGAACAGCTCAACGTAACCCATCAGCTCCATGTCGGGTCCAATGACTGAATAAATGGCGAGCCGTTCGTCTATGCTCAGGTATTTTTTATAGACATGGAGCGAGCGCTGATGAATTGCTTCACCTTTGTTTGTCCCGCCCCACTGGCCGCTGCTGTATTTTTCATGCTCTAGCAAATGATCGCTCCATTCCAGATCAAGAAACTGACAGACGTGACGCAAATATGACTCCGGATTGGCGATCAGGACTTCATAGCGCACAATTTTAGTTGGCAAAATTGAGCGCGAGTAGTGAGGAATGAAACGGTTTTTCACCATCCAGCAGAACCCACCAAAGCGTGGGTCATTTAGATCGTTTGTCTGCTCATACAGCGACCGAAGTTTTTCTTCCAGCCTTTCAGGTTCAGCCAGATTAGCGATGCACTTACGGATTTCAGTATGGCCATAAACGACCAACCACGTATCCATTGGGTCGTCCAATTGCTTTCGAACCTCCAGTTTGCGCATCGAGACCACTACATCGCGTGGGTCGCGCAAAGTGAAAAGGATTCGTGCCCCGGCAAACTTTTCGATGGCGTGCTTGATCAAATGTGTTGCTGCCGGGATGCGCAGGCACACCGATTCCTTTGGCAACCCGTTAAGCCTGGCCGGCTCCGCGAAATACCGATAAGCTTCGCCCTGTTCTTCTCCGACCACATGAACCTGCGGATGAGCGTTAAAGATCGATTCCAGCAGCGTCGAGCCGCTACGCTGGCAACCCATGATTAGGAAAAGCTTTTTTGTTAACATGATCGTTGTAGCAGTTCTTATCCAATCGCGGACCGCTTTAGACTAAAAGGCCAGCACATTTTAAGTCCCATCATCGTCACACAGCCGCCGTCGTAAACCAGGAACGGAAAATTGCGGGAGTTCAACCGCCATTGCCCCAACGGCGATGGCGGTCCATGCGGCGCCAAGATGCCTGCGAATGGCCCGGTAAAAGATCAGCAAAGTCACACCCGCGAACAGAATGACAGGTAGCTGGATAGTTAAAGCCGAGACGCCGAAGCGGCGGGAAACTGGGATCTGAAGTCATCCCTTTACGGCTCCCACGTACAGGCTGACTAAGATGCAATCGGGCGGGAGGAGTGCCGGTCCTGCCTACTTGCGGTGCGGTTTTCGCGTTTGCCATTGTACCACAATGCGAGTTTGTCTCGCGAGCGCGCGGCGCTCGGACCGCGGAGGATGATCGATAACGAACGCACCAACACGTGCCACGCTGAATACATGCGCAATTTCCGGCCTGAAGTTACAATCGGTTCGCGCAAAACTTTGAAGCGGCCAAGTTTTCGCAGCGCGAGACTGAAATACACTTCTTCGCCGATAAAATATTGCTCATCGAACCCGCCGATCGCATCGAAATTTCTTCGGGTGGTGAAAAGAAACGCGCCTGCGCCAAGGTTGAGCGCGAAATAAACAGTGCAGAACGCCCGCACGAAAATGCGACCCCAGATCGGAATGATCCCATCGACTATCACGCGCGAGCTGCCGCCCGCATAGCCGGCTTCGAGAGCGGCGATTGCCTCGTCGATGTGCTTCCGATCGATCCGGGTGTCGGCATCAACGAAGAACAATTTTTCGCCCTGCGCCGACCGTGCACCGGCGTTGCGGGCCGCTGCGATCTGCCGCCGGTTGATCGAGACGACCCGTGCACCCGCCTGCGCCGCAACTTCGATAGTCGCATCGGTCGATGCATCATCGACCACGATGATTTCGTACGCTTGCCCTGCCTCGGAAACCGCAGCATGAATCGCCGCAATTGTCGACGAAAGCTCCAGCTCTTCATTGTAAGCGGGGACAATAAAGGAAATCATTTGAGCGAAAATACTGTCGCGCTAGCCGCGCCGGCGCATTCTTTAACCCATTCTCAGGCGAGTGCCAATCAGGGATCGCTCACGGCAAGCTCTTTCACTACAGCGATCCAGGGGGATCGCCTATGAGGTTGAGAAAACCCAGTTGACGCGTTTGAGTTGCATGTCGACGAGTTAGAGACAGCGAAATGTTTGCCCGGGTATTTGTAACGCTTGTTGCGGCTTGGTCACTGCTTTCTGGCTGTGCAACGAAACAAGCCGCGCAAACCGATCCAAACTCCATCATTCGCGAATCGGAGAGCCGCCACGACGTTCACGGCGAAGTCGGCGTGATGTATGGCGCCAGTGCCAGATAACGCCCGTAATTGCCCGGCGCTGACGCTTCGCCGGTCGTCACAAAATCAGATTCAGATCGCCGAACTCGTGCCAAAGATATTTTCTCGCAATCGCCTCTTCGTAGGCCGCGTGAATTTGTTCGGCGGGCAAAAACGCGCTCAGCAAATCGAGATGACCCGCTTCCGGCTCGTGCAAACCGGTGAGCAATCCATTGACCACTCTCAAGCGATGTTGACGGTTGATTTTTAATCGCGTGTAGCCCTGCTTTTCACTTACACGGCCATCCGAATCGGCAACCGATTCCAGCGCGCGCACGACCGTCGTGCCGACTGCGATAACGCGCCCGCCATTTTCACGCGTCGAATTGACCTTCTCAGCGGTAATTCGACTGACGAAATATTCCTCCTCTGAAGCGGGATGGGCGCGATCAAGTTCGTCGTCCATGTAGGAAGAAAGTCCAGTGTGTAAAACGATGTAGGCGCTGTCGATACCGCGCCGCTTTAGGTCAAACAGCAATTTCCAGGTAAACGCGCGCCCAGCCGAGGGCATCTCGGCCGAGCCGGGCTCTTTCGCGTAAACGGTTTGGTAATAATCAAGGTCCCACGGCGCGGAGACGTATTCATAGCGAATCGGTTTTCCAAGCCGGTAGATAAGATCGACAAGCTCGGTCCCGGTGATCGAAAAGCGCAATTTCCAAAGACGTGGAATGTTCAGGTCGCGCGCCAGCACGGCAGCGTTGAGTCCTTCCGCGAATTCGATTTGCATCCCGGCGCGCAGCCCGCAGCCAAATGGATCGCCCTGCTCGCAAAGCAACAGCGCCAGCCACGAATCGTCCGGCAAATGCTCTGCCAACCGTACTTCCATGCAAGGGCCATGCGCCGCACTGCAATCGCATCCTCGCATTGAAGCTGGGAGCGTGCGACTCGAATTGAAGACAAGCAGGTCGTTCTGGCGCAGGTAATTGCCGATCTTGTCAAAGCGGGTGTGCTCGATCTCTCCGGTCGCGCGCTCGACCACGAGTAATCGCACCTGGTCTCGCCGAATGCCGCGGCGTTCCGGCGGTTCCTTCGCGCTTAGTTCGGGCGGCAACGTGAAAGTAAATGGCGCGGCCATTTATTTTGATAAGGTAGCTTTCCAATCTTCCTGCGCTTGGAAACGTTTGCCTGTCACGCCTTTCGATTCGTCGGAAGCCAGGAAAACAAAAACGTCGGTTACGCCGGCAGGATTCGCCCATTCCGATGGATCTTCCTCTGGCTCGGCGGCACGATGCATCGCGGTGTTCATGCTTCCCGGATCGACCCAGTTAACGCGCACGCCGCTTTCTTCGAGTTCCGACGCCCACGTCTGCGACATGCCTTCAAGGCCAAATTTGGAAATGCCGTATGCGCCCCAGCCCGGATAACCAATCTGACCGGCATCACTCGTCACGTTAATGATTGAGCCACCGCGCTCGGTCATCGCTGGCAGCGCATTTTTGATCAGCAGAAATGGTCCGATCAAATTCGTGTCGAGGACTTGGCGAAAATCTTCCACCGGATAATCAAGCAGGTTCGGCATTGGCGATGGCCCAATGGTAGAGGCGTTGTTCACGAGGACGTCGAGATGGCCTTTGAATTGGGCGAGGGTCGTCGCGACGATCCGCTCGATGTCGCGCGGTTTGCTCACGTCCGCTTCGATGACGACAATGTCGATCTGCGGCGCGAGTTTACGCAGTTCGTTGCGAACGGCGTTCAATTGATCGCCGTGTCGGGCAACAAGTGAAAGTCCAGCGCTGCCATCGCGCGCAAATCGCAGCGCCATCGCTCGTCCCAGCCCCAGCGATCCACCCGTGATCAAAATGTTCTTGCCTGATAACCGTTCCATTGCCCAAAGATCGATGCGCGAGCATTCGCATCACGCTACTTGTCTTTGCGTAAAGAAGTGAATCGAGAATTTGCCCCTCTTTGATCACATTCCTTTTCAATCGTCCTTCTAAAACAAAACCAGCTTTCTCGAGGACGCGAAGTGAAGGAGGATTATTCGCGAATGGCTCGGCGTAGATGCGGTGGAGCGGAAAATTCTCGAAACAACAGTCTGTGAATGCAGTGACTGCTTCGCTGGCAATGCCACCTCCCCAGAATCCCTCGCTTACCCAGTAGCCAAGCTCGGCTGTGTGCCGATGGACGTCTTCACCAATCCGAATTCCGATTCCACCGGCTGCCGATCCCTCGATCTCGATGCAAAAGTCTGTTGTCAGCTGCGCACTCGTTGTGCGCTGAAGAAATTGCTTCGCATCGTCCACACTGCATGGATGCGGAAACAAATCGCGCAAGCCCAGCCAGACCTTGCGGTTGTTGGCATGTTTGGCAAGTGAGGCTGCGTCATCCAGCCGCCAGTCCCGAATCGTGCATCGATCGAGAAGGAGCTGCATTGCTCACTTTTGGTCGAATCTAATCCCGGTCTTTTGCACTTCCCGGTAAGGCAAAAGCCAAATCAGGGATTCGTCGTGAAGGTCGACAACCTGAATGCGGTTGCCCCAGGGATCGTGAAAATCGCAGCGGAACGGCGGCTGAAGTCTTAATTTGTATTTGCCAGTTATTTTTTTGCACACCTCCGCGAGTTGCTGTTCATCGCGCACCATGATTCCGAAATGTCGCATTCCTCCGGGATGCAACTTCTTTACCTCGAAAATGGCGAGGAACTGGTGCTCGCCTAGCTTAAAAAACGCATCGCCTTCACCGCTGTCGAGTTTTTCCAGATTGAAAACATCCTGGTAAAACGCGACCGCTTTCCTAATGTCGTCCACTTCAATCGCGACGTGATTACATCCAAAAACTTGCACACTCATGTCGTGGTTTACTCGAAGAAGAGATCGTGCGAGCGATCGTTTTTGGGCGGCAAAGATTGATATCGTGTTCGAATCTGCGGGGAAGACCGCACTCTGCTCACGCTCAAGAACACGCTATAATCATTAGTCGTCACGCGACCAAATGCGCCAATTACAACCGAACGCCGATGGCATAGGCCATGAAAAAGAGACTACTCATCAACTGGGCTTTTTATAGGCCTGTTGGTCATCTCCTTGAGGCGTTGCAACACGCCCGTGGCTATTATGCAGCAAATCACGATCTGGTCGACATTTCGCTACTGGTCAACGCCGCGCCTCCGAGTGCACTGGTTAAGGCTTGTCCTTGGATAACTGGCGTGTACCCGATTGATTTCGCGGAAGTTCAATCCCAGCGCGAGCAAGCTCCGTCGCTTCAGGCAGTCCCGCCGACGTGGGATTATATTGTTACCGATCCCCGTATTGCCATCCAAGACCCGACAATTGGAGGACGCGGGGCAGAGGCATTGATTACCACCCAAGCGGTCATCCAGCAGTATCTCCGCGCCGCCGATTGGAGCGGGCCCTCGCGCGGATGGGAGTGTAAATGGAATACTACTGGACTACTCGGCCCGGAAGATCCGCTGCCTTATGCGGCAAACGCACGGTTCAGCCTTCCCATTTCGGCTGACGCGCAGGTCTTCGCCGAACAGTTTCGTCACCATGGGCCAACGATTTGTCTGCTTCCTGGCGGTGGAAGCAGCGGCTCACAGCAAAACCCGTCGCTCGAGGTTTGGAGTGACATACTTATGGCCCTGATCGATAAGTTCCCCGATCTGCGTGTATATATCACTGGATTATCGCTCAATACGGCCGGGCAAATTCACACCAGGGGCCTCTCGTCGCAGGATAGCGATGTGCTCGCCCAGCGCCTCCCTTTTGTTACCAATTGTTTTGACATCGGAATGTGGAACCAGATCGCCCTTATCGCAGCATGCGACATCCTCTTGGCGCCGCATACCGGGTTTGCCTTTATTGGTCAGTTTGTTGGCACGCCTTGGCTCGCCCTTTCTCGTTGCCCATGGCCCGAATATTTGTTTAACGGGATCCCATTCTATTCAGTCATTCCCGATTGCGATTCGTATCCTGCGCAATGGCGGATGGATTGTGAGTGCAACCAGCGAATTGCTCGCCGCGAGAAAACCGTCTGCATGGAAGATGACAAGGTGCGCGACCGGGTACCCGACATCATTCGGGGAGCGCAGTTTTTGCTCGATCCCAGTGTGACGTATGAACAGGCCATTCGGGTACATGTGGGCAATCTGCAGAGGCAAAGAAGAAATCTCGACCAGTTCCAGTTCTTCGTAGATTAGTGTCCTTGGTCCGTTAGTCACAGCGCCGGGACAACCGGAATGTCGAGCGGGTTATTTTCTGTGACCGACCATTTCGCCTTTGAATGTGCGTCGATCGATTCGCGTAAGCCGCTTTTCCATCGGTGGCGTGAGCAGCGAGATGTGCGGAATTTCGCAAAGATGTTCGGCGATGAACCAGATCGGTTTTTCCGTTGTCATCCAGTCGAGGCGATCGAAGCGGGCGAGATTCACCGGACGTGAATATCGTCGCAGCGTGCGTTCGCCGCGCAGATTGAAGTAGACATTGAAATAACTCATCGCCAGTTCGCGAAGGTTGCGGTAAACCGGTTCGCGATAACGACAGCCTGTAAAATTTGATTTCGCGACCGCGCCCCAATGTCCCCGAACTTTAAAAATGGCGACGACATGGTCGGTATCCTGCTCGGCCTCCAAATCGAAAATCAGTGGTGGAAATCCGATGACGCAGAGCGCTGCCGCAGCAAAAATTCCGCCCTCGAGGCAGGAGGCAGTGCGATCGCGCAAAACTCTTTGCGGTGATCGCGCAGTGAAGCTGAGGTTGTAGGGCAACTGGTCGAGGAACCGCTGAATGCCCGCCGGTGACTTCAGCGCCCGCAGCGTGCGCAGTTCCGACGAGGTGAAACCGAAACTCGGCGCATCGCTTCTCGATCTTGATTTGCGGCGCGCAAATGTTTTAGGCCGAGTCGTCATTGATTTCGCGTCGTCCGACGCGAAAGAGAAGTAGCACGGTTCGTCAGCAAGGCGAACCTGCTGTCTTCTTCTGATCTGGAACCCGCTTGAAAGCTCCTTCGCCGCGCACATTGAGATTTCCACGACAACCTGTGTCGCTTTGCCATCCGGCCCGATGGTAAAGGTGATGCCGCTTCTGCCAACAGCGTTTTCGTCCTCCGTCGACGTCTTCCGATGCAATTCATAGCCTCGCTCAAATAAAGTTAGCCACAGGTATGCCGGTAATTGCAATTTCGATCGGCAGCTTAAAGCGTCGAGCAGGAAAGTGCGATTTTTCCCCATGCAGGATTACCTATCGACCCGGCAAATTTCATGATAAATTTCTGTAATGACCCGCATATTGGCGCTGCTGGTCACAGTCATTGCAACGGCGCTTACGGCGTTCGCGGCGGATGAATTACCACAGAACGAATCCAATGAGCCCGATGCGTTCGACATTGAGCCGCCGTTGTTAAAGCAAAACCTCTCGACCGAGCCAGTGCCCGCTACGTCGTCGCCCGGCGACCTCGACGTTGCCCAATTGGAAAAACAATTAGAACGGGCAAAGAAAAGCGCGTCCGGGGCGGAGCGCCTCTACAAGATTGGCGTTCTTGCGAAAGCGGAAGTGGAGCAACGTGCGTTGAAAGTTGTTCGGCTCGAGTCCGACATTGCAAATGCACAACTCGCAGGCGCGAAAGCCGAACTTGCCGCGCAAGAATCTCAACTCGCGGCTGGCGAAAGCACTAAAAATGAACTGGAAGCAGCGAAAGCAGTGCTGGCACAGCTAACTGAAGCAGCGCAAAGCGCCGCCGCAAAGCGGGAACGCGCCGAACTCGACGCCGCGGAAGCCAACCTCCGTCGACAACAGAAACTGCTCGCGCTCGGCTGCGCTCATAAATCCGATGTTAATCGCGCTCAAGAAAAACTCGCCGAACTCAAATCACCGAAGAATTAGCCAAAACATGGTGACTGGCAGCCGAAATTTCAAGTAACGCGTCGCGATCGGGAAGCTAGAAGTTCCTCGCTGGATTGGATTTCACCAGGGAAACATCTTCGCTTGGAACGATAGCCGGTAACTAGTATCCCGCCGCCTGACCGTCTTTGCGTGATTCGCTGGCGCCGACGTAAACGCGCTGGCCGTCGTGCATTTCGACTTTGATGGCTTGATAACCGCCGTACCCGCCGACGTCGAGTCGCACGTCGTGACCTTTTTTGCGGAGTTCGCGCACAGTTTCGTAGGGAATGCTGCTCTCGACTTCGACGTAGCCGCCTGACTCAGACATCTTTTCGCCAGTCGGTTCATTATCGCCTTCATGTTGCCAGCGTGAGGCGTCGCCGGCTTCCTGCACGTTCAAGCCGAAATCGATCTGGTTGGTGAGCACTTGGACGTGTCCTTGCGGTTGCATGCCGCCGCCCATAACGCCGAACGCTTCCCACGGTTTGCCATCCTTCATCACGAACCCTGGAATAATAGTGTGGAATGGGCGTTTGCCCGGCGCATAAACATTCGCGTGATTCGGGTCCATCGAGAAAAGTTCGCCGCGATCTTGAAACATGAATCCGAGTCCAGGCACGACGATGCCACTGCCCATCCCGCGATAATTGCTTTGAATAAGCGAAACCATGTTGCCTTCGTCATCGGCCGTGCACAGGTAAATTGTATCGCCGTGATCGAGCGCCGGATTGCCAGCCTCGACTTTTTTCGCCGCGTGATTCGGATCGATCAGCTTGCGGCGCTCGGCTGCGTAACTCTTCGAAAGAAGACCGGCGAGCGGAATTTTCGCAAACGCAGGATCGGCATAAAATTTCGCGCGATCGGCCCACGCGATTTTTTTCGCTTCAAGCATCGCGTGCAGTGCCTCGGGTGAATTGCGACCCATGGCGCCCAAATCGAATCCCTCAAGGATATTCAATATTTGAAGGGTGGCGATGCCCTGACCGTTCGGCGGCAATTCAAAAACATCGTAGCCGCGATAATTCGTCGAGACCGGATCGACCCATGTCGATGCATGCTTCTCGAAATCCGTTTTCCGTAGAAAGCCGCCGTTCACCCGCATGAAATTGTCGATTTTGTCTGCGATCTCAGCTTTATAAAAAGCATCACGCCCTTTCGCGCCGATCAATCGCAACGTTTTAGCAAGCGCCGGATTTTTGAAAATGTCGCCTTTTGCAGGAGTACGGCCTTTGCCATCGAGCGTGTACGTTTCCAAAAATTGGCCTGGCAACCCTTTGTAGAGGCGCGGACCGAAGGCCCAATAATAGGCAATCAATTCGGTGACCGGGAACCCTTCCTCAGCATAACGAATTGCAGGCGCGAGATCATCGCTCAGTTTCAGTTTGCCGAATTTCTTGTGTAGCTCTGCCCATGCATCCACCGTTCCCGGCACGCTGATGGGCAACATGCCCGTTGGCGGAATCGATTGTCGATGAAGCTTGTCTATCTCGGCTTTCATTTGATCGTAGCTCAAGCCGAGCGGCGAGCGTCCGCTGCCATTGATCCCAAAAAGTTTGTTCTCTTTCGCGCTGTAAACGATGGCAAAAAGATCGCCTCCGATTCCGTTCGAGACTGGCTCCATCAATCCGAGGGTTGCGTTCGCAGCGATCGCCGCATCCACGGCATTGCCGCCGCGTTTTAGAATCTCGATCCCAACTTGCGTCGCTGCCGGCACGCTCGTGCACACCATTCCATGCCGCGCCAGGACCTCCGACCGAGTCGCAAAATTCCTCCCAGTGATGCGATCAATTTGGGAATTGGCGATTGGCGCAACAGTCGCGAGAAGGACTGACGTAGAGATCCATTGAATTACCTTCCGCATCCACGCAGCTTAATTCGATGTCCGCGAATTGGAAGGAAACGCCGATTTAGAGTTGGCGTCTGACAGAGACGCCCTACAATTCTGGCGATGAAAATGTCATCCGACACTCGCAGGGCGATCAGCGTAATTTTCTTCTACACCGCTTTGTTGTTTTTTCTCATTGGCATGGCTGCCCGACTCAAGGAGAGCTTTCACTCGCGCGCTGAAATCTCGACGACAGGATTCACTGTCGCAGCAATACTGGTCACGTCGGGCATAATCACGTTCCTGTTTTCCTTGCGGAAAAAACAAGACTGAAACGGGCATCGCGATGGTAGCGGCACGTGTCCTCACGCGCATATCCAGATGGTCGCGGCTGAGGACAGCCGCCTCTACACGGTAATTTTAAATGAAAAGGCGGCGGCGACCGTTCCCGATCGCCGCCGCTCCACCCTCCGAATCAAAGGGAGCTTATTCCTGGATTGCGTCGTGAAGTTCTTTGTGTGCGTTCATCATGTCTTGATGAGCCTTCTGAATGGCATCGAGCTTCGTCTGCTGATCCGCTGTCAGCAGCGGACGAATCTGCGACGTAGTGCTATCCATGATCGCCTTCATTTTCTGCATCGCTTCCTGATGGATCGCGACGATTTGCGGTTTCGCCTGATCAATGATCGGCTGGACCTTTGCCTGCTGATCGGACGTCAGGTTTAGCTTGCTGACTAATCCTTCAAGTCCAAATCCTCGCCCATGCCATCCGCCGCCTGCGCCGTGGCTGGGTTGAGCCTGCACCATGGCAAAGCCGCCGAGGGCGATGGCACCCGCGGCCGCAAGTGTTAATAGGTTTCGTTTCATAGTTGTTTTAGTTTGTTATTTTGCTTAAGCGCTTCTTGCGCTTCTGTAGCTAATGACCGGGGAGGAATCTTGCCGGTTACATTTTTTGTTTTCTCGATTCAGCTGAAGAACTTGTAACCGTCATGCGCCGGTGCCGGTCATAGGTGTTGGTGTGGATGCGCTCTTGACTACATGGATGATTCTAATGCAAGCGCGCTGGTTAAAGCTGCGCTCCAGCATGATGATGATGCGGCTCGGGCATTGGTCCGGCAGCTTTATCCGCTCGTGTCGAAATTGGTGCGCGCGCATCGCCCGCGCCGAACGGCTGAGGAGGACCTTTGCCAAATGATTTTCATCAAGGTGTTTCAAAAATTATCTCAGTTTTCCGGAAAGGTACCGCTGGAGCACTGGGTATCGCGCATCGCGGTCAACACGTGCCTCAATCAAATCGAGTCGGAGAGAGTCCGGCCTGAGCTTCGCCACGCCGATTTGAGCGAAGAGGAGCAGGCCGTGGTCGAGAATCTCGCAATCTCCGCCGACGAGCTCGCTCCAGATCGACGCTTTGCTTCGCGCCAATTGGTCGAACATCTTCTCGATGCGCTCAAACCAGTCGAGCGGCTCGCAATTGATTTGCTATATTTGCAAGGACGTTCCGTTGAGGAAATACGGAAAATTACCGGCTGGAGCGCGACGCTTATTAAAGTGCGGGCGTATCGGGCGCGACAAAAAATGAAAGATCAGCTCGCTAAAATTTCGGCAAGAGAAAAGTTATGAGGGATGCCGATCAAAAAATCGACCGGTTGCTGCGATCGGCCGCGCAAGTGCACGAAGACGTTCCGGCAACAATGCCGTTCGGATTCGATACGCGGGTAGTCGCGCTCTGGCGCTCAAGTATGAAGAAACCGAACGGATTGACGCCCCTGCTTCGGCGCATCGCTCTCCTGTCGGCGGTGGTAATCGTTGTATCGACGATTGCGGCCGCTCGCGAAGCGGGCCAGAACCGGAAACTCGGTGAATCTTTGGCAAACGAATACGCCATCGCAGATTCGGCGATTCAAGATGAATTTTCACAATGAACCGCGCATTGCAGTGGAAACTAATTGCCGGCTTTATCCTGGTCTTCATCGCGGGTGGGATGACGGGAGCTTTCCTTGGTGCGATGCATGCGCGACACCTTTTCTCCGAATTTCATCATCCCGGACTGATGGGCATCAGAATGCGGGATAGGCTCCGAACAGAGCTGAAGCTGACGCCGGAACAGGTCGCCAAAATTTCGCCAATAATCGATAAAACGGCCGCGCAGCTAGCAGAAATAAGAAAAGAGACCGGGCGTCGTGTTCACGAGATCATCATCGGGGCACACCGCGAAATGGCCGCTAATCTCACGGACGATCAGCGCCTCAAATTGCAAGAAATCGAAGCGCGTCATCGCCATTGGCAGCGATTTCGCGATTCCCGGCCCCGTCCGTCTGCAAGTCCGGAGTCATCGGCCCAGCCGCCATAACAATTGCACGCGCGCCCTCGTGTCCGGGGACAGAATCATGTTACTCGTTTGCCAATTGAAAGACCGATAATCAGAGAATCGAAGGAACGAATTCCTACGACGCCTTCCTGCGTGCGTCTGTTAATGACGGCGCTGCCGTGACCTAAAAGCGCAATCCTTTGTCGAAAAAGATTTGTTCCCGCTCGACGTTCGCGCCCCTGTCGATAAAAAAATCCCGCAACTCGGGCGTATAGTAATGACCGCCGAACGTGGGGTTGAGCCCGAGAAAGATTTTACCGCCCGGGGCGAGATGTCGCTCCAAATCGTGCAGAAAAAAATCCCATTCGACTGGCCCCCAGAGTCGCTCTGCCGGATAGTGAAGATTAAAATTGATGGAGAAAGCCGTGATCCAATCGAATTTTTGATCGAGATCGGGCAGCGGCTCGAGCGCTTTGATCCTCCAAACGGCGCGCCGGACGTCGAAAAGATCAAGTAACTCGGTAAAAAGCGGGAACTGATCTATGTCCAAGCCCAGGACGGGATGGCCAAGCCTTTTCAGGATAAACAGAAAAAATCCGCCTCCACAGCCGAGATCGAGTACGTGTTTGGGCAGGGAACGATGCAGTTTCAAATCTTGCACGCGCTTGCGATTGATACGCAACCAGCGATCGATGTCGGCGTATTTGGCGTACTCCGCGGACGACCTGGCGTAGCGTTGCTGGATCTGGCGTAGACGTTCCCGATCGATGCTGGCAAGCAGTGGCTCAACTGGCAGCGGAAAAATGAAGCGTTGCGCTCTTCGCCATGCGCGCCGGTAGGTCAACGGCTGAGCGAGCTTTCCGATTTTATGGGAAAGGTTCACATTGAAAATCGACCGGGATCACCGCGAACGCGCCGAATGAGCGTCGCACGATCTCGATCTTACGAAAGACTTTCGCTGATCTCACGAAGAAGTCCCGGGCCACGATAAATATATCCGGTATAGAGCTGAAGGAGCTGCGCGCCAGCCTCGAACTTCTCGCGAGCGGATTCAGCGTCAAAAATTCCACCGGAAGCGACCACCGGAATTGTCGATCTTGCGGCGATTGCTCGCACAAGTGCCGTCGATTTCCCGCGTAGCGGCGCCCCGCTCAAACCGCCTTCCTGGTCACGCGCTGACGGAATGGATGAATGATCGAGCGTCGTGTTCGTCGCGATAATGCCTACAATTTCATGTTGCTCGCAGGTTGCTATGAGCTCTTCCAATTCATTGGACGAAAGATCCGGCGCAATTTTCACAAGCACCGGCTTCGGGTTTTTCCGGTTTTCGTCGCGGATCGCGCGAATTAACCGCGAAAGCGCAGCCGGCCCCTGCAATTCGCGCAGACCGGGCGTGTTCGGCGAGCTAACGTTCAGCGCGATGTAATCTGCAAATTCACGAAGCAGCCGAAAGGAATAGAGGTAATCATCGGTCGCTTCCCCAAGCGGCGTCGCTTTCGATTTACCGATGTTGATCCCGACTGGAACCGCTGGCCAACACCCGCTTTCGCGCAGTTTGTGCATCCGGACCGCTATGACATCCGCACCGTCATTGTTAAAACCGAGCCGATTGACCAACGCTCGCTGTTCAGGGAAGCGAAAGATCCGCGGCTTGGGGTTTCCGGATTGCGGTTTGGCGGTCACAGTGCCGATCTCGATGAAACCAAAGCCGAGCGCTGCCCATGCCGGCATCGCAACGCCATTTTTATCGAGCCCTGCTGCAACCCCGATTGGATTTGGAAACTTTACGCCGAAAAGGGCTTTCGCCTTTGGTCGAGGCTGAAAAATTTCGAGAGCGCGCAACGCAAGATCGATATGTGAAGCGCGGCTCAGTAATGCGATTGTTACATGGTGGGCGGCCTCAGCATCCAAGGAAAACAGAAGCGGCCTGACGAATCGTTCGTAGGCATTTTTCATTTCCCTATGCAAAATTGTCCGAAGACAGAGTCGAGAATTTGTTCGACATCCACGGCGCCAATTACCTCTCCGACCGCGCACAATGCTTCGTTCAGATCCACCGCAATGTATTCCGGCGTCAGCCGATCGCGCATCGCCATTCGCGCGCGATCGCACGATTCCAACGCACGGCGCAAGCAATCGCGATGGCGAGTGTTAATCGCAACTGTGCTTTCCGGCTTCGGGTTTTGTTTGGTAATGCGCGCGAGA
>WNFT01002927.1_pt1 | contig 17082 bp, 17 predicted proteins | sample 5400191 | NCBI WGS metagenome assembly WNFT01 (sample SAMN13153359, study PRJNA577476) | soil metagenome | isolation source: 80 cm saprolite under Madrone tree | place: USA:California | collected 2016-06-14 | reverse complement strand
CGCTGGCGCTGGGCGGAGATCGCACCCTATCTCGACCGCATCGCCGAGATCGCCCGAGGGGCCGATGTATCGCCGATCGAATTTGCCGAGCGCCAGCAGTTTCTGCTGACCAATCCGGGGCTTGGCGGGCGGTTGCAGGTTACCAGCACGATGCGTTGCGCGGTGTCGATCTACAATCCCGGCGACGTGGCGCCGGTTCATATTCACACGCCGAACGCCAGCCGGACGATCCTCTCGGACAAGGGCGGCTACACGACGATCGAAGGCGAACGCTGCCAAGCGGCGCGCGGCGACCTGATCCTTACACCCAACGGCACGTGGCACGACCACGGCAACGACGGCGCCGAACCGGTCGTCTGGATCGATGTCCTGGACTTTCCGCTGATGGAGTTTCTCGACTGCGTCTGGCTCGACGAGGCCTTCTCCGGGGAAAACCGAGGCAACTCCCGGGCCCAGCCGGTGACGCTTCCGGCATCATACTCGCACAAGCTCTATGGGCAGGGCGGTCTCGTACCGAGCTTTGTAACGCACCGCCGCGGCTTCGGACACGGCACCTCGCCACTCTTCCACTATCGCGGGACCGATGTCAGGGGGGCGCTTACCGGGCTGCGGCAGGAGCAGGGCGATCCCTACGAGGCCGTCACGCTGAGGTTCGTCAACCCCGCGACCGGGGCCTCGGTCTTCCCCTGAGGTTCGTCAACCCCGCGACCGGGGCCTCGGTCTTCCCCACCCTCGACTACCGGGCGCAGCTTCTCAGACCCGGCGAGGCGACGCGTTTCAAACGCGAAACCGCCAGCACCCTCTACATCGTCATGGAAGGGCGGGGGATTACCGAGATTGCCGGTAGGATCTACGATTGGCAGACCAACGACATTTTTGTCGCCCCGGGCTTCACCTGGCGGCGCCACATCAACAAGGGTGAAATCGACGCGATCCTCTACGCGGTATCGGACGCTCCGTTGATCGAGAAAATCGGACAATATCGGGCGCAAGGCCGATTGCCCGATGACACCGTCGCCGAGCTCGTCGCCTAGCCGCGGCCGGGCGAACAACAGGGTGGGGTCCCGAGATGAGCATTGTGCGTGAACTCCTCGATGATGCGATCGCTCTGCAAAGAGACGGGCTGAGCCCCGGCCGCATCGGGCTCGCGCTCAGCGACCGCTGGGAGGCCGAGCATTTGGAGACGCCCGGAAAGATACGGCGCACGCGTTCGAAAGAAGGTGCGATCGAACTGCACTTTCCGAGCGGCGAGAGGATCGTCTGGGACGGCACGACCTGGCAATACATCGCCGCTGCCCACTGAGGATGGGTGGCATGGGATCGCAACGCCGCCGGTTCGGCTGGGCGGTTGCTGCCGCGCTATCGGCAGCGGGTGCGGCTCCCGCTCATGCCGGAGAAGTCGTCGCGGTCTACGCCGCTTACTGGGCGGGGCTTCCCGCGGCCGAGATCCGGCTCAGGCTGCGCGACGACGACGCTGCCTACCACAATGAAATCGAGATCAGCACCAAGGGCTTGCCCCAGCTGTTCACGCATTTTAGGACCACCGCCTCGGCCGAAGGACGCCTCGCCGCCGGCCGGCCGGCCGAGCCTACGTCCTACGAGGCCGTCTACGATTTGCGCCAGCGCCGTGACCGCCGCGTCAGTCTGCGTTTCATTCCGCGCGGCGGCGCGGTTGTCGCCGAGCGCGGCCCGGACGACACCAGCCGCAAGCCCCCGCTCGCCGAGACATTTCGCAGGAACACGGTCGATCCGGTGACGGCGTTCGAGCGCATCCGTGGCGCGTTGCGGGTGGCGCAGCGCACATCCGACAGCCGCTTTGTGATCCCGGTTTATGACGGCGCGCGGCGCTTCGACATCGTCGGGCGTATATTGCCGAAGGCGGAGGCGCGCGAGGGCGCGCTTCGCGTCGAGCTGACCTTGCGTCCGATTGCCGGGTTCAAGGGCGAAACGAGCGAAGACGGCGACCCCGACAGCGCGCCGCGCAAGGTCGACCTCCTGGTTACCGACGATGCGCGAGTGATGCCGCTATCGATAACCGTCCCGATATTCTTCATGCCGCTCGTTGTGCTGTTCGAGCACCTCTGCCCGACGGCCGAGAACTGCCCGGGTTAGACGGGCCCCCGGCTCGAGCGCGACCGGGTCAGCATCACCAACGGCGGTGATGATGCGGGCCGAAGGTTCCGCCGATGAAAACACCACCGCGGTATGCGTAGGCAGGGTATCCATAGTACGGATAGCCGTAGGAGTACCCATAATAAGGCGCCGGGGCATAGTAACCCCAGGCGCCCGGGAAGGGGATACCGACCCCGACGAACACTCGTGCTTGGGCTGGAGCCGTCGGCAAGGTGATTGCCGCGAAGCTCAACCCCGCGACAAGGACTATGGCGAGACGACATAGCCAACTTCCATATTTACCTGCGGCCCGCGAAGGCCGCTGAATATTACTTATAGGCGGCAGGCCGCGCATTTATTCCCAGCACTGTCGATTTCCTCTCTTTCGGCCGCATTCCGCGAGACGAGTCGTCCGATGCGCTCCACCGAGAACATCTGCCGGGGGACGAGGCTTCAGAGCATCTGCCCGCCATCGACCGCGATGTTCTGGCCGGTGACCCAGCCGGCGAGCGGCGAGCACAGGAAGAGCGCGACCTGCGCTATCTCCTCCGGCTTACCCAGCCGGCCAAACGGGATGCTTCTGAGGATGCGGCCGTAGAGGTCGGGATTGTTCAATCTGGCGCGCTCCCAGGTGCCGCCGGGAAACTCGATCGAACCGGGTGCTATGCCGTTGACGCGGATCCCTTTGCGGGCGAGCGCAGCGGCCTGGGTCAGAGTGTATTCGATGACCGCCGCCTTGACTGCTGCGTAAGGCGGGGTGCGGGGCGTGGCGCGGAGCCCCGAGATCGACGAGATGTTGAGGATCGCGCCGGCGCCGGATTTTTCGAGGTACGGCAATGCCGCGCGGATCGCGCGCACCGTCGCCAAGAGATCGACCGAGACGCTGACCGCCCATCCCGCTTCGTCGTCGGTCGCGCCGAAACCCGAGGCATTGTTGACCAGGATGTCGATCCCGCCCAGTGCGGCCGCTGCTTCCTCGATATAGCGCGGGACTGCGGCTTCGTCGGCGAGATCGCAGACCGCGGCATGCGCGGTGCCGCCGTGCCGGGCGATCTCCTCGCGGGTGGCGGTGAGCCGCTCGCCGCCGCGAGCGCAAATCGACACGCCGGCGCCGGCCTCGGCAAAGGCGAGTGCGATGGCGCGCCCGATGCCGCGGCTGCCGCCGGCGACGATCGCCCGCTTGCCGGTAAGGTCGATATTCATGCTTCCTCCTGAGCCTTGCCCGGCGCAGCATGCTTCAGCGCGTCGAGTAACGAAAGGGCTTACCCGGTGATCAAGAGCATCGGATTGCTGACTCGCAAGGACGGCCTGACGCACGAAGACTTCGTCAAGCACTGGCTCGAGGTGCATGCGCCGCTTGCCCATGCGGTGCCGGGGGTGCGCCGCTATGTGCAGTCGCATATTGTCGCCGAGCGCACGCGTCCCGACATTCCGACGACCGATGTCGAGATCGACGGGATCGCCGAGCTCTGGTACGACGACCGCGCCGCGATGGAACGCGCCAATGCCTCGCCCGAAGCCAAGCGGCTGCACGCCGACGGCGTGCTCTTCATCGGTCGTATCAAGAGCTTCGTCGTCGAGGAGAAGGTGATAATCCCGTCCGGAGAGGACTAATGGTCGAGCGCCGGTATCTATCTGGTTTCGGCAACGAGCACGCCACCGAGGCACTGCCGGGGACCCTGCCGGATGGTCAGAACGCGCCGCAAAAGCCGCCGCGCGGTCTCTATACCGAGCAGATTTCGGGCACGCCCTTCACCGCTCCGCGCGGCCAAAACCGGCGATCCTGGCTTTATCGCATCCGCCCTTCAGCGATGCACCCCACCTTCCGCCGGATCGATAACGGCCTGATCCGCAGTGCGCCCTTCGACGAGGTGGCGCCGCCGCCGAACCGCCTCAGATGGAACCCGCTGCCTTTCCCCGATGAGCCCGCCGATTTCGTCGACAGCCTCGTCACGATGGGCGGCAACGGCGACGCGAGCGGGCGCTCGGGCGTCGCGGTCCACATCTACCGCGCGACCAAGTCGATGGCGGACCGTGTCTTTTACGACGCCGACGGCGAGCTGTTGATCGTGCCGCAAGCCGGGCGCCTGATGCTGGCCACCGAGCTGGGTGTGGTCGAGGCCGGTCCGGGGGAGGCCGCCGTCGTGCCGCGCGGCGTCAAATTCCGCGTCGAGCTGCTCGACGATCGGGGGCGGGGCTATGTCTGCGAGAATTACGGGGCGCTCTTCCGCCTGCCCGAGCTCGGGCCGATCGGCGCCAATGGCCTCGCCAACCCGCGCGACTTCCGCATTCCGGTCGCCGCGTTCGAGGACAGCGACGAGCCATGCGAGGTTGTCGCCAAGTTCGAGGGCAACCTCTGGGCGACCGACCTCGACCACTCGCCGCTCGACGTGGTCGCCTGGCACGGCAATTACGCTCCTTACGTTTACAACTTGGCGCGCTTCAACGCGATCGGCACGGTCAGCTTTGACCACCCGGACCCATCGATTTTCACGGTGCTGACGGCCCCGAGCGAGACCGCCGGCACCGCTAGCTGCGATTTTGTGATCTTCCCGCCGCGCTGGCTGGTGGCGGAGCACACTTTCCGCCCGCCCTGGTTCCACCGCAACACCATGAACGAGTTCATGGGCCTCGTCCACGGCGTCTACGACGCCAAGGCCGAAGGGTTTCTCCCGGGCGGAGCATCGCTGCACAATTGCATGTCAGCACACGGCCCCGACCGCGCCACCTTCGAGAGGGCGACGACGGCCGAATTGAAGCCGCAGAAGATCGCGGACACGCTCGCTTTCATGTTCGAGACGCGCCTCGTCGTACGGCCCACCCGCTTCGCCCTCGAAACCCCGGCCTTGCAACGCGATTACGATGCTTGTTGGGCGGGGTTCGAGAAGATGTTCAGGGGTTGATTTATTAAACGCGCAGATTGGGAGAAGCCCCCCTCCCTTCTCGAGCCGGCCGGCAGCGAAGCGTGCAACATCGTGGCGATCGGCCTCCTCGCGCAACAGGCCGCTTTCCGGCAGATTATCGCCGCGCGCCATCGCTCGCGTTGTAGCCCACCCCGGCTCTCCACCACCTGCGGGGGAGGGAGCGACCCGAGTCAGCGGGAGGGTGGGTCTTCTCTCGGTCGAAAGGATCAACGCGCCTTTGCTGCGTCCAGCTGTGCCCGCAGCCAGGCTGCGATCGGCGTCCACAGCATTTCGGGTGCGCGTAGAGCCGACATCATGCCGATATGACCAAGCGGCGGCCGCAGGACGGTCGCCGTGCCCAGCGCTGCGGCCAGAGGTTCGGCGGCACCTGGAGGAACAATATGGTCTCGAACGGGCACGACGGCGAGGGCAGGCCGCCCGAGCAGCTGTGGGCGTACCGGATCGCCTGCGACCCGCCACAGACCGCGAGCGGGTTCGTTGTTGCGGTACCAGGAACGCCCACAGTCGCGTGCCACCCCAAGGGCCAACGGCACGCCGTCGTTGATCCAGTCCTCGAGAGCAACGAACCGACGCGCCTCGTCACTCTCGGGATCGAGGGCCGCAAACCGCCGGAATTTACGTTCTGCTGAAAAGGGATCGAGGAAAAAGAAAAGAGTCTGGATCACCTCGACCGGCACGCTGCCGGCCGTGCCGTGGACTTGGGCGAGACAATCAGCGACAAGTGCCAGGAGCCGCCCCCGCCCATTCTGGGCATGAAAATCCCAAGGGGTGGCGAGCAACGCCAGGCAGCCGACCTGGTTTTGGCGCCGCAGCGCCAACGCCAGGCCGAGGAGACCCCCCATACAGTACCCGACGATGCCGACGGGCGCCCCGGCGATTTCGGCTGCCGTCTCAAAGGCCGCCTCTAATCTTTCCACGATGTAGAGGGTCAGGTCGAAATAACACTCCTCGCTGCCCGGCGTGCCCCAATCGATAACGAGCGTCCGCAGACCAGAACTCGCGAGATGGTGCAGAAAGCTGCGCTCGGGCAGAAGATCAAGAACATAGTAGCGGTTGATCAGAGAGGGGATGACTAGAACCGTCGGGCCTTCACCATTGCCGCCATAATCGAGCAGCTCTGTCGTGCCCCGGCGCCACACTACCTGTGGTGAGGCGCTGTGGCGGCGGAAGGGATGGCGGCGGTAGGCTTGGAGCCCGGCTAGGTAGGCCTCGGCGCGGTACCCGATCTCGATGTCGAGCGCCCTCAGTACAGTCTCAGCGCCGAGCGCCTCGATCTCCGCCGCGAGGCACCGCAGTGGGTCGCTTACCGCGTTCGAGGGCAGCGACACGTTGTTCAAGACGGGCAAGACGGAGCGCGAGGTCGCCCACAGCATCGTCGCGCTCGCGAGGTGGGCCGGGAGCGGTCGCGGTGCCAGCTGCCGGTTCAGCGGCGGGGAGTTGTCCGCGCACGGCCTCGTCACCTGGCCCGAGATCTCCCAAGTGCTCCGAGCAGCGGGCGGCCCAGTCCTGCACCGCCTCCGGCAGTGTCAAATCGGTGAGCAGCGCGGTGACGTAATCCTGCCACAAGGACAAGTAGCGGCAGGCAAGATCCTCGGCGGCGGTCATCGCGCCGAGTATATAGCCGGATGTTGGCGACGGAAGCGACCGTCATGCGGCCGACGCGTCTTTGATGCGGCGCTGCCGTTGATTCGCTGTATTGTGGCCGAGGGGGGGACCACCCTCGAGGCGAGAAACCGCGCACATGAGCATCCCGAACAGCGATATGGCAAGCGACGCGAAACCGGTGGTCGTCAAAAAGTATGCCAACCGCCGTCTCTACAATACGGCGACGAGCACTTACGTCACCCTCGAGGATCTCGCAAAGATGATCAAGGATGGCGGTAACTTTGTTGCGCATGATGCGAAAAGCGGAGAAGACATCACTCGCTCAGTGCTAACCCAGATCATCGTCGAGCAAGAGCATAAGGGCCAAAATCTTCTGCCAACAAGTTTCTTGCGCCAGCTTATCAGCCTCTATGGCGACAGTATGCAGTTTCTCGTCCCGGGTTATCTCGAGCAAGCGATGGTCGCCTTCGCGCGAAACCAGGAACAGATGCGAAAGAGCTTGGAGGCCACCTTTGGTATCTTCCCATTTGGCCAGTTCGAGGAGATGGGAAAGCAAAACATGGCCCTTTTCGAGCGCGCCTTGCGGATGCTCGCACCCTATGGCCTGGAGGAGAAGCCGACGGCCGCGGAGGCGGAGCCGCCCAAGGCAAACGCCGAGGATCCTCGCCTGAAGCGGCTCGAAGCGCAAATCGACGCGTTAACCCAGCAACTCGAAGCATTGGGCCGCGATCGGCCAGAGAGGTAGAGCAACCACTAACACAGATGCCGGCAAACCCCCACCCACCCAGCCTTGTGGCTGGATCTCCCCCTCCTGCGATGCAATGCGGGAGAGGGGTCCCCGTCGCGGCAGCGACGGGAGGTGATGGCTATGAGCGTCGAGTCGCGGGGTGCGGGCATCCCCCCTCACTCCTCGGCCCCGGACCGGAAAATGACATAATTTGGCTGAAAGTGAGATTGTAGAAGCGGGCAGCATCAATACCGTTGCCGACATTTCCACCAGCGAGCGTGGACCGGCAGTTGACCACCGTAGCGAGCATTACCTTAGTCATCGCCGGGTTTCTGGTCCTCGCCAGCGTGCTCCAGCCCGCCGCGGAGCGGCTGCATCTGCCGTACACCGTGCTGCTTGCGATCGTCGGGGTTGCCATCGGCGGCGCGGCCTCGTTTCTGCTCTACACCCCGCTGACAACCGTTTTCGACGACATCGTGGCACCGGTGGTAAACCTGCCGTTCAACGCGTCGATCTTTCTCGTCGTCTTTCTGCCGCTCTTACTGTTTCACGCCGCGCTGACGATCGATGTGCGCGAGATCGCGCCCGATTGGGCGCCGATCCTGACGCTGGCGATCGTCGCCGTCTTTGCCGCCGCCGCGGCGATCGGCTTCAGCCTGTCCTATGCGGCGGGCGTCCCGCTCACCGCGGCCCTGCTGCTCGGTGCGATTGTCGCGACAACGGATCCCGCTGCGGTCGTGACGATCTTTCGCGAGCTCGGGGCGCCGGCACGGCTGACCCGCCTCCTCGAAGGCGAGAGCCTACTCAACGATGCCGCAGCGATCGTGCTGTTTTCCGTTCTCGTCGGCATGCTGGCGGATGGCGCTCACCCCGACTTTGGGGCCGGCACCGCGCGCTTTGCCGAGGCCTTCCTCGGCGGGGTGGTGTTGGGCGTGGCCGGCGGCCGCCTCTTTGGCGCGGTCCTGCCGTTTCTGCTCGGATCGCGTCTGGCCGAGGTGACCCTCTCGGTGGCGCTGCCCTATATCGCCTACCTGCTGGGCGAGCTGTTTGACGTCTCGGGCGTCGTCGCCGTCGTCAGCGCCGGACTGACCGCCGGCGCCATCGGCCGCGTCCGGCTGGCACCTGACAATTGGCGATACCTCGAGCGGGTTTGGGAACAGACGGGATTTTGGGCGAGCTCGCTGATCTTCGTCAGCGCTTCGACCTTGGTTCCGCGGCTGCTGACCGGCGCGCATCTCGAGGATTCTTGGCTGCTGCTTGTCGCGGTTGCCGCGGCGCTCGCCTCGCGTATGGCGGTATTGTTCGGACTGTTGCCGCTGTTGAGCGCGCTCCATCTCAGCCAAAAGGTCAGCGGCGTCTACAAGCTCGCGATTACTTGGGGCGGATTGCGCGGTGCCGTCACTTTGGCGTTGGCTCTCGCGGTGACCGAGAATTCCCGGATCGATCCCGACGTCAGGAACGCCGTCGCCGTCCTGGCCACCGGCTTCGTGCTGTTCACCTTGCTGGTCAACGGCCTGACCCTGCGGCCGATCATCCGACTCCTCGGGCTCGACCGCCTGTCACCTCTGAACCTCGCCGTGCGCAACAAGGTGCTGGCGCTGTCGCTGGTCGACGTGCGTGACGCCTTGAGCGAGACCGCGTCGCAATATGCGATCCCGCCGGAGGTGGCGCGCTCGGCGACCGAGCCGGTCGACCGGCGCATCGACGAGCTGGCCTCGCAGCCCGATCTGGAACAGGCGATCTCGGACCGTGACCGGATCAGGATCGGGCTCGTGGCACTCGCCAATCGCGAGCGCCGGATCATCCTCGACCATCACGCCCAGCGCACGGTCTCCGGCGCCGCGATCGAGCGCCTGCTCCGCAACACCAATTTGATCCTCGACGCCGCGCGGGCTGAGGGACGGGTCGGCTACAACCGGGCGGCCCGCGAGTTGCTCGAGTTTCCGCGAGCCTTCCGGGTCGCCAATTTGCTGCATCGCACCTTGCGGCTCGCTCGGCCGCTGCAGCGCCAGATCTCGATCCGGTTCGAGTCACAGCTGATCCGCCGGCTGGCGCTCGATGAGCTCGTCCGCTTCGTCGATAGCCGGCTCGCGGCGCTGCTCGGTGAGCGGGTCGCCGAGTTGCTCGGCGAGGTCATCGCTGCGCGCAGCGAGGCAACCACCCGCGCGCTCGACGCCTTGCGCCTGCAATATCCCGAATATGCCGAGGCGCTCGAACAGCGTTTCCTCCGGCAGTCCGGCTTCCGTCTGTCGCTGTCACGATTTCACGATCTCTACGAGGAGGGCCTGATCGGCAAGGAGGTCTTCGAGGATCTGGAGCGGGAGCACGCGGCGGTCCGTTCGCTGACGGACGAGCTGCCGCCGCTCGATCTCGGGCTGCGCGCCGAGGATCTGGTCGGTCAGTTCGAAATGTTCGCCGGCCTCGGTGCGGCCGAATTAAAGGAGCTCGCGCGCCTCTTCCGGCCGCGGCTGCTGGTCCCCGACGAGGTGGTAATCCGCAGGGGCGAGCGCGGCAATGCGATGTTCCTGATCTCCTCGGGTGCGGTCGAGGTGGTGCTGCAGCACGACAGGGTGCGGCTCGGCAGCGGCGACTTTTTTGGTGAAATGGCGCTGCTGAGCAGGAGGCGGCGGCAAGCCGACGTCGTCGCACTCGGCTATTGCCGGGTGCTGGCATTGAGTGCTGCGGATTTTCGCCGCTTTCTGCGCGACTATCCGCGCGCCAAGGCCGAGATCGACCGGATCGCCGAGGAGCGAACCCGCGCGAACAAGGAGCAGGCGCCCGTCTAGCCACCAAGGCCCCCTCGCCCCGCTTGCGGGAGAGGGTTGAGGTGAGGGGCCTCTTTTCGGAAGCAGGTATTGGGCTCAAGGGGTCGGGTTACGCTCCGGCCCTGTAGCTACGTGATGCGGCCGGGTTGCCGCGCGCGGTGGAGCCGGCGGGGACATCACGAGCGACCACGCTACCCGGGCCGATCACGGCGTTATCTCCTATGGTTGCACCCGGCGAAATCATCGCGCCGCTGCCCACACATTTTGACCGATCTGGACAGGCGCCCAAACTCGGCACTCGTCTGGCGGACCGATGGATCACGCGGATGGTCCGCCGTGTATATCTGGACTGCGGGATCGATCTGTGTTCGCGCGCCCGACAGTCACAGCAACAACATCGAGGACTACCTGGCCAAGACCACCGGTTGTCTGGCCATTTCCAAGTATCGGCATGGGGGTGCGCTCACAACATTCCTCTTATCGCCAAGTCCCCCCCGAGAAGCATCAGTCCTAGAAAAAACCAGCGCCGGAATGTCTCGGGACGCATGACGCCGAGCAAGCGTTGACCCGCAATCATACCGGCGAGAGCAGGGAAGAGGGCAAGGAGCGAGTATAAGCCAGAGACGAGATCAAGTGTCCCGGAGCCGGACAGAGAACAAGCAAGTGCAACGGTCGAGACCGTGAAGGAGAGACCGAGCGCCTTAACCAGCTCTTCCCGGTCGAAGCTCAGCGCCTGAAGGTATGGCAGGGCCGGTATTACAAACACGCCCGTAGCGGCGGTCATGAGGCCCGTTGCACCTCCGACAAAAGGTCCGAGCCACCACTCGGCCCGAGCCGGTGCATGCGGCACACGTACGTTCATCATACCAATGGCCGCGTACGCGAAGAGTGCGACGCCCAAGCCGACCGATGCGCATTCCGCGTTCGAACCAGTCATCAGACCTGCGCCGGCCCATGAACCAAGACATACCCCCGACTGCATCAGCCAAAGTCGTCGGACGAGTCTCCCAAGGCCGGGCCCCCTGACCATTTGCCAGACATTCGTTATGAACGCGGGCACTAGCAAGAGAGCTGCGGCCTGGGCAGGAGGCATCGCCAGACTGAGCAGACCCATCCCGACTGTGGGTAGACCGAGGCCAGTGACCCCCTTGACTAATCCCGCGAGCAAAAATGCGGCAGCAACAACGACAGGTTGGATGATTGGGTTAGACATGCCAATACAGCTGGCTCCCGGCTCCAACCTGCGCAATGAGCCATTCCGTAACCCTGCCTTCGCCTGCAACATAGGCAGAATGGTCGTCCGAAGGGGGTTTGTGCCGTGCATTTCGATCTGACCGACTTGCGCCTGTTCGCCGCCGTGGTTGAGGAGGGCAGGATTACCGCTGGCGCCTCGCGCGCAGGCATTTCTCTTCCCTCGGCAAGCGCACGCGTGAAGGGGATGGAGGAGGCCCTTGGAGCAGCTCTGCTGGAGCGACATCGGCGAGGCGTGCGGCCGACGCCCGCCGGGGTTGCGCTCTGTCACCACTCCCAACTCATTTTGGCGCAAATGGAGCGACTACGCGGCGATCTGCGCGAGCATGCGCGCGGAGGGGTGCGGGGACACATCAGATTGATGTCAAATACGACTGCGCTGGAAGAGCACCTTCCGGAGGTTCTTGCCGGCTGGCTTGCGACAAATCCCGGCATCGATATCGCGTTGGAGGAGCGACTCAGTCACGAGATAGCCCCGGCTGTGGCCCAGGCCCACGCTGATATTGGAATGCTGACTGACTTGGCTGGCGCCGAGGGGCTGGAGACTTACCCGTTTCGCATCGATAGGCTCGTGGTCGTGGTGCCGCGCGGCCATGTATTGGCGGGGCGGCGCAGCATAGCATTTGTTGATGTGCTCGATGAAGAGTTTGTCGGCCTAGCGGCTGGCAGTGCGCTTGCCGAGCATCTCGCTTGGCAGTCGGCGCGTCTTGGCCGATCCCTCAAGCCGCGGATTCGGCTTCGCGGACTCGATGCTGTTTGTCGCATGGTGGAGTGTGGTGTGGGGATTGCTGTTGTGCCGGAAACGGCCGCTCGGCGCTGTCGGCGAACTATGGCACTCGCCACGTTGCGGCTCATAGACATATGGGCTACGCGGCAGCTAATTGTTTGTGTCCGCCGTCTGGACGCCCTGCCAGCACATGCACGCCGATTGGTTGAGCACCTGGCAGGAACAGCCCGAACCGATGCCTAAACTGGCCAAAGCGCGCCGGGCGCAATATGGAGGTCTGAACGCGAACCACCTCGTTCTCAGAATCGAACAACTCCAGAATCCGCTCTACTATCGTTACGCCAGGGCCCAAGCACGCGATCACTGTAGTAGTCGCCGGACACTTACCCTCAAAGCCACATCAGGCTATCGAGTGCGAGGCCAATCAGATATTGCCCGACGGTCTCAAAATGTTCCGACCGGCCCTGCAAGTGCTGCGATACGGTGGGGATATCGCGGAAGCGGCGCTCGAACGGGTTCTCCTCAAAGATCGCCGTCGACCCGGCGGCGTGGTAGGCGGTGTCGACGACTTGCAATGACTGGTGGATGGCAAAAGGTCGAAGCAACCCGGATTTCCATTCGCTGGTCGAGGGTGATGTGGCCGGCCCGAGCGACCTCGGCAGTGATCTCCTCGAGCGAGCGCAACAGAAAGGCGCGCGCGGCGGCAAGCCGTGCCTCGGCCTGGGCGATCTGCGACTGGATCAGGTGGTTGTCGCGCAACGCCCCTCCGAGCGGAATCGCACCTTGTCGCGCGCCAATTCGACAAAGACGTCGAGCGTGCTGCGGGCGATCCCCATCGCCACCCCGGCAAACCCCGCGGCGTAGAGCTGGAGGCTGCTGAACCGATAGAGCAGCCCCGCCTCGCGCCGGGTCTCGTCGTCGCGCGTCGCCGAGCTGCGCTGCGGCACAAAGAGATCCTCGACTGAGAAGCGGTCGCTGCCGGTTCCCTTGAGGCCAATCACGTGCCAGATGTCGGTCATCCGGGCGTTCGATTTCGGGAACAGCATCGTGCGGATGACCGGGCTGCCATCGGCGTTGAGCCGCGGTGTTCCGTCGGCCTCGACAACCGAGACATGGCAGCCGAGCCCGGTGGCGTGGCGGCTGTCGCTGGCAAAGCTCCAGGTCGCGGTCACAAGGTAGCCGTCCTCGACGACCCGCGCTGTGCCCGGTCCCGGAGCCCAGGCGAGGATGCCGCGCGGCCCGCCGAAGATCTCGCACGCGGCCTCCGGCTCGAGATAGGCCGCGGTCATCGCACAGCCGAGGCCTGGTTGAGACACCACGCCGTCGAGGCGTCGGCCTTGGCGATCTCCTCGATGACCGGAACGAAGCGGGCGGGCAGCAGCTAGGCGCCGCCCAATGAGCGCGGCAGCAGCAGACGGAAGAACCCGCGCTCGACGAGTGCGGCGACGATCGGCTCGGGCAGCTCGCGCCGGCATTCGATCTCGTCCGCCGCCGCGGCGAGCTCGGGTGCCAATTCGCGCGCGCGCCGCACATAATCTCTGCCCTGCGCGGCGGTGACGGGATCGTCTGCCGTCAAGCTAATTGACTTGCTCCGGTGCCTCGCTGCCGATTCGAACTCCATAATGAAGCAGACCCGCCGTCAAGCGGCGTATCCCGCGCGGTCTCGTCACTGCCGCCGGGAAGAAGTAGAGTTGTCCGATGGCGATCCGCCTGCTTCCTCCGGTCCTGGTCAACCGCATCGCCGCGGGCGAGGTCGTCGAGCGCCCGGCGGCGGCCGTCAAGGAACTGGTCGAGAACGCGATCGACGCCGGCGCCTCGCGCATCGAGGTTGTCCTCAAGGAGGGCGGCCAGGCATTGATTTCGGTCGCCGACAACGGTGCGGGCATGACACGCGAGGAGCTGAGCCTCGCGGTCGAGCGCCACTGCACCTCGAAATTGCCGGACGACGATCTCTCGCATATCGCCGCACTCGGCTTTCGCGGCGAGGCGTTGCCGTCGATCGGTGCGGTCAGCCGGATGCGCATCGTCTCGCGCCCGGCGGAGGCGGCGAACGCCTGGGAGATTACGGTCGAGGCCGGCGACAAGCGTGCCCCGGCGCCGGCGGCCCACCCGCCCGGGACCCGGGTCGAGGTGCGCGACCTGTTCTTTGCGACCCCGGCGCGGCTCAAATTCCTCAAGACGCCGCGCACCGAGCGCGATCTCGCGGTCGATACGGTGCGGCGCTTGGCGATGGCCTATCCCGCCGTCGCGTTTAGCGTGACGGGCGACGACGAGCGCGTCCTGCTGCGGCTGCCGCCGAGCACCGAGCGCCGGGCCCGGCTCGCGGCACTGCTCGGCCGCGATTTCGCCGAGAACTCGGTCGAGATCGACGCCGAGCGCGGCGGCTTCCGGCTCAGCGGGCTCGCTGGGCTGCCGACCCTCAACCGGGCTCTGCCGCGCGACCAGTACCTCGTCGTCAACGGGCGGCCGGTGCGCGACAAATTGCTCGTCGGCGCGGTGCGCGGCGCCTATCAGGACGTGCTGGCGCGCGACCGCCACCCGATGGTGGCGTTGTTTCTCGACGGGCCCTCGGCCGAGATCGACGTCAATGTCCACCCGGCCAAGGCCGAGGTACGGTTTCGCGACACCGGCCTGGTGCGCGGGCTGATTGTCGGCGCCTTGCGCAACGCGCTCGCCGCGGCCGGCCATCGCGCCTCTTCGACGGTCGCCGCCGCCGCGGTCGCGGCGTTCCGCCCGGGGGACTTGCATCGACACGGCGGTCAAGCTGCTAGCTTGCGCTTCGCCTTTCCGCCGCCAGCGCCGCCGCTGGCTCTCGCCGAGCGCGGCAACGAATTTCTGCGACCCGGCGATCCCGAAGAGCCGGTTCCGGAGGCGCCGCTCGGCGCCGCCCGAGCGCAGCTCCACGGCACCTACATTCTCGCCGAGACGGCGAAGGGGATCGTGCTCGTCGACCAGCATGCCGCCCACGAGCGGCTCGTCTATGAGCGGATGAAGGAGGCGCTCGCCGCGCATGGCGTGGCGCGCCAGACGCTGCTGTTGCCCGAAGTCGTCGAGCTCGACGAGGCGCTTGCGACGCGGCTCGCCTCCCGCGCCGCGGAGCTGGCGGAATTCGGTCTCGTGCTCGAGCCGTTCGGGCCGGGGGCGGTTGTCGTGCGCGAGGTCCCGGCCCTGCTGCCGGGTCTCGACGTCGGCGCCCTGGTGCGCGACCTCGCCGACGAGCTCGCCGAATGGGGCGATGCCTTGGCCTTGAAGGAGCGCATCGAAACGGTGTGCGGCACGCTCGCCTGCCACACCAGCGTGCGCGCCGGACGCCGCCTGTCGCCCAGCGAGATGGATGCCCTCTTACGCCAGATGGAGGCCACCCCCAACAGCGGCCAGTGCAATCACGGCCGCCCGACCTATGTGGCGCTCGACCTCGCCGACATCGAGCGCCTATTCGGCCGACGCTAGATGTTCAGTGCCGCGATCTCGGCCAGCAGCTCATCAGTACGGCGCTGGCGGCAATAGCCGCGGATGCCGATAAGCGACTGGCCCTGACGCTCGGCGCTGTCGGTGACGCAGGCGTCGGTGACGAGGGTCACGAGGTAGCCGAGATCGCAGGCGTCGCGCACCGCACTCTCGACGCATTGGTCGGTCATCATCCCGGCGACGATCAGCGAGCGCACTTCGAGATTGCGCAAGACATAATCGATATTGGTCGAGATGAAGACGCTGCTCGACGTCTTGCGGAAGATCATCTCGTCCTCGGCGGGAGCGATCTCGTCGAGCACCCGCGCGTCCCAGGATCCGCGGGGCACGTCGATGCCCGAAATCTTGTAGTCGAGGCTGCGGTCGCGGCCGTCCTGGGTCATGTTTTCGACGGCCGCGTAGAGGATTTGGATATGCGCGCGACGGCAGGCGGATCGCAGACGCTGCAGATTTGGCAGCACGGTCTCGCGCAGGCTGCCGAAGAGGTAACCGCGTTGCTGCGGGTCGAGCTTGCGCGAAGCGGCGCCGTCGGGATGCGCGCAGTAATTCTGAACATCGATGATCAGCAGGGCGGCATGAGCCGGATCGATCGCGACTTCGCGGCTCGGCGTGTTCATTGGCTCAGCAATTCGGTGTAGGCGGCCGGCAGCAGGCGCGCCAGGCGTTCGGCCCAGGCGGTCTGACCCGCAGGATCGGTGATCAGGTCCTGCCGGATCTCGATCTCGACATGGGGCAGGCCACGCCGCTCGCCATGCACCGGGACGGTATAGTCGGTCAGATCACTGACGGCATAGGGCTCGTTCTCGCCGATGACGAGACCGTCTTCGGCGCTCAGCAATTGGAAGAGAGAATGGGCGAGGCGCGGATCGCGATTGTACAGCACCGCGGCGTGCCACGGGCGCCCCACCCCCTTGAAGACCGGCGTGAAGCTGTGCAATGCCACCAATACCGAGGCGCGGCCCGCTGCCGCTCGGCGGTCGAGCGCCGCCGCGATCGCGTCGTGATAGGGGCGGAAGATCGCCTCGACCCGTGCTGCGCGCGCGGCTTCGCCGAGGCCGCGATTGCCGGGGATCGCAGTCATCTCGCTGATCTCGGGGATCGAGCTCGGCACCTCGGGGTCGCGGTTGCAGTCGATCACCAGCCGCGAATAGGTCTGCACGACCATGGCTGCATCCAATAGCCGCGAGAGCTGCCTTCCGACGGCACCAATGCCGATGTCCCAGGCGATGTGTCGCTCAGTCTCGTGCTCGGGCAGGCCGAGCCCATCGAGCCGGCGAGGAATGGCGCGGCCGGCATGATCGCCGGTGAGAAAAAAGACCGAGCGCCCGGCCTCGTTGTCGAGCGTTACCGGGTAGGGCTCGTCCGGGTCGAGCAATGTCGCGGCCATCTAGTAGACCTCGGCGTAGCGGGCGCAGAGTTCGGCCGGCGACAGCTCCGCGACCTTTTCCGCTTCGACCCGCTTGAAGCGCAGATAGGCGTCGAGATGGGTCGGGCCAAACCAGC
>WNFT01010017.1_pt1 | contig 17083 bp, 14 predicted proteins | sample 5400191 | NCBI WGS metagenome assembly WNFT01 (sample SAMN13153359, study PRJNA577476) | soil metagenome | isolation source: 80 cm saprolite under Madrone tree | place: USA:California | collected 2016-06-14 | reverse complement strand
ATGCTTCTTCACCCAAACCGGCAAATGCGTACGGCGAAGTGCGCGGCTTGAACGCACCACCGCGAAAAAATTGCGCGCCGCTTCGCTGCACCGCCTCCGCCACCGAAAAAGCCTGCTCGCGACTTTCGATCGCGCACGGGCCGGCAATGATCGCGAGCGAACCACCGCCGATTTTTGCGCCGCCAACATCGACGACCGTTGGCTCGGGCCGCAGATCGCGCGAAGTCAACTTGTAGGGCTTAGTCACGCGGACAGCCTCAGCCACGCCCGGCAAATTCTCGAAATGACCAATGTCCACCGCGCCTTGATTACCAGTCACGCCTATGGCCGTACGGGTGGCACCAGGCATTGGATGCGCGCGAAAGCCGAGCGCCTCGATCGCCCGCACAACGCCTTCGATTTCGCGTTGCGGCGCGCCGACATTCATTACAATCAGCATAAAATCTTCAAATCAGTCCTGTGATAACGATTCGACGACAGATTGGGAATAAAAAGCAAGCCCGTTCACCGGTCTGGTGGTCGCCACAACTCGATCGAAGGAAGAACCTGTTGGATCGATTCTCGCTCCCCTTCCAATAGTTTCGGCAGCTTTAAACTGCCACCCAATTGATCCACCGGCTCGTCAATTGCGAAACCGGGACCATCCGTCGCGATCTCAAACAAAATGCCGTTCGGTTCGCGAAAATAAATTGAATGAAAATATTGCCGATCGATTACCGGAGTAACCTGCCGGCCTAGATCGACAAGTTGTTTTCGCCAATGCAGTTGCTCCTCGTCGTTCGCCGCCCGAAATGCGATGTGATGCACTGTGCCCGCAGCAATGTTTCCAAATTGTCCATCTGGTCGCTCAATTACATCTACGCGCGCACTGGTCGATCTGTCATTCAGCGCAAAACGGCGGCGACTTCCTTCCTTTGCGATCAAATCAAAGCCAAACATCACCAGTAATTGCTCTGTCGACTTCGCTCTCTGCACTTCCAGCGTCGGCGCGTGAAATGCGCGAATGGCAAATTCGTCGGGCACACCAGTTGCAAAGTTAAGATCGACATCGTCTAAATGAGCGGAGGCGATCAATTCGAGCAGCAATCCGTCCGGATCGACGAAGCGAACGCCTTCCTCATCGAAGCGCCGGAATTTTTCTGCGACAATCACTCCTTCCTTCTTCAATCGCTCTTTCCAATAGGCGATTGATTGCGCCGGAATTGCGAAACTTGTAGCAACCACCTGGCCGGTGCCGAGCGTACCGCGCCGCGCGCCAGGCCATGGGAAAAATGTGATAATCGTTCCCGGCTTTCCGATTCGGTCGCCGAAATAAAAATGATAGGTGCCTGGATCGTCGAAGTTGACCGTGCGTTTCACGAGCCGGAGACCAAGGACCTGGGTATAAAAATCGAGATTGCGCTGCGGATCGGTCGCGATCGCAGTGATATGATGAATGCCGAGAAGTTTCACCGGGATTTACACGTGTGCGAGACCGCCTGGCCGTAATCGAACGACCAGGCTGGAAGCGCGCGCTGCTTGAGGTTGCCTGCCAATCTCGAAAGCAAGCGCGCGATCTGGTCAAAGAATTCGACGGACGAATTGAAAGATTGCCGCGCGATTGGTTGGAACGTCTGGGTAAGGAAAAATGTAAACCGCTTAGGATTGGGAAACGGCTTGTGATTGCACACGAGGCAAGGAGCGGCGGTTTCCAAACCGCCGGGACGATTCGAAAGCCGCCCTTCCTTGTTATTCCAGCCGAGGCGGCATTTGGAACCGGTAAGCACGCGACGACGGCGATGTCGCTGCGATTACTCGAGCAACTGACTCGCGGATGGACATCGGGCTGGTCACTTGTCGATCTTGGCTCGGGCACCGGAATTCTCGGGCTCACGGCAAAATGTTTCGGCGCCAAGAGCGTGATCGGGATCGATGTCGATCCGGTCGCAATTGCAACTGCGAAGGAAAACGCTCGCCTGAACAAGATCGACAATCTCGATTTTCACCTGGCAGATGTGCGGCGCTGGAATTTTCCACCTAAGATCGACATCGTCACCGCGAACTTGTTTAGCGAATTGCTGATCGAAGTTTTGCCGAAGTTGAAACGAAGTCGCTGGTTGATTCTTTCGGGTGTTTTACGCGGCCAGGAGAAAGAATTGGTCCGCGCGCTTCCTCGAAACAAGATCGACATCGTGCAAGTGCGTCGTCGGGGAAAATGGATTGCGATTTTAGGCAGGGGCGGCTCACAGAACCGCCCGAGCGATTGAGGTCAGTCGTCCCTACCTGAAAAAATTTGACGCGAGGGAAGGCGGCCAGCTACTTTCCCTCACCCTTAGCGGCTTCGGTTTTCTGCATCGAGCGGTTTAATCATAAGCCGCTGGAACAACCATGCAGACCGAAGAACTTTCCTACGCCATCGTTACGCCGTATTCGATGCGCAAATCGCGCACCGGCGGGATTGTTGCGCGATTGATTTCGCGCACAGGACTTGATCTCGTTGGTTCGCGGATGTTCGCGCCAAGCGCGGAACTGGCGAAGCGCTACGCGCAAACGATCGTCACCGAAATCCATCCAGGCCATCGGGCGACGCAGGAATTGATTCGCGATTACGTGCTGAAAAATTTCACCGGAGAAATCAATGGTCAGCGGCCGCGCGTTTTGTTCCTGGTCTTTCGCGGACCGGACGCGATCGAAAAAATTCATCGCGCGGTTGGACACATCGTACACGAGCGCACGAGTGGCGAAACAATTCGCGACACTTTTGGCGATTACATCGCCGACAGTTCCGGCAAAGTGACTTACTTCGAGCCTGGAGTTCTTGCCGCGTTCAATGCCGAAGCAGTCAAGGGCGATCTAAAATTGTGGGCGGAGTTTTCCGATCGCGACGGCGGCGTTGTCGACTGTGCGATCGAGTTTCCGAAAGGCGCGAAGGTAGAGAAGACGCTTGTGCTAATCAAGCCGGACAATTTCAAATTTCCGAATCTGCGGCCAGGCGGCGTCATCGAAGTTTTTTCCCGAACCGGCCTCTACATCGTCGGTTTTAAGGTCCATTGCATGAGTGTAGCGCAGGCGGAGGCGTTTTACGGACCGGTGCTGCCAGTTCTCGAAGAAAAACTCGGACCCGAAAAAGGACGTAGTGCGTGGGAGGAGATTGTCGAGTTCATGGCCGGCTTGAAACCGAGCCGATGTCCGCCGGAGAAACGCGAAAAACCTGGCACAGAAAAATGCATCGCCATTGTTTATCAGGGTCTTGACGCGGTCCGCAAAATCCGGGACGTGCTCGGCCCGACCGATCCGGCCAAAGCGCCACCGGGTTCGATCCGGAAAGAATTTGGCCAGACGATCATGATCAACGCGGCGCATGCCTCTGACTCGGCGGAGAACGCGAAACGCGAAATGGCGATCGTCGCCGTGGATGAGAATAACTTCAAACCTTTGATTGAAAACTTCTACCGTCGCCAATAGTGTGCGCTCCCTGAATTTTGCAAACTCATAAGATCGACATGGAAATTTCCGAACGCGCCGCTCAACTCACTCCCTCGCTCACGCTGTCGATCGACAGCAAAGCCAAGGCGATGAAAGCTGAAGGCATCGACGTTTGCGGTTTCGGCGCTGGCGAACCTGATTTCGACACGCCCGAGCACATCAAAGCGGCGGCGATCGCGGCCTTGGAAGCCGGCTTCACAAAATATACGCCGAGTTCCGGTATTCCCGAGCTGCGGCAGGCAATTGCCGAAAAATTGGCGGCCGACAACCAGGTTACTTATCGCGCCACTCAAGTCGTGGTGAGCAACGGTGCGAAGCACGCCTGTTACAACGCCGTGCTCGCCACCTGTCAGCCCGGCGACGAAGTCGTGATCCCGGCGCCATATTGGGTGAGTTATCCCGATATGGTGAAACTGGTGGGTGCGGACCCGGTGATCGTGCCGACGACGGAGCGCAACGCCTGGAAAATGCGCGCCGAAGATTTCGAAAACGCGATGACACCGCGCACGAAGATGTTGATTCTGAACAGTCCGTCCAACCCGACCGGCTCGGTTTACACACGCGAGGAATTGCAGGCGATTGTCGATGTTGCGGCCGAGGAAGACATTTACATTTTGTCGGACGAAATTTACGAGAAACTCGTTTACGACGATGCCCAGCACGTGAGCATCGCGTCGCTTTCCAAGGAAGCGTACGATCTCACCATTACCGTCAATGGCTTCAGTAAGTCCTACGCGATGACCGGTTGGCGCTTGGGTTATCTGGCCGCGCCGGAAGCGGTCGCGAAAGCCGTCGATTCCATTCAGAGCCACACGACCGCCAATCCGTCCTCCTTCTCACAACATGGCGCCCTCGCTGCCTTGAAGGGCGACCAACAACCACTCGCCGACATGCGCGAGGAATTCGATATGCGCCGCAATTACATGTTCGATCGCGTCTCGAAAATTCCCAACGTAACCGCGGTCAAACCGCAAGGTGCATTTTATGTGCTCGTCAACATCAGCCAGCTCGGTCTCACTTCGCAAAATTTTGCCGACCGCCTGCTGAGCAAAGCAAATGTCGCGGTCATCCCGGGCGCGGCCTTCGGCGACGATCGGACGGTGCGACTGAGTTACGCCACCAGCATCGACGTAATTAAAAAAGGTCTGGATCGGTTCCAGGATTTTTGCCGGACACTGTAATCGATTGCGGATTGGCGATCACGGATTGCGAATAGAGCAATCCGCGCGTTGGTATTCTTTCCGCAATCCGCACTCCGCACTCCGCAATGGCTGGTTCTCTCGCGCTCGTTCTGCACGCTCATCTGCCATTCGTTAGGCATCCGGAACACGAGCATTTTCTCGAGGAGGATTGGCTCTTCGAGGCGATCACCGAGACTTACATTCCGCTGCTGAGCATGATGGAGCGATTGGTGAACGATGGCGTGCCGTTCAAGCTCACCATGTCGCTCACGCCGACGCTTTGCGCGATGCTGCAGGATGAGCTTTTGCGAGATCGTTACGTGCGACATGTCGATCTTTTGCTGGATCTCGCCGACCGCGAGCGAAAGCGAAACCGTAATCATCCAAAACTTCGAGAGCTCGCCGAATTCTATTCCGACATGTTTGCGAAAACGCGCCGGTTCTTTGTCGATGAATGGAAAAGCGATTTACTCGCAGCCTTTCGGCAGCTTCGCCAAACTGGTGCGCTCGAAATTATTGCCTCGGCCGCAACGCACGGATTGCTGCCGCTGATTCAACGCCAATCGCGCGAAGCTGCGCGCGCGCAGGTTTTGATCGGCCGGGATGTATATGTCGACCTTTTCGACGTCGATCCAAGCGGTTTTTGGTTGCCAGAGTGCGCCTACGCGCCCGGTTTGGAAACGATTTTGCAGGAAGCGAACATCCGCTGGTTCGTTCTCGATGCGCACGGATTGCTCTTTGGAAACCCGCGGCCACGTCGCGCAATTTACGCGCCGTATTACACCCCGGCGGGCCCAGCCGCCTTCGCCCGCGACCGCGATTCAAGCCGGCAAGTCTGGAGCGCGCAGGAAGGTTATCCGGGCGATCCAGCCTATCGTGAATTTTATCGCGACGCCGGCTTTGATCTTCCGCTCGAGCATCTTGGCCCAATCTCGCGGGGCAGTCGAAAATTTTCCGGCATGAAATATCATCGCATCACCGGCCGCGACGTGGAAAAGGAACTGTATGACCGCAACGCCGCGGAGAAAGCGGCGGATGCGCATGCCACTCATTTTCTCGAACAACGTCGCGCCCAGATTCGAGAATTAAGCGCGCTCGATGTCGATCCAATCGTGATCGTCCCGTTTGACGCGGAATTGTTCGGTCACTGGTGGTTCGAAGGGCCGCGCTTTCTCGAACTCTTCATTCGCAAAGCGGCCCATGAAGATTGGCGTCTCACCACGCCAGGCGAGTTTCTTCAAGCCCATCCGACACAGCAAACGATCGAACCTGCAACATCGACATGGGGTGACAAAGGTCATCTTGAAGTCTGGCTCGACCAGGGCAACTCCTGGATTTATCCGCATTTACACGCGGCCGCCCGAAGCATGACTGAAATCGCGCGCCTGCACCTGAACCATTCCAACCCATTCGTTGATCGCGTTCTGAAGCAACTCGCGCGCGAACTCTTGCTCGCGCAATCGAGCGATTGGGCGTTCCTTATGAAAACTCGAACCGCCAAAGAATACGCGACAAAACGAACAATCGATCACCTCGCTCGCTTCAATCGCTTGCACGAACAGTTTGGAGCGAACAATGTCGATGAAAAATTCCTCGGCGAATGCGAGCGGCGCGACAACCTCTTCCCAGATTTGAACTGGCGACATTACTGTAGCGGCGCTCTATGACCGCCGATGAAACAAATGGGACGCTCATAGAGCGCCGCTACAGAATTCTCATGACAAGCCGACTGATACGTACTGCCCTTACCGGGATCGGGACGATATCGATCGCACTTGCGCAAGAATCGCCAACAGCATCGCCAAGTCCGACACCGTCGCCGACGCCGGAGCAAACGCCTTCCGCGACGCCCGCGCGAAGTGTTCGGCTCAGTTTTGTTCCTCCACCGATGGATGGCACAATCAGCCTCGGCATTTACGATACGAACCGGAAGCTTGTGCGCGTCTTGCATCGCGAAGCAAAGATCGACAATTTCACTGTCGACGTAGACTCGCTCAACACGACCTGGGACGGAAAAAATGAGATCGGTGGAGATTTACCGGCGGGAAAATATCATGCGCGCGGTTATCTGGTCGGCCGTTTGAAAGTTGAGCATGTCGGTCAAGCAGCGACTTTCCCCAGCTCCGAGGCGCCGGGAAACGCGCAAGTGAAGCTCATGCCAAATCCGCTTACGAACAACGCAAATGCGATTGTCGATCTTAGTGTCGGATTCGATGAGAAGGGAAGCTACTTGAAAACGATGGATGGATTGCCGTTGTGCACCGTCAGCGAGACGCCGAATTTGGTTCGCGCCTTAATCTCAAAGAATAACGAGAAATCGGTCGATGTTTGGCAGGATGACGGCACGATGGTCGAGCAGTTTCGCGTGTCGAACACCGACAAGATGATGGCATTCGACTGTGGCGATTTTGAATTGAAGTAAGCGCCGCTGGTCACGATGCGAAATCTTTGTTAGTTACGACAGCATGGCAGTTGAAGTTCAACAAACTCTGGCCAAGGCCGCTGGGTTCAGCGGCACGTCTCTGCACACGGGCGAAAAAGTTTCGCTCAAGTTGCAGCCCGCGCCGGCCGATCACGGAATCAAATTCAAGCGCAAGGATCTGCAGGACGAACCAACGATTGACGCGAAGATCGAGAATCTGAAAACGGTCGAGCGCGCGACAACCATCGGCGAAGGCCCGGTGCGGGTGCACACGGTCGAACACATTCTCTCGGCGCTTTCCGCGATGGGTGTGGACAATGCCATCGTCGAGATGGACGCCAACGAGCCGCCCATCGGCGACGGCAGCGCGCAACCATATGTCGATGTGATCAAGCGCGCGGGCCTGACGCCGCAGGAGGCACCGAGAAAATTTCTCGACGTGCGCGAACCGGTGCATATCGAATCAAAGACGGGCGCGCTTCTCGTTCTGCTGCCAGATGAGAATTTTCGCATCTCATGCACGCAGGCCGGACCGAACAATCGGTTCACGCAGTTTTTCTCGACGGAAATCACCCCAGCGATCTTCGAGCGCGAAATCGCGCCGGCGCGGACGTTTGTTTACTACGAAGACGTGCGCGCGCTCATGGACAAGAATTTGATCAAGGGCGGCAGTATTGAAAACGCGGTAGTCGTTCGCGGCGACGCCGTTTTAAGCAAAGAGCCGCTTCGTTTCGAGGACGAATTCGTGCGGCATAAAATCCTCGATATTATCGGCGACCTCGCGCTGGTGGGTCGTCGTATTCGCGGTCACGTCGTGGCGATAAAACCCGGTCACGCGGCAAATGCGGAAGTGGCGCGCGCACTGGCGCGCGAACAGACGCGAAGGAGCGCGTTAGAAGTGCCGCGGGCGATGCCGCGTGGCGATGGCGGACTCAATACCGATGAAGTGATGCAAATTTTGCCGCATCGATATCCGTTCCTGATGGTGGATCGAATCGTGGATTTTGAAGGTGAAAATAAGATTACGGGCGTCAAGCTGGTGTCGATCAACGAACCCTTTTTTCAGGGGCATTTTCCCGGGCATCCGGTGATGCCGGGAGTGATGCTGGTGGAAGCGATGGCGCAAGTGGCAAGCGTCTTATTGTTCAAACTGGCGAAGACTTCGAGTCGCATCGGTTACTTCATGAGCGCGGACGGGGTGAAGTTTCGCAAACCTGTTTTCCCGGGCGATACGATCTTCATTCACGCGGAGCTGACGAAAGCGCGCGGCAATCGCCTGGCGAAAGCGAAATGTCATTGCGTGGTGAACGACGCCGTTGTCTCGGAAGGCGAACTGATGTTCACGTTCCTCGAGAGATGAGCGACGCGCAGATTCATCCGACGGCGATTGTCGATGTAAGCGCAGAGATCGGAGCGGGAACGGTTGTCGGACCGTATTGCGTGATCGGGGCCAACGTCGTGCTCGGCCCAAATTGCTGGCTGCAACATCACGTCACGCTTTGTGGGCCGACGCGCACGGGTGCGGGAAACAAATTTTACGCCTCCTGCTCGATCGGGCAGCAAACGCAGGACCTGAAGTATCAAGGTGAGCCGACTTATTTGGAAATCGGCGATGAAAATACGTTTCGCGAATTTGTTACGATCAGTCGCAGCACGACGAGTGAAGGAAAGACGCGCGTTGGCAATCGCGGCAGCTTTCTGGCTTACAGTCACATTGGGCACGATTGCCAGGTTGGAAACGAAGTGGTGTTTTCAAACAACGGTACGCTCGCTGGCCATGTCGAGGTTGGTGACAATGCGGTGATGGGCGGCCTCACCGCTGTGCATCAATTTTGTCGCATCGGACGATTTGCCATCACCGGCGGTTGTTCCAAAATTGTGCAGGATGTACCGCCATTCATGATTGCCGACGGCAATCCAGCAGAAATTCGCGGTGTCAATCTCATCGGTCTGGAACGCAAACATTATCCGCCGGAGAGCGTGAAATGGATCAAGGAAGCGTTTCGCTTGATTTATCGTTCGAAATTCAACACGCGTCAGGCGATCGAAGCCGTCCGCAAAGAATTGCCACAAAACGAGGAGATCACCCTGATCATCGAGTTCATCGAAAAAAGCGAGCGCGGAATTATTCGTTGAGCGCAGCCTCAGCGCTTGGGCGTCGGACTGGCCGGTGGCGCAGTGAGATCCTGTTCCATTTTTCTAAGCAGCGGGGCGCCAGGCGCATCGCCTGCGGTCCGCAAAACGTTGCGCACGAGTTCGAGAGCGCGCTTCGGTTGGTTCTGTTTGAGCCACGCATCCGCTTCTTCCAACGCTACGCGCAGAATATCAGCGCGCTGCATGTAGCAGGTTCGCGCCTGCTGCAAATGGCTGGCTGCGTCGGCAAAGTGTCCATCGCGCGCTTCCATCAGGGCGAGGTCCTCCATCATCGGACAATTGTGCGAGGTCGATGCAGCTTGCCGGGCCAGCGTCTGAAATTCCGAAACAGGGCGGATGGTATTTTTCATCGCGAATTCGTGATACGTCTTCCACTCATCGGCCGGGCTTTTGGTGGAATCAGGCGGCGCATCGATTTGCAGCCACGACATGTACGGCCGATAAAGCGGATCGCCGACCATCACCGACATCCAGGAAAGCATTCGGATCGACATATAGGCGCTCTCGGCGAGGTGCGCCGTGAGTTGCAGATAGGGTTCGTAGACATTGCCCATGCTTGCGGCCGCGCCCTTGGAAACAAGCGGCGCGACCCAGTTCGCGTTCGGATCGCGCAACGTGCTCGCACTAAACGAATGGATGTGGACCGCGATCGCTCCGGGAACAAAACGAAAACCCGGTTCGGTGAACGGACCGGCCACCCCGCCTGCATACCAACCATAGTAAAGAGCACAATCCGTCATCGGATAGCCTTCCGGAAAAATCGCCGGCGTTTCCTCGTAAATAACCGGAATACCGACTTTGTGGAGCTGCCTCGTAATCTCAGCAAGCCATTGATCGCCCAGGCCCATACCGGCGCCAGTATTGTGCGCACCATCGACGTAAGCGCGGCCCCAAAGTCCGTTCTTCTCCGCCGCGATCGCATCGACAATCATGCCGCGCACCGTCGCGGCCGTCGGCGCATCGAGCCGGCAGACGAGGAGCAAGGTTGCATTCTCCAAGTCGCCAATCGCGCGGAAGTTTTGAAAGTACGGATTGGGCGTCCCGCCCGAAATGTGATGCGAAAAAAACGGGAGTACGGTCAACTCGGAATCAACCGAGGCTTCGTTACGATTTCCGATCGGGCCCGCGCTCGGCGCGTCCCCGGTGTAGGCGGCGGCGGCGCGAATTTTTAGCGGCACGCCTTTGATTACGGCCACGAAATGGATCGTGCTCGCGGTCACCGACTCTTTTCGCTCGGGCGTTTCGTGCAGGGCCCACCACTGCCGTTCCTTGAAAATATCGCGGAGCGGATTGGCAATCGTCGCGTCATACTCTTCCCGGCTGATTTCTTCTTCGGTGGAACACTCGAGGCCGATAAGATGATCGTGTGCGATCCCGCGCTGTTGAGCGTAAAAGGTCGCGAGCGCGACCGAATCGGGGACATTTTTGTTGTAAAGAACGATCGTCGATGCAGCGAGTGGTTGCTCGGCGCGGGCGTCGAGCAAGATCGCGAGCAGGAGCGCGAGAAGACAATATCTCATCTACAAACTGAGCTTGAGCCCGTCATAGGCGATGTGTGCGCTCGCCGGGAGCCGAGATTCCGCCGCTTGCGGGAGCTCGTGGGCGATGTGCGTAAAATAAGTCGCCTCGGGCTGGACCCGGACGGCGACTTCCAGCGCCTGATTCACACTGAGATGAGTCGGGTGCGGTTTGTCGCGCAGAGCGTCGATGATCAAAACCTTCACGCCTGCGATAAGATCGACAATCGCGTTCGGCACGCCGCTGCAATCGCTCAAATACGCCACGAGTTTTTCTCCGCCGCGCGAAAACAGATAACCGTTGATGATGGAATTTCCGTGCGGCACCGGCAATGGCGTAATCACAGTCGCGCCCAACTCGAATGGACTGTCGATAACGTGCGGCTCCGGTTTCAAATAACCCGGAAATGGATTCGGATTATCAAACGCAAATTGAAATACGCGTTTCAGATCGCGCATTGTCTCGGCCGATGCGTAGACCGGCATCGAGCCACGCGCATGAGAAAAGCGCCGCAAATCGTCAAAGCCCATAATGTGATCGGTGTGCGAATGCGTGAAAACAACGGCATCGACATCGCGAATATTTTCGCGGAGCGCTTGCGTCCTGAAATCGGTTCCCGTGTCCACCACCCACGAGCATTCCGGGGTTTCGACGTAAATTGACGAGCGCAGCCGCTGATCGCGCGGATCGGGCGATCGACACACCGCACAATCGCACCCGATCATCGGCACGCCCTGGGAGGTCCCGGTACCGAGGAACGTGACCGTCAGTTGAGAGCCTTGTCCGCGAAGGCTTTCGGAGTTGAGCGTTGAGAGCGGAGTTGGCAAGCTGGCACTCTCAACTCTCAGCTACGAACTCTCAACCTTCCGCCATGCCCGCCGTTCTCACTTTGCTGCGAATAAAAAATCTCGCGCTCGTCGAAGATCTCGAGTGGCAGCTTGCCTCCGGATTCGTTGCCGTCACCGGAGAAACGGGCGCGGGTAAATCCATCATCATCGGCGCGCTGCAACTTTTGCTCGGCGAACGCGCCGACAAATCGCTCATCCGCACCGGGGCCGATCTTTGCACGGTGGAAGCGGTCTTTAGCGGAAATAGTTTGCAGAAATTAAATCCGGAGCTTGTCGAAGCGGGCGTTGAACCGTGCGAAGGCGATCTCATCATCAAGCGAACGCTTTCCGCGAGCGGTAGCAATCGTCAGTTTATCAACGGCTCGCCCACCACCTTGTCGACCTTGAAAAATCTCGGCGACGAACTTGTCGATCTTCACGGCCCGCACGATCACCAATCTTTGCTTTCGCCCGACAAGCAATTGGGCCTGCTCGATTCGTTCGCGCGCGCCCAGGAACACTTGCAAGAATATCGAAAGCATTACCGGCAATTGCAGACACTGACGGCCGAACACGCCGCGCTCGACACCGCCGAAACAGCGCGCGAACAGGAGCTCGACCTTCTTCGCCATCAAATCAACGAGATCAGCTCCGCCAATCTGGTCGCAGGCGAAGAGGAAGAAATCGAGACGCGCTACAAACTGGCCAGCAACAGCAAGCGGCTAATCGAGCTGGCGAGCGCGATCGCCAGCAAGCTTTCGGAAGCGGACGATTCGGTTCTCTCGCAACTGGGCGAGACGCAGCGCTTACTGCGCGAGCTGGAAAAGATCGACAATTCCATCGGACAATTTAGCGCCGGGCACGAGACCGCCGTGGTTGAGCTATCGGAAATCGCGCGCTCACTTTCCAATTACGCTGAAAAGCTCGATCTCGATCCGGCGCAGCTTTCCGCGCTCGAGCAGCGCGTTTCGCTTTTTGAAACTTTGAAACGCAAATACGGCGGTTCAATCGCCGAGGTGATTGCCTTTGGCGAACGCGCTGCCGAGCGGATGCGTAAAATCGAAGGGCGCGACGCGGAGTTGGAGCGACTCGCCAACGAAATCAAAAACATTCGGGAGCAAATGAATCAAGCTGGTGACGCGCTGCGCAAGCTTCGCACAAAAGCCGCGCCCAAACTTTCCGAAACGATTCGAAAGAACCTTGTCGATCTTGGCTTTCGCCAGTCCGAATTCGAAGCGAAGCTGTCCGCGCTCGACGAGCCGCGCCCGAACGGATTCGATTCCGTGGAGTTACTTTTCTCGCCGAACCCAGGCGAACCGTTGAAACCGCTACGCGCCATCGCCTCGAGCGGTGAAATCTCGCGCTTGATGCTGGCGATCAAATCCGCTCTCGCTGCGCACGACGCGATTCCGCTTCTCGTGTTCGACGAGATCGATACAAACGTCGGCGGCGAGATTGCGCACGCGGTCGGCGCGAAGATGCAAACCCTGGGCCGCGATCATCAAGTTATTTGCATCACTCATCTTCCACAAGTCGCCGCTGCCGCTTCGACGCAATTTGTCGTGACCAAAGATGTCACGCGCGGACGCACCTATTCGAACTTGCGCGAAGTCAGCGCAAAAGCCCGCCGCGAAGAAATCGCCCGGATGCTCGGCGGCAAGAGTGACTCAACGCTCGAATTGGCTGCCAATCTGTTGGAGAAATGATCGACATCTACCGCCGCCGCAAAAACTGACTTCTGACCTCGCTTGGTTAGGCGTTTGGTTTGCCGACAACGATATCGCCATACGTGCTATTGACGATCTCCTTCAGTTCCGCCTGCTCGGCGACGGGAACTTTAAACTTGTCGAGCGCCTGCTGGAGGTCATCCATGAATGCCTCCCACTCTTTGGGCGTGATGTTCAGGTTCTTATGAGACTCACTCATCGAGCGTCCGGAATATTTCTGTGGGCCGCCGCTCGCCCAGCCGACCATTTCGGTAACGAGATACTTGAAGCCCGCTGGCGGCACCTTGTGGTGGGCTTCGTTCACGGCCGGATTCGCGTTCAGGCGCGCGTCCGTCATGACCCGGTCGATCAAATCATCGATAACGGTGGCGATGCTATAAATTCCACCGAGGCGCTCATAGAGGGACGGTTTTTGCTCGATCTTGTTCTCGCCGCGTTCTTGGTTTGCCATATTTCGCCCTCTCGGTTCTTGTTTTGTTTCGATCGCCACGGGCAACGTTTGCTGCCACCCAACGAGAACAAGCTCAGTCGCGGCTCCGGCAGGCGCAAGTCGCAGCCGTTTAGACGGCGAGTGGAGCCGTTAGCTGGAAATTACAACTTCGCGTAAACGCCGAGCAAAGGACGGGGCGATGGCGTTTTCGAACAGAAGTCGCTGACGAAACCGTCCCTGGTGCGGATCTCTACATGACCGGCGGCGCGGTTGGCGCCATAGACGAGCACCGAACCGACCGGCGCGGCGAATGGATCTCTTACCGCCAATTTTTTGAATCCGTAATTACTGACGAGGTCCTGGGCGGCGTCTTTCGCGAGTTCGCTCTTCGGGCGCGAATCGATAACGCCGGAAGCGAGCAATGCCTCTTTTACATAATGCCAGCACATCGAGCGCGAATGCGCATGCGCACGTTCCTGCGCGATCGTGGCCGCTTGCATCAACTTGGGATCGATGTGCCGATCGATCGTGGCGAACGGGTGAACGATCTGCTTCGGATAATACTGCGTAATGACGGGAACTGATTCATTTTTGCCCTCGGGCGTTTTGTAACTGTAATCGGCAGGAGGCCGTTTCGTTTCGCTTGTCTTTTCTTTCGGGATCACTTGTACCGCGTCCTTCTTGGTCGCCTGATCACGCCTGGTTAAATGCAATTCCGAAGGGGCCGATTGAGCGGGAGTGTGAGCGGAGTCCCCCTTAGGGCTATTCGCTCCGAAAGTCATTGGTTCTTTCTTGCGCAATGCCCGGTTTGCCGTCTGGGGGACGTTTGTTTGCCCGCCGCTAACCCCCGTTTTTGCCGGGTGAGAAGCGGCTGGTTCTTGCCTCCCGGATTCCTGCATCATTGGCCGAACAGGGCCGGGGCTGAGCAATTCCGAATTCGTGGTTTGGGCGGCGTGCGCCCGGTGCGCGCTCGGTTGTTCAACGCGAGTTTCGGTTTCCTCCTGGTCATCGAGCGTTGCGGCTTTTGCGCTTTGCAAACTGGATCCCGCCACTGAGCTCGTTTGCTCAGCGGGAGTTTGTTTCTTTTGTCGCTCGGCGGCGAGCGCTCCCGCCATTCGCATCTGCGCGGCCGTGAAGATCGTGGAAACTGATTTCTTTTCGTGAACTTGAGATTTCATTCCGGGCGCGGTCTCCGATTCTGAATCCGTTTCCTCAGAAAACGGCTTTACTTGCTCGGTAGGATTTGGTTTTGCTTCGCGAGCGACAACCACTTCCTGGGCGCGCATTTGTCCCGCAATGACAAAGCCGCAGAGCAGCGCGGTGAAAAGCCCTTTCAACATCAGAGGGCACCCTGATAAATAAATTTCGTGCGATTGGCAAGTGCTTAATTGCAAAACGCCCGTGAGCTTAAAAGATCAACGTCTTCGTTCGTGAGAACAGGCGCTTGGCACAAGCGCCTCGACAATTTATAAGTGAGCGTGCTGAATTACATCTGGCTTGCGCTTGTTTTGCTCGCGGTCGCGATTGGTGGCTGGAACGATCGTTTGAAGGATGTGACCGACGGCGCGTTTGATGGCGCGAAGACGGCGGTGACAATCGCGCTGGGTTTGATCGGGATCATGGCGCTGTGGCTGGGCGTGATGCGTCTGGCCGAGCGCGCCGGGCTGGTGCAACGAATCGCGCGTGGTTTGCGACCGGTCATGCGACGCCTTTTCCCGGAGGTGCCGCCCGAGCATCCCGCAATGGGATCGATGTTAATGAACATGGCGGCGAACATGCTCGGCCTCGGCAATGCCGCCACGCCGCTCGGACTGCGCGCGATGCGCGACCTGGAAACGCTCAACCCCCGGCCCGGCGTCGCGACCAATGCCATGTGCACATTTCTGGCGATCAACACAAGCTCGGTGCAATTGATCCCGGCAACCGCAATCGCCATTCTCGCCGCGTCTGGATCGACGCGGCCGACCGCAATTGTCGGCACCGCGCTGCTCGCGACATTGTGCGCGGCCACGGTCGCGATCGTTTCGGTAAAATTTTTTGAGAAATTGTCGATCTTTCAGCCGAGGCGACAAACGACTCCGGTCGCGGACGATTCGCCTTATCGGTCGGCGACAACGCCTGCGGCTAAGGTCCCGTTTGACGATGCATCGCTGGCGCAGCCTCCGGCGGCTTGCCTGGCGCCGTGGGGCTTAACCGCGCTCGTACTGCTGGGCGTGTTTTTCATGATGCTTTTCCTGCGGATGGCGGCGCCAACTTTATTCGGTCTTTCAATGACTCCAGAAGCCGCCGCACAGAATTTTTTTGTCCGGAGCGTGAACGCTTTGTCGATCCTCGCCATCCCTTTTTTGCTCAGCTTCTTCCCCGTTTACGCCGCGGCGCGCGACGTGAAGGTTTACGAAGAGTTTGTGGAAGGCGCGAAGGAAGGCTTCGGCGTGATTCTCAAGATCATTCCGTTTCTGGTGACGATGCTGGTGGCGATCGGCATGTTCAAGGGCGCGGGCGGAATCGACCTCCTGAGCCGTGTGCTTTCGCCGATTTTGACGCCGCTGCATTTTCCAACCGATCTGCTTCCGCTGGCGTTGATGCGACCGCTGAGCGGAAGCGCGACCCTGGCTCTCCTCACAGACATTGTTCACCGTCTCGGGCCGGACAATATCGTCAGTCTGACGGCAGCGACGATTTATGGGAGCACTGAGACCACGTTTTATGTCGCGGCTGTTTATTTTGGAGCAGTGGGGATAAAACAGACGCGACACGCAATCCCGGCGGGTTTGCTCGCCGACCTCACGGGCGTGATCGCTTCGGTGATCATTTGCCGGGCGGTGCTTGGGTAGGGACGGCGCGCTGCGCCGCGTCCCTACCAAGATCGGCGAAATTTTTCCCTCGCCAGCCGGCGAGTGGATTCTTTATCGTCCGTTTTTTCGCAAATGATTAAGCGCGACTACCTCATCATCGGCAGCGGCATCGGAGGGGCGAGCGCCTGCGAAGGGATTCGCAAGCACGACAAACGCGGGAGCGTGACACTGGTGGGCGCGGAGGAGCTTCCGCCTTACAAGCGCTGGATCCTTTCCAAGAGTTTTTTGCGCGAGAAAAATCCGCAGTTGAAAAAATTGCAGCAACCGGACGAGCGCTGGTACCATTCCCACAAAATCGAGACACGTTTCGGGACAATCGTCACTCAATTCAACGTCGAGCGGCGTGTCGCGGTCTTAGGCAACGGCGAAAGCATCGAGTTCAACAAAGCATGCCTGGCCATGGGCAGCCGGCCGGTGCGGCCGCCGGTCGCCGGCGTCGGGCTCGGCAATGTAATCTATCTACGGACGATTCGCGACGCGCTCGCCTTGAGGGAAATGGCCAAT
>WNFT01009369.1_pt1 | contig 17095 bp, 18 predicted proteins | sample 5400191 | NCBI WGS metagenome assembly WNFT01 (sample SAMN13153359, study PRJNA577476) | soil metagenome | isolation source: 80 cm saprolite under Madrone tree | place: USA:California | collected 2016-06-14 | reverse complement strand
GAAGAGTCGCGTCACTATGTCGTCCTCGCCGGTGATGTCGATGTCGGCGCCGAACGCCTCACGATTGAGCGAAGAGAAGCAGCATTCGGAGAGCGCGACGGCCAATCCGCCATCGGAACAATCATGAGCTGATCGCAGCAGACCTGCTTCAGCGGCCCGCAAGCAAGCGGTTTGGACTGCTCGTTCGGCTTCGAGGTCGAGCGCAGGAACTCTGCCGTCGTTAAAGAGTTGTTCTGTGCTTTTCCCTTCAACCACGACAGCATATTCGCTGATTGAAAGATCGTCGCGAGTAGCGCCGAGCAGCGCGATGAAGTCACCGGGATTCTTGAAGCCTGGTTGAATCACTCGTTTCACGTCGTCGATCAATCCAATCATTCCGATTACGGGCGTCGGCAAAACGCCGCGACCTTCCGTTTCATTGTAGAACGAGACGTTGCCGGAAACGACGGGCGTATTGAAAGCCTTGCAGGCTTCAGTCAGACCATCTATCACTTCAGAGAATGACCACATCACTTCCGGCCGTTCGGGAGATGCAAAGTTCAAACAGTTCGTGATTGCGATCGGTTGCGCGCCGACGCAGACGACGTTGCGTGCTGCCTCAGCAACGATGAGCTTGGCGCCTTCGCGTGGATTCACGGCGCAATAGCGGCCATTTCCGTCAAGCGCAATCGCCAGCGCGCGTCGTGTCTCCTTGATCCGCACGACGGCAGCATCGGCGCCCGGCAGCACCGCAGTGTTTGTGCGCACCATGTGATCGTATTGACGATAGACCCATTCTTTGGAAGCGAGGTTGGGTGAAGAGAGCAGGCGCAGCAGTCCTTCATTGTGATTTGGTGCAGCGCTAAGATTCGGTGCGGTCGGAGGCGCTGGACTGATAATGTCCGTGCCTCCGCCAACGCTCGCAGCTGGTTCAGCCGTCAACGTCGGATCAGTTTTAGCCGCTTTCACATTTTCCGGATCCCTGGGTGAAGATAAAGAAGCGGACCGGACATCCGCGTACCGGGCTTTCATCGGCCGTTCGTAAATTGGAGCTTCGTCGGTCAAGGCTTTCACCGGCACATCGCAAACTATTTCACCGTTGTGAGTCACGCGCATGCGGCCACCGTCGCGCACCTGGCCAATTACGACTGCGTCCAAATCCCACTTGCGAAAGATATCTGCGACTTCGCGCTCGCGTCCCTTGTGAGCAACGATCAGCATTCGTTCCTGCGATTCCGAAAGCAGCATTTCGTAAGCAGTCATCCCGGTTTCGCGCTGCGGTACCATCGACAAATCGACTTCAATTCCGGTATCGGCGCGCGCCGCCATTTCGCAAGTCGAACAAGTCAGGCCGGCGGCGCCCATATCCTGAATGCCGGCGACCGCGCCGCTGCGCATCGCTTCGAGACAGGCTTCCAGCAAAAGCTTTTCCAGGAAGGGATCACCAACTTGTACAGTGGGACGTTTCTCAAGTGCTTCTTCGTCAAACTCTGCCGAAGCCATCGTCGCGCCATGAATGCCGTCGCGGCCGGTCTTCGCCCCAACATACAAAACCGGATTTCCAATGCCCGTCGCTTTACCGAAGAAGATTTGATCTCTGCGAACGAGCCCCAGCGCGAAAGCATTGATGAGCGGATTCAGCGCGTAAGCGTCGTCGAACGCGACCTCACCGCCAACTGTCGGGACTCCGAACGCGTTTCCGTAATGCGCAATGCCGGCAACTACTCCGGCGAGCAGCGAGCGATTTCGTCTTCCTTGCTTCGGATCGTCGAGCGCTCCAAAACGCAAGCTGTTCAGCGCCGCGATCGGACGAGCGCCCATCGTGAAGATGTCGCGCAGGATTCCGCCGACGCCCGTAGCGGCTCCCTGAAAAGGTTCGATGAACGATGGATGGTTATGCGATTCGATCTTGAAGGCCGCACACCAGCCGTCGCCGACATCGACGACGCCGGCATTTTCGCCCGGCGGCACGATCACGCGCTCGCCTTTGGTTGGCAGCCGCTGCAAATGAATCCTTGAAGACTTGTATGAACAATGCTCGGACCACATTACGGAAAAGACGCCGAGTTCGACGAGGTTCGGGTCGCGCCCGAGCAGCTCTTTGATGTGCGTGAATTCTTCGGGGGTGAGATTGTGAGCGGCGATTACTTCTGGAGTGATCATTTCCTAAGTGATGCGTGATGAGTCATGAGTGATGAGCAAAGCACGGAGCGGGATCTTCCTCATCACTCATCACTTTGCACTCATTACCGCTATTGTTTACTGCCAACTGCTTTGTCGATTGCCGCACGCAATTCATCGGGCTTGATGCGGCCGAAATGCCGGAAGACGACGTGCCCGTCTTTGTCATAAAGAAACGTTGCCGGTAACTGACCATCCCAGGCTGCGTCGACAACTTTAATGGCCGGCTCCGGATCGTTCACGTTGAGCAGCACGACGGACATCGTAGCCTTCATCTCTTTGAGAAATTTCGGCACCGCCGTCTTGATGTCAGCCACTTCGTCCAGCGACACAGCCACAAAATTCAAACGCGCCGCAGGATAGTCGGCATCGATCTTGACGAGATCGGGAAACTCTTCGCGGCAGGGATCGCACCACGTTGCCCAAAAGTTAATTAGGAGCGGACGCGTGTCTTTCGGATCGCGCTGCAAAAGTTTCTTCAGACCATCGAGATTGATCTGGCGGATATCGGCAGATTTATCTGCGCCCGCACCGTTGAGTTGGACAGGCGCAGCAAAGCTGGTGACGAATCCAACGATCAAAAGACTAACGATCAGAATTGAGAAACGCATCCCTTAGTTCTTTACCGCGTAGCGGTGGTTTGAATTTAGCCGTGTCTTTTAAGGCATGGAAAAGATTGCGATGTATCATTCATCCGTCATGTCCGCGACGACTGACTTACACCGCACGCCAGGCAATTGATCGCTTCCCGCGCCATTGTTAATAATTTCTCTTCCCCGAAGCGGCTCAGTCGGCGCTTTACGAAACACGTTTAATCGAGCAACCAAACGCGACCGACGTGGTCTTTTGAATCGGCTTGCCGGCCAGAATTTCATCGAGCGCCTCGCGCAAATCGCTGGAAGTTATGTTTGCCGGATTCTGCGCGTTGTCGATGCGTCCGTGATAGACCAGCTTGCCGCCGGCGTCTATCACATATGCTTCAGGGGTATGGTTTGCTCCCAGTCGATCAGCGATCTTGTTTCCATCGTCCTTCAGAATCGTGAAGGCCAGATGCTTTTCGGCCGCATGACTCTTTACTTCTGACGCCGGCTCGGTGTTGTTCGAGTTGATGCCGATGACGTTGAAGCCTTTGATCTTGTAATCCTCGGCCAGTTTCTCCATGCGATCGTTATAGGCGTTCGACACCGGACACTTCGTCGCGATGAAAATCAAGACCGTGCCCTTCGCACCCTTCAACGAATTGAGCGAATGCTCTTTGCCGTCGAAGTCGGGCAGCTTGAAATCATCGATCAAGGTGCCGATGGCGGGCGGCGCCGGCAAATCACTAACGCTGTTTCCGCTTCCGGCCACGGCGGCCAGCGCGATAATCACCAGAGATGCAAGAACGAGAGTAACCGCATACTGCTTCTTCATACTTCGTAACTCCTTTCAAGAATTGGTGGCGTTGAAGGCCAAGATTAGCAGCGAAAACTTAGACGTGGCAAGTCTGCAAGCAGTCGACGAGATCGTAGTGCCATCAGCCATATCAATACGCAGGAAAGAATCTCAAACATCCCGAGCCAACCACTGAGCGGCGGCCCACCGAAACAAGAATCCCAATTCACCTCTGAACAGATCGAAGGCTTTGACTGGTCCCGTGACGGCACGCTGGTGTGCTCGCGCGTACATAGCGCTCAGGATGTTGTGCTGATTAGCGATTTCAAATAGATTTCGAACGCCCAACTCGTGAAGCGATCAAAACGAGCACTGTCAAAGTGGTGGCTACAGCAGCAGAGAGTAAACAATACTGGCAGAAATGATGGATCACGAAGGCTTGCAAATAGAGCAGCCACAGTGTGGTCACGAACATTACCGCAATCAGCGCGGCCAATAACGGCTTCGTGAACCCATATCCAAACGCGGCCAGGATTGAAAGACTGAAGACGGTGAAATAAGCGATAGCGCCCAATGCCGCCAAAGGAAACGAGCCGACGTGCGCGTACGGGCTGCTGAGAACTTCGTTGCAACCCGAAACAATTGTGCAGCGCAGGGTCTGGCCGCTGAGGTCCTGGACGGTGAGATAGATCGCGTCACCCAACCCAACCAATGACACCAAGGCCGCGATCAGGTACGGCCATGAGATTCGGTTTGGAGCGTCGGCAGACGACATAGGTTCGCTAACCGCTATAGAGAGTACCGGCTTTAGTCGGGTCGTTACAGAACCGCGAGCGGTAGCGACCGGATCATTTTCCATCTTGCATTTGCCATTTGATCCGGTCGCTACCGCTCGCGGTTCTGTAACTTACTTGACTGCTCCGCTTAAGGCTTCATTAATCAACTTCCGCAAGCCTTCCGGTTTCCACGAGTCGTCCTTAGCTTCCTTGCCGTTAACGAAAAACGTAGGCGTTGAGTTAACGCCGAGAGCGTGGGCGCGTTTGCCGTCCTGGAAAATGCGCTGGGCGACGGCCTCACCGTTCAAGTCTCGCATAAACCGATCGGTATCCAACCCAATCTGCTTCGCATAGTCGACGAAGATTGGCGCGATGTCTTTCGCTTCACTCCAGGCTGCCTGGTTCTCGTAAAGCTTATCGTGCATCTCCCAGAATTTGCCCTGCAAGCCCGCGGCTTCAGCAGCTTGCGCGGCAATCAATGCATGTTCGTGCGGCGGAATCAACGGCCGCTCACGAAATACGACGCGCAGGCGATCGCCATATTCAGCTTCGATCTTCTTGAGCTCGGGATAATACGCGCCACAAGAGCCGCATTGAAAGTCAGCAAACTCTTCCAAGGTCGCCGAGGCGTTCGCATTGCCGCGGATGTGTGGCGGTTCGGCCCCCGGCGCGTCGGTTAAAGGAGTCGGCGATGCATTCTTAGTTCCGCCCGATTTCGACGACGGCCGCAGCGCGACCCAGACGACTACCAGGGCCACGGCCAGAACTACCACAATAATCACGATTGGCAGGAAGCGTTTCATCCGGGACTCTGCTATTCAACCGTGTAAGAGATTGTCTTGTCGAGCGCGTTGTTGATGTAGACCTCGACCTTGTACTTTCCCTTTGGCCAGTCTTTGGGAAGCGTCAAGTGTGCGTGAACCTTATTCTCAAACGAGTTGGTAGTGTAGTCGATGGACTTGATCTCGTCGTTCTTGGTCATGCCTTCGACGTCGACACCAATCCAGGTGAACTTGATCTTGGTTCCGGCCTTGGCTTTGTTCAGCGCGATCACGCAATGAACGGTGTGCTCGTCGGGCGCGAAGCTGGTAGCTGACTCACCGGGCTCGCCATTGTCGTCCTTGGCCATATTGATTTGATCGATGTAAACATCGGCGTTCGCTGACCGCGTGCTGGTGGACGAGTTCGAATTCTTATTACCGTTGTTTGAGTTGTTCGAGTTGTTCGTATTCTTGCTGACATTGCAGGCCAGTACCGCAAAGAGCAGCAGTCCGGCAGCGAGCCATCCTGAATGAAGTTTCATTGTGGTTTCCTTTCCTTCTCTCTGAGTCGTATGAGGCAAACTAACAGTTTGCGCTACTTGCTAAGCCGCAGCGGCCAGCGTTCCCGCCAGCGAACGAAATACTTCGCGGCCATCGCTCGAGCCAAGCAAGTCTTCGCAGGCGCGCTCCGGATGCGGCATTAATCCCAGGACGTTGCGCTCACGATTACAAATACCGGCGATGTTGTCGCGCGAGCCGTTCGAGTTTGCTTCATCGGTAATTTGTCCCTGCGCGTCGCAGTAGCGAAAAATTATGCGGTCGTCACGCTGAAGCTCAGCCAGAGTCTGATCATCACAGACGTAATTTCCCTCGGCATGAGCAATCGGCAAACTCAAAAGGCTTCCCGGTTTTAGCTCATGTGTGAACGGTGTCCTTGTGCTTTCGACCCTCACATTTACATGAGCACAGACGAAATGCAACTCACGATTGCGAATCAAAGCCCCCGGCAGCAAACCTGCTTCGCACAGAATCTGAAAGCCATTGCAGATGCCCAAGACCAGATTGCCTTTCGCGGCAAATTCTTTCACCGAGTTCATGACCGGGGAAAAGCGGGCCAGGGCTCCAGCGCGCAGGTAATCGCCATAAGAAAAACCGCCCGGAATGATCACGGCATCATAACCGCGCAACTCAGTATCGCGGTGCCAGATGAAATCCACCGGCTGGCCCACGTGTTTCGAGATCACGTGATACGCATCGTGATCGCAGTTCGATCCGGGAAAGACTATGACACCGAATTTCATTTCTCGATCTCCACCCGGAAATCTTCGATGATTGGATTAGACAACACGTCACGCGCCAGCGCTTCGGCTTGTTCGCGCGCCTTCGCTTCGGTCAACGAACCATCGAGCGCCACTTCGAAATACTTTCCCTGGCGAATGTCGTCGATCCCTTCATAGCCCAGCAATTCAAGCGAGTGCTTGATCGCTTTGCCCTGGGGATCGAGCACGCTTGGTTTCAGGGTGACGTAAACTTTGGCCTTCATGCTTTCTGTATTCGATAAACTTTAGCGTTCTTCCGAATAGTGCCCTCTCCCTTTGGGAGAGGGTTGGGTGAGGGTTTAGCTGAGAATCGCCAAGAACCCTCTTCCTTTTTCGGCTTCTCCGCTCTCGAGCTAGAGAGAAAGAGTAATCTAATTTTTTGCCTTCGCTGCTAGGCCCTCACCCCAGCCCTCTCCCAAAGGGAGAGGGGGAGTTGTTCGGAAAAGTTAAAACTCACACGATTAGCGAACGCAAGATATTACGCCAAATGTTGCTTTTCGAGTAGTCGATATCATAGTATTCCCGCCATTGTTCGTTAACGTCTCTTCAGGGGAACAGCAAAAATGGCAACACCATATGCAGAAAGCGGACCGCCGTCCGGTGCACCCGGCGGCAAGACGAGCTTAGGGCTTGAGTCAAACGTCGGAGCTATGCTGTGTTACATAGCCAACTTTCTATGTTGTATCGGGGTGATTCTGGCCATCATATTTCTGGTGACCGAAAAAGAGAACCGTTTCGTTAAATTCCACGCCGTGCAATCGCTCTATCTGGCAGCCGCGCAGATTGCCGTCGGTATCCTCATAGGCATACTAGGGCTGCTGCTTCGGCTCGCGCTTGATATGGCTGACCTCGCGCTCCTGGCATTTTTTATGATCTTGGGGCTCAGGCTTATTCTCGTCTTGATCTTTGCGGTGTTCTGGATAATCGCGGGCGTGAAAGCTTACGGCGGTCAATGGTACAAGCTGCCGGTCATCGGAAATTTCGCGTGGAACACTGTTAACAAATAACCGATCCACGACAACTAAACTCGAAGGGGAGGAACCGTATGGATACAGGTAAGTCTGCTCTCGGCCTCGATGGAAACGTTGCCGCCGCGCTCGGTTATCCGATCGGCATCATCGCGATTATCTGCCTCATCATGGAAAAGGAAAACCGCTTCGTGAAGTTTCATGCGCTGCAATCCATCTTGCTGCACGTTGGCTTCATCGTGATTGTGATCGCCGTTTGGATAATAGGTTTTGTTCTGCTAATCGCCGGCGTCGCCGCCAGCGCGGCCAGCAATGCCGGGGGCGCGATTGGCGGACTGCTGAGCATGCTGTTCGGGCTCATTTGGTTGGTCGTGATTGTCGCCTACATTGGCGCGCTGATCTTCGCGGCTGTCAAATCCTATCAGGGAGTTCAATTCAAGCTTCCGGTGATTGGCAACATGGCGGAGAAATGGACGAGCGGCTAACGCTGATACGCTTCGTCAAACACTCGCGCAAAGATCTTATCGACGTTGCGCAGGTAGGTGTCCACTGAGAAAACATGCGCGATCTGTTCCACGGTCAAATGCGCGCGTATTTCCTGGTCCGCCAAAACCAGCGACTTAAAATCGCCGCCTTGATCCCAGGCCTTCATCGCATTGCGCTGCACCCATTCATAGGCAGTCTCACGCGCGACGCCGGCATGAGTGAGGGCCAGCAACAATTGTCCGCTGAAAATCAATCCTCGCGTCGCCTGAAGATTTTCCAGCATGCGCTCGGGATAAACGATCAGACCGTCGATGAGCGAAGCCATTTTGTCCAGCATGTAATCGGTCGTGATGCTGGAATCCGGCAGTACGACGCGTTCGGCAGATGAGTGCGAGATGTCGCGTTCATGCCAGAGCGCGATGTTCTCTAATCCCACGATGCTGTTCGCGCGCACGACGCGGGCCATGCCGCAGATGCGCTCCGAAAGGATCGGATTACGCTTGTGTGGCATCGCGCTCGATCCTTTCTGGCCTGGCTTGAATTTCTCCTGCGCTTCGCGAACTTCGGTGCGCTGCCAAACGCTCCGACCGCTCCGCTGATCTTGCCAACGGCCACTGCTTCGCGCGCTTTCACCAGCCGCTCGCGATTACGTCGCATCTCGTCGTACCAAAGCGCGAACGTCAAACCGAACGAAGTGGGCTCAGCGTGAATGCCGTGGGTTCGTCCGACCTGGGGTGTGTTTTTGAATTCATGCGCCCGCCGCTTCAGCACCGGCAGCAGTACATCGATCTTCTTCAGCAGAAGGTCGCAGGCATCGCGCAAGAGCAGCGCATTCGCGGTATCAACTACATCGGATGAAGTCAGACCGTGATGAACGAAACGCGCCGCTTCACCGATTGATTCCGCCAGATTCGTGGTGAAGGCGATGACGTCATGATCGGTAGTCTTCTCGATCTCAAGGATGCGGTCGACAGAGAACTTCGCTTTGCTCTTAATCTGTTCGAGTGCCTCGCGCGGAATCGTTCCCATCTCAGCGTGTACTTCGCAGACAGCAATTTCCACGTCGAGCCATTTCTGGAACTTGGTCTCTTCAGACCAGAGCGCGCCCATTTCGGGAAGTGTGTAGCGGGGAATCATTGGGTTGGCCAGCCGGAAACTCTATCTAGAACGATCACGAGCTCGCGTGGGTGCCTCGTTCTTGGGAAAGTCGCTCAGCAACCCACATTGCTACGAGATCCTTAGGACCTACCTGTTTGCGGCGGGCAACGCGCTTCAAGCGATTAAGAATTTGTTGGTCGAGGGCGATCGTAAGAGTTTTGGGAGGCGGGCGCCGCAAACGCACCTGAACAGGCTCGCCTTCGTCGAAAACTTGCACAAGATCTTCATCCTTAAGATGGTCCCACTGCTTAGCTTCATCTGTTAACGCCCGGCGCTCACGAGCTGTCAATTTTTCCGCCATCGTTGATATCTCCTACGAACTCCACCCTCCATATCCCTGGCGGTTACTGCCCGCCAAACGCCTCTGCGCGGATATGGCGCGACGATTACCACTAAGTAACGACCACCGCATGTCTGGCCAAATACCGTCCATCGCTTCTCTCGAATGCCGCGTCTACGACCACGCACAATCCACGACGGATGGCAATCTTCATAGACGACCTCTTCCACCTCTTCTGGATCCACGCCGTGATGGCCGATGTGTTGGAGATTGTCTTCGTCCCACTCCGCTCCGAGGACTCGAAACTGCACGACAAAAGATTATCACACTGACGCGGTTAGAACATCTAATCCGTGCTATTTGAGCGCGGTCGAACTAACAAAATATCTCGCCAGATACCACGAGCCGCCATGCTCAACCAGCGTGAATGTTTCCATGCCCTGACCGCGCTCGAAGGAAGTTTGATAAACGACAATCAAAGAGTGGCCGGGAATGGGCGCCGTTGAAGTTTGCTCGTCCCGCGCGGTTTCAAAATCTCTCACGCGCACGGCGCCAAGCTTTTCATGCAGCGTCTTGAGAGTTGCCTCAGATTGCTCGAGGGTCGCGCTCTGACGCCATTCATCCGCGGCTTCCTGATAGAGTTTTTCGTAGCGCCCGGCATCAATGTCTTCAATCGACGCGTCGAGTACCTTCTGTGCGCCTGCCGGCATTCCAGTCCGGCGAGCGGTTTGACTGCATGCAGCGCAGAAGATGAGTAGACTGAGAAGAAGCAGAACCGGCAAGTCTCGTCGCCAAAATCCCGCAGGCAGGCCATGTTTATAGAAAGCGCGGAGGCCATTCGGCCGGCGAACCCATTTGTGGACGAACGCAGAATCAATTTTGCTCCGAGAGGAGCTTCTGGACCTCAATTCGCCTTGGTGTTCTATAAACATTTCACCGCTACGCGGCTTTCTTCCGAACTGCCTTGGCGACACACACCACCCTTCCGATGAAAAGCAGATGGGATTCACTTGGTCTACGAATGATGAGTAGAAATTGTCACCACGCCAATCGCGCCAGGCCCGCGGGCGCGGCGATCGTGTCAAACGACAAATCGCCGGCGGGAAGGGTCAGTCCCACTTCTGCGGCGCCGAGGGGTTTGAGACTTATGCCGAGCGTTTGTCCCGCGATCTCCGCGACCCGCCGCTTGTCCAAGCCATCACCCAGGACCAGTAATCGATCTACGGACGCGATTTCTGATTCTCCGCTCGACCCTGATCGTTCCCGATAAAACAGCAGCACTCGATGCAGTTCGTCGTCGCACTCTGCCGTTTCGCAAAAGACCGAACGCAGAGTAATTAGCCTGGCTCCGCGCATCAACACCGCCGTGAAGCCCTCGTCGTGCGCAGTCAGCAGAAGGCCGTCGCCTTGATGGCCATCGCGCAGCCACTGGGCTTCACCATCGTGACGCGGCAGAATCAAACCCGCATGCCACGCAAGCGCGGCGAACACCGATTCGTATTCGGCGAGCACGGACAGGCGCACGGCGTTCACGAGGTAACGAGTTTGTTTCCCTTGACCAGGACTCAATTGTTCTTTCGAGACGCGTAGTTCCGCTAGTGGAGCGCCAAAGCTGCGCTCAATCTTCCATTCGAGGACTTCGTCCAATTCGCGTCGCGAACCGGGAGTTCCTTCGATGGTGACAATGGCAGCACGCGCGGTGGCTTCCGGCAAGGACACCGACCATTTCCGCTGACGCAGCAAGCCCGCGCTGGTCACGAGATCCCGGAGCGCGCTTGCTAGTTCTGTCGGGTCGCCGATATTGCTTTCATCGAAGCCGGCGCGAATCAAATCAGGCGGCAAGTCGATCAAAGCCGCGCGCTTGACAACAAATCCACCTCGGGCGCGATCCAGTTGAACGACGGAAGCAGCGCCACTATCGATGCCGACGGCACAGGAAGGGAATCGTGGTTTGAGGAGTTTGTCGAACATCAATGCTGTTTCCTAATTCATTTTCCATTTGATTTGTACCCGCGAAAACAGAGTTCAGAGTTCAACCTTTAGGTTGCCGCTAACCAACGCACGCAAGCTAAAGCTTGAACTCTGAACACTCGAAATCGCAGACAGCAATGGCAAATGAAAAATGTCAAATGGTCTTCACCATTCACTATAAGGAGTGCCTTCGGTTGAAACGTCGCTCGATGAACTATGCACGTCCGTGACGCCGCTCCCGCCTTCGGTCGAGTAAGGGTCTTCACCGGTGGCGACATTCCAATCTTTCTCGTCGGTTATCGGATCTTTTGGAACCTCACGTATGTATCCGGCGGTGACCAGATCGTCAAGCGACTGAGGCAGTTTGCCTTTGTCCGCAGCGTATTGATCGATTAGCGAGCGCATCCTGAACAAATCGTCTTTCAGCACGGTCTCACGCGCATGCATGATCGTCTTTTGGTATTGCGGCAATGCCACCGCTGCCAGAATGATGATGATCGAAATCACGATCATCAATTCGAGCAGGGTAAACCCCGATTTTTGATTTCTCGGAATGCCTTTCAAATCCGCAATCCGCAATCCGCAATCCAAAATCGATCTACCAGTCACTATACTTCTCTCCATTGAGCGCTTTGCCGCCGGACTTCGAATGTACATCGAAGATATTCTCGCCGCCCCACGAGGTTGCATCGACGGCGTCGTAACAGGATCGAAAGTCCCAATCCGCCTTGCCGGTCAGCGGATCGAGCGGAATCTGCCGCAGATAGATTTTCGTCTTCGGTATGGTTGATTCCTCAGTTGCCGCTTGGGTTGCCGTGTAATTCAGATTGCCACGTCGGCCCAAACCTCCGACGGTAACCGGTAAGACGCTGACACCCTTCACCAGAGTGTCAAGATCCGGCGGATAGCGATCGGGATTATCAGTCGTGAAAATCGTCTGATCCGTGATCATCACCCGCACGCGCGGATCGGCGAAAGGGTTTGCCCCTCCTCCTTGCGGATTTTGATTCGGTGGAAGGCGCCCAGCTTGCTCCTGTTGCGCCGTTGACAATCCTGCCCCTCCTGTTTGAGAGGGCTGGTAATTGGCTCCGGCCAAAGCTTCCCGATGAAACTGATCGATGGCTTCCCGCATTTGACGCAACGTGTCGCGAAGCTGTTGTTCCTTCTGCCGCTTCACCGTGACCTGGACCAAAGGAACCACGCCCAGAGTCAGGATGGCGAGCACGGAAACTGTTATGACCAGCTCGATGAGCGAGAAGCCTCTCGATTGCGAATTGCGAATTGCGAATTGCGAATTGCCAGACGCACCTCTCAAATTCGCAATCCGCAATCCGCAATCCGCAATCTTTTTATCGATGCTCATGCTACGGAATTACCAGTTCGGTTCCAACGGACAACACCTCACCACGTAACCTGGGATTCGCCTGACGCAGCGCCGCGGCGGTTACGCCGTGCTCAGCCGCGATTCTCCAGAGATTATCCCGCTTTTGCACCACGTAACTTTTTGTCTTAGTAGCCGTCGCCTGCGCGCGTTCGCTCGCTGCGACTTTCGTTCCCATTGCGACCGCGGCGCCAAGTTCACCGTTGGCGCTCAGCGCGCCGACTCCGGCGGCAGATTCCGCAGTGAGTGGCGGCGCGGCCTGGCTTGTCTCTTCGGGAATGGGCTTGGGAGCCGGCGGCTTGTCCGTCGAACCGTCCGCGGGTTTCACCGTTAAGCTGCCCTGCTCGATCTGAAGTGCCGTTGGCCTGCCGTCCTTCGCCACCACATGCACGTTCGCCAGGTCGAAAGCCAATGCACTATTACCAACTGCGTTGGCTTCGACATCGAGGTTGAGCAGAGAACCTTCGCCACTCACCGTGAATCCATCAGCTGGCGTCAGCGAGACGAGCAAGATGCCGTGCTCGTCGATGGACTGCGTTAGCGTTGGCGCAGTCTTCGCATTTGCAAAGATGCTGCCGGCGGACACGGATTTGACTCTTACGACCTGTGGATCGAAGCGCAAAGCAATCACTGCCAGGCCCAGCGGCGGTTCTGAATTTATGTGGACCGCGATCTGCCGCTTCTCGCCCAATTGCATCTCACTCTTTTCTGGCGAGAGACTCAATTCGATCACACCGGCCGGTTGACCAACCTTTGCGACTTCGGTGTTTTCACTCTTCGGCGCGAGTTGCTCAACAGCGGGCGCGACCACGACATCCGACTTCGCGCTCGCTGATGTTTCGGAGACAGCGGTCGTAGGCGATACTACGCTCTTGATCGCAGTTGCCACATCAATCGACTTCGGCGCGGTTGCTTCGGCTTGCGTTGCCGCGGCTTTTGGTTGAGGAATCGCAGAGTTAGTCATCTCGGCTTTGCTATTCGCACCATTCGCTGATTTACCCGCCATAGTCAATACGGCGTTCTGAGTTTCAGCCGGCGCTGCAACTTTGCTCAGTGACGCCGGCGTGATTTGAGCACCAGTCAAGGGCGGCGTCGCTGGATTAGCGTTCGACTGATTTGCGGCGATAGCATTCGGGGCGGGTTCGTAGGTCGCTGGGGCGTCAGGTAACTGAACATTAACTTCTTTCGGGATTCTGCGGGCCGCCGCGATCTGTTCTTCGCGTTGAATCTCTTCCATCAGCGTCGCGATCGAGCCCGTAGTCGGCGATTGCAGCGTACCGCTCTGCCGCATCTCTTCATCGCGCGGTGTCACCGCAGGCGCGCGTAGCACTCTTGGCGTCACGGAGATGACAATGTCAACCTGTCGATTATCTCGGGTCGGCGATGTGAAGAAACGGCCTAGAACTGGCAACCCACCCAGTACTGGAAGTCCCTGCCGTCCGCTCGACTGAACATCTTGCGTCACGCTCGCCAGCATCATCGTGCGGTTGTTCTGAACGCGCGCAGTGCCGGTAATCTCGCGCTCGGTAAAGGTCGGCGTTAGGGTGCTGGCTCCGGCGACGTCTTTCGAATTGATCTTCATCTTGACTTGCACGTCAAGATTGGGAAAAACGATGGGCGTAAAGCTCAACGTCAAGCCCGTGGGCTCGTAATTGATCACGGGATAGCCATTGCTGCCAAACACTCCGTTGGAAACTCCGGGCGCCTGGCCCGTCGTCGTCGTCGGACTTGAAAAATTGCCATACACACTCGCGGTTTGCACCGGCACGCGTTGGCCAATGCGGGCGGTTGATTCTTCGTTATTGAAAGCGTGAATCTGGGTTGATGCCAGAAGCCGCGCGTTATTCTTGCTCTGAAAGGCGGTGAGCACCGAAGGCGGAATAACCAACGCCGCCGCTGCGGCAGTAGGAACGCCGGCCAGTATGCTGCCAACATTGACGCCGGTTTGCGCTGCCGTCGTAACGGCATTTGAAGTCAGCACGGAAAGTCCAGGCGATCCGCCCAGATTGAATGTTCCACTGCCAAGCTGATTGCCCAATTGCAGCAGGTTGGTGCGCGATACTTCGTAGATGTTAACGTCCATTACAACTTCGGCTCGGTCCTTGTCGATGCTCCTAATTAGCTCGCCAATAAGCTGAACGTTTTCGGCGGTGTCGCGAACTGTCAGACTATTCGTGTCCTTATCAAAAACCACGATGGATTGCGGCCGCCCCACCGAAGCAGGCAACACCAGGCCGATTAAATTTTTTACTTTCTCGGGATCGGCATTTGAAACATAGAACGTCCGCACCACTAATTGCTGGTACTGCGGGCGGCGCGCCTGATCGGCAACCAGAATGGTGCGGCGGTCAAGTTTCTGGAAAAATAACCCTTCCTGTAGAAAGATATAGTCAAGAGCTTTTGCGGTGGTTACATCGTGCAGGTTCACGTCGATGGTGCGCGGAGTAGCGAAGGATTGACGGTCGAAGATCACGTTGAGGTTCAAATCCTCCGTCAGCTTGCGGATGAAGCCCTTTAGATCACCACTAAGAATAATGTCACGCACCTGCTCTGGCTTGGCCGCAGGCACGGCTTCCTGTGTGCGCGCGGTCGAAGGCCCAGCCGGCGTTCCTCCGGTTCCATTGTCCTCCGCGCCTCCTCCAGCCGCCGGCGCCGGACTTCTTCCTTCTTTCACTTCCTGAAGGCGCAACATGCGCTCCATCTCAGACACTGCGAGTTGGTTTACGGGGTCGTAGCCGAGGGCCTGGCGGAACGCGTTGTAAGCTCCAACATAGTCTCGCTGTTCGGCCAGGGAGCGTCCTTTCTGCATGAACATTTGCGACGCATTAAAGATGGCACGTTGATAGTGCAGTCGATAATCCACGTTCGATGGATCGGCGGCCAGCGCCAGCGTGAATTCCTGAGCGGCTTGCTCCCATTGCTGGTTTTGCTCAGCCTTCATGCCGCGATCGTAGTGATCTTTTCCCTTCTTTCCGAAGGCGCTCACCGGCACGGCGAGCAAGCAAGTGATGATGAGAAGTGCTAGCAGCGAATGGCTTTTTGAGTTCATAATAGTTGTCTTTCTGGAGCGGGACGGCGCTGAAAATGCCAGCCCCTCCTCCTTACACGCGAATAATGTTGACCGGTTCCGCAATGCCAAAAACTCGATGCAGTTTAACAGAAAATCAGGCCTTTCTTAAGGAACATCACGTGATTTTCATGCTCGGCTGAGGTAGTCATGATTTGTAGTTTCCCGCTGTCGTAGCTGATGCGGAATCGCTTCGTTTTACCAACAGCCTCGAGCAGTCCTTCATAATCTTCCCAGGGAACGCCGTGAAGCACCAGCGTGCTGTCTTCCGGCAGCCGCTCGACGAGGGCAGCGTAGCTAGCGACGTTTTCGGAGTAACCTAAGATTCCAGTGCTCATATTCCTCTCCTCCGCGCAAAGTCGATCAAACGTGCGCGTTGAGATTCACCTCTTCGACAAACGTCACCCTATTGATTTCATGCAGCGTTGACACGCCCGCAAACACTTTCTTCAAAGCCGACTCGCGCAAACTGGTCAAGCCTTCGGCTTCGGCGGCGCGACGAACTTCTGAGCCTGGCCGACGCTCGACGATCATCTCGCGAATGTTATCGCTGAGATCGAGCAATTCATGGATCGCCGTACGGCCGCGATAACCGGTGTGATTGCAGGCGTCGCAACCGGCGTTTGCATAAAAGACTCGGTCGCGATGTTCTTCGGGACGCAGACCGGATTCAATTAGCTCGATGTCCGTCGGATGGAATGCACGCCGACAAACGTTACATAGCACGCGCACCAGACGCTGCGCCAACACGCAGTTCAACGATGAAACGAAGTTGTAAGGCTCGACGCCCATATTCAAAAAGCGCCCAATTACGTCAATTACGTTATTCGCGTGGACGGTCGTGAAGACCAGGTGGCCCGTCAACGCTGATTGAATTGCAATCTGCGCCGTCTCTTCGTCGCGGATTTCACCGACCATGATCTTGTCCGGGTCGTGACGCAGGATAGCAAAGGTTAAGCCTTTCTTCTCGTTTACAGGTATTTGCGTGATGCCATGTAATTGATATTCGACCGGATCTTCAATCGTGATGATCTTGTCTTCTTCGTTTCGGATTTCGTTGAGCGCGGCGTACAGCGAGGTCGTTTTGCCCGAACCGGTTGGCCCAGTCACCAAAACCATGCCGTATGGCTCGGCAATGTAGCGGCGAAACTTACGCAAATCGTCAGGATCGAAACCAACGACGTTCAAATCGAGATTGCGGAAGGCCTCGTTGATCTGTTCTTTGTCGAGAATACGAATCACCGCATCTTCGCCATGCACGGTCGGCATGATCGAAACGCGGAAGTCGACGTTGCGACCTTTGTAACGCACGCGGAAACGGCCATCCTGCGGCACCCGGCGCTCGGCAATGTCCAACTCAGACATGACCTTGATGCGCGAGATCAATGTCTGGT